>Ga0074195_1000984_pt1 | contig 45844 bp, 32 predicted proteins | sample EPASupsiteHSE623_FD_64525 | JGI IMG/M metagenome (GOLD analysis project Ga0074195, IMG submission 64525) | Bioremediated contaminated groundwater from EPA Superfund site, New Mexico - Sample HSE6-23 | ecosystem: Environmental > Aquatic > Deep subsurface > Groundwater > Contaminated ...
CGTTGCGGAGATCAGGACCGCTATCTCCGGGAACCTCTGCCGGTGTACCGGGTACGCCAAGATCGTCCGAGCGATCCAGGCCGCGGCGCGAGCCATGCGAGAGCGTTCGTAGAGACCTTTCTTTTCGGTGGCGGGTGTGGCCACGATTCGATCTCTGGCACGCACCAGCCCGGGCACAACCGGAGGAGTCGACGATGCTGAACATTCGCTATAACCGAGCCGGGACGGTCGAGGAAGCGGTGGCGCTGGCCTCGACGTCCAAGACCCCGGTCCATTTCCTTTCGGGCGGGACCGATCTGGTCGTGAAGGCAAAAGCCGGGAAGATCCCGGCATCGACGTGGATCGACATCTCCAGGATCGCCCCGATCAAGGGGGTCACGGAGCACCCGGCCTTCATCTACATCGGGGCCGGCTCGACCTATTCCGATCTGGAGAGATCCCCGGTGGTCCGCACGCAGCTTGGCGCACTGTGGCATGCGATCCAGGAGATCGGTTCGCCCCAGATCCGTTCCTTGGCGACGATCGGTGGCAACTTCGCGAACGCCAGTCCTGCTGGCGACGCGATCCCTCCGATGGTCGCGCACTCGGCCGTTCTCGTGCTCGTGGGGCCCGAAGGCAATCGACGGGTGGAGGCCGGGGAGTTCTTTGTCGGGCCCGGCCGATCGGTCCTGAAAAAGGGCGAGTTGATCCACGGTTTCGAGGTGCCTCGATGGCGTGGGGCTCGATCGGCTTTTCTCAAGCTGGGGCCCCGTCGATCGCTTGCGATCTCCAAGGTCTCGGCCGCGGTGATGATCGTCGAGGAGAGGCAGGTTGTGACTCGGGTACAGATCGCCCTGGGCGCCGTGGCACCGACCGTGATCAGGGCGCCACGGGCCGAATCGCTTCTTGTGGGGAAAAGAGCAACCCGCGAGCTCGTGGACGAGGCCGCCGCCCTGATTCCGTCGGAGGTGCATCCCATCACCGACTTCCGCTCCGACGCCGACTACCGCCGTGAGATGGCCCGGATCCTCGTGACTCGCGCGCTTCGAAGTCTCTTGGGCCAGCCGATCGACCCGAACGGGCAGTGGGACGTGGAGTTCCGCTAGCTCCTCACCGGGACTGTTTCTTGACTCGTCGTTTTCGGGGTTGATAAGATGGCATCATGTATCGTGGTAAATCTTGCGGAATCCGTCCGTCACGGGCGCCGTTCACGCCGGAGCGCGTGTTGGCAGCGCTGAAGAGGAAGGGCGTCGATGATGGGCCAGCGTGAGGTCCTAAGCGGACAGAGTGTCCGGCCAAGGCCGGTTCTGGCTCGGCACTTGTCATTTCTGGGCATGGCGATCATCGTTGCGGTCTGCCTGCCTTCGTTTTCGAGTCGGGCTCAGACAGCGCAAGACGGGACGATCCCCCTTCCCGGAGAGACTCCATCTGCCGCAACCCGCGAGAAGCTCGATCAGGGGCCTGTCACGACAGATTCGAGCGGAACCGTTCCAGGTACACATCCCTCGGCCTCACGGGCATGCTCACCGACTTCATCCGCGGTCATTGCACGGCCGTCCGCCAATGGAGATGTCTTTGGCCCCATCTTCGAGGACCCGCTCCTCGGTGTGAGGATCGTTCTGCCGGTTGGTTACACAGCGGTGGAGGGTCCATGCCCTCCGGTGAGCGCACTATTCCGTGGGCCGCACGAACCGCCCTTTCGCGCCAACATCAACATCATCGTGGAGGATTTCAAAGGGCCTGTCTCGGAGTACTACGCGAAGCTCGGAAGACTCCTTCCAAAAGGCCGGACAGCCCCCATGATTCTCAGTCGATCGACCGTATCGGGGCGGCCGGCCCTTCTGCTCTCCGATGAGTTCACGCATGGGCTTCTCCCACTCAGAAACATCCAGACGATCGTCGACGCCGGATCGGTCAAGTACGTTTTCACCGGCACGACGCTGGCGAACCGCTACACACACTTCGAGCGGCTTTTTCGAAAGTCTCTCGAAACCCTCACCATCACGGCTCGGCGGCCTCTTCCTCCGGAGGCTGGGACCGTGTACGTCGATCCTGGAGGCCGTTTCACGTGGAGACTCCCCTCCCGATTCGTCGCGGTTAAACCGCCTCCTCCACTCGTTGCGCTCTTCTCGGGTCCTGTCGTGGACGCGCTGCCGCTTGCGGCCGAGGTCCGGGTCATTTTGAAACCTCTCGGTTACGATCCCAAGAACGTCGCCACAACGCTCAAGACACTCCTTTCCGGAGGACAACGCGCCAAGCCGCGGGATCGCGCTGCGCTGTCCGGAAGGGTCCTGCCCGGGGGAGGTCTCTTTTTGATCAGCAGAAGCTTTTTTCGACAGCGCGAATTTCGGGAACTGGCGGTGCGTCGTCCGTCCGAGAAGACACTCCTCGTTGCCACGTGCTTTTGTCCCTTGAGCGAGTACCCTTTGTACGAACGGGCACTGACGAACAGCCTGATGACGCTCGCACCGGCAACGCCCCGGGTCGCCCCGTCAGCGGCACCGGGAGGAAGAAGCAAGCCCACATCGAGCCTACTGCCCGGGAGCGGATCGTCGCCAGGCCCCGTTCAGAAACCCGGGTCAAAGTAATCCGCTGTTCCGGGTTTGTCTGTTGACGGCCATCACCGGGCCCGATATGATGAACTCCAATCTGGACTAAGGCCCTATCTCGCCGACCGCAAAGAGGTGCATCGTGAGCGTGTCCCGATCGAACCACAAGACCGCCAAATCGTCCGGCCCGACAAAGACCTCTCCTGCCGCGTCGGCTTCCGAGTGCAAGGCCAACGGTCGGATGTCCATCGTTCCCGGGCCAACATACGGCGAGATGCGTGACCCGCGCCAGATCGATTCGTCGGTCACGAGGAGGGCGCGACGAGCCCTTACCGAGAACGAGCTCGATCCGGTCAATCTCTTCAATATTCACTGGTACGACCAGAGTGGCCACGTACGGTACATCGTGCTGCCACGGGAATTGACCGGGGTGAACGCGAATATCCTCGTGCTCATCGGAAGCGGTTTTCCGTCGGGTAGCCACAAGGTCGGCCCGGCCTATTCGACGCTGATCGAGGGCGAGATCAAGGGTGAGATTCGCCCTGGAGAGAAGACGATCCTGGGGCCGTCCACGGGCAATTTCGGTATCGGAACGGCGTATGTGTCGACGCTCAAGGGGTACAGAGCGATCATCATCATGCCGGACTCCATGAGCTTCGAGCGTTACGAGCGGATCCGCAAGTACGGCGGGATGCTCGAGCTGACTCCGGGGACCGAGTCGGACGTGATCTTGACTCTCGAGAAGACTTACGAGCTCAAGAAAGATCCGGACAACTACACGCTGGCCCAGTTCGAGCTTCTCCCGAACTACCGGTTCCATCGGTACGTCACAGGAGCCGCTTGCCTCGCGGCCGCGCGGGAAGTGGGAGACGGACGGATCGCCTGTTTCGTGTCCGCCCCCGGTTCTGCCGGCACTCTGGCGGCGGGAGACGAGATCAAGTCGGTGTTCAATGATTGCTCGGTGGTGGCCATGGAGCCGCGACAATGCGCGACTCTCTACGACAACCTGAGGGGTCAGCACCGAATCGAGGGGATCGGCGACAAGATGGTGACGCTGATCCACAACGTGCTCACCACCGACTACGTCTGTCTGGTGCACGACGACGATTGCCTGGTGGGGTTGAAACTCCTCCAGGACGGGGCCCGGATCCTCGAGCGCTCGTTCGGAGTTTCCGCCAAGGTGGCCCGCTCGCTGGTCGGCATCTTCGGTATCTCCGGGATCGGCAACATCCTGGCCTCCATAAAGATGGCCCGATACCTGGATCTCTCCGCCCGCGAAACGGTCGTCACCGTGGCGACAGACGGCTTCGACCGGTATCCCTCGGTGATGGTGGATCTGGGTAAGCGGATGGGCAGACTGGGCGACGGAGCGATCGACGATAGGCTCCTGGCGCGATGGGGCAAGGACGCCTTTCACGGCGCCGATGCCGAGGAGATCCTCGACGTCCGGGGGTCTGCCCAAAAAGATCGCCTCTACAAGCAGAAGGCCCAGATGTGGACCCGTTTTGGTTACAGTCGCGCCTATCTGGACCAGATGAAGAAGATGGATTTCTGGGAGAAGGAATACAAGGAGATCCCCGCTATCGATCGCGAAATCGCGGCCCTTCGCGGATAGCACCTATGTCCGACACTGAAAAGTCCGAGGGTGCCGGCTTCTGTGGAAGCGGCCCCAAGAGAGGTTCTGTGCGGAAGGTCAAGAGTCAAACGCGCATTCTGGGCTACCGGTGCCTGGTCTGCCGAAAGGAGGTCGGCTGGGGGCCGACCCTCTACGGCTGTCCGGCATGCGGACAGAACCTCGAGGTGGTCTTGGACCTCCCTTCGCTATCACGGACGGTTTCCGCCCAGTCACTTGTCAGGTCACGCCTTCCGGGGCATTGGCGATACCTTCCCCTGTTGCCCCTGGAGACCCCTCCCCCGACGCTGAGCCGCAGAGATCCGCCAGCCAGTCCTCTTGCCTCGGTCGGTTCGACGCCACTCTACCGCAGTAGAGGTCTCGAGACACGACTGGGCGTGGGGCCTCTTTACATCAAGGACGAGGGGCGCAATCCTTCGGGCTCGTTGAAGGACCGTGCCAGTTCCGTGGTCTTGGCCCGGGCGGTGGAAGAGGGTGCCAGCGTCGTTTGCGCCGCATCAACCGGAAACGCCGGGGCGTCGCTCGCGTGCATGGGCGCCTCAACCGGAGTCCCCACGGTTCTGTTCGTCCCGAAAACAGCTCCCCAGGCCAAAGTGGCTCAACTCGCCGCCTACGGCGCCACGGTTCTTCTCATCGACGGAACGTACGATACCTGCTACGATCTCTGTACGGAGGTCAGCCGGGCCAGAGGCTGGTTCAATCGAAACACGGGCGCCAATCCCATCACCCGTGAGGGGAAGAAGACGGCAGCGCTCGAGATCGCGACCGATCTCCGTTTTGAGGCGCCCGATCTTGTCATCGTGTCCGCGGGAGACGGCAACATCCTTTCCGGGCTGGCCAAGGGGTTTTGTGAGTTGCACGAACTGGGCCTCTTGAAGAAGCTTCCCAAGCTTGTGGCTGTCCAATCCGAGAAGTCGAACGCGATTTCTCGAGCGTTCCGAAGCGGAGGTTCGATAGAACCAGTGAAGGCCTCGAGCCGTGCCGATTCGATCTGCGTAGACCTCCCCCGCGACGGAGTGGGTGCTCTCGCGGCTCTCCGGAGGACTGAAGGTTTTGCCCTGGAGGTGTCCGACGATGAGATCCTTCAGTCGGTCGTGACGCTCGGACGGGAGGAGGGCGTCTTTGCGGAGCCGGCTGGTGCGGCCCCATTGGCAGGCCTCCTCCGACTCGTCCAAGAGAGTCGGCTCCGGAAGGACCGATCCGTTGTCCTTGTGGTGACCGGCTCGGGCCTCAAGGATGTGGATGCAGTCCTGTCCTCGTGTCCTCCGGCCCCGGTGGTCCGACCCTGTATCGAGGCCGTCGAGGAGGTGCTCGATCGTGCCTTGCTCGATCGATCCTCCAAGGGCTAAAGCCCGTGTCCACAAACCGCCCGACCTCGATTTCTGGGGAGTCTTTGCTCTGTCACGACGTCACCCCTGGCCTCAAGCGCGCCAGTTCCCGCAGTCCACCGTGGCTTCGAAGGAAGGGTGGGACAGCGATGGCCGATAGTCGTCCTCCAGGGACGGTGTCTCCAACCGAGACTCGACGTCACCGGATCCTCCTGGTCGATGATGAACCCGAGGTTCTCACCATCGTCGGAAACCTGTTGGCCCTCGCGGATTACGAGGTCGATCAGGCCGCAGACGGTCCCACAGCGCTTAAGAACGTAACCGAGAACCGGCCGGATCTGGTCCTGCTGGATCTCATCATGCCAGGCATGAGCGGAGAAGACGTCCTGCGTCGACTCAAGTTCAACCCCGTCACCAAGGAGATCCCGGTGATCGTGCTGAGCGCCCTTGACGAATCGGGCGTCATGGGCCGCTGTCGCAAGGCAGGCGCCCTCGATTACCTCGTCAAACCCGTCGACACGGAAGTCCTCTTGACCGCCATCGACAAGGCGCTCCTGGGTCACGAACGGCCAGAGCGCATCCAGCAGATCCGTCGAACTCTGGAAGAGAAGAACAGAGCGGCCCCCGTGCTCGGTCTCCACGCGCCCTCCAGGAACAGGGATGTCGACTCTCTGAGGCAGGAGCTTGCCGAACTGATCGGCTCGATCCAGCCGGTCCTGAAGGATTTCGAAACTCGGCTTTCCACCACCCGCTACCAGCATCCGCAGATCGAGGAGTTGGACGCCGTTGCGATCCGGATCGACGAACTGGAGGCCCTTCTTGCGTCATTGGGGGATTGGGCCCGGCGCGCACGAGACGAGTTCTGACGCCTCGAGACGGGGTGCGGATGGGGGATCAGGGGGGTTGTGTTCCTTCGATTGCTCTGGTACGATCGGCTCGGAATCGATGAGGAGAGTTCATGACCGACACGAGTCAGCGGCGGCGGGTCTTTACGGTCGAGGAAGCCAACGAGCTGCTTCCCGAGCTGGTGCCACTCCTTGAACAGCTCCAGGAGGCCTGCCGGTCTCTCTTGGCCTGGATGCAGCGGTCGGGCTACTCGACGGATGATCTCGACCGGCTTCTGTCCGAACAGCAGGTCCACCCGGATGTCCAGTCGACACTGGACCAGATGAGTCAGTGCGTGGCCGCCATCGAGCAGTTCGGTTGTGTCGTCAACAGCGTCACCCAGTCGCGCATCGATTTCCCGACGATGATCAATGACGTGCCGGCCTTCCTGTGCTGGCAGTACGGCGAGAGGCGAGTGACACACTGGCACGCCGCCGGCGATGAGTCGGGAGAGCGCCTCCCTCTGGTTCCCGAGAGCAGTCTGGCCCGTTCTCAGCTCAACTGAGAGCGTCGAACAAAATACCCTATCCTTGGACCTATCGGGCCTCCAGAATCGAGTTCCAACGGAGAAAACCGCGACAAAGGAAGAGGTCGAGCGCGCTCGAGAAGGCTCGGATTGCCGGAGCGAACAGCGATATCGGCGGCTTTCCACACTCCTGTTCCTGCTCTTCTCGACGGTGATTGTGGTCGCCGCCTTTTCGGTCACGCCCTATGTGGCAGGAGACGGCCTCGAGTATCTCTTCATGACCGAGGCCCTCAAAAACCACGCCTCGACAGACATTCGGTGCGAGGACATCATGTCCGCGCAGAAGTGTCACGAGCTTTCCTTCGTCGACTTCAAGTTCACCAGCGTGGAGGAGTTCTCAAGACGCCTTCCATGGGGTCACGAGACCTCCAAGGATGGGAAGGTCTACTGTCGTCATTTTTCGATGTACGCTCTGAGCATCATGCCCATGCGGTTGATTCTGGACGCGCTTCATCTGCCAGCACTGATGTCCTTTCAGGTGACGAACTCTCTCTTCTACGTTGCCGCAATGGCCATTGTTCTGACCCTATTGAGAACTGACGAGAAGAATCGATTTCACCTGCTTCTCTTGCTGATCTTCAATCCGGCTCTGTTCTACGTGACCTGGACCCATCCGGAGATCTTCTCCTTCTTTCTGGTCGTCGTCTCTCTCGTCCTCTTTCACAACAGACATCACCGACTCTCCATCCTCTTCCTGTCCGTATCGTCCATGCAGAATCCGGCAGTCATCGCGTTTGGCGTCGTCATCGGCATTGACTATCTGGTCGACATGGGCATGGCACTCAGAGCTAAGACTCGTCCCTTTCGGGTGAGAGAGATCTGGAAGATTCTGCTCACCGTTTCATGCTCCGCGCCGTTTTTTGTGCCGATTGCGCACACCTACTGGAACTTCGGAGTGCCAAACCTGGTTGCGGCCATGTCGACGAGTCGTGAGCATCTCGTTCAAAGGGCTTTGGCGTATCTCTTTGACCTGAATCTCGGGATGTTCCCATACGTCCCGGTCCTTGTCTGCCTGTTCATTGCCCTGGCGACCGCGGGACTGTTCAGACACACCTACAGGACGCTGCTGTACACGTTCGGAATCGCGGGCATCATGGCGATCTTCCTGCATCAGACTCAGATCAACTGCGGAATGGCCGGCATCATGCGCTACAACGTCTGGACCATTCCATTTCTCGTCTTCTTCGTTGTGATGGAGAGGCCTTGGATCATCCGATATGGGCTTTCGGAATCCGTCGAGACCGATTCGCCCCCCATGCTCGATCGGTCAAGGGGCGCCTCGCACAAGACCTTGGTGCGGATCATCAACGCATCAATGATCGTTTCGTCGCTCATCACGTGTCTCGTGATTCTCTGGTGTGGTGGACTGACGTGCAGCAGCTTCAGCTATCTGGAGTTCAGTCCCATGGCGAGGTTCGTGCTGAACAGATACCCTTCGTTCTACAACCCATATCCGGGCATATTCATCTCGCGAGCGACTCATCTGGAGCATTATTCGACCGAAGAGCCGGTCATCTACGAAAATGGGGGGTATGTACGCAAGGCTCTTGTCAGCAGCAAGAACGTCGATAGGCTGCTGGCCGGATTGAAAGGAAATGTTGCGGAGGCTCGACGACAGGCCGCGGAAAACAGAACTGAACAAGAGAGCTACTATCTCAGTTTCGATGAAGAGGATGTGTCGATGAAGACAAGCCCTCTCGAGCTCGATGCCCGCACCCGATGACGCTTGAGTGAGGAGCACCGTCGTGAAGAAGCCGCAATTGGGCTGTTCCGGGAAGCGAACCCTACTTTTCGATCCGCCGATCGTAGGTGAACGAGCGGTACTTGAAGACCACGATGTTGCCCCCGATCCGCTGGATCTCCACTGCGTAGGGCCCCACAGTGGTACCCTCCGAGTACGTATTGCCCGGCGGCGCGCCGACCCTCAGTCGCCACATCCCCGACTCGTTCTGTAGAGTCGCGAGCGGCCCGGGAAGGAGATCCGTACCGTCCCTGGCCACGCCCTCGTGGTTGAACCCGTCGCGGTTGTACCCTTCGGCGTCGTAGCCGTCCTTCTTGAATCCACCATGGTAGTAACCCTTACGGTTCTTCCCCTGACGGTTGAACCCCTCCCGATCGTAACCCTCCCGGTCATACCCTTCGGCATCGATTCCCTGACGGTCGAACCCTTTGCGGTCGCGCCCCTGACGGTTGAACCCGTCGCGTCCGAAGCCGAGCCGGTCAAACCCGTCCCGATCGTAGCCCTGACGATCGAAGCCTTTCCTATCCCGACCATGGCGTCCGAAACCGTCCTTGTCGAATCCGTCGAGATCGAACCCGTCGCGTCCGAAACCCTTCCGGTCGAACCCGTTCTTGTCTCGACCCTCTCTATCGCGGCCGGTGTGATCGAACCCGGAGCGGTTGAACCCGTCTCGGTTGTACCCTTCCTTGTCGAAGCCGTCCCGATCGAAGCCGTCCCGGTCCAGCCCGTTCTGATCGTAGCCGTCCTTGTCCCGCCCCTCTTGGTTAAAACCGGTCTTCCCGAAGCCGTCCCGGTTGACGCCTTTGCGGTTGAAGCCCTTTCGGTCAAAACCCCGGCGGTCATATCCCCATCGGTCGTAACCGTTCTTGTCGTAGCCCTTGCGGTCAAAACCGTCCTTGTTGAAGCCGGCACGATTGAAGCCGGCGCGATTGAAACCGCTCCGATCATAACCTTCTCGGTCGTAACCGTAACGGTCGACCCCCTTCCGATCGAAGCCGTCGCGACCGTATCCGCTGCGATCGAAGCCGTCGCGGTCGTAACCCTGGCGATCCCGTCCAGACCGGTTGTAGCCCTTAGAATCGAATCCTGCCCGGTTGTATCCTTTCCGGTCGAAGCCGAGGCGATCATACCCCGCCCGATCGAAACCCTGACGGTCTCGTCCGGACCGATCGAATCCTTTCTTGTCGAAACCGCTGGCATCATAAATATCGTCCTCCGTGGAGATGGAGGGCTTGAGTCTCTCCAGTGTGGCCGTGGCGATTCCGGAGAGGGCAGACCGGCCAGCGGGCGTTCCGACCGCCAGGATCAGGAAAAGGACCCCCAGAAGGGGCAGGATTCGCCCCAGCGAGTCGCTTCGCGGCGGCGACATGGACCAAAGAGACTCCGCCTCGGACTCCGCGATCCCCCACCCACGACAGAGCCGGCTGTGCTCGGTCTTTTTGATGGTGTACTTGTCCCTGAGGGCCTTGAGCCTCGCGAGCTCCGGAGGCCCGACGTTGCGGGCGCGGGCCACGGCCAAGAGCTCGCGCGCGTAGAATCTTCTCCCGGTGGGAAGGCCGTCCTGATCCTCGAAGCACGCGTCGATCACGTCGTCTGGGATTCCGGCTTGCGAAGCGAGCTTCCGGTGGACGTCCCGGTTGATTCCGGATTTTAAAACCAGATCCTTGAGCTTGTTGAGAGATTCCGAAGAGAACTCCGCGTCTTTTGCCGCAACCAGGCACGAAACGTACTCCGCGTGGACCCGCGAGACCGGAGCGGTTGGCTCGAGGAGGTTCCTCGCCAGAGTCTCGTCGATCCCCAGCCGCTCGGCCTCGGCAAGATGTTGCTGGGCGCTCATATCCAGTTCCGCCCGCAAGTCCGCTAGCTTCCGAAACGCCGACTCGGGGATGGTTGCCGAGCTCTTGACGAGCTTCAGGAGGATTCCGTACTCGACGAGAGTTCTCTCCCTCTTCGGCTTCCAGTCGGCCAGAACCTGTGCATCGTCGGGCGGCATGCCAGCCTCTCTGGCGTAGGTCTGATGCTCCAGAGGGGCCACACACAGGCGCTCCCGGATGGCGAGCATCTCGAGGCCCGTCTCCTCCGCGATGGGCCAGACCTTCTTTTCGACGATCGCCCTCAGACACTCCCTGTACGGAGCCAGCGGATCGGGAAAATCGCCGGAGTCGCCGATCAGAATCAGATCGCCGGGCGAAAAACCGGCCTGATCGGCCGGCCACGATGGATCGAAACGGCGGGTCTTGGTCTCGTTGAACAGGGTGAACGAGTCCCTGTCGACCTTCAGAGCTCTGAGATACTCCCAGATCTGAGGTTCCAGGTTCTCGCCCGGGGCGAGCGTGACCTCCTTGGCCTCGGACTCTCGTCCTTTCAGAGAGATCCGAACGGAATAAGACCCGGGGGGCAAGGCTGCCGGCTCCGCGGCAGGAGGCGAAGGCTCCGTTTTGCTCTCAGGCATGGGAGTTCACTGGCCTACTTCGCCGGAACAGTTCCCCGGACGATCTTCGTCACGACTCGCTTCACCGACTCTCCGTCGACGGTCGCGGTCGCCTGGATCAGGCCAGCGGGAGGACCTCCGGCCGTGACCCAGAAGATCGAAGGCCCTATCTGGTACACGCGAGTCCTGAACGTCCCGGCGGGCGTGGACAACGTCTCCTCGCGGATCGGGACCTCATCGGCGAGACAACATCCTTCGAACCCGGGCAGCCGATTGCCGCACAACGCGAGAGACAAACGCTCCTCTCGGACCGCCCCTCGTCGTCCGTCAACCGTGGACCACATCTTCTCGATCACTTCCGAGTCCCCTGGCCGCCACGACAGGACTCGCTCGACCTGCGAGGAAGCCTTGGGTTTGTGACCGTCGGCCGCGATCTTGGCCGACTCCCCTTCGAACCGGGTTCGGATGCGGACGGTCACCCGCCCATCCTCACGACCGACTTCGACCACGTCCCGTTTCCGAGAGGAATGGTCCGGCCCCGAGACAACGGTTTCGATCTCGACCACGGTCCCCGAAACGAGGCTCCCCCAATACCTCAGAGTCGCTTCCTGGAGGTTCTTCGCCTGAAGAGGCCCTGTGACGAGGACCAGTGTCAACAAGATGACGTATGCTCTCATCGGAATCACCATCTTTTCAATCATAGAGCAGTTTCGGATCGGATGACAAGGGGGAGAGCAGGCCCTCGTCTTGACACCATCTGCTTGGCATCCTAAGATAGGCCACCCGGGCCCCCGGCCGGCACCGACCGCCCCGCCATCCCTAGATATCCCCGTCATGACTCACGGAAAGGACACAATCGGCATGCTCGATCGCACTCGACTCGTGAACAAGGCCAAATCGTACGAATCCAAGATGACCACCCTTTGCCGCCGCATCGTCTCGATCCCCAGCTTCTCCTGTCAGGAGGGCGACCTGGCCTCGATGCTCGCCTCCGAAATGGAGAAGAACAAGTTCGATAGAGTCAAGATCGACAAGATGGGGAACGTGATCGGCGTCGTCGGAAAGGGAAAAACGAAAATTCTCGTGGACGCCCACATCGATACCGTTGGTATCGGCGACAGGTCGGCATGGAAGCACGACCCTTTCAAGGGGAAGTTCGAGAAGGGGCGTATCTATGGCCGGGGTGCGTGCGATCAGAAGGGCGTCATGGCCTCCATGATCTATGCCGGTCGGATGATCAAGGAGCTCGACCTCGCCGGTGACTATCAGATCTGGTTCGTGGGTTCTTGTCAGGAAGAGGAGTGCGATGGTCTGCCGTTGATCCACCTCATCGAAAAAGAGAAGATGCGCCCCGACTTCACGGTCATCACGGAGGCCACGGGTCTCAAGATCTACAGGGGCCACCGCGGCCGGATGGAGATCACCGTCGTCACGAAGGGACGCTCGTGTCACGCATCAGCGCCCGACCGCGGAGAAAACGCGATCTACAAGATGGTCCCCATCGTGAACGAGATCGAGGATCTGGGCGGGCGACTCGCGGATGATCCGTTCCTCGGCAAGGGCACTGTGGCCGTGACTCGAATCGAGTGCCAGACTCCGTCCAACAACGCGGTTCCGGACGAGTGCACGATCTACCTCGATCGCCGGCTGTCGGTTGGAGAGACCAAAGAGGTTGCCGTCGGGGAGATCCAGAAGCTTCCGGCCATCAAGAAAGCCAAGGCCAAGGTCGAGGTTCTCGAGTACCAGGCGAAGACTTGGAAAGGGCTCGCAGTCTCCCAGGAGAAGTACTTCCCCACGTGGACGATCCCGGAAAGCCACGTGCTCGTCCAGGCCGGACTCGAAGCCGGCAAGATCGCTCTGGGTCGAGCGCCCGCCATCGACAAATGGGTCTTCTCGACAAACGGCGTGGCGACCATGGGGCGTTACGGGATCCCGACCATCGGCTTTGGTCCATCGGACGAGGTCCTCGCCCACACCGTGCACGAGTGCGTGGCCGTGGACCAGCTCGTGAAGGCGTCCGTGTTCTACGCGGCCCTGGGACCGGCCCTCGAAGCGAGGGTTCGTTAAGTCGCGTCCTTCGGCGAGACCAGAAAGAAGACACCACCATCGCGGTCTTCTTAAGAATCGCGATTACTATTGAGGAGGAGAGTTCGATGCAGACATTGCTCAGAGGAAAAGACTGGATCGAGACGAAGGACTGGACTCGCGAGGAGCTCGAGACACTCCTGGACGTCTCAGGGGACCTGAAGCGGGCTTTCGCGCTCGGAAAACCCCATCGACTCCTGCGAGACAAGACACTCTTCATGATGTTCTTCGAGCAATCGACCCGCACGAGGAACTCCACGGAGGCCGGGATGACTCAACTCGGCGGTCACGCTCATGATCTCACTCCGGACAAGATGCAGATCTCCCACGGCGAGACCCCCAAGGATACAGGGAAGGTGCTGTCCCGCTATGGCCACGGCATCGCGATCCGGAACTGCTTCTACGGCGTCGGGAACAAGTACATCCGTGAGGTCGCCCAACACGCCTCGATCCCGGTGCTCAACCTTCAGTGTGACGTCGATCACCCCTGTCAGTCGATTGCCGACCTGATGACGATTCGGGAGAAGTTCGGCACGAATCTCAAGGGCATGAAGTTTGTCATCTCCTGGACGTACGCGCCGTCTTACGCGCGTCCTCTGTCGGTCCCGCAGGGGCTCATCTGGCTGTTGCCCAGATTCGGCATGGATGTGACGCTGGCCCACCCGAAGGAGTTCTACCTGATGCCCCACACCATGGATCTGGCCCGCAAGTACGCGAAAGAGAACGGGACGCGATTCGACGTCACCCACGACATGGACGAGGCGTTCAAGGGCGGAATCGTCCTCTATCCGAAATCCTGGGGATGCCACCAGTACCTCGCGGACCAGGGTGTTCCGGATGATGACAAGAAGCGGCAGGGGATGGCCCTTCTGGACAAATATAAGAGTTGGGTCTGTGACGAGCGACGCATGGCGCTCGGCTCCAAGGACGCGGTCTACATGCACCCATTGCCCGCGGACCGCGGGAGCGAGGTCGCGGACGCCGTGATCGACGGCCCCCAATCCATCGTGTTCGATCAGGCGGAGAATCGCCTCCATACGGTGAAGGCGATCATGGCGTTGACCATGGGAGGCCGACCATGACCTCTTGCGATCGATCCGGGGGGAGATCGAACGACCGGTCGGATCATCATCCGTTGGTGGTGGTCGCCATCGGCGGCAACTCGCTGATCAAGGACGGAGCTCACCAGTCGGTCCCTGACCAGTACCAGGCCATCTGTGACACGTGCGCAAACATCACATCGATCATCGAAAACGGATGGCGCGTGGTCATCACCCATGGGAACGGTCCCCAAGTCGGCTTCATCTTGATGCGTTCGGAGATCGCGAGAAAAGAGCTGCACGAGGTTCCACTCGAATCTTGCGTGGCCGACTCCCAGGGAGCCATCGGGTATCAGATCCAACAGGCCTTGGCCAACGAGTTTTCCCATCGGAAACTGGCCAAGCGGGCTGTGACGGTCGTCACCCAGGTGGTCGTCGACGCCAACGACCGGGCATTTGCCGAGCCCAGCAAACCGATCGGACCGTTCTACACCCAGGAGCAGGCTGCCGAGCGACAGAAGAACAATGGATGGACGATGGTGGAGGACGCGGGGCGCGGCTATCGCCGGGTCGTCGCGTCACCGCGGCCCGTCGAGATCCTCGAGGCTGACGTCATTCGTCAGCTCGTGGAGGGGGGCACAATCGTGGTCGCCGCTGGGGGAGGCGGAGTTCCCGTGACCCGCGATGCTCGCGGCGATCTTCGGGGAGTGGCGGCCGTGATCGACAAGGACTACGCGTCCGCCTTGCTCGCCGCCGCGATCCATGCCGATACCTTCCTGATCACCACGGCGGTAGACGCTGTCTACCTGAATTTTGGCAAACCCGACCAGAAGCAGCTCTCGAACCTTTCCCTCGAGGAAGCCCGACGCTACTTGGCGGAGGGGCACTTCCGCAAGGGTTCGATGGCCCCCAAGGTGGAGGCCTGCATCCAGTTCCTGGAGAGCGGAGGCGAGCACGCCCTCATCACTTCGCCGGCCCGCATCCAGGAGGCTCTCTCCGGGAAGGCGGGCACACACTTCCGCTAGAGAGTTAGGAGACTCTTGACGGAGTTTCGCTTCGAGGAAACGTCAAAAGTCACATAAAAAGCCCCGGGTCCTTAGAGGATCCGGGGCGCGAAGACCAGACAGGACGCCAAGCGGAAAGATTCCCGCGTTACTTCTTGTCCTTGGTTTCCTTCTTGTCCTTGGTCTCCTTCTTGCCGGCCTCGGCAGGAGTCGCAGCGGCGGCGGCCCCCTCTGCCGGAGCGGCCCCTTCCACAGGAGCAGCAGTGGCAACAGCGGGCTTCTCTTCGCGGACGTGGGTCACGGATGCCACGATCGACTCCAGGTCGTGCATGATTTCGAGGCCCTCACCAAGATTGAGATCCTTCAGGTGAATCGCCTCACCGATCTTGAGCGGCGCCACATCGATTTCGATCTGCTCGGGAACCCGATCCGGAAGGACGTGGATTTCAACCTCGTTCATCGTGTGAACCAACACTCCGCCCTCTTCGACCACACCGAGCGGCGTGCCTTTGGTCACGATGGCTACCTTCATGCGGATCTTCTCTCCGGCCCGGATGGCCTGGAAGTCCACGTGGTTCAGTCGCCGACGCAGCGAATTGACGGAGATCTCCTTGTAGAGCGCTTGCTGCTGCACGGTCTGATCGCCGTTCACGATGCACAGATTGACCAGACCGGACTCTCGGTGAGCCCGGACGAGCTTCACGAACTCTTTCTGGTCGATGGACAAAGGCATGGGCTCGCGACCCCGACCATACAGAACCGCGGGGACACGGTTGGCCCTGCGGAGGGAGGCGCAAGCCCGCTTTCCTACCTCCATACGAACTTGGGCGGTCAACTCGACCATTGTGATCGCTCCTTAAACACGACGACTGGGCATCGGTCTTTGGTGCCAGAGCAGATTCACCACTCGACAATGGAGTGGAATGCGCTCTTGCCACAGGCCATGAGCCTGTCTTTTGCGCCGCTGGACTTGTGCACCAGGGCTCTAGTATTCTTTCGGCCGACGAGCTCCCGGCTAGCCCGCGGATGCGGCCACTAGCCGGGGTTTGCTAGGGTACCACGAGAGCTCTTCCCTGTCAATCACGGGGCCAGCCCGATTTCTCGAGAAAGGACAGCCCCCTGGGTCTGCAATTTTGAACCTTCCGCCGGATCGATCGTCATCAAGAGGTGAACGGGGAACGCCTGCTATGTCTGAAGATCTCACGGCCCTCGTTCTCAAGGCGCAGTCCGGAGATCTCCGTGCTTTCGAACAGATCGTCGTCCAGACTCAGAAGGCGTTGTTCTACACGATCTTGCGGGTGGTGGCCGACAGCCATCTCGCAGACGACTTGGTTCAGGAGGTCTACATAAAGGTCTACCGGTGTCTTCCGGAACTGAAGTGCCCGGATCTCTTCCGGCCGTGGATCCACAGAATCGCGATGAACCGTGCGATCGATTGCCGGAGGGCGCGGAGAAAAGAGTCCGAGCGGATCTTTCTCGTGGACGATTTTTTTGGAAAGTCCGAGCCAACGGCACAGGAACCTCCCGATTCCCAGGAGATTGCCGGCATGCAGGAGGATGTCCAGAAAGCCATTGACGGACTTCCCGACCAGCAGCGAACCGTGCTGGCGCTCACGATGGAGAAGAACCTGTCACAAGAAGAGATCGCGGTGGTCATGGAGTGCCCGGTGGGGACGATCAAATCCCGACTCCATCACGCGCGGAAGACTCTGAAGGAGAAACTCAGGCGGTGGCTGGGACCGTAGGAGGTAGGAGATGGATTGCATGCGTGAGGGCGCGACGGTCTTTGGCCTCGAACCGGTGCCTTCTCGGACGAAAGTCCGACAGGCTCCTAGCCGTCGCCGGGCTTGTCGGTGTAGACTTTGGTAAAGTGGGACTTGCGCGGATCAGAGGACCGTGAGGTCGTGATGGGAGTGGACTGTTATGGATTGCCTTGAGCTGGACGAGCGGCTGTTCGACCTCGCGGCAGGAGCTCTCGATCCGAGCGATCGAGAATCGGTCTTGTCCCATGCGCGTGAGTGTCCCCGGTGTCGGGAGGAGGTCTCCACGTACCTCGCGACGGTCCGGCTCATTGATGTGCTCAAGGTGCCGCAGATGAGCGACCCGTTCTTCGCCCGCCAGAAAGCGCTTGTGATGCAGGTTGTGTCCAGAGCAGTCCCTTCTCGCGTTTGGGAGGCCCCTCCTTGGTCTCTGGCCGCGCTGTTGTCCATCGTTGTCGCGTATCTGGCGCTCGGCATGGATGTGGTGGGAAGAATCGCGGGTCAGGGAACGTGGCTGTTCGGGGGTGGGTTTCTGACCGATTATTCCGCGACTCTCGTGCCTCTCTACTTGGGCATTCTGGCCCTCGGAGTGTTCTCGTTCACCGAGCGAGAGGCCGAGCCGATGCTGAGCCCTGTCCGTCAAACCCGAGTCCAGTAAAGCACCGAACCCATGCCCGAATACTCCCGCGACTCAAGTTCCGAAAGTCGATACCTGAGAGATTGGGCCATACTGAAGTATGGTTGGATGATCGTTTTTCTCATCCACGTCGTGTTCCTCGCTTTTGGAATGCAGCAGATCAAGATCGCCTTGGATATGTTCGAACCGGAGCTTTTGGCTCCCTCTCAATTGAGGCTCGACCACGTCATCCAAGCGGTCTACATGGTCACGATCGCCTTCTCGATCCTTTTGCTTATCTTGGCGGTCTTCGTCCTCGAAATTTTCCGGACCCAACGACGAATCATCAACCACCTGATGGAACTCAAAGAGGCCCAGGAGAAGAGCGAGTCGACGTCCTCCAACAGAACGAAGCCCTGAAGCGAAGCACCAAAACGCGCAAGATCGGCCTGAATTCTCGTATACCAGGTTGACAATCCTGGTCCCCCTCCTTATACTCCCCCCCCGGCACGACCCTCCTTGGGCTCCACATCCATCCCCGGAGCGTCCCCATCATCGCAAGGGCGTGAGGTTTCCCACACGGTATGACATCGATGATCGATCCAGCCTCCAAGCCGAGAGTCGCAACGGTCGAGGAGGCGCTCGCGCAGATCGAGATGCTCGACGGCCGATCCAAACCGGAGGATCTGAGGCGCCTCATCGACGCGCTCTCAGAGCCCATGTGGTTGGTTCGAAAGGCCGCCTGTGCCCGCCTGGGGACCATGGGATCGATGGTCATCGAACCGCTGTCCGCCATTCTCACCAATGGAACCGAAGACCAGAGATTCTGGTCCATGAAGGCTCTGGTCGCGCTGGGACGCGACTCTGTTCAAACCCTCATATCTTCTCTGTCAAAGGGCGATCGCACCGCGAGAATCTACGCTGCATCGGCCCTGGGGGAGATCGGGGACGAGAGAGCCATCCCGTCGCTCGTGCACGCGCTCGGGGACGAAGTCTGGCGTGTGCGAAAGAACGCCTATGAATCGCTGGTGGCTTTTGGAGAGGCCGCCTTCGACGCCCTGACCGTTGCCATCGAGAGCTCGAACGAGGACACTGTCTTCTGGGCGGCCAAAGCCCTTGGCAAGCTGGGAGAAAGGGCCCGATCCATTCTTCTGGACGCCCTCAGGAAAGGCAGTTCGCATCTTCGTTTCATCCTCGCCGCCGCGCTCGGTGAGACCGGCGACGAGAGGATCGTCCAGGTCCTCATCAACAATCTCCGAGAAGGCCCCTGGATCACCCAGAAGAGATCCGCGGACGCTCTCGCCGAGATTGGCCCTCCCGCAATCGGTCCCATGGCACGTGCCTTGGGCAAAGCCGCCGCCCCCCAGGATCATTGGCTGATGGTCGCCCTGTCGCGGCTTCGGGCACCGGGGCTCTCGATGCTTGAGGAGGTCCTGGTCCGAGAGGGGGAGGCTTTCCGTTGGGACAAGAAGGATGCGCTGGCCAGAATCGGCGACCCCCTCTTTCCTCTGTATGAGAACCTCTATCGAAGGCCGGAGACCGACATCCGACTCTTTGCAGTGAACTGTCTGGGCGACCTGGCTCTGTCCCGACAGGCGGACGACCTGCTTTTGAAGGCCCTTTCCGACCCTTCCTGGTCGATCCGGAAGGTGGCGGCCGACCGACTGGCCGAAAGGGGCCCCTCGATCGTGGAGCGCTTGAATCTCGTCCTCGAGACAGGGAACGAAGACCTTCGATTCTGGGTCACCTGCGTCTTTCGGAAGATGGGAGATCTGGGGATTTCCTACTTGATCAAAGCGCTTTCGGATCCGAACAAGAACGTGGCCTATTTTGCCGCGGCTTCTCTGGGAGAGGTCAACAGCCCTGAGGTCGTTCATCCTTTGATCGCCGCGCTGAAGGACCCTTTCTGGCCGGTGAGAAAGAACGCTTCGGAGGCGCTGGTCCGGCTGGCCGACTTTTCGGTCCCCGCACTCATCAACTTCGTGAACGACGAGGACGAAGACATCCAGTACTGGGTCTTGAAGACCCTCAAGGCGATCGGCCGACCGGCGCTCCCCCACATCATCCACCTTCTGAAAAAGGGGTCGGAGGAGCAGCGCTTTTTCGCGGCCAAGGCTCTTGGTATGATCAAGGATGAACAGAGCGTCGACCCCTTGATCGAGGCGCTCTCCGATGGACACGAATGGGTGAGACTCTATGCCGCGATGGCGCTGGGCGAGCTTGGAGATCGACGGTCGATCAAGCACCTGATCGCATGCCTTTCCGACCCGAGCTTCAAGGTCCACAGCGCCATCCACAAGGTGTTCGAAAAGTTCGGCGAGGCGGCCATCCCCGAGCTCGTCCAGGCGATCCGGTCGGATGACACAACAGCGGTCAAGAACGCCCTTCGGATTCTCGGACGTTTCAAGTCCAACCAGGTCTTCGATGAGATCAAGGGTTTCCTGCTACACTCCTCCGACGAGGTGAAAATCTCAGCCGTCGACGCCCTCGCCGGCTACGATGACCACCCCGAAGTGGTCGAGACGCTCGTGGGGATCTTTCCAACGGGGAGTGAGAATGTGAGAATCCGCATATTCTCGGCTCTGGGTGAAATCGGCTCGCCCGAATCGATCGTCCAGATGGTCAAGGCTTCGTTGATCGTCGAGACGGAAAGGGAGAAGCGGCAACTCACCGAGCAGATCCTCCGACTCGGTGAGAGAGCTGCCACGGTCTTGGTGGGACAACTCGGCGTCGACCGCGTGCCGATCCGAAAAGTCGCGGCCGGCCTCCTTTCGCGGATGGGTGAGAAGATTCGAAAGACCGTGGAGACGGCTTTAACGAGCGAGGACCGCAACGTGAGGTACTGGGCCACGAAAATCATGAAGTCGTTGAACGATGGACAGGTGATCGAGTGATCGATCGGCATTCCCTGTTGGTCTCGCTCAACCTGCTGCGGTGGCGCGGACTCGGCCTCACGCAGGCCTTGCTGACGAGGCTTTCCGACCCGGTGGTCCTCCTCTCAAAATCAGTCACAGAGCTCGTCGCCGAGGAGGGAATGACCCGCGAAGGGGCCGAGAAAATCGTGCGCGCCCGGGAGTCTCTCTCGGTCGAGCGCCACATCGAGGATCTGGTCAGGCGGGAAATCGCGATCACGACCCAGGAGGATCCGGGCTATCCCGAACTCCTCCGAGCCATCCCCGATCCTCCGCTCGCGCTTTACCACCGGGGCCCGCTCCCCGACCGAGGTCGGATGGTGGTGGCCATCGTTGGCACGCGCGCGGCGACCCCCTATGGGATCGGCGTTGCGACACGCATGGCACGGGACCTCGCCCAGGCGGGAGCCCTGGTCGTGTCGGGTTTGGCGGAGGGGATCGACACGGCCGCGCACTCGGGCGCGATCGAGGTCGGTACCGATCGCACGCTTGCGGTCCTGGCCACAGGGGTGGACATCTGCTACCCTCCGGGCAATCGACTTCTTTACAAACGGTTGGACCGAGAGGGGACGCTGCTCTCGGAGGCGCCGCCGGGCACTACGCCGAAGCGGCACCTGTTTCCTTTGCGCAACAGGATCATCAGCGGTCTGTCTCGATCCGTGATCGTGGTGGAAGCTCCGGAGAGGTCAGGGGCTCTCATCACGGCTCGACTCGCAGCCGACCAGGGACGGGACGTATTCGCAGTCCCCGGACCGGTCACGTCGCTCCAGAGTCAAGGCTGTTTGGCGCTCCTCCAGCAGGGCGCCGCAATGGCACGAAACGCCAAGGACGTGCTGGAGGAGGCACTTGGCCGCCCTTCTCTTGGGAAGGCCACACCGGACGATAGAGAGACATCGACCCTGGACGCGGAGGAGAGGCATCTGCTGGGGCTCCTCTCCCCCGTCGGAACGAGCATCGACGAGCTCGTGTCCAGGATGGACAGAAGTTTTCCTGAGCTTCACCAGCGACTGCTCACCCTAGTCGAGCGCGGGTTAGCTTCCCGCCTCCCAGGGAACAGGTACGCGTCGCGGTCATAGTTCAACTCGGACACGGAGGAGGAATCAGTGGCAAGCACGGTCGTCATCGTGGAGTCGCCCACCAAGGCGAAGACGCTCCGCAAATTTCTGGGAAGAGATTTCGAGATCCTGGCCTCTGTGGGCCACGTGATCGACCTGCCTCAATCGAAACTCGGGGTCGACCTGGACCAGAACTTCGAGCCCCACTACATCACCATCCGTGGCAAAGAGAAGATCCTCAAGGAGCTCAAGAAGGCCGCCAAGAAGGCCTCCAGCGTCCTGCTGGCCACTGACCCTGATCGCGAGGGAGAAGCCATCTCGTGGCACCTGTCCCGCGCGCTCCAGATCCCACCGGAGAAAGCCACTCGAGTCCTGATCCCCGAGTTCACAAAATCCGTCGTGCAGAAGGCCATCGCCACACCGGTCCCTCTCGACCTCGACAAGGTGAACAGCCAGCAGGCTCGTCGAGTCCTCGATCGGATCGTGGGCTACAAGATCAGCCCTCTTCTCTGGAAGAAGGTCCAGTCCGGGCTGTCCGCGGGTCGGGTTCAATCGGTCGCTCTCAAGCTGATCTCCGAGCGGGAGAAAGAGATCCAGGCGTTCGTCGCCGAGGAGTTCTGGACGCTTTCGGTCGATTTGAAAGCAAGAGATTTGCTTACCGGTGGTTCTTTGTCGGATGTCGTCGAGGCGCGGAGGTTTCAGGCCGACCTGAAGACCGTCGACGGCAAAAACCACACAATCCGGAGCCGGGACGAGATGGATCGAGTCCTCGCGGAGCTCGCCACGGCCGGGTTCTCGATCTCGAAGATCGCGTCGGTTCGAAAGCACCAGCGTCCCCACGCGCCTTTCATCACGTCGACCCTGCAGCAGTCCGCGAGTCAGGTCTTCAGCTTCTCGACGAAGAAGACGATGATGATCGCCCAGCAGCTCTACGAAGGAATCGAGCTGGGTCGAGGGAAGATCCAGGGTCTCATCACGTATATGCGAACCGACTCCACCCGGGTTTCCCCTGAGGCACAGGCGATCGTCAGGGCCTACATCACCGGGACGCTCGGGCCGCAGTACCTTCCTCCGAGCCCACCGATCTACCAGTCGGCCAAGGGTAAGGTCCAAGACGCCCATGAGGCGATCCGTCCCAGCGACGTGAACCTCGATCCCAAGGACCTCAAGGCTCACCTCTCTCCCGATCAGTACAAGCTCTACAGCCTCGTCTGGACGAGATTCCTCGCAAGTCAAATGGCACCGGCCGAGTTCATGCAGAAGACGGTCGACGTCGAGGCCGGTCGGTACAGCTTCCGGGCGGTAGGACGCGAGAAGCTCTTCGACGGCTACCTGAAGATCCATGAGACCCATTCGATCGTCAGCAAGAAGGTCAAGGAGACCCTCCTCCCACCTCTCAAGGAGAAGGAAGCTCTGGACAAGCTGGAGGAGAAGGCAGAGCAGGGATTCACCCAACCGCCTCCGCACTACACCGAGGCTGGTCTGGTTAAAACGCTGGAGGAGAACGGGATCGGGCGTCCGTCGACGTACGCCACGATCATCTCGACCCTCCTGGACCGTGGCTATGTCGAGAGGGCGCAAAAAAATCTCATCCCAACCGAGCTCGGGATGCTCGTCGTCGATCTGCTCCAGACGAATTTCAAGAGGATCATGGACGTGGAGTTCACCGCCGCTTTGGAGGAGGAGCTCGACGAGATCGAGAAGGGCAAGTTCCGGTGGCAGGAGGTCCTTGGACGCTTCTACGCCGATTTCAAAGAGGCCCTTGCCATTGCCGAGAAGCAGATGAAGGACCTCAAGAAGGAAGTCGTCCCAACCGGTGAATCGTGCAATCTGTGTGGGAAGCCCATGGTCATCCGCCGCGGCCGTTTCGGCAAGTTCGTGGCGTGCTCCGGCTTCCCTGACTGTCGAAACACCCGCGAGCTCCCAAAGGACGGACAGCCAGCATCCGCCGCGGCCGAGGCCCCCAAGCTCCTGGACGAGAAGTGCGAGAAGTGCGGCAGCCAGATGCAGCTCCGCAAAGGACGATTCGGCCAGTTCAAGGCGTGTTCGAACTACCCGACCTGCAAGAACACCAAGGCCATTCTGACCAAACTGGGCGTGCCCTGCCCGGAAAAGGACTGCAAGGGAGAGATCGTCTCGAGGTTCTCCCGGAGTCGTCGGGTCTTCTATGGATGCAGCGAGTACCCGACCTGCAAATTCACCTCGTGGGTAAGGTTGGCCAAAGGCACGTGTCCCGACTGCCAGTCGTATCTCGTGGAGAAGCGCAGCAAGAATGTGCTCCAGGCCATCGCCTGCTCGCGCAAGGGCTGCGGCTGGTCCAAGGCGCCAGATCCCGGGGCCGACGGCGAGACTCAGACGGGTCTGGAACCTCCTCCAAGCGAGGCCGCGGCAACCGTTACGATGCCAGAGGCCGACACTTAAGACAGCGACCCTGTCGAGATCCGAGCGGCCTTCCGACAGGCTCAGTCCGGAGTCTGAAGTCCGGAGGACTGGAAGAGGGCCCTTCGGGCGCAAATCCTTCGAATGGATCGTGTCTTAGCGACCTTTTTCTGGTTCGACGCTCGCCTGCACGTCGAGGAGGTGCCCGTTGAAACGCTTTTCGATCCAGTTGTTCGCTATACTTCTGCTGGCAGCCGCCTCTTGGGCATATGAGGTAGAAGGGATCAACGTCCCCGAGACCGTGTGCATTGGTGGCAGCACGCTCAGACTCAATGGTGCCGGTCTGCGCAAGAAGCTCAGCATCAAGGTCTACGTGGGGGCTCTCTATCTGGAGAACTTCTGTACCAGGGTCGACGACATCATCAATAGCGGCCGACCGCGGTCCATACGCCTGACCTTCTTGCTCGACGTCAGCAAGCACGACATTATCGTCGCCTACAAGGAGGGTCTGGAGAGGAACTCCAAGGATCGACTGGCACAGTTCCAGACCCGACTGAACCAGCTTGGCGCCGGCCTCCAAGACGTGGAGTCGGGTGACGTGATGACGGTGACCTATGTGCCGGGCAAGGGCACGACGATATCCCAGCAAGGCGGCTCTTCGGTCACGGTGGCCGGCAAAGACTTTGCCGACGCGCTACTCCTCAACTGGCTTGGCAACGAGCCGGCCGACGTAGATCTAAAGCAGGCTATGCTTTTCGGCAAGTAGAGACATCCCGACATCACATCCCAACATCCCAGGCCGGATTTGACTTTGAAGCCCCGCTGTGGATAAGCTTTGCCTGGTCTATCGGCACGCACCCACGCCCTTGTGGGAAGGGTCCGGCCGTTGGCTCCGCAGGATTGGCGTCCACCCATGTATTTGTGTACCTCTTGTGCGAAGTGGGAATGCTTGCCGGAGGATCTTTTCTGTAGTCTCTGTGGCCACTCTCTGCGGCACCTCGAGATCGTTCCCCCGGTCCTATCCTTCGTGGACACGACCCGAGGCAAGGCCAGGAGACTCCTCCTTCGGAACAACGGTCTCATACCGCTTCAGGTGAGCATCGGCCAACACAGAACGAGCCGTGAATGGCTCCGGCTTGTCCATCCGGATGCTGACAAGAAGAAGGTCTCCTGGACTCGACGAGTCGCATCGGTCGAGGACGGGACTCTCCTTCCCCATCCGCACTTCGATGCCGAGATCGTCCTCGCCCCTGGGATCGAATACGGCGTGGACGTCCACGTGGAAGGACGGCTGGCCATTCCCGAGAGAGACCTCACCTCGACCATCCTGCTTTCCGGAGAAGGACTCTCGGACGCGGCCGGCGCGCCGATGGCCACCAAACATATCCCGGTGACGTGGGGGGCGCAGGCGGATCCAAGACTGGCAGGCCCGGCTGATGTGGTCTGCCGTCTCGGAGGGGCTCCGACCTCGTTCGACGTCCGCCTCGTCAATCCCCGGCGTGGGTTCGTCACCCTGAACGGACCGCCCAAAGCCGCGGTCGACTGGATCCGTGTCCGCGACTACCCCACGGACCCGATCGGCCCGACCCAGGAAGGGATCGTCACGTTCCTCTGTGACGTCAATTGGGCTCCTCAAGGGGTCCACAAAGTGGAGATCACGGCCGCCACGTTCGAGCTGGACAAACCGCTGTCCACATTGGTCCAGATCCAGGTTCGGCGGCCGCCGAACCTCCTCATCAACCGAACCCACGTGAATCTGGGCGAACTGACCCCATTCTCCCAGGTCGTGCAGCCTCTCGTGCTCGAGAATCGCGGAGAGGAAGACCTGGTCCTTCGAGGAGAACCGATCATCGAGCCGGTCTCGCTCAGGTCTCACGTCACGGTGCGGGACGAAGACCCGTCTCACCGCCGGATCAAGAGCGCCCGTGACCGTCATCCCGGAAAAGTCATCCTCCTTACGATCTCGGCCAGAGACCTGCCGACCGGGGCTTACGAAGGGACCCTCAAGGTCGCATCGAACGACCCATCGCCTGAGACCCCCGAAGTCGGCTTTTCCTTCACCGTCCAGAATCTTCCACTGTGCGACCGGCTGTTGGCTCTCGACTTCGGGACCTCGAACTGCTGCATCGCCGTGGCCGACAACCCCGGAAGCTACCGGACTCTCGACCTGTCCGGCGGAGGTCGGACGCCCGTCAAGGAGATCCCGACCGTCGTTCACTTTCGCGGGCCGGGCGAGTTCGCCATCGGCGAGGAGGCAAAGAACACGCAGCAGGCTTCACCCGATCGCACCGTGTCTTCGATCAAACGTCGGCTTGGCAGTCGGCGCCCGCTGAAAATCCTGGGCCAGGAGTACTCCCCGACCCAGATCGCCACGATCATCATCCGCCAGCTTTGGGAGCGAGCCGCGGTCGCCCTCAAGCAGGCCCCGCACGAACTCGTCGTCACCGTGCCTTGCCAGTTCGGGAAAACGGCCATCGAGAACCTTCTGGAGGCCTGTCGCAACGCCGGGTTTGCCCCACACGTGGAACAGAGGTTCGTGCTCGACGAGCCGTCCGCGGCGGCCTACCGCCACGTCATCGTAAACCGGAAAGAGCTCGTGGCACGAGGACCGGAACATCGTGTGATCGTCTACGACTTCGGAGGTGGGACCCTCGACATCGCGCTCCTGGAGGTCAAATTCGGAGCCAACCCCTTGACCTACATCCGTGTGCTGGAGGTCGATGGTGTCGAACTGGGGGGCGACGACCTCGACGACGAGCTCCTCGAGCTGTATTTCGAGCGGATGCGCGAGGACCAGGAGAGAAACCCCAAGTCGAAACTCGCCCGACTCGACCTCAACCGGATCGTCCAGGTGGCCGAGGGCGAAGCGGATCTGGACGTTCTCTCCAACAGAATCCTTCTTCGACGCGCGGCCGAGGACGTGAAGAAGCTCCTGTCGACACAAGAATCCGCCCCGTTCCCGACAGTGACCCTGAAGGACCGGCTCCAGGCCTCGATCTACCTCGACTCGAACGACGAGTTTCTCACGGTCCGCCGGGAGCAGTTCGAAGAACGGATCGCACCCCGGCTCGCGGAAGCCAGGACAGTGATTGAGAAGCTCTTCGAGCGCGTCAAGATCTCCCCGACCGCCGTGGACGTGCTTCTTCTTACGGGCGGATCGAGCCAGATCCCGCTCGTTCACAAGACGGTCGGTTCGTTCTTCCCCAGAGCTTATGTTCCGTCCCCGAAGGAGGCTCCGCCCAAAGAATCGGTCGCCCTTGGCGCGGTGATCCACGGCTACCTCGCCAAGTACGAGATGAGCAGCCTGTCGCAGGGCTCGCCAGGGGTCGTGATCGAGCCGATGAGGGACCGGGCGCGTTTCTCTCTCGGAACGCTCAACGAGCTCGGCGAATTCCGGCAGATCGTGCCGCGAGGAGGGCTGCCACTCTGGGGCGAGTACCCCATCTGTCTGCCCTCGCGGGCTATCGATCTGCCGTTGGTCAGGAACAATGGGACAGCCAATCGAGCGTTCCTGGAGACGCGAGAGCTCACGGAGGTCGGGAAGGTCCGGATCGACCCGGCGATGTTTCCCGGGACTCCGCCGGGAGCAAAACTGACCTTGAACCTGTGGCTCTATCAGGACCGAACGCTCGAGGCAACGATCGAGGAGACCAGACTTCCCACGACGGTCTCGGAAGGGGCACTGCAATGAGGTGTGGCGCGATGCTCGCCATGCTCTTTCTCCTGTGCGTGACAACGCCGCTCTTGGCCGCCGCGCCACCAGCGCCCGGCCCGCGGCCCGTGCTTCGCGATGATGTCGCACCACCCGCCTCGGTGTCGTCCCCATGGGCTTCCAAGTCGCCTCCCGCACCTTTGCCCGCGTCGGCGTCCGTCAACCCATCGCCAATGGCCGACCCTTCCGATCAGAGCCCACGCTCGGCCACCGAACCGATTGTCCGGCAATACGAGCCGGTCACAGGGAAGAGGTCCGAACAGAGCCTGGGCACGATCTATCTCGCATTGGTGATCATTCTCGTCGCTGTCGCAACAATCGCTGCGCGATTTCTCAAGCGGATCTCCGATGTCGACGGACGTCTGTCCAGGATCAAGGAAGCGCTCTCCGGTCTTTCCGACGAGGTGGATCGCGTGAAGACCCACGCGGTGGACTCGAGTCCATCGGCGCCGCCGCCTCTCTCTTGTTCCGATGTGAAGGCCATGGTCGATACCTCTCTCGATGCGGCCGTCAAACCGATCCGTGACCTTCTCGATCAGGATCGGGACCGACTCGACGGGTTCTCGGACGAGCTGCGGCAGCTGGCCGACCGCGTCGACACGGCGCAAGGCGACCTGGAGAAGAAGATCAGCGTCCTCGAACGGCAACGCCCGCAGCCCCACCAGGCGGACCGTACAACCGGAGGGCAGACCCCGGAGGCTCACAGGCAAAGCCCTGGTCTGTCCGTGCCACCCAACACCTCCGGTTCCGGATCGGGTGACGCACTCGCTGATCTGGTCCGTGCGTTGATCCGTGCGCGAGCCAAGACACACAGCCCTCTGACCCCTGATCCTGTTGCACGGAAGCTGGATCTGGACCTCGCTCCGGTCCTCCGCGCCCTGCTCATGGTCAAACGAGTCGCGGATGGCTGCGCCGAGCCGCTTCCCACCGAGGTCGGCGCACTCGTCGGCCGGGTCGTCGATTTCGGACGGGCTGTTCGCAAGAAGTCGGGCGTCGAGACCGACGAACACGGTGAGAAGGCCCCGATCCCCCCGCTGGCCCGATACCTCCAGCTCGAGGGTCGTGACGGTCCCCCCCCCGACGCCACCCCGGCGCGCATCCTGGCGGGGTACATCGACTGGGCGGTCCGGTCGGTCTGTCCGTCTCCCGGAGAGTCGCTCCCCTCCCCCTCCGGCACGGACTCCGACGACGACCTAGTCTCGAAAATCTTCCCGTTCGTGGACGCGACTCACGAGCTCATGAGCCGGTTCGGATCGACACCGCATGCTGGCGGGAATCCGACGAACTCGGCCTTGGCCGATGCCCTCGAGCGGCTCTTCGGCTCGTTTCGAGAGCTCCTGAGAAACCATGGGATCACGGTGCTGGCTCCCGAGGCTGGCCAGCCCGTGGACTGGCAATCCGTGAGAGTCGCGGAATCGATCCCCCGCCGGGACCTTGCCCCTGAGACCGTGATCCGGGTGATCCGCTGCGGGTTCAAGAGCGCCCTCGGCGGCAAGGTCCTGCGCCAGGCGGAGGTGATCACTTCGTCGTGATCGCAAGCCCAGAACGCGTGGCGATCGAAGTCCAGTGCCCCTATGGGTGCGCGAACCGGAAGGTCTTCGATCCGGAAAGACGGTTCTGCAACCTGTGCGGCGGCTGGCTCAACTTTTGCCCAAGCCTGGCGTGCAGGGTTCCGAACCGCATCTTCGCGCGGTTCTGCCGTCACTGCCGCACGCGTCTCGACGCGTGGGAGAGCTGGTCCTGCTTCTCCGGTGATCCCACCTCATCCGGCAGGATCAGGAAGTCCGCCCCATGGAAGAATCTCCCGAGCATCAGACTCACCTCTCCTTGGGCCAAAAACTCCGTCTGCGTCGGAGCTGAAGCGCCACCTTCGGCCATCGTCGCGTCGTTCGGGACCGTCCACGTCTTCACCGTCGAGGGCAACCTCGTGATGATCGACATGCGCGACGGGTCGGAGATCGATCGGGTCGCATTCGGAGAGGATCCCGTGGCGCTCTTTGGACTCGGCGAACGGCTGGTGGCCGTGTCTCAGGAGAAGCTCCGGCTCTTCTCGATCCTGGGTCGGGCCTCCGCCAACTACTCCGCGCCGGTCCCCTCCGGATATCGCCGGCTCTGGGAACGGCAAGTTCCTGGCGGTTTCCCTCGCTATGTGGGTCACCCGATCCCCTACGGATCGCATCTGGTTCAGGCCACGGCCGGACGCGACGCGTTCGGTCTTTGCTGCCTCAAACTCAAGACCCATGAGGATCTTTGGGAAAACGACCCACGGACGTTCCCGGGAGAGTTCGCCTTTGTCCTGCCCTGGGCAGAGGCGAGCCTCATCGTGGGGAACAAAGACGGGCTGGTGGTTGGTCTCACTGGCGTGCGAGGCACCGAGACGTTCCGGTTCACCGTACCGGGAGGACTCTGCGAGACCTTCCCAAGGGCTTGTGTCGACGAGGGACGAATGTATTGGTTCAACGCCGTGGGAGAACTGTGGCAGATCGAGCTGACAGGGCGACGCACACCTCGACCTGTCGGCGGGATCCAGACAGCGAGACCCTCGATCTTGGGAGTGTGCCCCAACCAGATCGTCGTCGGGGATCGCCAAGGAACGATCTCGCGCTACAATCCGTTCGGACTCGATCCCCAGCATCATACGATCGTTCCCGCGGAGGGAGAGAGCCAGACCGGGTTCACCCTCCCGCCGATTCTGACCGAGGACGGCTGCCTCTTGGCCGCGTCCGACTCGGGGAGTCTGCTCTTTTTCGGTCCTCGCTCCAGCGCAGCCCCGATCGAGCGGATGTTCTCGTTCCCGTCCGGATCGCACCTGAGGTCGCTCGCTCTCGTCGGATCGATCCTGACCGGCATCAATTCTGTCGGAGAGGTTCAGGCGCTCAAGATCCGACTCGATGAGGAGGCGACGTAAGCCCGTGCGCACACTGATGGTCGTAGTGCTGGTCCTTGCGGCCGTGACCGGCGTGGCATCGGCGACAGGCACCATCGACTTCGTGCTTCTCCTCGACGAGTCCGGCAGCATGGAGACAGCACCTCCGTTCTCCGACAAGACCCGGATCCGGGTCGATTCGGCCAAACTGTTCGTCGAACTGTGTGGATCCGCGGATCGGGTCGCTGTCATCGGATTCGGTGACCGGATCGTTCACCACTCGGGCCAGGTGCTGCAGGGGCTCGACCCTCGGTGGAAAAGCTTCCTCTTCCAGCGGCTGTCCGGTATCGGAGGAAGCCAGGCCCACACGGACATGCTGGCGGCCATCCGATCGGCCATCACCCTCCTCGACGCGCGCCACGACAAGGCCGACCGGACTTTCATCTTGTTCCTGACCGACGGAAAGATCGATGACGCGCGAGACATTCCCCCGGATTACCTCAAAAGATGGTCCACGCGCGAGTACCGGGGCATGGTCTTGCGGGCCGCCGAAGAGTGTGGCCGCCTTGGATACCCGCTCCTGTGCATCGGGCTGGGCGCATCGATCGATGAAGGGCTCCTCCGCGAGCTTGCCGCCCTTTCCGGTGGACGGTTCTACAGCGCGCGAGCGGCCTCCGAGCTCGAGGCCATCTACACCGACATCTTCGTCAACCAGGCCGACCGTTTCTCGGTGCGGATCACCCAGGCCTCGTCGCCCATCCCCGTAGCCATCGCCCATGGACTCAAGGAGTTCATCGCCTTGGCTTTCCCGCCCAGCCAGACGCGAGGTCGCAACTCCTTCTCCGCCGGCTTCGGCTTTCAGCCGGAAAATGGCGTCAAGCAGGGTCCGACCGAGGTGTCCCAGACCAAATCCTGGTCTCTGGCGAGGCTCGTCAACCCGGCCCCGGGCAACTGGCAGGTCAGCTTCGACCCAGGACAGAAGGTCGACGTGCTTCTGGTGAAGAACACCGGGTGCCGCGTCTCGGTCGTCAAGCCGTCGAAGCCCGAGTATCCCCCCGGACCCGTGGATGTCGAGGTGCTCCTCATCGATGAAAAAGGACGGCCCAGCGACGTCGGCGCCGGAGAGGTGGAGTTCGAGATCCAAGGCCCTGGAGTCCCGGAAGAAACGAGGGCCAAACTCTCCAAGACCGGCACCGGACGGTTTACGGCGCGAACCCAGTCCCTCACCCAAGAAGGCGAATACACTCTGAAGGTCCGGACTTTTGCACCGGGTGGCCGAGAGTTCGTCAACCACCGCAGTGTCTCGTTCAAGATCCACCAGGTCGAAGCGTCTCGCCTCGACGTCTTGATCGAACGTCCGGATAACCCCGCGTATCTGGCCCATTCCCGGGTCCCCCTCGTCGTCAGGGTCACGTCGAGTCCCCCTTTGACGTCCGCGACCGGCCAGATCACTCTTCATCCTTCTCTCACAGGGCCACCCGGTTTCCAGCCGCCGCGGCTGACACTCCTCGAAGAGGCCTGTGGAGTATTCAAAGGAAGCACTGTGGAGCTCGCCACACCCGGGACCTACTCGTTCGACGTGACCGCCACGCTCGAAAGCGACCCGAGGGCCAATGGGACCGCATCCCATGGTTTTATGATCGTCCTGCCGCCTCCTGAGGCTCTCGCACTCACGATCTCCCGTCCGCTTTCTCGGTCCCATTATCCCGGAGTCTTCGAGATCAAGGCCGATCTACGAGGGGCCAATGGAAGCCCTTTGCCATCGGGGCAGGCCACGGTCTCGTGCGACCTCCTCGGTCCTGGAACGCCCCGGAAGGTCATTCTGAATGACCAGGGCCGCGGCACATTCGCAGGTCAAACGCCGCTCTTGACCCAGCCGGGCAAGTATCAAGCGGCGTTTCGCGCGGAGAAAAAGGACGACGCCCGGTCGTTCGCCTGCCGTCAGGTCGGCTTCACGATCCATCCACCGGTGCTCGTTCTGGATGGCATTCGACTGCGTGGGGAGCACATTCTGTTCGCCGGAGAACCGTTCGACCTCGAGTTCAAGCTCAAGGCAGGCGGCATCGCCGGGAATCCGACGATCAAGGCCGCGGTCTACCCGCCCGTGCCACCAGGCGAACAACAGACAGCAGTGGACGCACGTCCGGAACCATGTGGAGCCGGGTCCTACCGGATCCACCACGAGGGTGCTCTCCTCGGTGCCACGCGGGTCGACCTCTCTGCCTCTGCCCCGGTGGCCGGAGGCTCACACGTGACGACCTCGGTTGCGGTCCCGGTCGAGGCGTTTCTCGCGGCTCGGGTCCGTGATCAGTCGCTGCCGTGTGATCAGCCCTCGACGTTCGAGATCGACATCCTCTCGCTCCACAGCCAGCCGGTCCAAGTCACGGCCAAGGTCAAGAGCGTCTCCTCTGCCGAGGAGGGGAGCTCTGCCGTGGCGCCGGCCCTCGCGTCGAACACTTCCGTGGCCTTGACCCGGGCCGAGACCTCCGACGATTTTTCGGCCTTTCCTCTGACCATCGACCCCTCTGGCGCTGGCGCTGGTCCGTTCAAGACCGACGTCGACGTCACGGTCTCCGGGAAAGACCCGGCGGGCCTGGCGTTCTCGCGCACCTATACGGTCAAGCGCGCTCGGTTCCAGCTCTTCCGTCCCCCGATGTCGTCTCCGCTGTTTTGGCTCGTTCTGCTGGCTCTTGCGGCCGCATTCTTCGTCAGACCCCACTTCGGCAGGTGCTGGCTCAAGGTCGGCGAAGCACGGATCGACATCGGAGGAAAGACCGGCCTGTTCGGCACCGAAGCCGGGGTCGGTGGACCGGACCAGCTCGTGCAGATCGACGAGGCCGAGTGCGTTCCGATGGTCCTCAGGGCGTGCTGGCTCGGTCGCTTCGAGAGACAATCCACGGACGGAACGTTTCCGCTTTCGAGCGGAGACTTCTTCGAGGTGGGCGGTGTGATGGTGCGCTTCATCAAGGGCGCCGAGCCAAAGGGGCCGCCCAGGGAATCGCCCAAAGAACCGCCCGCGGAATCTGGTGTGACTCCTGGGGCTCCTTCTTCCGAGGAGGGCTCCGTCGATGACATCGCCTGAGATCCAAGGAGGCTTTCGATGCAGACGCTGACGGCTCCGGTGAAGATCTATGTGGATGGCCTCACCGACGGCCGGCTGATGATCCTTGTTTCCAGCCAGAGCTACGTGATCTACTGGCTGATCTTCCTCGTCCTGGGCGCGCTGGCCTACGCGCTGGCGGCACGGGGTCTGTTCGGCCGGGCCACGTCTTCCGGGCTTTCGGTCAGCCACTCCTCGTCGATCGCCCAGGTGGGCGGCCTGTTCGCCATGGTCGTCGCGTTCTACCTCGTCTTCTTCTTCTCGCCCGCCCGAGCAACGGCGTGGTTCGCGGAGGTGACGTTTCTGTGGATCTGGTTCGTCTATTTTCTGTTCAACTATCTGACCGCACAGTGACGTTCCTTGAGACGCAACGTCCACAGAAGATGGGCTCGGTCGGGGTCGAAACGATAATTCAGGGGCATTACTAGGAGGTCTCGCACCCCATGGCAGATCTGATCGGCAAGAGTGTCTTCCACGGCTCCCGCGGTAACACCCTCGGCAAGGAGGTCACCCCCACGGTCGTCGTGGGCCTGGGCGGAACCGGGAAAGACATCCTCCTCATGCTCCGCCGCAAGTTTTTCGACAAGTTCGGAGACCTGGCCGACTTCCCCGTGGTGAGTTACGTCTTCATCGACACCGATCAGAACATGCGAACGCCGCTCTCCATGGATCAGGTGGCCGACGAGATCCCGGCGCGCATCATGCCTCAGCCGAACGAGTTTGTCTCCGCGACCGTTCCGAACCCCGCCACCTACACCCGGAACCTCGATCAATATCCGACCATCAAGAAATGGTTCTCGCCGGCCCTGGTCGGGATGTTTCCGATCCACGAGGGCGCGGGTGGGATCCGCCAGAAGTCGAGGCTCGCCTTCTACCACAACTTCGACTCCATCGCGACGCTCCTGGACCGTGCCAAGCAGCGAGCCACCGACCCGGCGGAGACCGCCAAGATGGCGCGCACCTACGGGATGTCGACCTCGGGCAACGTTCAGTTCTTCGTGGTCTCGTCGCTGGCCGGCGGCACCGGATCGGGCATGTTCTTGGACATGGCCTTCCTGATCCAGGCGCGCTTCCCTGGCTGCCGGCGGGTGGGGTATCTGATCACGGCGGACATCTTCGGCTCCGACGACTATCTCTACGCCAACTCATACGCGGCTCTCCGAGAGCTCGAGCATTTCTCGTTCGTCTCCGACTTTCCGTATCAGTGGCAGCGCGGCTACCCTGGACAACCTCTCCCGATGCACGTTTTCGAGCACTGTTTCCTCATCGGTAACAAGAATCGGTTCCAGGAGTATCCGCCCGATATGGAGGGCAAGCGGAGCCTTTTCGACATGATCGCCGAGACGATCTTCCAGGAGTTCGGCCGATCCGAGTTCGCCGACGTCCGCCGAGGCATCCGGGTCAATCTCATGTCCGACCAGGAAAAGGCGTTCCATCTTGCCGACGAGACCCAGGATGGAGAGGCCATCTCAAACTCCAAAAAGGATGCGTTCCCCGAGATCTACGCCACCTTCGGCCTGTCCGTGCTGAGGGTCCCTCTCGATCGCATCAAGAAGTGCTGCGCCTACAAGCTGGCCGGCGACGTGATCGAGTACTGGCGCGGCGGGGGTGGGACGCCCACGGGCAAGGTCAACCTCCGTGACTTCGTGAAGCTGAAGATCCTCTCCGGGCTCAACATCCTCGAAGAGAAGGACGAAAAAGGGCGCCACGATCTCCTGAGCCGGCTCTATCGCGATCCGCGCACGGGCGGACAGCTCCTCGACGAGGTGCGGACGTGGGTGGCCAAGGTCCGCCAGCTCCTTGTCGGCAAGGATGTTCGTGACGTGGTCGTGAGGGAGGTCGATCGGTTCCGGCAGGAAAAGTTCGGTAGCGGCGGTCACTTCGCAAAGCAAATCTCGGACAACGCCGACGAGATCATGGCCGACCTGAAGGCCAACCTGTCGCGACGGGTCCGGGAGCTCATCAACAAGGAGGGTCTGGCTGCTTCCACCGACCTCATCCTCAAGGAGATCGGCGCGCTTCTCGACGACCCGCAGGAAGGGTACATTCCGACCTGCGAGGAGGCTCGTCGCAGGCTGGAGGGCTTCACGAAGACGACGCAAACGGCCTTCGAGGCCGCGCTGGCCACGTTCCTTGATGCCAAGGGCTGGGTTTCGCCGCTCAAACTGCCCTTCAAGGATCTGGCGGTGGAGGACCTGCAGGCGAAGCTCCTCAAGGCGCTCACCGACCACTTCACCGCACGGGTGAAGGCGCTGGCTCGGGAGAAGGCCGTCGAGGTCACGCGGGCGCTCAAGCAGAACCTCACGTCCGATCAGGCCCCGCGGGCGTTCCTCGATCTCCTCGATCAGCTCTCCGGATACCTGGGGCGGATGTGCGAGAGCTACCGGAGAGGCCAGCGGCTCATCCAGGTGAAGGACCTCTATCGAGAGGAAGACGTCGACACCAAGTACTACCCGATGCTCGTGGGAAAGGAAGGGACCCGGGAACGAGCCCAGGCGATCGAGCGGGCGTCGGGCATGATCTTCGACGAGCTCAAGGTGCTCTACCCGACCGTCTTTGCCCAAGCCGAACCGCTCTTGCTCCTCGACCTGGCCGGGCAGACCGAGCTGCGCCACGTGGGAGACTGTCTGGCTCGCGGTCTCCAGAAGAAGGTGAGCGAGCTCGACGAGAAGGTTTCCGTGCTGGAACAGATCGTCGAGGGTGGCTTCTCCGAGGCGGAGCTGACCCAGATGGTGCGACTCTGCGATCCGTGGCTCGCCCCCGAGGTCGACATGGGGGTCAACTACCGACTCGATCCCGCGCTCACGAAGTATATCGTGGGCGCCAAGGAGGATTCCGGGCACCGTTGGCGCGAGCTCAAGCCAAAGGTGAAGGCGATACTGGACTCGATCCAGACGGGTTCGTCCTCAGAGACGCCGGTCGGGGATGCCTCCCAGGTGATTTTCTACTGCGAGCGGGCACGGTTCCCGCTGTTCTACAACGAGATCGTCAGGCGTTACCGGAAGCGGTATCTCGCGTTCCGGCAGGCCCATCGTGACTACCCGGTCCACATCGACGTGGGGTTGAACCAACTCCGTGACATCTCCGTCCCCAACCGGGAAGAGCGCGATCGGGAAAAGCAAGCGCGCAAGCTTCTCTTGTTGGCGCGGATCTTCAAGGGCGGGTTCAGAGCCGAGAGAGGGGTGAACCCGGATGGGACGCGGTGGTCGAGGATGCTCTACGACTACGAGAAGGAGGGCGACCGATACGGTGGTGGACGGGAAACCCAGATTCTGGGGCCAGACCCTGAGACCGCGATCCGGTGTCTCACGACGAGCGAGGAGGTCTTTTCGGCCCTCGAGAAGGAGGTCAACATCAAGCTGTCCCAGGTGTTGAACTCCCCGAAATGGCCCGAGCTCAGGGCTCTCTTGATGTGGTATCGCGAGCGACACTATCGGCCCGTGGACATCCAGGCCACCGATGCCGGAGAGCTGGTGGTCCAGAGACAGGCTATTCCTCCGGAGCGCCTCATCATCGAAAGGGAGCTCATCCCGATGTTCGACGCGAAAATCGCCCGGCTTCGCAGTAAAGATGAGGCCAAGCTGACCCAAGTTCACGAGTTCACGCGCCGGGCGTTGTCAGACATGAAGGCTCTGCGGTTTGCACAGGACGATCCCACCCAGGTCGATTTCGTTCCGGACCAGACACCGTTTCTGGTCTGGGCACCGAGTGACACGGAGCCCCCGGCTGTGGCGGACGCGTGATCCCTCACACCGTCGATCGGGGGCAGCCGCCGCCTCCGGTCACCGGGGGGAGTGGTCGAACCTCAAGTTCGGGCGAGCCCAGGACAATCGGTCTTGCCAGCGCTAGAAACGCGTTCCAGGAGCGTCACTGATGGGAGAAGTGAGGATCCGAATCGAGCTTCCAGGGGGGCCGTCGCCCGATCCGGAGATCTGGCCGGACGACTGTACCGTGGCTTCGATGCTCCCCCGGTTGATCGCCGAGGCTCGGGACAAGGACAAAAGCTTCTCGCCCCATGGCAAGGATCTTGGCCTTTTCCTGAAGAAGACGAACCGGGCGCTTCCCCGTGACCAGTCACTCAGGGAAGCCGGAGTCGCAGCCGGAGAAACCCTGGTCCTCAAGGATGAACTCCAGGTCAGGGCGCAAAACGAGCGGGTCGTGAAGCTCGCGAAAGCGATCGTGGAGGTAGGATACCTAACCACCGAGGACCTGGCTGGCGTGGCAAAGGCTTGCGAGGACGCCGCGCTCGCACCGGCGGAGGTCCGTTCGCTGCTTTCCGACGCAGGGATCGCGTCCGACTGGATCGATCGGGTGACCGGAGGGAAAGAGTACGTACCCGAGCATCTGGTACAGTACCGGAAGGCTCTGTCCGGCGTTCCACGGGATCGGGCCGTTCCCGAGGATCTTCAGAGGATGCTCTCGCGACTGCGTCTCCAGTACAAGATCTCCCCGGACGGGCATCGGGCTTTCTGCCGCAGGCTCGGGCTCTCCGAGGACACAGCCACAAAGCTTCTGGAGGACCTCCCTCCGAAAGAGGACGGTCTGGCCGCGTACAGAAAGGAGCTCTCCTCCCTCTGGAAGAAGCCACCGGCCACCGTGGACGATCTGAAGTCACTCATCCGGATCCAGAAGCAGTACAGGATCGCCCCGGCCGACCACCAGGCGCTGGCCCTGGAATTGGGCTACTCGAGCCAGGAGGCGGAGCTTCTCTGGGACGGCATTCCTCCCATGCTGGCCGAACGGGAGGCCGCTTTGGAGACCTATCGAACCGCGCTCAAGGCAGCGTGGTTCGACCAGGTCGTCACCCCCCTCGAGCGCATGAAGCTGGCCGACTTGCGTCGAAGGCACAACATCGGTCGAGCCGACCATCATCGACTCTGCAAGGAGCTCAAGGTTCCTCTGGAACAGGCGGAGGAGCTGCTGAAGCCATCGTCGACTTTCGACGCCCGGCGCTGGGCGACCGTGGTCTGCGGGGTCTTGCTCCTGTGCTCGGCCGCGTTTGCCGGAATCGCGCTCCCGCCCCGGCCTCTCTTTGATCTGGTTCTTGGCGTGGCTGTCCTGGCCGCGGTCGGGCTCTTCTTCTGTGTGGATAGAACGACCCGTGCGGTCATCCTCGGTGTGACCATCGTGGGTCTGGCGGTCGCAGCGACCGCGTATTCGCTCTCGATCTCCCAGCGCAGAGGGGCCCGCCCGAGGCCCACGAGAACGCCTGAAGTTCGTTCCTCAGATTCCGGAGGCGAGGAGAACGGCAGTGAAATCTCTGCGGAGCCCACGGCGGAGCCTGCGGCGGAGCCGTCCGCCAAAGACCCGTCCCTGACCACCATCCGTCCCCTCCCCCTCTCTTCGGCGGCTCGATCCAACGTCAACCTCCTCGTGTCCTCGGACCCTGAGGGGGCTTCGGTCTTGATCGACGGAAGACCGTCGGGAAAGACTCCGAGGCGGTTTCACGCAACGACCGGAGCGCACACGGTCGTGCTCAGGCTCAAGGGTTACGAGGCGGTCTCGTGCAAGGTCGAGGTAAGGGAAGGAGAGGTCACGGCTGTGTCCCATGGGCTTCAACCGAAGGGCCGGCGCTGACAACATGGTAGGAAACAACGGCGCTCGTCTCTTTGCATTAACCACGATGCCAAGCGGTTCTCCGCGCGTCCGGAAAGGAGTCTTGCTGTGAGTCCGGATCGATTCTATCTCGTGTTCTTTCTCGCGTTCATCGTCTGGATGGCGGCCCTCCTCTGGATCCCGGGGTTTTGCCCCTTCGAGAAGGCGCCCGGCGTCAAGCGTCCTACCACGACTCTCTCGGTGACGGTCGAAACTCGACCAGGGACCGACGCAACGGTCGCGCCGTCATCCGCTCCAGCAACCCCGTTCCCGGGCGTTCCTGCCTCGGCCAGCCAAACGACGAGCCCCGCAGCCGTCGTTCCGGTGCAGCCGGGGCCGTAGGAGACCGTCAGAGCAAGACTCCGACCGGCTCCAGTCCGGAGTCCGGAGTCTGGAGTCCGGAGGATTGGAAGAGCGCCCTTCGGGCCCGATTTCTTTGAATGGATCGGGGCTGGGAAGGCCCCTCCGACGAGCTCCGCTTTCGCGGATCGTGGTTCATGGATGGCGCACGGGATCACGGCAGACAGACTTCGACCCGGTTCCGTCCTGCCTGCTTGGCTCGATAGAGTGCCCGATCGGCTCTTTCGATCACCTGCTGCCAGGGTTCACCGTGCGCGTACTCGGAGAGCCCGATCGAAACCGTCAGTTTGAGCTGTGGCGCGATGAATGTGGCGTCGAAACTCGCGACCGTAAAACGGACGCGCTCGGCCACGAGTTCCGCCTCGCGCGGCGAAGAACCCGGAAGGAACAGGATGAACTCCTCGCCTCCATACCGGACCGCGACGTCGGATCCCCGGATCCTGGACTGAACAGTCTTTGCGATCACCTTGAGCACCTCGTCGCCAACGGAGTGACCGTACGTATCGTTGACCTGCTTGAAGTGGTCGAGATCGAGGAGTAGAACCGACACCGGAAGACCTCGGTCGTTCGCGTCTTTGAGCATCTTCGGGACGTTCTCTTCCATGTAGCGGCGGTTGGCCAGTCGGGTCAGAGGATCGGTGTCCGCCTCGGTCGCTTTTGCGATCAGGCGGTCTCTTTCCGCGAGCTCGGAGAGTCGAAGTCTCTGAAATCGGATCTGCACAGCTCCGAGATAGACCAGGTCTCCGTCGTCGAGCAGTGTTTTGAGGACTCGTCGCCCCTTCACCGAGCATCCGTTCGTCGAGCAGAGATCCTCCAGCTCCATCCGGAACTCATTCTCGACCTTCTTCCACGAGAACCGGGCGTGCAGCGACGACAGAGTGGGATCGGAGATGACGATCTGCGCATCTGACGTGCGCCCGACGGTCTGGGAGTCTTCGGCCGTGGGGGGAAAGCGAAAGACCGTGCCCACTCTGGGGCCCGAGACGATCGAAAGCGTCGGGATGAACGACTCGTCCTGCTTCTGGAATCCGGGCAGAGCGACGAGCCTTGTTCCACCCCGCGACGGTCTATTCTTGAGGTCTGCCATTCGACGGAGAGATCGTTCTACGGTCCAGGCTCCAACCACTTGTCACTTTATCACGGAGCCGACTCCGGCGCCCACATGCGTCGTGTCGTGATACAATTGGGCCGCGAATCTGGTCCCAGCGGTGAACGCCCTTGTCCTATCGAATCCAATCGACTCCAAGACCGCAGCGGCCCAGAATCGGATCCCGGAGCCACTGGAATTTGCTGATGTCTCCAGTGTTCCTCGGGTCTACGGACATCGCGCCGCGCGCCTGTTCCATCAGCCCCGGGTCGTCGGCTCGAACCATACGGAGCAAACCATGAAACCTTTTTGTCTGTCGATGTTTGTTCTGGCCCTGTTCGTGATTTTTGGCCCCGCGGTCGGGGATGGGTGGACCGCCACCGCCTCGATCGTCGGCACCTGGTTCACCACAGTGGAGCAGGCCCAGGTCGAGTCAAAATACGAAGAGGACGGCACCTATTTCTGCACGATTCGCTCCGTTGGCGGGCAAAAGGTACTCAAAGGGACCTACTCCGTGACTGGTGCGAGCCTCGTGGTGAGACTCGAGGGCAAGGACAAACCCATCCAGCGAACGTGGCGGCTGGTCGATCCCAACACTCTCGAACTGGCCGACTCCGCGGGCACTCGATCCACGCTGAAGCGACAGGCAGAGGCTGACCGGTCCCAAGAGACGACCTCTGCACCCCGGAGCACCGGGGGACAGGCACAAAGCCCTGCTGCCGGATCGATCGCTCCGTCCGGATCGGCCGGGAAGCCGATCACTCTCGTCCTCCGCAGGGAATGGGAACCGAATCAGCGCGCGTTCACGGTTCTGGTTCCTCAGGGGTGGATCGTCACAGGAGGGCTTTTCTCCGTCGACCCGGGCCAGGCCGGCGGCGCCCTCAACGCGATCGATACCAAGTGTGACCTGGCGATCAAGAGCGACGCGAACGGGACGGTCATTGCGCGCTGGGCTCCCAGCTACAACTTCGTGGATTTCTCGAGATCCGCCGAGTTCGCCAATCTGGCGATGCTTTTTCCCGCGGGTCGTTACTACAACGGCGCCCTGGTGAAACCGATGCCGACCGTCGAGGAGTACCTGATGGAGGGGTTCCGCACGATCCGCCCCCAGGCCTCGAACGTCGAGGTGGTTCAGAGGATGGATCTCCCGAAGGCGGTCGAGATCTGTCAGGCGATGACACAGCAGCTCAACGCAAGCCTGCAGCCTCTGGGCAAAGCCCCGATGGTGTTCTCGGCCGGGGCGCTGGTGATCGACTACACCGAAGCCGGGACGCGTTACCGGGAAGCGGGTGTGACGTGTCTTTCCGACTGGAGAATGGCGGCTGGTCTGTGGAGCAACCAGTTCACGTTCCACATGCGCGCCCCCGCGGCCGAGGCCAACGACTTCAAGCCGATGCTCGACATCATTCGTCAATCGATGAAGGTCAACCCCGAGTGGCTGGCAGCGTACATGCGGTCGGTCGGGGAACGAGGCCAGGTCGTCGCCGACGTCTTCCGGCACATGGCCAAGATCGACAGGGAGATCTTCGAGCGGAGATCTTCGGCCCGCAGCGCGATGGCCGAGGAGAACTACCTCCTGCTCACCGGACAGGAGGACTACGTGAATCCCTTTACAAAAGAAGTAGAGCGCGACTCCTCGGACTACAAATACCGCTGGACCAACCCCAACGGAGACCGTCTCTTCACGAACCAGAACGGCTTCGACCCGAACCGGGAATCCGATCTCAACAAGATCGAGTGGAAACAGACTCCGACAAAGCCCCGGTGACCTTGAGAGCGAACGCGCTGATCAGAAGAGCTCCGAAATCAGAAGAGTACCGAAATCACCGGGGCTGAAGTTGGCGATCGGCTCCTATTCGTCGGCGCCGGGTATTGCACTTTTGGCCTTGGGCTTGGTCTCGTCTTTTCCCTTGGCCTCTTTTCCGGTCTTCTCGCACGAGGCGGCCGGCGTCGCCGGTGTCTTGTCAGGGGTAGCGGCTTCCCGCGGAGTGGACACCTTCGCTGGATCCTTGCCTCCGGGCGCGATGACCGTCTTGGTGCGATTCGTCACTCGCGACACGATGGTCTTCTCCTCGCCCCCCTGCGATGCCTTGCCTTCCATCAAGACTTTTCGTACGTTCTCGTCCTGAATGACCAGATTCTGCAGGAGATCGACCTTCAGCGTGGCTTTCTCTTCCATGTCGATCTTGTTCAGATTGATGGTCGCGCCCTCGGCCTGAGTGGTCCTGGGACTCGAAAGCGCATAGTTCGCGGTCGCCTCGATCACAGCCACGTCCCTGCCATTGTCCTTCTCCAAGGCGACCAGTTTGCAGTCGTAGCGGACCTTGATCTCACCCGCGACCGGAAAATCGATTCGCAACCCCGACTTCCACGAATCTCCGACAGCCACGGCGTTCTTGGGCATCATCGACTCCAGACGTCGAAAGTTGCCCTCGATGAATTTGTCGCTCATCGAGATCTTCAACTCGGCTACGAGAGCCTTCTGGGCTTCGGTAGAAGCCTTCTCCGCGAGGCTCGTCCACAGACTCGTCAGGCCGGTCGCCTCGACCACCGAGTCGTCGGCGTCCAGAGTCACGGTGAGATCGCTCGCGAGAAGCGGCTTGTACACGAAGTCCCGCTCTCCCTTCTGCTCTCCTTGTCCTTCGCTGTCGAACCGGTAGGCTTGCCCGTTCTCTTCGCCGTCCTCCGTGATCTTGTTCAGACGCACGGTGACCTTCTTCTCGTCCTTTTGATTGGGTGCGGCCACGTCCATCCGCCAAACCTGGACCGCGTTTTCCAACACGCGCATCGGGGTGCCGCCGATGGTCGTGGTCCCCTCAGAATGGTTCGTGACCGTCATCACGTGTTGCCCCGGAGACAGCGAGTGCCGGATCTTCGTCTTGGCACTCTTGGCGGCCCACACGGTCGTGGACAGAAGCGCGCTCACACAAAACACCGTCAAACATCTCATCATGATTGGACGAACCTTCCGTTTCTAAAGTCGACGCCCCCTCGAAAAGACCCTTCAGGAGACTCCTCAACCCACCCCGCTCAGTCAGCATCTCACGGGCATTGCTGACCTATGGACTTGAGACGGTTCTCCAGCTCCAAAAGCTCTTGGGACAGCCCTTTGGGCAGTCTGCCACCGAACTTGGCGTAGTGTTCGCGAATCGAGTCAACCTCCGCAGTCCATTCTGGGACGTCAACGCGAAGGAGCTCCCTCAAGTCCTCAGGACTGACGTGAAGCCCGTTGGTGTCCAAGGCGTCTGGCGCCGGGACTCTTCCCATGGGAGTGTCAACAGCTTCGGCCTTCCCATCGATTCGTTCGAAGATCCACTTGAGCACTCTCGAGTTCTCTCCGTAGCCCGGCCAGAGAAACCTGCCGTGAGTTCCCTTCCGGAACCAGTTCACGAAGTAGACCCGAGGCATCTTGATGCCACCCTTCTCCCCGATGTCGAGGTAGTGCTGCCAGTAGTCGGCCATGTTGTAGCCACAGAATGGGAGCATCGCCATGGGGTCGAAACGCAGCGTACCGACCTTCCCCGCGGCGGCAGCGGTCATCTCGCTCCCGGCGATCGACCCTAGGAACGTCCCGTGCCGCCAGGAGAACGCCTCGTTGACGAGCGGAGTCTTGGAAGCGCGGCGTCCGCCGAAGAGCATGGCGCTGATCGGCACGCCATTTGGATCCTCCCATTCACTGGCGATGACGGGACATTGAGATGCTGGCGCGGTGAACCGGGCATTGGGATGAGCCGCCTTCGTGCCCTTCTGAGGGGTCCAGTCCTGACCATGCCAATCGATCAGGTGGGCAGGAGGGGACTCGGTCATCTCTTCCCACCACACGTCACCGTCGTCCGTGAGCGCGCAGTTGGTGAATATGGCGTTTTGACTCAAGCCACGCATGGCGTTGGGGTTCGATCTCATGGACGTACCCGGAGCAACGCCGAAGAAGCCGTGCTCCGGATTGATCGCATAGAGGCGCCCATCCGCGCCGAACTTCATCCAGGCGATGTCGTCGCCGATCGTCTCCACCTTCCAGCCGGGAATCGTGGGCTCCATCATCGCCAGGTTGGTCTTTCCGCAGGCGCTCGGGAACGCTGCGGAGATGTACTTCACCTGCCCCTGGGGATTCGTGAGTTTCAGGATGAGCATGTGTTCGGCTAGCCACCCCTCCTCACGAGCCATGACCGATGCGATGCGAAGGGCAAAGCACTTTTTCCCAAGCAGCGCGTTACCCCCGTAACCCGAGCCATACGACCAGATCTCCTTGGTGTCGGGGAAGTGGGTGATGTACTTGTTACTGCCATCGCAGGGCCAGGCCACGTCGTTTAGCTTCGTCCCATCTTTGAGCACAAGCGGGTAACCCACGGAATGAAGGCACGCGACGAATCGGCCGAAGGGACCCAGGACATCGAGCACCTTCTTTCCGACGCGAGTCATGATGTGCATGTTCGCGACCACGTACGGGCTGTCGGTCAATTGGACCCCAACCTGGGCGATGTGGGAACCCACCGGTCCCATGCTGAAGGGAATGACATAGAGAAACCGTCCCTTCATCGCCCCGGCAAACAGCCCCTTGAGCTTCTGTTTCATTTCGACCGGGTCTGACCAGTTGTTCGTGGGGCCCGCTTCCTCCCTCGTCCTGGAACAAATGAACGTCCGGTCTTCGACCCGCGCGACGTCGGCTGGATCCGACCAGATGAGAACGCTGTTCGGGCGCTTCTCCGGGTTCAACCAGCGTGCCGTGCCGCTTTCAACCATCAGGTTCAGCATGTGCTGGTACTCTTCCGGAGAACCATCGCACCATCGCACCCCGTCCGGTTGGCACAATGCGGCCATCTCTTCGACCCAGTGCAACAGCCTATCGTTATTCGTCGTCTTGGCTCCGTCGTGGACTCGAATATCAGTCACAGCGCGCTCCGTTTCCTTACGCTAAATCGTTCGAGCGGGACCGGACGGATGGACCGGAGTGGCACCGGTATCCGATCGTCTTTTCGCTCCCGGAACAGCAAAGCCTCGAACAAGACGATACCAGGTCGACCGCGGGTTCTCAAGCCAGTCAACAGGCCGAAATCCTTCACCTAGTTCCTGTAGACCAAGCGACAATGGCTTTTTTGGACCATCAAGAATTCACTCCCATGGACCCCAGATGTGCCCCGGCTGCAAGGAAGAACGAAGTCGCCGCGACCCCCCACTCGACATCACCGTTCCAAAGGTGGTGG
>Ga0074195_1000985_pt1 | contig 45841 bp, 42 predicted proteins | sample EPASupsiteHSE623_FD_64525 | JGI IMG/M metagenome (GOLD analysis project Ga0074195, IMG submission 64525) | Bioremediated contaminated groundwater from EPA Superfund site, New Mexico - Sample HSE6-23 | ecosystem: Environmental > Aquatic > Deep subsurface > Groundwater > Contaminated ...
GGGGGGGGGGGGGGGTATTGGAGGGGGGGGGGGAGGGAAGGTGGTCTGGGGGGCGGAGGGCATCATGCCGGTCATCTCCTCGAGCTCTGCGATCGAGAAGCCGTACTGTCGTGCGAGCAGGAGGTCGGCCTCGGCCGGCCCACTGGCGTCCCGGAGGCGACGTTCGAGTTCGACGATGTTCCGAATCTTCTCGATGAAGAACGGCGAGATGTACGTGAGGTGGGCCACCTCCTCGACCGTGAAGCCCTGCCTCAGCGCGTCGAAGAGGCAGCCGAATCGTTCGTCGGTGGGGTGCGAGAGGAGCATCCGGATCTCGTTCCTGTCGACATGGGTGGCGATGTCCGTATCGAGGGAGCGGAGGGCCTTCTTGAAGGCCTCCTCGATGGTGCGGCCGATCGCCATCACCTCGCCCGTCGACTTCATCGCGGTCGTCAGCGTCCGATCGGCCCGGGTGAACTTATCGAAGGGCCAGCGGGGCACCTTGACCACGATATAGTCGATGGCGGGCTCGAACGAGGCGGGCGTACAGCCCGTGACCGTGTTCGTGATCTCGTCGAGGGTGAGGCCGATCGCGATCTTGGCCGAGACCCGCGCGATCGGATACCCGGTCGCCTTCGAGGCGAGGGCCGACGATCTCGACACCCGGGGGTTCACCTCGATCACACGGTAGTCGCCGTCTTTAAAGCCGAACTGGATGTTGCATCCGCCCTGGACACCGAGCGCGCGGATGATCTTGATCGAGGCCGTCCGGAGGGTCTGGAATTCGTCGTCGCGAAGCGTCAGGATCGGGGCGACCACGACCGACTCGCCGGTATGGATCCCCATCGCATCGACGTTCTCCATCCCGCAGATGATGATGCAGCAGTCGTTCTTGTCGCGCATCACCTCGAACTCGATCTCCTTCCACCCGATCACCGACTCCTCCACGAGGACCTGGTGGATCCGGGAGTACTGAAGGCCGAGCTCGACGATCCGCCGGAGCTCTTCGGCCGTCTGAGCCACGCCGCCGCCGGCCCCGCCGAGCGTGTAGGCCGGACGGATGATGGCGGGCAGGCCGACGACCCCGAGGGCCTCGTCGACCTGGTCGATCGAGTTCAGGATCATCGATCGGGGGACCGGCTCGCCGATCTCCTGCATCAGGGCCTTGAACTGCTCCCGGTCCTCGCCCCGGTAGATCGCCTCGAGGGGCGTGCCCAGGATCTCGACGCCCTCGAGCGCGCCCATCTCGGCGAGCTCGGCCGTCAGGTTCAGCCCGGTCTGGCCTCCCATCCCCGAGAGGATCCCGTCGGGCCGCTCCTTCTCGATGATCTTGGCGATGATCGAGGCCTTGAGAGGCTCGATATAGATCACATCGGCCGTGTCGGGATCGGTCTGGATCGTGGCAGGGTTCGAGTTGACCAGCACGACCTCGACACCCTCCTCGCGGAGGGCCCGGCAGGCCTGGGTGCCGGAGAAGTCGAACTCGGCCGCCTGGCCGATCTGGATCGGGCCCGAGCCGATCAGCAGCACCTTCCGGATGTCCGTCCGCTTCGGCATCAGATCCTCCTCATCATGCTATCGAAGAAATGAGACTCGGTGTCTCGGGGCCCCCCGTGGGCCTCGGGATGGAACTGGACGCAGTGGATGTCGAGGTCGGGAACCTCGAACCCCTCGACCGTTCCGTCGTTCAGGTTCGTGTAGCACGCGTTCGCGCCCTCGGGAAGAGACTCGCAGTCGACGACGAACCCGTGGTTCTGGGTCGTGATGAAGATCTGGCCGTCGCGGAACCGGACCGGCTGGTTGGAGCCCCGATGGCCGAACTTCATCTTGTGCGTCGTCCCGCCGAGCGCAAGCGCGGTGAGCTGGTTGCCCATGCAGATCCCGTAGATCGGCATGGTGCCGATCAGGTCGCTGATGCAGCGGACCGCCCCGGTTGCGCGCACGGGGTCTCCCGGGCCGTTCGATATGAAGAGCGCGTCAGGGTTCCAGGCCTCGATGACATCGGCGGGCGTATCGTGCGGGAAGATACCCATCTGGGCGCCGCGGCGAAAGAGGCTGACCACCATGTTCTTCTTGATCCCGAGGTCGATCACGGCCACGCGCTTGCCCGAGCCCGGCACCTCGTACGGCTCCGGCGTCGAGACGAGCGGGATCCAGTCCTGATCCGTGATCGGTGTCACCGCACGGGCCAGTTCGACCGCATGTTCGGGGCTCGCATCGTCGCTGCAGACCAGCGCAGCCCGAAGGGCGCCGCGCTGCCGCGTCCTGATGGTGAGCGCGCGGGTATCGATCCCGGCGCACCCCAGGAGCCCGTGGTCGCGGAAGTATCTCGCCAGCGACTCGTTCGCCTCGGGCACCTCGGCCACCTCGCGCGTGACGCATGCGAGCGCCCGGACCTCCGGCGATTGAAAGTTCTTCGTGTCGACCCCATAGTTCCCGACCTGCGGGAACGTGAACATCAGGATCTGCCCGGCATAACTCGCGTCGGTCAGGGCCTCCATATACCCCGTCATCTGGGTCGTGAAGACGAGCTCTCCCGCTGTCTCGCCCTCAACCCCGAACCCCGTTCCGACGACCGAGGTGCCGTCCTCGAGCCCCAGCACCGCCTTCATGAATAACCAGATCCATTGGGCGTGGATCGGTATTAACCGTACTGAGAAGGCGAAAAAAAGAGATGGATGGATTACAGGCTCAGATGAGCTTGAAGATCGGGTGGTTGTCGTCCTTGACCTCGATCCCGAGATCGCGTGCGGCCTCGAGGATCGTGATGTCCGCATAGGACTGGGCCGTGATCATGGGCTCCATGTTCTCGATGGGGCCGAACATGATCAGGTCGGCGCCGAGCGTCGAGGCGATCAGGTTGCAGCCGATATCGGGAGCGGACCACGCGGCCTGAATGACACCCTCCATGCCGCCCTGGTAGTGGTGCAGGAGCTGGGTGACGTACTTGTCCTTGCCCTTCAGGGACTCTGCCAGCTTGGACGGGTTCTTCTTCGAACCCTTCCAGCGCTTGAGCCAGGTCCACGAGACGGTCATGTTGTGGTACGCGCCGCCCGTGGGATAGCCGTGGATCGCCTTGCAGGCGAGGATCTCACGGTACGAGCCGCCCGAGCCGAGCCCGAGGGGGGTTGCGGCCGTGTCCAGGATCGGACGGGTGATCCCGGCCTCCTGGGCGATCTGGAGCATGGACTTCTCCTGACCTGCGACACCGCCCTCGTTCAGCACCTTCTGGCGCCCGGCGACCGACGGGTCGCCCGGGTTGAATGCGAGCACGATCGCGGCGTTCACATCCGACGCGGCGATCGCGTCGATGTTCTCCTGCGAGATCGAGCCGTTGATCGAGTTGTAGATCGCACGGTCGGCGATCCCGGCCTCGGTCACATACCGGGTGGCATGGGCCAGTGCCGCGGGGGCCGACGAGTCCATCAGGAACGCGGTCTTGTTGTCGATCGAGGTGAACCAGTCGAAGTACGACTCGAACGCCTCACCGAACTCGGCGATGATCTGAATGAAGAACGGGACCCCCGTCATATCAGTCAGCTCGAGACAGCGGTTCCAGAGCCCTTCGGCCGTGTCCTTGTCGATCTCGCCCGTGTGGTCGTTCTTCACAATCTCGTGCTTGTTGTAGAAGATCGAGGCGCCGAGCACGGTCGGGTACTCGCCGGGCTGGCCTCCGATCTTGGTGCCGTTGAAATCCCAGACACTCTGTTCCTTCTCAAACCTGAACATGGTTTCTCACACCTCCATAGTTATTGCATCAATAAGGCCAGCTTCGGCAGCAGGATGCTGATGATGATGAAGACCATCAGCCCCGCCACGAGGCCGTACAGGATCCCGATGTCGCGGCCGATCTTGCGGCCGACTCGCTGGGCGATCTCGGCATCCGCGAACTCGATCTTCTTCTCGATGCCGTCGAGGCGACGCTCGATCTCGAGGAACTGCGGGTTCGCAGACGCCGCTGCGACCTCCGCGCCGGCACCGCCGGCTTCCTTGACCTCGACGACGATCGCATCGCCGGCAAAGGCGCCGGGGTCGCGAGCCGTGAGCTCGGCGATCTTGCCCTTGATCTGACCGAGGTCCTCGGTCTCCATGATGTTGACGACCTCGACCTGCTCCTGGAAGCGCTTGATGGCCGCGTCATCGAGGTTCTCGATGAACGGGATCGCGCCCTGGGAGCCGACGACCTTCCCCTTGTCCACGCCGCCCTTGTGCAGCGCTTCCAGGGTCTGGCCGGAGAGGTGTCCCTTGACCTCGGTACCGCAGAGGAGCAGGAACCGGATGTTCGGGTTCGAGATGATGTTTGCGATGACCTTCTCGAGCCCGAGGTTCTCGGTCTTGCACGAACCGCAGATCGCGGCCCCTGCATCGCAGATGCCCTGTTCGTCAAGGTGCGAGCCCATCGTGGCAACAGCCACCGGGCTGTTCGCGTCCCCCGAGTGGAAATCGCCCTGAACGATCGGCCATCCGCTGGCTGGTGACTTCTTGTCCGCCATCGCTCTATCCCATCCTGATCAGTTGAAACGCGATGATCCCCGCGATGAAGAGCCCGATCGCCATGCCGTACCAGAACGAGGTAACGCCACCGGCGATCATGAGCGACTTCTCACGGCCGGGGTAGGACGCGGCGAGCACGCCCTCACCCGAGAGCATGTTGACCAGGTCGTCCGCAACCGTCTCGAGGAGCGCGACCTGCTCGATCACAGGCGCATACGACTCGCCCATCGAGGTGACGAGGCCGACCAGGGGGTCGACGACAAGCCCGTACTCGGGAAGTACCTGGATATACATCTCAGTGTCCCTCCGCTTCGACGATGGGCTTGGAGTCGAGCCAGGCCGCTGCGTCGCGCCTCGAGAGCGCGATGTACTGCGCGTAGGTGTAGTACCAGCCGATCACCGAGACCAGGACCGAGACGATCAGGGCCCCGATGCCGATGAATGCGAAGCTGAAGATCGCGACCATGAGCATCGACAGGAAGCCGACCTCGGCCGTCAGCATGAGCGTCCGGTCCTGCTTCTCGGACGGGCCGAGGCAGGCGTTGAAGCCGTGCTGGAGAGCGATCGAGCCGAGCATGAAGATGGCCGCGAGGAGCCCGCCGCCGATCAGCGAGGTCCCGAACGAGTTCGCGGTCGCGCCGAGCACGGTCACCGGGATGACCGAGAGGAGCGAGAACGTGAACGAGCCCGTCGCCATCGCCGTGAAGCCGATCATGACCAGCGCACCGACCGCCGCGAGTTCGGCGATCGACTGGATCATGACGGGGATCTTCATGGCAAGGATGTTGTTCGCGATGAAGCCGAGGATCGCGCCGAGCACGAGCCCGAGCACGAGTGCGACGATCGGGGATGCAATCCCGAACTTCGTCGCGAGCAGCATCGCGACCACGCCCGAGCCGAACGCGAGCATGCCCGCAGAGGGGACGCCCGTGCCGATACCGTAGCTGCAGAGCCGCTTGATGGTGCTTGAGCCCCAGATGAGGGCTGCAATTGCTCCCAGTCCCCCGAAGAACGAGAAGAGCTGGGTGCCGGTGACCGTGTTGAGGTAGGTCAGGTAGATCCCCACAATCGAGCCGACGAGTCCGTAGATCATCAGCGTGTTGTGCGAGATGCCGCCTTCAGTTACCGTAATCTGTGCCGTCATGTCGCCACCTCAAATGTTCAGGTTCACCACCACGATCAGGATCGCGACGAGTCCGCAGAGCGCCGAGGCGACGAGCGATGCCACGATTGCACGGGGGAACCGCTTGAACTTCGGGTCGTGCGGGCCCTCGATGGTGCCCGTGATGTTGTAGGCCGCAAGCACTGCGTTCACGAGGAAGAGACCGATCGCAAAGACCCCGGCGAGCGAGACTGCGACGGGCATGATCTCCTCGACCTTCGCATTGAAGATCGCAGGCAGGTACTGCTCGTAGACTTGGAGCAGCATCAGGTAGATCAGCGTGCCGCCGCCGCCGCCGAAGAGGCCGCCGACGACACCGCCGACAAACGAGATGAACGGCAGGCCGTGGCCTTCCGTGCCCTGGCTCTTGTACTCGGCCTGGGTGTCGCCCGTCAGGGGGTCCTTCGTGACCTTGCCCGATGCGGCCGGAATGCCCATGCCGAAGACGTAGATCACGTTGACCATCAGACAGGTGACGGCCATCATCAGGCCGCCGCCGATCGCACCGGTCACGGTCGCGACCACGACGCCGAGTTCAGCCGCCCATGCCCCGCCGAAGAGACCGGCAAGGCCGGCGCCTGCAGCGAGCATCGCGACACCGGTCGCGATACCGGGAGCCTGCCCCATCGCAGCCGGCGCACCGCCGACCGGGACGAAGTGGACGCCGAAGCCGATCAGCACGCCGCCGAGGATGATCCCGAGCAGGGGCATCAGGGCGGCCGGCGCCAGGACGAAGACGACGCCGATGAAGACGACGGCGAGCACGAGGCCGATCACCGAGGAGACCGGGTCCATCGCTCCGCCCGGAGCGGGGCCCGAGCCACCGAGTGCGCTCATGACGAGGCCTCCTCGGGAGCCGTGTACGGGCCGTAGTTCTTGCGGGCGTAGACCTCGACCCAGCGGTCGATCACGACGAAGACGAGGATGATCGCAAGACCGACGATGATCGCGCCCCAGCCGGCCGCGATGTGCTCGAAGAGGATCGTGCGCCAGAGTTCGAGGAAGACGATCAGGCCGAAGCAGACACCCGAGGCCGGGCCGCCGAGCTTGGCCGAGAACCAGCCGTTGTCAAGCGAGTTGCGCTGACCGGCCTCGGCGTACCGGACGATGTTGCCCGAGGCCGAGATCGGCACGCCGGCACCGAACTTCTGGTTCTGGTACTGCCGCTCCTTGCCGTAGAACGGGTTGCCCGTCGCAGAGCCGGCCGCACCGAGAGCAATACCCCAGACGAGACCGAGGAGCGGGAGCGGGAACGGGTGACCGAGCGTCGCGTTCATCAGGTAGCACATGGCCACCGTCGTGAAGATCGCCACGAAGGCGTGCGCCATCGTGACCGAGAGCATCGACTTGAGAATGTCGATGTACACCGGCTGGCCGAACTTGGCCAGACTTGCGGTACGTCCGAGGTAACCGGACGTCGCGTAGGCTCCCTGGACGAACGTCGCGATCGTCGCGCCGAGGATCAGCGCGAGGACCGGATTGATGTCCTTGACCAGGAAGACCCACGCAAGGCCGGCACCGAGCGCACACCAGAGACCGTAGGCCGGGGGCTCCCCAGCCACCGCCTTGTTGAAGATACGGTGGATGAAGCCCATCTGCGGAGCGAGCTGGACCTGCGAGTTCGGGTCACCCTGTGACCCGATATCGGACTCCGTGTCCTCCGCAGCACCGGCTACGGCGGCGAGCGCACCTGCCAATGCAGTGATTCCAATTCCGAATACGATGTTTTCTACCATTGAGCCTCCTCCCGTGCCAGTGAATAGGCGCATGAGAGTTTGGGAAATTGCATCGCCACGTATATGAGTACAAACCCTTTGTGGTTCATTTAACGGTTGGCTGAGAATGAGTTAAAGGTTTCGAAATCTTTTCCGGAAAGACCGGAGCATCTTGCTTAATATCGAAATTTACCCCGAAATTATCGGATTTATCATAATAAGTTGTGTTAACGAAAAAAAAGTTGCGTTGATTGGGCCCTTATCGGGCCGGGATGACGAGCGAGCGCTCGCCGGCGGGCATGAACTCGCGGATCGCACCCTTCGCGAACTCGCGGCGCGGCTCCGAGAAGTCGAAGACGAGCGAGGGGTCCGCGAACGTGATCTTGATCAGCGGGTTGAGCGTCCAGGCGTCGCCGCGGGCGTAGTGGCACGACCCGGAGATGGCCGCGTACTCGCCCTGGTGCCCGACGTTCATCGCGTAGTTCGGGTAGTTCGGGCCACGGAGCTCGCCGATCAGACCCTCGTCGGGGCGGATCGAGAGCGAGTTTGCGGAACCACACTGGTCCTGCAGGTCGTAGCCGAAGAAGCCGAGACGCGACCAGCCCTCCTTGTGCATGAGCATCGAGAGGTACCAGGCGTTCAGGCCGGCGTTCGAGTTGCCGGTGGCCATGGACGTGGTCAGGCCGGATGCTGCCGCAATGACCGACGCACGCTGCGAACCGCCGAAGTGGTCCTCGAGCATGGTCGGGAACTGCTCGTACTGCTCCATCGAGTAGAGCGTGACCTCGGTCGCGATGTCGTTGACCGCTTCCTGGGTCGTGGGGGCCTTACCGAAGCCGCCGAACTTGTCCGCGACGTAGTCCCTGCCGTAGTAGCAGTAGTCGTCGAGGATGTTGTCGGTGTACGCGGCCGTCGCGTACTGCGTGAACCCGACACCGCCGGACATGTACGAGCCGAGCCAGATCTGGTCGAAGAGCATGGCGCCGGCGCCGACGACTTCGAGCGAGGCCTTGACGGGGTCGTTCGGGTACTTGCGGTCGGCCTGGATCATGTCGCAGAAGTGACCGAACTTGATGCCACCGGGCTCGTTCGGGCCGCGGGCGCGGCGAGCGGGGAGGATGTCGGCCATCTGGATGACGCCGGCGTGCTTGGCGGCGTACGAGAGGTCGGCGACTGCGGCCTCACCGGCGCACATGCGGTACGCGGCGATGAAGGACATGCCGAGCTGCATGGCGGACCACCGCGAGGTCGTGCCACCGTCGCAGGTGCGGCTGACGATCGTGGGGATGTGGACCGCCTGGAACATCGACTTGCCGACGGCCTTCTTGAGGGCCTCCGCCGACTTGGCGGGGAAGAGCTTCTCGATGTTGAGGAGGAACTGCGGCTCGATGTCGTCCGCGACCTCGTCGTCACCCGTGAAGACCTTGACGTAGCAGTCGGCCGTGAGCGCGGGGTGCGTCTCGACCATGTGCTCCTGGACCACGGCCGCGCCGGGCATGGCGTGGTTGAGGATGTGCAGGTACTCGTTGATCGTCTCGGGCGTGACCTCCTTGCCCAGGCGCTTCTGCAGGGTCTGGTGGGCGAGGTCCATGCCGACGATGATCGTCCGGCGGATGTCGTCCCACATCTGCTGCATCGCGGCGTTGTTGACGAAGTGCAGGTCGTCGCCCTCGACGAAGGTGCCCGTGCCCGAGACCTCGTAGGTCATGAGCTGGCGCTGGCCGAGCGGGATACCGCCGAGGTGGCAGCGCTTGGGGTCGTACTGGGAGATGCCGCGCTCCATCTCGACCTTCTTGCCCTCCTTCATGAACTCGCGCTTGCGCTCGGACTGCTCCAGTCCGGCCCGGGCGAAGGTGGTCGATGTGCCGGCCGGGTCCTCTCCGGCGAACTTCTCCTTGAGCGCCTTCAGGAAGAGCTTCTGGGATCTCTCGATTTTTGCCATGTCAGATCACTCCTTCGGCATGTAGCCGTACTTGGTCCTGAGCGAGTGGATGCGCTGGATGTACTCGACCGCCTCGGCGTCGTCACGGTAGGCCGTGCCGACGAGCGAGTGGTAGATCGTCGTGTGCGCCTTGAGCCACTTCTCGTCCATCGGCTTGCCGACCTTGACCTCGCGGTCGAGGGCCTCACCGATCTGGTTCTTGACGTACTTGACAACGCCGTCCTTCTTGTCGAGGACGCAGCGCTGGAGCATGTCGAACATCATGCCGTCTTCGTCGAGACGGAGCGAGTGACCGTGAACGGTCGCACCGCGGGCGCCACAGAGGGCGGGGTCGAAGAGCTCGGTGTTGACGAGGTCCTTCGCGTACTTCTCGAGGTCGCGCTCGCGGCACTCGACGATCTGGCGACCGGAGAGCGTGCCCGGGTCGACGCCGCGGAAGCGGTAGGCCTCGAGGTACGACCGGAGGTAGGGCTGGGCGGGGGCGTTGTACATCGAGTCCGCAAACTGGATGTAGCGGACGCGGTCGCCGGCCTTCGCACCCTCCGTCGGGGTGACGAGCTTGCGGATGGGGCAGTTCGGCTCGCCCTGTTCTGCCAGCGGCGGGTGAGCGGTCGGGTAGGCCGATCCGGGCGCGCGGTGTCCCATGATCAGCACGAGGTCCTCGTCCGTGACGTCACGGACTTTCTCGAGCTTGTACCCGGGGTTCATGTACTTGCGCCGGTTCTCGGCGACAATTGAGGACCCGGGTCCGAACTGAGGTGTGTATGCCATATTTGGTTTCACTCCAATGTGATCTCTTTCATCAATCTCATTACCTGTCGAATGACTTCTGCCATCTTCTCTCGCGTCGGGGTCTGTCCACGGGTCACCCCGCTGACAATCGCCATGACCGTCCCCTTCGTCCGAACCTTGTCGGGCGGGGGCATGACGTACGCGGTCTTCACCCCCTCCTTTGCCAGATCCTCGAAATCGATCGGGGCCTGTGAGACGACGATCGCCGGGATATTGCAGTATTGAAGGATGTATCTGACCTTGTGGACCACGTGCGAGCGGACATTGCCGTGGTGCAGGATTGCAACTTTATGCCGTTCGATCTGCTGGATCTCCTTCTCGGTGAGGCCGAAGTATGCGCCGAGCACCCCTCCTGCTATACTGGGCGCGTCCGGCGGGACACCGCTGCCCGCGCTGAGGATCAGCGTGCTGATGCAGTACTCGATCCCCTGTTGCCGCAGGGCGGAGGTGATGTCGCAGACCGGTTTGGTGACGTGGCGTCGCCCGGGGGACATGCCGACGACGATGACGTCGGGGGAGCGGCACTCGGATATGGTGCCTCGCTGGGCCATGCCGCCCCCCTTTCCCATCCCCATCGCCTCGCGGCAGTCGACCACCTGGGTCACACGTCCCATCGGCATGATTATTTGTATCCCTGCAGGATCACGGGGCCTTTCCGGCTCTTCGGGTCGACCAGCCCGAGCAGGATCTCGTCCGCGTTCGGGCCGTACTTTGCATAGTCAGAGACCGTCGGCTGCGTCTTCATGAATCGGCCCTCCTTGAGCGAGTATGGGAATTTCGTGAAGACCTCGTCGCATGCGGCCCGAATGTCGGGCAGCGCATCCGCGGACTCGAGCTCCATGTCGATCGTGCCGACATGAGTCTGGAGTTCGACCTCCTCGCCGAGGACCACGATGATCCGGCGCTTGGAGTGGGGGTTGGGCGCTCCCCGTGCAGGCCCGTACGGGACCGTCGCGGGGAGGCTCTGCCCCTTCAGGATGATCCTTCGGATCCCCTGGTGCGCGGCGAGACGGTTGAGCAGCTGCTCGACCGTCTCGGGGTTGAGGAGACGCAATGGCGCGACCCTGACCTGAGGATATATGGCGTCTGTCATTCTTCCGGTGGGTTCAGCTTGGTTAGACGGACTGCGCGATGGTCTGCATCGGCGTCTTGAACTCCGGCAGCTGGCCGAAGGTGTCCTGGTAGATCTTGGCAGTGCCCTCGGGCGAGAACATCTGCGTGCCTGCGTCGAGCGCAGTCGCCGCAACGATACACGGGATACCGAAGCCGGCCGAGTGGCGCGTCACGACGTGGTTGCCGTTGAAGATACCGGGACCGCCGCCACCGTAGATCGAGTGGCTGAAGAACGAGAACCCGACTGCGACACCCATGACACGGCCGTAGTCCGTGCCGGGCAGGCCGGTCTCGTGCTCGAGCAGGTCGTTGAAGTACAGGAGCGTCGAGGAGACTGCCTGGGCGAACCGGCCCGCACCACAGTTGACCATCGTGGCGGCCATGGTACCGGCGGCGGCGTAGGCGTTCCACATCATCGGGTCCACCGTCTCGTAGAACGTGAAGCCCGACTTGCCCTTCTTGCCGGCCTTGATGACCTTGTCCTCGAGTGCCCGCTCGACGAGCGAGTGGACGACCGTGCCGATCGTGCCGGACTGGCCGTTCTTCTTGACGAGGTCGTAGACGAGGTTGTTCGCGTTCAGGCCCTGGTATGCGTACCCGAGGAGCTGTGCCCGCTCGAACGGCCCGATTGCCATGCCCATCTCGAACTCGCCGGCCTGCTCGTAGGTCGAGGCGAGCGCGGCGCCCTGCATCGCGTTCCGGTGGGTCATCATGACGAACTGGTTCGCCGCGACGTTCCGGAGTGCGTATCCCAGGCCTTCGTTGTTCTGGGGGATGGACAGGATCGAGACGACGTTCGCGCCCTGCATGTCCATGGTCTGGGGGTAGGTGCCCATGACACCGGCCTTGATGTACGAACCGTCGAACATGCCGACGTTGTACTGGTCGATGACCGCGAGCGTGGTCGCCATCGCGACCGAGGTGATGGCCGCATCGTAGGTCGCGGCAGCGCTGAGCCGGGCCGACGGGACTTCGACCATCAGCATCTTACCGCCACCGGCGACGGTGATCTTGGTGTCGTCGCCCTCGGCGACCTGGATCATCGACATGATCTTCTCGGAGATCGCCTGGTGATCCTTGACGATCGAGAAGTCCATGCCGCGGCCCAGGATCTGGTTCATCTTGCCGCCGACCTTTCCGCTCGCGAGCGCAGCCTCGAGTCCTCCGAGGTTCACGGCGACCGTGCGCTTGGTCAGGTCGATGATCTTCCGGATACCGGGGTTCGTGACAGGACTGATCTTGTCAAGAGTGACGCCGCTCTTCAGCAGCTTGCCCTCATCATCGTAGAGGTCAATTGTCTCGGAATATTTTGCCATAACGTTCCTCTGGTTAATGGTTCGTCTGATCCATTCGTGCCTGTAACTGAATAGTGAAGGTGCCTACAGGTGTTGCTGGCGATCAGTGACGGTAACTACTGCACGTCCCCTCTTGGGACATTCCAGTTATTCTCAATCGCCTTATATATGATTTCCGTTTTTTTTCTACACATGAATAATATTAATACGCATCAATAATGTCAATTTGAGGAAGAATGTTCAAATATACAGACCATATCCGGTTTCCTCAATCGACCAAGTATCACGAAAATTGAGGGAAGTAGTACGAAATCAAAAAACCGATGATAAATCTTTCGAATATCATGCGCGCGGTATCAGATGGGCTCCGTTCGGGTCGAACTCGGCACAGACGGCCGTGCCCGGTTCGAGCCCGAGTTCGAGGTAGCGGAGGCGGCGGATCAGGGCCACGAGCGGAAAACCGCAGTCGATCGTCACCCGGACGAGCGGGCCGTCGCTGGCGATCGAGGTGACCCGCCCGTGGAGATGGTTCGCCGTCCCCGGCCGACAGGCGTCGCCCTTCGCGATCACGATCTCCTCGGGCCTGATGGCGACGGTAACCGGGCCCGCAATCGGCGCGTGGACGGCCGCGGCGAGGGTCGCGTCACCGACCTTCACGAATGCGACACCCCGGTCCATTCTCTCCACACTCCCCTCGACCAGGTTCTCGGCACCCACGAACTGCGCGACGTCGATGCTCGTGGGCCGGTAGAAGAGTTCGAGCGGGGTGCCGATCTGGATCAGGCGACCGCCGGAGATCACGGCCAGCCGGTCGCAGAGCCGCTGCCCCTGTTCGAGGTTGTGGGTCGCCATCACGACCGTGGTACCGCGGTCCTTCCGCAGGTCCGCAACCACCCCCTCGATCACGTTCGTCGAGAGCGGATCCAGGTTTGCGGTCGGCTCGTCGAGGAAGAGCACCTCCGGATCGGTCACGAGGCACCGTGCGATCGAGACGCGCTGCAGCTCCCCCCCCGACAGGGTCGAGGCGCGCCGCTCCTCGAACCCGCCCAGGCCGACCATCTCGAGGGCGTCCGCGATCCGTGTCCGCCGAGCCCCGTGCGGGACGCCGCGGAGGGCCAGGCCGTAGGCGACGTTGTCGAAGACGCTCATGCGGAAGGCGACCGGCCTCTGAAAGACCATGGCCATTCGCCGCCGAAGAGCCACGAGGTCCGAAGCACCGCGAACCACCTCCTCGCCGTCGATCCAGAGCCGGCCCCGCGTGGGAGAGACGAGCAGGTCGAGGATGCGGATCAGCGAGCTCTTCCCCCCGCCCGAGGGACCGATCAGCCCGAAGGCCTCCCCCCTCCCGATCTCGAGCGTGATCCCGTCGAGGACCGTTTTTTCGCCTGCATCCCATCCGATGCGCTCGCACCGGATCATGCGCGCCCGCCCCCCTGCAGGAGGTTGACGCCGATGTTGACGACCAGCGCGATCGCGAGCAGGATGATACCGAGCGCGATCGAGAGGGCGGTATTCCCCATCGAGGTCTCGAGGCTGATGGCGGTCGTCAGGACACGGGTGAATCCGCGGATGTTGCCGCCGATCATGATCGCCACGCCGACCTCGGAGATGGCCCGGCCGAACCCGAGTGCGACCGCCGCCAGGATAGCGAACCGTGCCTCGCGGAGGAGGGCGAAGAGCTGCTGCCCCCGTGTTGCCCCGAGAGAGACGAGCGTATCGCGAACGAGCGGATCGATGGCAGCGAGGGCCGATACGGTCAGTCCGATGAGGATCGGCAGGATCAGCAGTGTCTGTCCGATGATCATGCCGGTGGAGGTGAAGAGGAGCCGGAGCGGGCCGAAGGGGCCGGAGGACGATATCAGCAGAAAGAGCATGAGCCCGACGATCACCGTCGGCAGGGAGTAGAGCGTCTGGATGAGGTTCATCAGCGCCCGTCTCCCCCGGAACTCCCGGGACGCGATCAGCCCGCCCGCCGGTAGCGCGATCAGCGTGCCGAGCAGGGTCGACGAGAGGGAGATGTAGAGGGTCCGCCACGTGATCTCGAGCACCTCGGGATTGAGCGAGACGATCAGGTCGATCGCCTGCAGAAAGCCTTCGACTATCTCGCTCATGCGGACCTCACGACGAACGGGCAGGTATGCCGATGCCCCGACCTGCCCGGGTTGCTTTGATTACCAGTTGGTTGACCAGATGGTTCACCCTTTATGCTGAATAATAGAGAAAGATTCATCTATCTTATTAAACACATCGGTTCTGACCATTATGAACAGAAGCGCATTCTGGACAGGAACGGGCCTGCTCGCCCTCCTCCTTGTCCTCTTCATCGGCGTCTCGGGCTGCACGGGGACGACGCCCGGCGGCAACGCGACGGCGACTCCGATCGGTACGACGCCGGTCGTCACGGGCAACGCCACGGTTGCTCCGACGGCCGATGTAACCGCAGTTCCGACGAACGTCACCGGCCCGAGAACGGACCTGCTGATCGCGACCACGACGAGCCTCGAGGACACGGGCCTGCTCGACTACCTGACCCCGTTCTACGAGGCGTCCCACCCCGTGAACCTGAAGATCACCTCGCAGGGGACGGGCAGGGCGATCGAGCTCGCCAAGAGCGGCGACGCCGACCTGCTTCTCGTTCACTCGCCCTCGCAGGAGGTCGCGTTCATGGAGGCGGGCAGCGGTGTGAACCGCCGTGCCTTCGCCTACAACTACTTCGTCATTGTCGGGCCCGAGAGCGACCCGGCAGGGATCAAGGGACTCTCGCCCGAGGATGCGTTCCTGAAGATCATGAGAGAGGGCAAGGCCGGCACGGCCGGAGTCTCGTTCGTCTCGCGTGGCGACAACTCGGGGACGCACTCCGCCGAGAAGAATATCTGGTCCAGGGCGAAGGCCAACTACGCCTCGGACGTCCAGAAATCGGGGGCATGGTACGTCGAGGCCGGCAAGGGCATGGGCGAGACCCTCCAGCTGGCGAGCGAGAAGGGGTCATACACCCTGTCCGACGAGGGGACGTACCTCGCGTACAAGGGCAACCTCAAGCTGACGCCCCTGATCACGGAGGGCGCGAGCCTGCTCAACATCTACTCCGCCATCACGGTCGTGCCGAAGAGGAACGCCTCGGCCACGCTCGAGGCGGCCAACGAATACGTCAACTTCCTGATCTCGAACGACACCCAGGCCAAGATCGCGGAGTACGGTAAGGCCGAGTACGGCAAGGGGCTCTTCATGCCCATGACCGCCGCAAAGGCGAAGGAGTTCAAGGTCGACGCCTCGACCCCCGCAACGGCGACGAGCCCCGTGCTCGCCTACGCCGCGGGAAGCCTCGCATCCCCCTTCGGGAAGCTGAAGAAGAGCTTCGACGCGAACAACACCGGCGGCGAACTCGGGGTCTACACGGGTGCCTCGGTCACCCAGATCGAGAAGGTGACGAAGACGAACGCGAAGGCCGATGTCGTCGCGTCCGCCGATGCCTACCTGATCCCGAAGCTGATGTTCCCCGGGAACGCGACGTGGATGCTCTCGTTCGCCCGAAACGCGATGGTGATCGCCTACAACAACACCACCTCCGACTACGGGAAGGAGATCACGGCCGATAACTGGTTCGATATTCTCGACCGCCAGAACGTCAGCTACGCCATCTCCGACCCGACCTCGGACCCCGGCGGATACCGATCCTTCATGTCGATCAAACTCGCCGAACGGCATTACGGCAAGAACGACATCTTCCGGAACCTCGTTGAGGACCACTCGAACGTGACATGGTCCTTCGGCGGTGACGTCACCACGATCGACGTCTCGAAACCCGACCCCGACGGCACGACCCTCGTGATCCCGAAGACCGGCGACCCGAGCTATATCGACCAGCTGAAGAGCGGCACGGTCGACTATATCTTCACTTACCGGTCGAACGCGGTCCAGAACGGGTTCAGTTATCTCACCCTGCCCGCCGAGATCGACCTCTCGGACCCGGCCCGGACGGCCGACTATGCGCGCGTCCAGGTGAAGCGGCCCGACGGTTCGACGGAGGCCGGCATGCCGATTACGTACGGCATCACGGTCCCGAGCGGAGCCAAGAACCCCCAGCTCGGTCAGGCCTTCGTCCGGCTGTTGACCGGCCCGGAGGGTACCGCAATCCTCGCGGCAGACGGCTTCACGCCGATCACCCCGGCAGAGGCGACCGGGACGGTGCCCGCGGGCGTGATCGTCAGCCAGACGGTCTGACCCCCCCGACCTGTTCCTTTTTTCCCGAGTCTCGCCCAACCTGACGGAAAAAGAAGACATCAGGGGGATTTTTTCACATATACAAGGGCGCATTCGGACCTATAATCAAAAAGTATATCACAAAGTATATATGGGATATATGGCATAGGGAATCGCCGTCGAGAGCAGTTGACAGATCGGTCGGGCGACCGGCCACCACCGGGAGAGAGACATGGCAGAGAAGAATGAATCAGGAAAGACGAACCGGGGCCTGGCATCGGCCGACGAGGCGACTCGGCAGAGAGTCGCGAAGGCCGGCGGCGAGGCCCGGCACGAGAGACGTGGCCTCCAGGCTGCCGACGAGAAGACCCGGGAGAGGGTCGCACGCGCGGGAGGGGAGGCGCCGCACAGGGTGAGAGGCCTGCAGGCCGCCGACGAGAAGACCCGGGAGAGGGTCGCACGCGCGGGAGGAGAGGCACCGCACAGGGTGAGGGGCCTCCAGGCCGCCGACGAGAAGACCCGGGAGAGGGTCGCACGTGCGGGAGGAGAGGCACCGCACGAGAAGCGAGGCCTGCAGGCCGCCGACGAGGAGACCCGGGAGAGGGTCGCACGCGCAGGCGGCGAGGCATCTCGCGGCGGACGTGGCTCGTCGCAGAGCCGCGGCGACAGGGACGACGACCAGGGCGGCGCGAAACGGGGACTCGCCTCGTCGAGCTCCGTCGCGGGGGGGCGAGTCGCACGAAAGAGCGGCGAGTCCTCGCACGGCGGGCGCGGCCGTTCGAAAGGGACGGACTGAAGAAGACCTCTTTTCAGGGGCGCCTCAGCACCGAGATCTCGGACCCCTCCGGGTCGTAGAGGTGCGCGGCGTCACCCTCGTCGTTCCAGACGGAGCGCTCGTACCAGTAGCGCGCCTCGTCCGTATCGATACCGCCCGTCCCCGAGTACACGGTGACGGCGGCACCCGGCGCGATTGAGCCGCCGAAGTCGTACCGGAAGTTCGCGCCGTCGTCGGTCAGGTACCACCCCGTCAGCTCCACGGGCGAGGTCCCGGCGTTTCGCAGGCGGACCCATTCGCCGTCCAGGTCCAGTTCCTCGACGGAGAGGCCGCGGGCATCCCCGGAGACCGGTGTCGAGGTCGAGACCGGAGACTCCGGGGTCGAGATCACCGGGATCGGGATCGTGACGACGCCACCGCCGTCCGTGCCGTCGATCAGGTGCCCCTCGGAGTCGTGGAGATAGGCCCGGTCGCCCCGGGGATCGAAGACGTCGGCGTCGTTCCAGTAGAGGACTCCGTCTCCGTCCGTGCCTGTCCCCACCTGGACCACGACCGATCCGCCGGGAGCGACAGAGCAGGTCGGGAACTGGTAGTGCCGGGTCGCGGCTCCGTTCGTCAGGCGCCAGCCCGAGAGGTTCGCCGCGACCGCACCCGTGTTCAGGACCAGGACCCGTCCGGAGGCGAGGTCGAGACCACCGAGCCGGACCTCGCCCCGGAGCGCCGTCGGCGACGGGAGGGGCACGGTCAGGGTGGGCGCGATGGTGATGGGCGCGGGGTACGGCGGTTCCAGGCGATAGGGCGTCGGCGACGCGGAGACCGTCGGGACGTCCACGTCCGTCGACCCGCCGATCGTCATGCTCGTCCCGCGGACCGGTCGGCAGACGGTGCCGTCGGACGTGAACGCCACGGTGCCCGATGAGTTCGTCAGGTAGACCGTCGTCCCGAGCATGAGGAGGTTGGCCAGCAGGCGTCCGTCCACGGTGCCCACGCGAGGCTCGCCCGTGCTCACGACCGCGTACCGCGGGCGCACACGCTCGAGCAGGGCCGGGGAGGCCGCGCCGGGCTCACCCTGCCGGGGGACCTGGAGCACGTCCGCTGCCAGGTCCTCCCGGGAGTCGAGAAGGCGTCCTGCCGAACCGGGGCCGAGCCCTCCGGTCAGAAGAACGGCCGTCCGGTTGTACACGAGTCGCAGCACAAGCGAGTCCTCGTGCTGGTCTCCCACAGGAACCGGAGGGTTCAACACGTCGAGCCAGACCTCGGGGTCGAGCTGGACCCGCTGACCGGCGCGAAGGGCGGACCGACTCACGTTGGAGGCGTCGAGCGCCTGGAGAAGGCGTTCGTACGCTGCCGGGTGGCCGTCGGGCAACCCCCCGTCGAGAAAATGCCCGACCCGGTCGAGCCCCGCGATCACGGCCGGCATGCCTCCGACCTGGTCGGCGTGGGCATGCGAGGCGATCAGCAGGTCCAGATCGGTCACCCCCATCGCTCTGAGGTACCTGAGGACGTCCGCCCCCCTGTCCGACGGGCCTGCGTCCAGCAACACGGTCCGGCCTCTAGGGGTCTCGATCAGGACGGAGTCGCCTGCTCCGACAGCGAGAAAGTGGATGACGAGCGGCCCCGCGGGCGCCGGCAGCAGGGCCGGAGTCGGCGGAACGGATGTCGGAGCGGGCGTCGGGATCGGCGTCACCATCGTGGCCGTGAGCACGGTCTGCGGCCCGGGCGTACGGACCGGGATCTCGACCGCTACCGGCCCGGGGGAGAGACGGGCGAATCCCCCGAAGAGGGCGACGATCACCAGGGCGAAGGCGAGCAGGATCAACAGGTTTCGGAGCGCGCGCTGCATGGGGCCCGGGTTCCTCGCAGTATCGTTCGACGCCGGACCATAATAACCCGCGTCCGGGCCGATCCCTTAAATACGAGCAGGCACAACTCCGCTGACAGGAGACCCGAATCAGATGGTACACGTTACAATCGACCGCGAAGGATGCATCAGCTGCGGCACCTGCTGGCTCGAGTGCTCCGCGCTCTTCGAAGAGAGCCCGGAGGATGCCAAGAGCCAGATCGTCGAGCGCTATCGGACCGGGGGGGCGGCGGCCGAGGGGGACGCGTCCGATGCGGCTGCCGAGTGCGCTCAGACGGCCGCCGACGCGTGCCCGGTCGCGGTGATCGCGATCGAGTGACTAGAGCTGCTCGAAGAGCAGCACGATGTCCGCGAAGTCGACCCGGCCGTTCCTGTTGAAATCGAACGCGGCGATCGGCTCGTTCGCCGCGACCCAGTCGAGTTCGTGGAAGTAGAGGACGACGTCCGCGAAATCCTGGCGTCCGTTCCCGTTCACGTCCTCGTACAGCCCGTCGCCGTTCAGGTCGTTCGGTTCCCGGCCGGCCCCGGGCAGAGAGAGCACCGCGGGCGAGAGGAGCGTCTGCATCGCGGTCGCGTTCAGCAGGCCCGCGCCGAAGGTGCCGTCGAGCCCCTTCGCCCCCAGGTCGTCGGCCGACGAGAGGAGCGCGCTCCGGACCTCGGCGGCAGAGGCCGTCGGCCGTCCGGACCAGACGAGCGCGGCGATGCCGGCCGCGTGGGGTGCGGATGCGCTCGTGCCCCAGAAGGGACTGGAGAAGCCGCCGGCCCCGGTAACGCGGACGCCGTCGAGCCCGGAGACCTCGGGCTTCTGCCGGATCTCGAGGCCGGGGGAGACGATCGTCACCGGCCCGCGCGAGGAGTAATACTCGATCCCCGCGGCGGTCGGATTGCTCGCGTCGATCGCGGCGACCGCGACCGCCCCGTTCGCGGCCGGGTGGCCGTAGATCGAGTCCGCCGCGACTGCGTTCGTCGCAAGGAACTCGGCACTGCCCCGTGGGTAGACGAAGAGTTCGAGGATACGGCCGGGTGCGGACGACGGCTTCAGGACATCGATCTCGGCTGCCACCGTCGCATAGCGATCGTTGGTCCAGGTCAGGATCTCGATCGGGTCTCCGTCTCCGTCCTGAACCAGCGCGTCGGTCGCGAGCGGGGTCGAGAGGTCGGCCGTATCGTAGAGGGAGAGATCATAGTTCGACGAGGCCGCTCCGAACGGCTCCGACCACTGGAGTACGACGTCGACCGCGCTGCCGGGTGGCAGGCTGACATAGAGACGCTTCCGACTCGGGTCCGTTCCGCTCGAGAAATCGTTCCACCCTCCACCCCCGTCCCGGAACTGGCCCTGATAGTGGAGGTCGGCATCGTTGCCGGCCGCAGAGACGAAGAGGACCCCCCCGTCGCGGACCACGTCCCGGACATGAGCGGCGACGATGCCGTCCTCGAAGAACGGCTCCTCCAGCCAGCCGATGTCGTCAACGATGACCGTGCAGCCCGCGTCCGCGAGCGCATCGATCGCCCTGTTGAACTCGAGGATGCTCCACCCGCAGTCGTGAAACGCGAGGCTCGCGTTCGGAGCGAGGTCGTGGACGATCTCGAGCATGGCGGTCCCCTCGTCCCCGCCGATCTGGTTTCGCAGGACCTCGATCTCCGCAGGCAGGTCGCCGGACGAGCGGGCGGCTCTCCACGAGTCGACCCCGTTCGAGATCACCCCGACCTTGATCCCGGCACCCGAGAGCCCCGTCGCCTGTCGGAGCGCGGCGGCCCGGAGCACGGTGTCGCCCGCAGTCGTGACCGAGCCCGTCCGTACCTGCGGACGGTGAACGGGGCGGATCTCGCGAACCGACGGCAGCTGCGCCAGCGCGAGGAGCCGGTCCGGCGCGACCCACGCCGCGACCAGCCCGTAACCAGGATCCTCGCCCATGATCCCGCTGACGAAGGGGCGAAGCGGCGCCGTCCCGGTGCCGGGCTCGGTGCGAATGTACACCCCGACCAGGTCGACTGCGGGTGTCCCGAGCCCCCGGTAGCGCTGTCCGCCCCTGGCGTAGTGACCGCTCAGGGAGAGGGCGGTCACGATCCCGGCTCTCGACTGGTTGCGGGGGAGAAATCGGTCGTCGACGAGGGCGAGGAGGTCGTTCGAGACCTTCTCGTGACCGACCGGAAGGTCGATCGCGGGGGGCGTATACGGGATCGGGCGATCGGGCGGGGCCCCGAAGGCCGTCGTGCAGAGCAGGGTCAGCAGGACCAGAAGGAGGACGGTGCAGACCCGGAGCCGGCGCGGCATGTCAGAGCCTCCCGAAGAGCGCGACGATGTCTGCGAAGTCGAAGCGGGTGTTGCGGTTGAAGTCATAGAACGTCTCCCATCCGGACGGGGCGATCAGGTCAGCGTGGTTGAAGAGGAGGACGATGTCGGCGAAGTCGGACCGGCCGTTTCCGTTGACGTCCTCGTACAGGCCGTCGCGGTCGGCATCGCCCGGAGGGAGATGGCCGGGAAACGAGCCCGGCGAACCGGTGCCGGCCTCGGCCGAATCGGGGTCGACCATGAGGGACGAGACATCGACCGCCTCGAAGGCCGATCCCGGCACACGCTGGAGCTCGCGGAGGCGGTCGTTGTCCCAGCGTGCATCGGGGACCCCCGAGAGGAACCAGGGCGAGCCGTTGTCGGCAAGGATCATCCCGTAGGTCTTGAGCGCCTGCAGGATCGTCCGGACCTCGGTGGAGAAGCCGGAGAGGTCGTAGTCGGCCTTCAGGCGGAACCGCTGGCCCATCGCGGGGTAGCGGCTCCCGACGAGGGACGAGGCATAGTGGCGTGCGGGCCAGACGAAGGCCCTCCGGGTCTCCGGAGCCGTGAACCGGAGGGCATGCGTGATCGCGCCCGAGGCGACCTCGTCGTAGCGCACGAGTCCGGGCAGGATCGGCAGGCCCGCCGCGTCGGCCGACGTCCAGGACTGCGGCCTGAGCTCGTTCGATCCGAGGTCGAAGACCGCCCCCGAACCGGCATGCCAGTGGCCGTCGGCCTGACGCTCGGCTCCGTAGACCTCGTAGAGGAGCGCGTTGTCTCGATCGAGCACGAGCAGGTGGTGGTCGCTCCCCCACTCGCGCGGCACGTCCGGCGGGATCGGATACGGTCCGGGGTCGCTCTCGTCGGCATACTCGAACTCTATCGCGACCTTCTGCTGCGTCCCCGGCACGGTCGTGAACGGTATTCCGATGGGTCCTCCGTCCCAGGTGCCCGAGCCGAAGTCGGCACGCAGGGGTTTCGAGGCGCCGATGGTCGCACCGTACAGGGCCGAGTCGACCGCAACGGGGAGGCGATCGACCGGCGTATTCCAGATATTGGAGTCGGGGAAGAGGCCGACGCCCTCGATCTCCGGCGCCGCCGAGACGGGGATCAGGGCAACCGTGACGAGCAGAAAGAAGAGCAGCACGGAGAGGACCGCAGGCCCCGATCGACCGCCTGAAGCGAACCTCCCTCTCCTGGGGGGGACCGGAGCTGCCATGCCGAAGGTTATGATCTGGTGGTATAAGGGAGTATAGCTGGTGTCAATGCAGCGCGATGCCGCCCCGCCTGAGTAGGTAGTACCCGGCCGAGAGCGAGAGCACGACGATTCCGAGCCCGATCACCTGGATATCTCCGGCGTTCTCGAGCTCGATCAGGATCACCTTGCGCGCGATCGCTGTGATCGCGATCACGATGATCAGCTCGAAGTGGATCACGTTCTCCTTGAGATAGGCCTTGATCGACTCGAGAAACTCGATCCCGATCAGCACGAGCAGAAACATGCCGAAGAGATCGAGGAGCTCGTGGTTCTCGAGCAGGTACATCGGCGGGGAGAGCAGCCGCTCGGCCGTGACGTAGATGAGCGAGACGAGCGAGAACGTGATCACTACCAGGAGAAGGACGAGCAGGATCGTGTAGACCGCCCGCTCGAACCGATTGATGTACTCCAGCATCCCATCCGATCCATCGGCGTCCTGCACAATAAGCATGCTGGACCCGAACCTATAAACCGGGTCGAGCCGAGCTCGTCTGGATGACGCTCAGCCGGAGCGGAGGATCGGGCCTCCCGGACCTCGATTCCTGCACCATCCGGTTCAGCACCCGCCGACGATACCCCGCCGTGGTCGTACACCCCGATCTCCGCGTCGAGGTGGTCGTGCCGCCGGGAACGCCACAGACGGCGATCGAGGACCTTTACCGTCGGAAATCCCCCTGGGTCGTCCGGACGCTCGCACGGTTCCGCGAGAGTCCGTGCAGGGCCCCGGAGCGGAGGTACGTCACGGGGGAGATCATTCTCCTCGCCGGAGAGGAGCTGAGGCTGGTCGTCGAACCGGGGAGAGGGCGGGCCGTCTTCGCGGACGACGCGTCGCTTCGCGTGGTACTGCCGGCCGGTGCATCGCAGGACGACGTACGGAGCGGCGTGATCGAGTTCTACCGCGAGGAGGCCGCGAGGCGGCTCGGGCCGCTCGTGGAGGTGCACGCAGCCCGGATCGGGGTCCCGTGCCCCCCCTTCCGCGTCAAGCTCCTCCGTCGCCGCTGGGGGAGCTGCAGCCGGGCCGGGCGCCTGAACTTCAACCTCCGCCTGGCAATGGCCCCTCCGGCCCTGATGGAGTACATCGTGGTCCACGAGCTCTGCCACCTGCTGCACCTGGATCACTCGCCGGCCTTCTGGCGCGCGGTGGCCCGTTATCTCCCCGATTACCCGGCGCGCAGGCGGACACTGCGGGAGACGGGCTGGCAGTACTCGCTCTGACGAGGGGAGAGGAGCATCCGGAACATACTCAAGATGGCGTGCGATCCGTCGGGTACGCGGCATTTGGCCACCCTGATCATCATCTGATCTTTTTATAATCCTGCACCATAAACAGGTACGAGAGATTCATGGGGCGCACACCATCTCCATTGCGGCCGCATTCAGGGACTGCACATGCCGCCTGGAGCACACGTACTGTCTGCTGGGTCCTGCTGGCGGCCTTCATTGTCTGCATCGGCACCGTCGCAGCGATCGACCCGATAACTACCGATGTGGTACCCACTCCGCAGACGACGGTCCCGCTCCCGATCACGACGGAGCCCGTTACGGTCGCGCCCACGCCCACACCGATCGTCACGACCCCGCCGCCCACGCCCACGCCCACACCGGTCGTCACGACCCCCCCGACGACGCAGGCGACCACCGCCCCGACGACGATTGCGACCACGGTTCCACCGACGATCACGACCACGGTCTCGCTCTCGCTCCCGCCCATCGTCTCCCTGACCCCGCCCGAGACGAGCGGGTACAGCGTGCGGGTCGGCGGAGCGGCGGTCTCCGGGGCGACGGGGCAGGTGATCAACGAGATCCTCTGGGACTGGGGTGACGGCGTGTACGAGGCCCATGCGTTCCCGAACACCCACACCTACTCCGGGAGCGGCACGTATACGGTCACGGTGAGGGTGACTCAGACCGACGGCCGGTCGACCCAGAAGACCACCGTCGTGTACGTCAACGGTCCGACCGAGACGACGACCGCACCCACGACGAGCAGTCCGGCCACCGCCCAGACGACCGCGCCCACGACCGAACCCCCAACGATCCCGGCCGGGGCGCCCGTCATCGCCCTGAACCAGCCTACGGTCGATAACCAGACGGTCGTGATCGGCGGCTCGATCCAGCCGGGCGGCCCGGGAGTGGTCGTGGACGCAATCGAGTGGGACTGGGGAGACGAGACCCGGATACGCTCGAACGATATCCCGGCGACCCACTCGTACACGGCGGCCGGCAGTTACACGATCACCATCACTGCGTTCCAGAGCGACGGCCAGACGGCCACCAGCACCTACCCGATCAGCGTCATCCAGGTCCCCGAGACCTATGTAACGACGGGGACGCCGATGCCGAACGGGAGCGGGTTTCCCATCCCGGCGATTCACCTCTTCGGGATCAACATCCTCCCCATCATCCTGATGCTGATGGTCGGGCTGATCGTGGGGGGGCTGCTCTACATGAAGAACCGGCAGAGCGAGGCCCCGGCGATCCCGACCACGGACCCGATCGAGCAGGCAGCGGGGGCGTACCAGGAGGCGAGAGAGCAGGGAGACCTGCCCGCTGCGAAGCGGCACGCCCTGGATGCGGCCCGGCTCCTGGTCATCCAGGCCGAGGCAGTGCCCAGGTATCGGGACGCCTACCTGGAGAAGGCCGAGATCTGGAAGGAGATCGCCCGGTCCATCGACGACCAGCCGCTTCAGAACGGCCCCGACCCCCTCGAGGCCGTTGTTCCGGCGCCGGTCGCACCCGTCCCGAGCGAGGAGACCGCTCCCCCGAGCGATCTCGAGAGCGACGAGGCCCCGCGAACCGGGGGCGATCTGTTGGCGGGGACCGACGTGGAGCCCGCCGTCTTCGACGCCGTCCTCCGGGTGGCGCTCGAAATCGCCCGCGAGGGGCGTGAAGGCAAGCCCGTCGGGACTGCGTTCCTCGTGGGCGACGTCGACGGCGTCCTCGCATATTCGACCCAGTTCATCCTGAACCCCTTCAAGGGCCACACGACCGATGAGCGGCGGATCACGGACGACCAGCTGGCCGAGAACATCAAGGAGTTCGCCCAGCTCGACGGCGCATTCGTGATCGGCGGTGACGGACTGGTCGAGGCGGCCGGACGGTACATCACGGTCGACACGAGCGCGGTCCAGATCCCGCCGGGCCTCGGCTCCCGGCACGCATCGGTCGCCGGGATCACGCTCGTGACCGGGGCGATCGGGATCGTGGTCTCCCAGTCGGGAGGCCTGATCAAGGTCTTCAGGGGCGGCGAGATCGTGCGCACGGTCTCCCCCTGGTAATCTATTTTTTAAAAATTGAGGCGGACGACCCGCACGGGGATCGGATCGCCGGTGTAAGACTCGGTCCGAGGGGGGGAGGGATCCGCGAGGGATCACCGTGCCCTGATATCCCGGCCGAGGGCACGCCCGAGCCCGATGGCGCGATCGAGTTCCTCTCTTGTCGGCCGGAACGTGACCTCGATCCCATCGCCGATCACCTCGACGCCGGCGCGCCGCATCCATTCCGAGACCTCCTTTGCGGCCCCTCCTCGCCCGCCGTGGGAACCGAACGCGAACCCGAGCTTCTTTCGCCCGAGCCGGCCCGGCTGCAGCCCGTTCAGGTACGACAGGAAGTCCGCGACGGTCGGGTAGAGGGTGTCGGCGAGCGTGGGCGAACCGACGAGCACGGCCTTGGAGTCGAGGACTTCGGCCACGATATCGGAGCGGTGGGTCGAGCCGAGCAGGCAGACCTTCACCTCGCATCCCTCGTCCATCAGCCCCTCGGCGAGGGCATAGGCGAGCGCCGTGGTCGAGCCGTGCATGGTGTCGTAGACGATCGTCACCTTGTCCTTCGCCGCACCCTGCGACCAGTTCGCATAGGCCTCGACGATGCCGCCCGCATTCGTTCGCCAGATGACACCGTGGCTGGGGGCGATGGTCCTGATCTGGAGACCGAGGGCGCCGACCTGCTCGAGTTTCTTGAGGACCTTCGGGGCGAGCGGCACCAGCAGGTTTCCGAAGAACTTCTGCGCGTGCTTCATGCTCTCGTCGACGCCGAGCTCGTCGTCGAACCGCGCCGAGGAGGCGATGTGCTGCGAGAAGGCGTCGTTCGAGAAGAGGAGCTGCTCCTCGACCAGGTACGTGAACATCGAGTCGGGCCAGTGGAGCATCGGCGCCTCGAGGAAGGCGAGGGTCTTTCCGTTCCCGAGCGAGAGCGTGTCCCCGGTCTTCGCGGTCACGAAGTTCCAGCCGCTGACGTCGTAATGGCGCGCGAGGCCCTTCTGCGCGACATCGGTGCAGTAGATCGGCACGCCGGGCAGGAGACGGACGAGCGCCGGCAGACCGCCGGAGTGGTCCTTCTCGATATGGTTGAGTACGATGTAGTCGATCGTGGTCGGGTCGATCACCGAGGCGACACGGTCGATCTGCTGTGCCTCGAACCCGGGGTAGGTCGAGTCGATCAGGGCGGTCTTCTCCCCGACCACGAGGTAGGCGTTGTACGTCGTCCCGGGCAGGGTGTAGCCGTGGTAGTCGCGGATGTTCCAGTCGATCGCGCCCACCCAGTGGACGCCGTCTGCGAGCGGTATGGCCTGTGTCATGGGTCTTCACCTAATTTCGTATTATTGCGAACAATTAGTAAGGAGACGAACATATAAGAGGATTACGCCCACCAGTATGGTATATCATGATTATTGCAGAGAAGGACGGGGTGGAGTCGACCGGCACCTCGGTTGGATTCTTTCGAACTGCCCAGGGACTCCGGGCGGTGAACAGCCCTACACGCACCCGAATCCTGGACCTTCTCGGAGATGCCGAGCTCTCCTTCGAGGAGATCGTCGCGCAGACGGGGCGGGCCAAATCGACCATCTCGGTCCACCTGCGCGAGCTCGTGGCGGACGGCGTACTGGCCGCGCGCAACGACCCCGAGGACGGGCGGCGCAAGTTCTTCTACATCGACTCCGAATACCTCGGTCGCCTCTCGGATGCCGAAAGGCTCGAAGCCGATGTCGAGCGGCTCCTTGCCGACTACGACCCGCTCGCGCCGAACCCGTTCACGTTCTACCGGACCATGTTCCGGTCCATCAGGATCACCCTGCTCGCCGACGGCGTCAATATCGATCCGATCCTGAAGGCGGCCGGAACCCACCTCGGGCGGCGGCTCGCCCGGGCCTTCGCCGGCATGTCCACCGACGACCTCTTCGAGGCCCTCGGGCGCTTCTGGGACCAGCACGGCCTGGGGAGGTTCACGGTCGTCTCGACCGGGCCCCTCGTCATCGAGGTGCACGACTGCTTCGAGTGCGTCGACCTCCCGTACCTCGGCCGGCCGGCCTGCGCCTTCGATTGCGGCGTCCTATCCGCGGTCTGCAGGGAGCTGATCGGGGAGCAGGAGCGGATCGTGGAGACGGCGTGCTATTCCATGGGCGACGGCGTCTGCAGGTTCGAGGTGGAGCCGGCCCCCGCAGTCGACGCGACGATCAAGGGCTGAGGGCGGAGACGGAGAAATCATGCCGGGCTCGGCCCGGCATGCGACGCTAGAAGAGGGGGACCGCGTTCAGCGCGTGCGGGAGGAGGTAGTCTCGCTGCCGCCCGTCCGGCTTCGGCCCGTATTCGAGTCCGAGCGAACGTCGCCCGAACTATCGGACCGGGAGCTGCTCTTCTCCGATGTGTCGGTCCTGGACTCCTCCGGGGTGGTCCCTTTTACCTTCTCCTGTCCCATCTTCTTCGTGCTTTTCGGGTTCGAGATCACGCCGCCCACATACTGGTGCAGGGTCTCGCGCTCCTCCTCTCCGGCCGAGCGTCCTGGTTCGTTCTTCTCATCCATAGATCTCACCGGCACGAGAAAGACTCCATAAGGATATAATCCTATTGCCGTTCAGGATCCCATCTTCACGGACTGAATGAACGACCGCCCGTCCTGGTTCTCGATCAGGCGGAAGGCCCCCGTATTCATGAACGTGAGCAGGGCCGCGTTGTGAACCGAGAGGACCGTGTTCTGGAGGTCGGGATCGGCCTCGAGCGGCCGGACGGTTAAACCCAGCTCCCGGACTGTTCCGATCGAGAGGTGGCGTGCGTGAGACTTGGTGATCGGGTGATCGATCAGCCCGTGGAGGGCCCGTTCGGCCAGGGCATCGGGGTCGGGCCGGTCGGCGAACATGCCCGTGACGAGGAGGTTGCGGGCCACCTCGCGCGACCAGCTGATCGCCTTCTCGCATTCGCCCAGCATGGTCGGACGGTACTGTTCGAGGATCGGCCGCCAGAGATCGACCCTGGACGGATCCTCCCGCATCTCGTGTTCGGCACGTCGGAACTCCTCGACCACGCCGTGGGCCGGCCGGCCCCCGACCTGGGGGTCGATGGGGCCGAGGCTCGACTGCGCGCCCATCAGGATCTCACGTGAGGCGCACGCGATGACCGTGCCTGCCGAGAGGGCGAGCTGGGGCACGATGACCCGGATATCGGTCCCGAACCGGGCCCGGAGGTACCCGGCGATCGACTCGGTCGCGGCCGTATCGCCGCCCGGAGTATGGATCACGAGGTCCAGCCCCCTCTCGCGGTCGAGGCCCTCGACCACCGTCATCAGCCCGATCTTGTCGGTATCGCTGATGCTCGTGCCGGGCTGGTCGGGCCGGTCGAGCCACCCGGAGTAGAGCAGGACCGTGTTCCGGCCGGTCAGCCGGGCCAGCGCCCGGAGGTACTTTCGACGGACGATGTCGAAGGTCGTGCCGAGCGCATGGATCTCCTCGTTCAGCTCGTTCCAGGTTGCCATACGCGACGGGTCTGTCCGTCGCCGCTATTTACCGCTGGCGGTCGACGCGTCCACGCGCGCCTCGAGGGCCCGGACCTCGTCGAGGCCGGCCTTCGTGGTCGGGATCCGCGGCACGGCCCCGCACGGGGTTCCCGGCGTCGTCGAGGCGGGGAAGGTCCCGATCCGCCGCGCGATCCGGATGATCTCGTCCTTGTCGAGCCCGATCAGGGGTCGGTACACGGGGAGGCGGGCGGCCTCGTCCAGGACGAGGAGGTTGTCGAGGGTCTGGGAGGCGACCTGGCCGAGCGACTCGCCCGTGACGATCCCGAGCGCCCCCACCTCCTCTGCGAGCTCCTCCGCGAGCCGGTACATGCGCCGCTTGCAGACGACGCAGGCCAGACGCTGATCGCTCTGGCGCATCAGGCCCTTGGCCCGGGCGAGGTAGTCGTCCGGGCGCACCCGCAGCTCGAGCTCGGGGTCGTATTCTCGGAGGACATCGAGGACCCCCCGGGCCCGGAGGAGCGAGTCCTCACCCAGGTAGGGCTCGAGACCGACGTAGAGCGGCACGATCCGGCACCCGCGCTTCATCATCAGGTACGCGGCCACGGGCGAGTCGATCCCCCCCGAGAGGAGGGCGACGAGCGTCCCCTCGACTCCCTCGGGAAGGCCGCCCGGGCCGGCCGTGACCTCGTGGTAAAGATAGCAGCGATCGTCGCGGATCTCGACCTGGAGCTCGAACTCCGGGCACCCGAGGTCGACTGCGAGCGCCGGGTAGGCCTCGAGGATGACCCCGCCGAGCGCGGCCGCCTTCTCGGGCGATCGGAAGTCGTGCCTGCCCGAGCGCTTGACCCGGATCGCGAAGCTCGCGGCGTCCCCGATCCCGTGCTCGGTCGCGTACGCGAGGAGGGTCCGGTCCAGGTCGTCGAGTCCGCAGGGGACGACCTCCGAGAACGAGGCGATCCCGAAGACCTTGCGGAGCCGCGCGGGGTCGACCGGGCCCGAGAGCCAGAGCCGGCCCCGCTCGATCCGGACCGCGACCCCGGGCATGCGCTTCCGGATCGCCTGAGCGAGCACCTGCTCCCAGCGCCGGCGCACGGGGTCGGACTTGAGAAAGATCTCGGCGTACCGGACGAGCCAGACGGACTCCATCTCAGCGACCGACCGCAAGACCGTGCTTCTCCGCGATCTCGTCGAAGACGTCGGCCAGGTACTCGACCCGGCGCCAGGAGAGGCCGTACGTCGAGAGCTTCCAGTGACGGGTGGCGCCGGCGAACTCGCCGACGATGCCGCGCCGGGTCAGTTCGTCCGAGAGGAAGTAGCCCTTCCGCTTGTGGGTCTTCGCGACCGTGTCGAACGAGCCGGTCGTGTCGACCTTGGTGAGGGCGTGCTTTCGCGGGTACTCGGAGACGCAGGCCGATCCCGCGATCCTGAGGAGGCGGTCGACGAAGAAGTTGGACTTCCGGACCTCCTCGTCCCAGCGCTCCACCCGTGCCCGCACGGTCGGGAACGAGGCGATCATCGCGACCAGGTTCCCCCCCATCAGGGTGCAGCCGAGCATCTCGACCTCCTTGACGCCGAAGCGCCGGCCGGTCAGGTCCCCCTCCATGGTCGTGGTCCTGAAGACCCGGTCCGCATACTCGTCGTTCGCGGCGAGCACGCCCGAGGGCGCGGGCGAGGCCATCGACTTGTGGCCCGAGCCGACCACGAAATCGGCGCCGAGCGCCTTTCCGTCGACGGGCATCACGCCGACCGTGTACGCCCCGTTGTAGAGGAACGGCACGTCGTACTGGTGGGCGACCTTCGCGATCCCCCGGACCTCGTGCTCGTTCGCGTTCTGGTAGTCGAAGTGGTCGCACATCATCAGGACGGGCGGGTGGCCCGTCTCGCGGACGCAGGCCTCGAGCCGTTCCGCCGCGGCCTCGGCCGTCACGATCGCCCGCTCGTTCGCCGGGATCTCGCGCACGAGCCCGCCGGCCTGCTCGACCGCGATGTACTCGGTGTAGTGGCCGAGCGAGGAGAGGAGGACCGTGTCGCCCTTCTGGACGAGGGCCGAGGTGACGGCCTGGAACCCGCGCCTGGCGCCCGGGACGACCCGGGCCAGGTCCATGTTCAGGAACCGGGCGAGGTCCTCGTGGAACTGGGCCGATGGGGGCTTCGTGATCTTGTCCAGGCGGAAGGGCTTCCTGCAGGCATCGCAGACCGAGTACCCGTCGCCGTAGAGGGCGAGCGCCTTCCTCGCCTCGGGGGTGAGACGGCCCGCGGCCTGGATCGGCTGGATGTTGATCGCCTGCTCCTCGCGGGTCCGGAGCTCGATCGAGCCGGCGATCCGCGTGACCCGCGGCTGCCCGGTCCGGTTCCTGATGTCCGCAACGATCCCCTCGAGCTCGGCGAGTTTCGCTCCGAACGCCGTCTCCTCCTCGTCCGAGAGGCCCGTCGGCAGGGCCTGCCGGTAGACCTCGCGCAGGTCCTCGAGGCAGAAGAGCCCCTCGATAATCTTCTGGATCCGGATCTCCATTGGCAACTCCCCGACGTCGTTCGCGGGGAACTGACTTATCCCTTTAGGTTCGCCCGGGCGCGCCGGGAAAAAGAGGGGGATTACTTCTCGCTCTTCACGGTCTTCTGGCCGCGGAGCACCGCGATCCGGCCCGTCCGGTAGAGCTCCCGGATCCCGTAGGGGGCGAGCAGGCGCTCGAGCGCGTCGACCTTGTCCGAGTCGCCCGTGATCTCGAGGGTGACCGTCTTCGGGCCGACGTCGACGATCCCGGACCGGAAGATGGTCGCGATCTGCATCACCTCGGCCCGGACCACTCCCGGCTCGGCCGCGACCTTGAAGAGGGCGAGCTCGCGCTCCACCCGTTCCCGATCGGTGAGGTCCGAGACCTTGATCACGTCGATCAGCTTGTTGAGCTGCTTGATCACCTGCTCGACCTCGCGATCGTCGCCGAAGACCACGATGGTGATCCGGCTCATCCCCTCCTCCTCGGAGGTCCCGACCGCGAGGGACTCGATGTTGAAGCCCCGGCGGCTGAAGAGCCCCGTGACCCTGGAGAGGACACCGGCCCGGTTCTCGACCAGGACCGAGAGCGTGTGCCGCTTCATCGCCGGCTCCCGATCATCTCGTTGATCGCGGCACCGGCCGGGACCATCGGAAAGACGTTCTCCTCGCGTTCCACCTGGACGTCGACCAGGAACGGGCCGTCGTGCGCGATCGCGGCCTCGAGGGCCTCTCGGACTTTGTCGCGGTCCTCGACCCGCACCCCGTCGATCCCGTACGCCCTCGCGATCCCGACGAAGTCGACCGGGGGCAGCTCGGTGTAGGCGTAGCGGTGCTCGTAGAAGAGCTCCTGCCACTGCCGGACCATGCCGAGGAAGCCGTTATTCAGGACCACGATCTTGACCGGGATGCCGTACTGGACGATGGTCCCGAACTCCTGGATGTTCATCTGGAGGCTCCCGTCGCCGGCGATCAGGAAGACCTGCTCGCCGGGGCGGGCGTAACAGGCACCCATCGCGGCCGGCAGCCCGTATCCCATGGTGCCGAGGCCCCCCGAGCTGATCCAGGAGCGCGGCTTCTTGAAGCAGAAGTGCTGGGCCGCCCACATCTGGTTCTGGCCGACCTCCGAGACGACCACGCCCTCGCCGTCCAGGAGCTCGGAGAGGGTCCGGACCACGTACTGGGGGTGGAGGCGGCTCTCGTCGCCGACGGAGAGCGGATGGGTCTCGCGCCAGTCGTCCACCCGCGCGAGCCACTGTTCGGTCTTCGTGCCCTCGGGCAGGCGGGCCAGGATCTGGGCGAGGACGTGCTTCACGTCGCCGACGATCGGGACGTCGACCGGCTTGTTCTTGCCGATCTCGGCCGGGTCGATGTCGATGTGGATCACCTGCGCGTTGGGGGCGAAGGTCTCGATCCTGCCCGTGACCCGGTCGTCGAATCGGGCACCGATCGCGACCAGAAGGTCGCATTCGGTCACGGCGTAGTTCGCGTAAGCGGTCCCGTGCATGCCGAGCATGCCCAGGTTGAGCGGATGGTCGCCGCAGATCGCCCCGAGACCCATCAGGGTCGTGGTGACCGGCGCGCCGAGTTGTTCGGCGAGTGTCAGGAGCTCCTGCTCCGCGCCGGACAGGATCACGCCGCCGCCGACATAGAGCAGGGGGCGCTCGGCCCGTGTCAGGAGGTCGACGGCCCGCTCGATCTGTCGGGGGTGTCCCTTCACGGTCGGCTGATACCCCCGGAGGCTGACGCTCGTGGGGTACTCTATATCGTCGGGGACCTCGCCGGTCGAGACGTCCTTGGGGATATCGATCAGCACCGGTCCCGGCCGGCCGGTCGAGGCGATGTAGAAGGCCTCCGCGATCACCCGGGGGAGATCGGCGGCCGCCGTCACCAGATAGTTGTGCTTGGTGATCGGCATGGTGATGCCGTGGATGTCCGACTCCTGGAACGCATCGTTGCCGAGCAGGTTCGTCGGCACCTGGCCGGTCAGGGCGACGATCGGGATCGAGTCCATGTACGCGGTCGCGATCCCGGTGACGAGGTTGCATGCCCCGGGGCCCGAGGTGGCGAGGCAGACCCCGACCCGGCCCGAGGCCCGGGCATAGCCGTCCGCGGCGTGCGCGGCGGCCTGCTCGTGACGGACCAGGATATGCTCGAGCGGAGAGTCGTAGAGAACGTCATAGATGGGCAGGACCACCCCGCCAGGATAGCCGAAGATCGTCTTGGTTCCCTGGCGGAGCAGCCCCTCGATCAGGACCTTTGCACCGGTCGTCATGTATCTGTATCCCTCAGCAGTCGGTTCATGCCCGCGACCACGGCCTCGACCGAGGCCGTGATGATGTCCGTCCGGGCGCCGCGGCTCGTGATTATCTTTCCGTCTTTGGCCATCTTAACCGTTACATCGACGAGTGCATCGGTCCCGCCCGAGATCGCGTCGACGTGGTACTCGAGGAGCTCGATCTCGCCGAGCCCCGCGACCGATCGGCGGAGGGCCTCGATCGCGGCGTCGACGGGTCCCGTCCCGATCGCGGCACCGGTGTGCTCCTCGCCGTTGACGCGGAGCGTCACGGACGCGGTCGGGATCGCGTTCGAGCCCGAGACGACCGTGTACTGCCGGAGCGAGAGGACCGGCGTGCACTCGATCGCGAGCACCGCCTCGGCGATCGCGAGCAGGTCCGCGTCGGTCACACGCTTGCCCTCGTCGCCGAGGGCCTTGATCCGCCGCACGATCTCGGCGAGGTGAGCCGCGCCCGGCCGGTACCCGCGCTCGGCGAGGGCGGCCTCGACCGCGGCCGAGCCCGTGTGCTTGCCGAGCAGGATCCGGCGGGTCCGTCCGACCAGCTCGGGCGGGAGGGCCTCGTAGGTCGAGGCCTCGCGGAGGACGCCGTGCGCGTGGATCCCCGACTCGTGCGTGAAGGCCATCTCGCCCGCGACCGGCGCCTGCGTCGCGAGCGGCACCTTCGAGAGGCGGGAGACGAGGGCCGAGAGCGCATAGAGCCGCCGCGTCTCGATCCCGGTCCGGTAACCGTAGAGCCGCTCGAGGGCCATCACGAGCGCTTCGAAGGCCGTATTCCCGGCCCGTTCGCCCAGGCCGTTCACGGTGGCGTGCGCCGCACTCGCGCCGGCCCGAAGAGCGGCGACCGTGGTCGCGAGCGCGAAGCCCAGGTCGTCGTGGCAGTGGATCGAGAGCGGCGCGAGCGCGGCGAGGGGCGGAACGACCTCGGCGGCCCGCTCGGGGGTCAGGAGCCCGACCGTGTCGCAGAAGCAGAGGCGGTCCGCACCTCGTTCGACCCCGCCGGCGAAGAGCTCGGCCACGAAGGCCTGGTCGGCCCTGGATGCGTCCTCACCCGAGAGCTCGACCGTGAGACCGCGCGACTTCGCGTGCTCGACCGCGGCGTAGGCCATCGCACGGACCGCGTCCCGGTCCTTGCGGAGCTTCTTCTCGATGTGAAGGTCCGAGACCGGCACCACCAGGTGGACCGAGTCCGCGCCCGCGTCGGCCGCCCAGTCGATATCGACCGGGAGGGCCCGGACGTAGCAGCAGATCTCCGGCCCGAGCGCGGCATCGGCCACCACCCGGATCGCCTCGCGTTCGCCCACCGATGCGGCCGCGGAGCCGGCCTCGATCACGTCGACGCCGACCTCGGCGAGCATACGGGCGATCTCGAGTTTCTGGTCGGGTCCGAGCGACACCCCGGGCGTCTGTTCGCCGTCGCGGAGCGTCGTGTCAAAAAAGCGCAGTTTATCGGCGAATAAAGCCCTCACTTACGGAGGTAGAGTCCATGGGGACAGGTCGGTCGGCGCGCTATAAAAATATAGGGATCGGGCCTTATTACGACCGAACGCGAACCTTGATCCCATGGGCACGACCATCGACGGGGTGCTGGTCACACCGCTCCGGGTGATCCCGGACGAACGCGGCTGGCTGATGGAGATCCTCCGCTGCGACGACCCGCACTTTTCTGCCTTCGGCCAGGTCTATATGACCACGGCATATCCGAACGTGGTCAAGGCATGGCACTATCACAAGAAGCAGACCGACAACTTCACCTGCATCCACGGGATGATGAAGGTCGCGCTCTACGACGCCCGCGAGGGCTCGCCGACGCACGGGGCGCTGATGGAGGTCTTCATCGGCGAGAAGAACCCCGCGCTGATCACGGTGCCGCCCGGGGTCTACCACGGGTTCAAGGCGATCGGGAACGAGACCGCGTTCTTCGTCTCGGTCCCGACCCTGCCGTACAGTTACCAGGAGCCCGACGAGTTCCGGCTCCCGCCCGACAGCCCCGAGATCCCGTACGACTGGGGGCTCCTGCCGGGCCTCCGGCACGGGTGAGACCATGCGGCTCCTCGTGACCGGCGGGTGCGGGTTCATCGGCGCGAACTTTATCGCCGACCAGCTCGCCCGGCACCCGGAACGCTCGATCGTCAACCTCGACGCGCTGACGTACGCCGGCAACCCGGCGAACCTCGCGGAGGTCGCCGACGACCCGCGGTACAGTTTCGTGAAGGGCGACATCCGCGATGCGAACCTCGTCGGCCGGCTGATGGAGGAGGCGGACGCGGTCGTCCACTTCGCGGCCGAGAGCCACGTCGATCGCTCGATCACGGACCCGGGAGCGTTCGTCTCGACCAACGTCCAGGGCACGTTCACCCTCTTGGAGGCGGCCAGGCGGGCCGGGGTGGAGCGCTTCGTCCATATCTCGACCGATGAGGTGTACGGCTCGATCGTCGAGGGGGCGTTCGCCGAGACCGACCCCCTCCGTCCGTCCTCCCCGTACTCCGCGTCGAAGGCCGGGTCGGACCTGCTCGCGCTCGCGTACCACACGACCCACGGTCTCCCCGTGATCGTGACCCGCTGTTCGAACAACTACGGCCCGTTCCAGTTTCCCGAGAAGCTGATCCCGCTCTTCGTCACGAACCTCCTGGAGGGAAAGAAGGTCCCCGTGTACGGGAGCGGACAGAACGTGCGCGAGTGGATCTACGTCCTCGACCACTGCCGGGCCGTGGACTTCGTGCTCGGGCGCGGCACCCCCGGCGAGGTCTACAACATCGGCTCGGGGGTCGAGAAGACCAACCTCGAGATCACGGACGCGCTCCTCCGTCTCCTCGGAAGGGACGACTCGTGGGTCGAGCACGTGGGAGACCGGAAGGGGCACGACTTCAGGTACGCGATCGACTGCCGGAAGCTCCGGAGCCTCGGGTGGGCCCCCGAGTTCACCTTCGAGCAGGCGCTCGGAGAGACGGTCGCGTGGTACCGGACGCACGAGGCATGGTGGCGGGCTCTGAAGGGCCGGTCCTGATCCTCGGCGCGACCGGCAGGCTCGGCCGGGCCCTCGCCCGGGTCCACGCGGACGCGGTCCTGGTCGGGCACGAGCTCGAGCTCGCCGACGAGGCGGCCGTCCACGGGCTGATCGCCGTTCATGCGCCCCGGCTCGTGTACAACTGCGCCGCCTTCACCGACGTCGACGCCTGCGAGGACGAGCCCGAGCGCGCCATGGCCGTGAACGGCCGTGGTCCGGGCTTCGTCGCGGCCGCCTGCGCCGACGCGGGTGCGACGCTCGTCCATATCTCGACCGACTACGTCTTCGCCGGCGACCGGAGCGGGTACGTCGAGACCGACCGTCCCGACCCGGTCAGCACCTACGGCCGGTCCAAGGCCCTCGGCGAGACCCGGGTCCGGTCAGCCGGGGCCGACTGGCGGATCGTCCGGACGAGCCGGCTCTTCGGCCCGGGGGAGAACGACTTCGCGAGCCAGATGCGGACCCGTTCCCTCGTCAAGCCGGTCGTTCCCGTGATCCGGGACGAGTGGTCGCGGTTCACCTACCTCCCCGAGCTCGCCGTCCGGCTCTCCGAGGTGGCCGCGGCCCCGATCGGGATCTACCACCTCACGAACGAGGGGGCGGTGTCGTGGTACGACTTCGCCCGCGCGCTGATCCCGAACGCGTCGCCGGTCTCGGCCCGCCAGTGCCGGCGCAGGGCGCTCCGGCCCCGCTGTTCGGCCCTGCTGAACACGCGCCTCCGCCCCATGCGCCCCTGGCAGGAGGCGCTCTCAGACTATTTACGCTGCGAGGACGAACAGGTGATCAGATGAAAGGTGTCATCCTTGCCGGCGGAACGGGCTCGCGCCTGCTGCCGCTGACCAAGGTCACGAACAAGCATCTCCTCCCGGTCTACGACAGGCCGATGATCTTCTACCCCCTCGAGAAACTGATCGAGGCCGGGGTCCAGGAGATCATGGTCGTCTCGGGACGGGGGCATGCGGGCCACTTTCTCGAGCTGCTCGGCTCGGGCTCGTCGTACGGCGTACGGCTGACCTACGAGATCCAGGACGCGGCCGGCGGGATCGCCGAGGCCCTGGGCCTCGCCCGAAAGTGGGCCGGCGACGAGCCCGTCGCGGTGATCCTCGGCGACAACATCTTCGAGGACTCGTTCCGGGACGATATCCAGGACTTCCGCTCGGGCGGTCGGATCTTCCTCAAGGAGGTCCCCGATGCCAATCGCTTCGGCGTGGCGGAGGTCGCGGGCGACCGCGTCGTCGGGATCGAGGAGAAGCCGGCCCGGCCGAAGTCGAACCTGGCCGTGACCGGCTGCTACCTCTACGACAGCCGTGTCTTCGAGATCATCAGGACCCTCGTGCCCTCGGGCCGGGGCGAACTCGAGATCACGGACGTGAACAACGCCTACATCCGGATGAACGAGATGCAGTTCTCGGTCCTGCCCGGCTTCTGGTCCGACGCGGGGACCTTCGACTCCCTGATCCGCGCCGGGGTCATGGTGCAGCAGTTCCGGAAGGCGGCGCAGGGAGGGGACCGCGCATGACCCGGATCGGGATCGTCGGCACGGGTTACATCGCCAAGGGGATCCTGATGGCCCTGGACCGGACCGACGACCTCCGGGTGACCCGGGTCTTCACCCACTCGTCGCCCGAGAAGCGGACCGATTACCCGAAGCGAGCACTCCTCACGAACTCGATCGACGAGCTGGTCGGCGAGGCGGACCTCGTCGTGGTCGCCTCGGGAGACCCGATCCGGGCGACCGAGCCGGTCGAGGCCGCGATCGACGCCTCGCTCCCGGTGGTCACGATGGACGCGGAGTTCCAGGTGACGGTCGGTTCGCACTTCGCCCGGCGCGGGTACATCACCGAGGCCGAGGGGGACCAGCCCGGCTGCCTCGCCGCGCTCCGCGAGGAGGCGCTCGCCATGGGCTTTGCCCCCCTCGTCTACGGCAACCTGAAGGGCTTTCTGAACCACCACCCGACCCCCGAAGACATGCTCTACTGGTCGGGAGTCCAGGGGATCAGCCCGGACAAGACGACCGCGTTCACGGACGGCACCAAGGTCCAGATCGAGCAGGCCCTGGTCGCGAACGGGTTCGACGCGGCGATCGCCCGGGACGGGCTCCTCGGCCCGACCGCGGCGGACGTCCAGGCGGGCGGCGCAGAACTCGCGAGGACGGCCGAGGCGCTCGGCCGACCCGTCTCCGACTACCTGCTCGGCGTGCAGGGCGCACCGGCCGGCGTCTTCCTGACGGGCCGGCACGAGGAGGAGATGCAGCCCTACCTCAGGTACTACAAGATGGGGGACGGCCCGTACTACACGCTCCTTCGGAACTATCACCTCTGCCACCTCGAGGTGGCGAAGACGATCCGTCGGACCCTGGAGAAGAAGCCCCCGCTGCTGAACAACGGGACCGCGCCGACCGTCCAGGTGGTCGGCGTCGCGAAGCGCCCCCTCGCGGAGGGCGAGGTCCTCCGCCACCCGATGGGGTCGTTCGACGTGCGCGGCGTGGCCGTCCGGATCGCGGACCACTCGAACCACGCCCCCATCGGCCTTCTCGACGGCGCCCGGCTGGTCCGGCCCGTCCCCGCTGAGGGCATGATCACCATGGACGACGTCGAGCTGGTCGAGAGCCGGGCCCTCGAGCTCTGGCGCGGCCTGCGCTGACCCCTTTTTTTATCGCCGGTGCCGGAAGAGGATCGTCAGGGACTTGAGCACCAGCGCCGCGCCGATCAGGAGGAGGCCGGCCGCCGTCAGGAGACCGCCGATGATCGAGGCGAGGACCGGCACCTGGGACGTGGCCGAGAACTGTGCGACCGCGAAGGTCCCGAGCAGGAGGCCGAGCGCGGCGAGGACCAGCCCGGGAATGCCGAAGGAGAGGAGAGGGCGCCTGGCACCGATCAGGGCGATGATGTTCGCGAGCACCCCGAGCCCGTGCAGGAACGGGTTCTTCTTGTGCTTGTGGGGCACCTCGTACCGGACCGAGATCGGGACCTCGACGATCGCGAGATCGCGGGCCGAGAGATAGGCGATCATGTCCGATTCGACATTGTACCCGTCCGTGACGAAGCAGGCCGCATCCTCCAGAGCACGCTTCGAGAGCGCCCGGAAGCCCGACTGCGAGTCGGTCGAGGAGAAGTCGGCCGAGGCATTCGTGAAGATGTTCAGCACGATCTGGCCGAAGCGACGGTAGAGCGGGACGTCGGCCCGGGTCCCGAGAAAGCGAGAGCCGATCACCAGGTCGGCCCGCCCCTCGAGGACGGGGGCGACCACGGCCGGGATCTCGTCGGGGTTATGCTGGCCGTCGCCGTCGATCAGGACGATCGCGTCGAACCCGTTCTCCCGCGCATAGCGCATCGCGTCGAGCACGCCCGCACCCTTCCCCTGCTGCCGTTCGTGCACGAGCACGGTGGCACCCGAGAGGCGGGCGATTGGAGCCGTGTCGTCGCTCGATCCGTCGTCGACCACGAGGACCTCGGTCGAGTGCTGCCTCGCCTTCAGTACGAGCGAGCCGATCGTGAGCCCCTCGTTGTAACAGGGGATGGCAACCAGGGTCCGTCTCGTGACGGTCTCGGGCGAAGGAGAGGGGTCGGGCATGGCGGTCCTGCAGGCGTCGCCGCCTCGCATCAGGGCGACCCCGGCAGAAAAGGAGGCCCGGGGTGAGGCGGGTGCGCGTGTACTGATCTCGCCCCGGCGGCTTATGAGCGTTATGTCGATCCCCCGGGTCTTCGCGGCAGGATCCGGGGACGGGACTTCAACGCTGCAACCAGCAGACGTATCCCGGCCTCGAGGTCCAGCATGTCGATCACCTCGACCGGGGAGTGGATGTACCGGGCCGGGGTCGAGAGGACGGTCGAGGGGACGCCTTCGCGCGAGAGATGGATCGAGGAGGCATCGGTCGTACCGCCCGAACCGACCTCGAACTGGACCGGGATCCCGTTGGCCTCGGCCGTCTCGCGCATCCAGGCGAGCATGGCCGGGTGCGCGAGGAGACCGCGGCCGTTCGCGTCGGCGATCGAGACGACGGGGCCCTTGCCCATCTCGACGGGGGCGTCCTTGAGCTGGACGCCGGGGTGATCGCCGGGGATCGTGACGTCGGTCGCGATAGCACAGTCGGGGTCGAGGGCGTAGGCCGAAGTCTTCGCTCCCTTCAGCCCGACCTCCTCCTGGACGGTGAAGACGCCGTAGATTGTGGAGCTCGACTCCGCCTGCCGGAGCACCTCGATCAGGAGCGCGACCCCGGCCCGGTTGTCGAAGGCCTTGCCCGAGACCCGGTTGTGGCAGAGGCTGCAGAACTCGCGGTCGAGCGTGACCGGCGTGCCGGGGGCGAGCCCGAGGTCGCGCGCCTCGTCCGCACTCTGGGCCCCGACGTCGATGAACATCTCCTCGATCTTCAGGAGTTTCTTGCGCTCCTCGTCGTCCATCACGTGCGGCGGTTTCGAGCCGAGCACGCCGAGGACCGGGCCCTTCGTGCCGTGGAGCACGACCCGCTGACCCGGCAGCATGGGAGCGTACCAGCCCCCGATCGGGGCGAAGCGGAGGAAGCCCTTCTCCTCGACATACTTCACCATGAACCCGATCTCGTCCATGTGCGAGGCGAGCATGACCCGGAAGTCGTCGCCGCGCTTGACCGCGATCAGGTTCCCGAGCCGGTCCTCGTACAGGTCGTCCACATGGCCGGCCAGCTCCTCCCGGACGATCTCGCGGATCGCCCCCTCGTGCCCCGAGACTCCGTGGGCGTTCGAGAGGCGTGCCAGGAGTTCGACGAGTTTTCTCCGCTCAGGCGTGGCACAGCCACACGTGCAGTCGCATCCAGTCTCAGTCATCGATGATCGTCTCCATTCGGGTGAGGGCCGTGACGAGGTCGTCACGAGAGGCCGAGTAGGCGATACGGGCATACCCGGCGCCGCCGGGCCCGAAGGCCTCGCCGGGCACGATCGTGACCCCGCCGGCGATGATCCGCCGGACCAGGTCGTCGGCCATCGGCGCGAAGATGTAAAAGGCCCCCTCCGGCCGGGGGACGTGGATCCCCAGGGCGTCGAGCCCGTCGCAGAGGAAGTCGCGGCGGGAGTTGTACTCGTCGCGCATGGACGCAACGCAGTCCTGGGGCCCCTCGAGCGCGGCGACGGCGGCGTACTGCGCGATCGAGGTCGCGCACGCCAGGCCGTACTGGTGGACCTTGATCGCCTGGCCCACGACCTCGTCCGGGCCGGCGAGCCAGCCGAGGCGCCAGCCCGTCATGGCATAGGTCTTGCTGGTCGCATTGATCGTGACCACGTTCTCCCCGAAGCGGGCGGCCGAGACGGCCCGGACGCCGTCGTAGACGAAGTGCTCGTAGACCTCGTCCGAGATCACGGTCGCGCCCGCGTCGTCCGCGTACTCGACGAGCGCCCGGACCGAGTCCTCGGGCTCGACCGCGCCGGTCGGGTTCGCGGGCGAGTTCAGGACGAGGACCTTCGCACCGTCGATCCGCGCCTTCGCGGCCTCGACGTCGATCCGGAGCCGGTCGTCGAGGCGCAGCCCCTCGGGCCGGCCGCCGGCGATGGTCGCGAGGGCCGCGTACGAGACGAAGCCGGGATCGGCCAGGAGGACGCGGTCGCCGTCGTCGACGAGGGCCTGCATCGCGATGAGCAGGGCCTCGGAGGCGCCCGCGGTCACGATCACCTGGTCGGGGGAGTATTCCAGGTCGTTCTCGCGCCGGGACTTCTCGACGATCGCGTCGCGGAGCTCGGGAATGCCGGCGTTCGGCGTGTACCCGGTCCGCCCCTCGTCGAGCGCCCGGCAGGCGGCGGCCTTGATATGGGCCGGCGTATCGAGATCGGGCTGGCCCAGGCCCAGGTTGACGGATCCGGGGCCGGCCCCCTCGAACCACTTTCGGATCCCCGAGACCTCGATCCCGGTGACCCGGCGTGCGAAGCGTGTCATGGTCACTCGATGTTGGTGTGCCGCTTCTTCATCTGCCCCTCGTCGACCTGGCGGAGCTCCATCAGACGCGAGATCACCGCGTCGGCGAAGACCATTGCGGTCGTCTCGAAGATGGTGCCGAGCGGCGCAAACGACTTATGCTCGCCGGTCATCTGCCGGCGCTCGAACTCGCACGAGTCGTCGACCCCCGGGTCCCGGTTCGATTCGATCTCGACCACGACGTCGGCCATGGTCGCGACCCCTCCGGTCGGGTTGGCCGTGATGACGCAGAGTTTTCCGCCGATCTCCTTCGCGGTGGTCGCGATGTCGACCACGGTCTTGGTCCGGCCGGAGCCCGAGAAGATCACCATCGCGTCGTCGACTCCGAACGACGGCGTGATCGTCTCGCCGACCACGAACGACTGGAATCCCAGGTGCATCAGGCGCATGGCGAACCCCTTGGCCACGAGGCCCGAGCGGCCCGCACCCATCACGAAGACCCGGTTCGCTCCGGTGAGCGCTCCTATCAGCCGGTCGACCTCCTCGTCCTCGATCCGCTCCGCGAGTTGCGCGATGCGGCTCCCCATCAGGCACATCATGGCCTGTACTCTCCCCGCTCCCATTGCTCTCCACGCATGGTCGTCCAAGGGAGATGAGGGTTGCGGGCAACCGATCTCTCCCAGGAAGCCACCCTGCACGCGGCCGCAACGGTCCGGGCGATCATGTCGGACGGCGGGCGCCGGAGCCGACGAGGAGGCCGAGTCGACAGAAGACGGCCGGGGCTCCGGCCATGCACCAGACCCCGATCGCGGCGGCCCGGAGGTAGATCCCGAGGCCGGCCTCGAGCCCGGTCGGGGGCAGGAGGAGGCCGACTCCGAACCAGAGGAGGCCCAGCACCCCCAGGCCGAAGACCGTCCCCGCGAGTCCGGCCGGGGCCGAACGGAAGGACCGGCATCCTCCGTCGAGCTCCCCGCCGAGCACGAGGCCGAGGCCGAGGCCGGCCACGATCAGGGTATACTCGATCGAGACCGGGGCGAGGCCCTCGATCGGCCCGGTCCAGGTCACGCTCGGGACCCAGGGCTCGAGGGAGACCGCGGCCAGACTGCTCAGCACGATGGCGCCGACGGAGAGGGCCAGTGCCGCGAGGACCCGGGTGCGCGGGGTCATGCGCCGGGCCGTCCGCCCCGCGCCCGGCCGGGCGAGCACGTACGCGAGGAGCACGCCCAGTCCGATCAGGTATCCGCCCACCACGTCGATGGGGAAATGAACCCCGAGGACGAGGCGGGAGAGGCCGACCAGGAGGACCAGGACGCCGAGCACGAGCGTGACGGCCGGGCGCCCGATTCGCAGCGCGACCAGTCCCCAGACCGCGACCGCGAGCTGGGCATGGGCCGAGGGGAAGCCGAACGAGGCCTGCGTCTCGTACGGGACGATCTCCGTGGTCACCCAGTACGGCCGGGGGGCATGGACCAGGAGCTTGACCAGGTCGTTCACGGTCGCCGCGACGACGATCAGGGCCCCGATCTCGAAGGCGAAGCGGCGCTCCCGCCACCAGGCGAGGACCGCGATGAACGCGAGGTAGAACGCGGGGGACCCGAGGGCCGAGAAGACCGCCATCGGGGGCACCAGGCCCGGGACGGACTGGAGCAGGCGAACCAGGTCGATCTCCCAGGACATGCCATCAACTGGCGATGGGAGGGGATAGAAGTATTGCGCGGTTGGACCACGGCGAAGAGGGGGTCCGCAGCTCCGAACCGGGCGCGGTGCGCCTCTCCCGGAGGGAAGGAACCTCCGGCTGGAGCGACGGGAGATATTTTTTTAAACATCAAGATATAGGAATGGCCAAGGATACGTCCGATAGCGCACGTACCACGCTGATGAAGCCAGCACTCCGGCGAACCCGGATGGCGAAGCGGACCGCCATGCGCCGCTCACCTCCGTACGGGGGGGTCGAGCATGGCTGGCCGCCGAGGAATACCATGAAGGCCCTGTACCATATACTTCTCTCCCTGCTGCTCGCCTGTCTCTGCACGGGCATCGCAGCCGCATCGACCTCCGAACCCAGCTCGACAGCCCCACCTCTCGCGAACGCCGAGTCGGGAGCGACCATGGCCCAGGCGTACGCGTCGTACGAGGCGGGGAACGCGGCCTGGAGCAGGGCATGGAGCGCAAGCGACATCGCCCAGATACGGCAGCACCTGGGTGAGGCGAAGGCCGCGTTCACGACCTGCCTGAACACGGCCAACCAGGTGAACGACCCGTCGAACGCGGCGAACCTCGCGCTCATGAAGTCCGTGTCGACCGCGTACATCGCCCTCGCCGACGCGGCCCTCGCCATGTACGACGGCGCGGACGTCTACAGCGCGGGCCGGGGCCAGATGAACGCGGGGCAGTACGCCGCCGCGGCCACGTCGTTCCAGTCGGCCGGCGATACGTTCCAGCGGGCGCAGACGCTCTTCGGCCAGGCGACGGCCACCCTCCAGGGCGTCTCCTATGCCGGGACATCCTTCGGCGACGGGTCCGCGTACACGGCCGCGATCGTCCCGATCCTGAACGCCAAGGCCGCGTACATGGGCGAGTTCG
>Ga0074195_1000986_pt1 | contig 45694 bp, 66 predicted proteins | sample EPASupsiteHSE623_FD_64525 | JGI IMG/M metagenome (GOLD analysis project Ga0074195, IMG submission 64525) | Bioremediated contaminated groundwater from EPA Superfund site, New Mexico - Sample HSE6-23 | ecosystem: Environmental > Aquatic > Deep subsurface > Groundwater > Contaminated ...
CTCTCCCCCTGCCCCTCTCCCGCACACGGGAGAGGGGAGCCCATGGTCTGAGATGCATCTTTAACACCCCGCAGAATTGCGCTTTCCTGGGGTAAGCCAGAACAAGAAAGAATTCTCACCACCCCTTGATAGCATGTAGCCAGAAGGCTACACATATTCCTATGGTTGAGATTCGCAGAATCGAAAAGTACGCCCTGTGGCTGGATGGGCTACGCGACCTTCAGGCAAGGGCCCGCATTCAAGTTCGGGTCGAGCGTCTGGCTGCGGGAAATGCAGAGGATGTCAAACCAGTTGGCGAAGGCGTCTCCGATTGGAACTGTTGGCAGTCTGGTGGTCACACCCCTAGTCCGTGGAGCGATCTTCACGCGTATGCCATACCCGCAAGACAATGAGCGTGTCATCTTGAAGTTCGTAACGAATTTCATAATTTTTTAAAAACCAACGTCGCACTTCCCTAGGAGCATAGCCAAGTAGAGGTTCGCCCATCTTCGGCTGCATCAGCAGTAGTTCAGGTGCGGCGACCAGCGACCGAATGGCATCACCCGCTGCGCGAGGATTAACTTTTGCCAGAAATTCATAGAGACGGGGCAAATCCTCTAGCTCCGCCTCATGCGTCCATTTCAGCCGCATCGCTATTTGAGACCGGCCGCCCAGGTTTTGACCTTTTCATGATCGACAACGCGACCGGCATCAACGGAATCAAGCGCGAGTCGTGTGAGACGGTCACGCTCATCTTCTTGGGCGATCCATTCACTGAGCGCCTGGCGCACGATCCAGCCACGTGGTCGATCCAGCCGTGCAGCCAGTTCATCGACACGGGCTACGAGCGGCAAGGGAATGTGCGCGGTGACTACTTTTGTTTCTTCAGCATGTACTCGGGCCATTGCATTTCCTCTTTATAACCTTGTCGAATCAACCATGTTCACTTTGATTATATCCCATAACTTCCCGGATTATTGCGACTATTCGATTATTGGGGTCAGTATCACATTGTTTCATTAGCACTTGGGGTCGAAGAAGTATTTCTAAAGAATTTCTCTTCGCCCTGCCCATCCTCCTCTCGCACACCAAATCAGGTCGCCAACCGCCATCCCCTCCACCACACCGAGCGAAGGCTGGGACGGGCGGGGATTTGCGGCTTCGCTGTTCGAGCCGTAAGCGAGTTTGCGAAGCCGCCCGCCCGTGCCTGCCGTAGCGAGGGAAGCTGGCGTCAGCCAGCCGTGGCGGCGGGGCGCGTTTCTTTGGGTACTTTCTTGCCGCGCAGCAAGAAAGTACCTCGCCCGCCGGGGCGAGTCCCGGCAATCGGCGGCAGTACTCGGCGTCACCCCCTCTCCCCCTGCCCCTCTCCCGCACACGGGAGAGGGGAGCCCGTTTTGTGCACTCATACGACCGCCCCAAGAAGGTTCCATTTTGGTTACTTATGGTCTATAATGAATCCTCGCAAGGAGGCCGCCATGTCCGTCAATGTAAAGCTGTCAGACAGCCTGGTCGATCAGGCTAGGCGTTGCGCGAAAATCCAGCATCGTTCTGTACCCAAACAGATCGAGTACTGGTCAAAAATCGGCAAGATCGCCGAGGAAAACCCCGATCTGCCGTTTTGCTTGATCCGCGACATCCTGGTCGCCGATCAGGAAGAAGCCGTCGGCGAATACCGCTTCGGCTGATGCGCCTGCTTGTCACACCGACGTTCGTGCGCGCCACGAAAAAGCTGCATCAGCAGCAGAAGGCCGATCTCGACGAAACGGTACGCGCCATTGGCGCCGATCCGGAAATCGGCGAAGCCAAGATCGGCGACCTGCTCGGTATTCGTGTCTATAAGTTTCGGCTGTCAAACCAGTTGTGCCTGCTGGCCTACCGCATCCTCGACCAAGACACCCTCAAGCTGCTGACCTTCGGCCCGCACGAGAATTTCTACCGCGACCTCAAGCGGGGCAGTGATTGAGTTTGCGGCTTCGCTGTTAGAGCCGCAGGAAAGTTTGCGAAGCCGCCTGCCGGGGCGAGTCCCGGCAATCGGTGGTAGTGCTGAGAAAATCGCGTATCCTTTTCCCTCTCCCCCTGCCCCTCTCCCGCACACGGGAGAGGGGAGTCCATGGTCACACCCCGCAGAATTGCGCTTTCCTGGGGTAAGCCAGAACAAGAATTCTCACCAACCCTTGATAACATGTAGCCAGCAGGCTACACCACTCCTATGGTTGAGATTCGCAAAACCGAAAATACGCCCTGTGGCTGGATGGGCTACGCGACCTTCAGGCAAGGGCCCGCATTCAAGTTCGGGTCGAGCGCCTAGCAGCGGGAAATGCAGGGGATGTCAAACCCGTTGGCGAAGGCGTCTCCGAGTTGCGGATCGATTACGGCCCCGGTTACCGGGTGTACTTCACGTTGCATGGGCGCGAAATAGTCATTCTGCTGGCTGGTGGCGACAAGAGTACGCAAGCCACGGACATCAAGACGACCCTGCGTCTTGCACACAATCTCTAGGAACGCATGATGAGCAAAACGATTACCACTCGCTACGATGTCGCCGAACACCTCCTAACCCCGGAAGAAATGGCGGCCTACCTGGAGGCTTGTCTTGAAGAGGCCAACGGCGATGCCGCGTTCATTGCCAAGGCGCTAGGGGATATCGCCCGCGCCAAGGGCATGTCACAGGTGGCCCGCGATGCTGGGCTATCCCGCGAAAGTCTTTACAAAGCACTCTCCGGAGAACGCAGCCCCGATTTCGACACCATACTCAAGGTCGTGGGGGCGCTAGGTCTGAGGTTGCATGCCAAAACGGCTCATGGCTGATTTGTCCAGTCTAGACTTTAAGGAATTCCTCCCCCAGCGGCAACCATCGCCGCAAATGACTTTCCCCTAGCACCGCATGTTCGCGCAACATTTCTTCGGCAGCAGCTCGCGCCGCTTCGACTAGAGCAACATCTTCCAAGTCGGCGTAGCGCAACAGCGGCACGCCACTCTGGCGGGCCCCGACGAACTCGCCGGGACCGCGCAGGCGCAAGTCCTGACGCGCGATCTCGAAGCCATCGGAATTTTCGTAGATGATGCGCAGGCGTTCCCGTCCGGCTTGCGACAGCGGCTGGGCATAGAGCAGGATGCAGGCGGATTCTGCCGCGCCTCGCCCGACGCGGCCGCGCAACTGGTGCAACTGCGCCAGACCAAAACGCTCGGCATGTTCGATCACCATTAGCGTGGCATTGGGCACATCGACACCGACTTCGATCACCGTAGTCGCCACCAGCAGTTGCACCGATCCGGCGGCGAAGGCTTCCATCACCGCTGATTTTTCATCTGCCTTGAGCCGTCCATGTACCAGGCCGATGTTCAATTCCGGCAGGTCGGCGCTGAGCCGCGCATGGGTTTCGAGCGCCGTCTTGAGTTGCAGCGTCTCGCTTTCCTCGATCAGCGGACACACCCAGTAGGTCTGCCGCCCAGCGGCGCAGGCATCGCGCACACGCGCCACGACTTCGTCGCGGCGGTTCTCCGCCGCCAGCTTGGTCAGCACCGGCGTGCGTCCGGGCGGTAGTTCATCCAGCACCGAAACATCGAGATCGGCGTAATAGCTCATGGCCAGGGTGCGCGGTATGGGTGTCGCCGACATCATCAACTGATGCGGGATAGTACTTGCCGAGCCGGACTGTCCGCCCTTTTGCCGTAGCGCCAGACGCTGACGCACACCGAAGCGGTGTTGTTCGTCGACCACGGCCAGGCCAAGTCGGTCGAAGTCGACGGCTTCTTCGATCAGCGCGTGGGTACCAACCACGATTGCCGCCCGTCCTTCGCGCACGGCAGCGAGCGCCGCCTTTTTTTCTTTTTGTTTCAGGCTACCCGACAACCAGGCGACTTCGATGCCCAAGGGCGCAAGCCAAGCGGAGAGCTTGCGCCAATGCTGCTCGGCGAGAATCTCAGTCGGCGCCATCATGGCCCCCTGCCAGCCATTTTCGACGGTCTGCAACAGCGCCAGCGTAGCGACGATGGTCTTGCCGCTGCCGACATCACCCTGCAACAGGCGCTGCATGGGATGGGGCTGCGCCAGATCGGTGGAAATTTCTCGCCAGGCGCGTTCTTGCGCGGCTGTGAGCGTAAAGGGCAGCGAAGAGATCAAGCTGCTAGTGAGTTCGCCTGTCGCCGCCAACCGGGGCGCGCTGTGCTCACGCCGTGCAGCGTAAGCGCGACGCAAGGAAAGCTGTTGCGCCAGCAATTCATCGAAGCGAACGCGCCGCCAGGCTGCACGGTTGCGATTTTCCAGTGCCTCTGGCGACAGGGCGGCGGGAGGTTGATGCAGCAACCGCACGGCGACATCGAGCGGAACCAGGTTGAGGCGCTGGCACAAGGGTTCCGGCAGGGTATCGGCCAGATCGACCCGATTCAGCGCCTGCCCGATCAGGCGGCGTAGCGTTACTTGTGCCAGTCCGGCGGTGGTTGGGTAGACCGGTGTCAGCGTCTGCGGCAACGGTTCGCCAGGGATGACTGCCCTGGCGCGAGGGTGCACCATCTCCGGGCCGAAATAACCTTCGCGCACTTCGCCGAACAGGCGCAAACGCGCACCCGGCGCGAACTGCTTCTGCTGGCTCGGATAAAAATTGAGGTAGCGCACGACGAGCATACCGGAATCGTCGCGCACCTTGCAAACCAACTGACGACGCGGGCGGAAAGCGACTTCGGCGCTGAACACTTCCACCTCGACCTGCGCCGGGGAATCCGCCGCCATGTCGTAGGTTTCGGCAATCGGCGTAATGCAGGTTTCATCTTCGTAGCGCAACGGCAGGTGCAGGGCAAGATCGAAGTCTTGCTCCTTGCCGCTACGCAGGCCGAGCCTTGCCAGTTTTGCTGAAAGGGATGTGACGGCCTTGCTGGCAGGGGCGGCTCTGCCGCCCCTGCCGTCGGCTTTAGGGGACGACGAGGATGGCATCTGCCTCGATCAGCGCCCCCCGCGGCAGTTCCTTGACCACGACTACGGCGCGCGCCGGGTAGGGCGGGTTCAGATAATGCTCCATCGCATCGTTAACCTTGGCGAAACTAGCGAGATCGGTAAGGAAAATGTTGATCTTGACGGCATCGTCGAGCGTTCCGCCGCCAGCTGCAGCAACTGCCTTTAGGTTTTCGAACACGCGCATGATCTGGGCGTCGATACCTTCGGCCATCTGCATGGTCTCCGGATGGAGTCCGATCTGGCCGGAAAGATAGACCGTGTTGCCAGCCCGAACAGCCTGGGAGTAGGTTCCTATTGCTGTCGGAGCTTGAACGGAGGCAATGATTTTGCGAGGCATGGAAACTCCAGGTTCAGGTTATCTAAATCTCAAGCTGGTGCGACTTCAGGCTTTCGGGTCGACATCATAGGCAAGACGCGTGAAGACGTGCTGCAATCCGCGCCGGGATGCCGTGTTGATGATCAGGGGCGCATTGAGATTGGCTCGCAGTTTGGACTTGTCGACTTCTTCGTCCGCATCTTTTTCATCGGTGATTTTCGACAGGATCACGGCGACCGTGGCGTCTTGGGCATCGTTCAGTTGCAGCATATCCGTCTGTTCATCGCTCAGGGTAAGCTCATAGCTGAAGCGGAGTTGCTCGGGATCGGTGATGTAAAAAGCCAGCTCGGGGTCGTCGAGCGACTGCAAAATGAAGTAGATCGGGCCCGTGTCGGCATCGCTCTCGGGATGAAACAACGTAAAACGGCGGCATTGTTCAAGGCCGATCAGCCCTTGAGGAAATTCGATGATTTTGGACGGTTCGATGTGCAGGGTACCGAAACGCGGGCTCTCAATTATCATGGCTAACAGTCCTTTCTCATTCCTGGGTTAAGAATACATGGTACTACGCCGAACGGGGATCGTCCGCATCATTTTTTGGTCGCGACGACCATGCCGGGTTCGATCCCGAGCGCCCGCAGTTTTTCGCGCGCTGCTTCGGCCTCCTGCTTGCTCTTGAACGGGCCGACCTGTACCCGCACCTCGGTCTGGGAAGGTATGCCATTCAGTTCGAGCTTCGCCCGCAGTTCCTCGGCATTGGCAATACTGCTGAAGACACCAAGCTGCAGCATATAGCTGCGTACCGACTCTACCGCCTGAGCTAGCGGACGCGCGGACTTGTCGGGTGCTACCGGGGCCGGCCGCGCCAGCTGCGCAGCGGGCGAAGTCTTTTCCTGGCGTTGCGTCAAGGGCGCAGGAATAGGTTCGCTCGGCCGGTGCATGGCCGTACGCGCTTCGGCTGGCTTGGTCAATGGTCGCTCAGGTCTGACGACAGGAGTTGCTACCGATTCCGTTTTTTCCGGCTCGGCGGGAACCGCTTCCACCTTCTTTGGTTCCTCTGCTGGTTTTTCCGCCTCGGGCTTGGGCTCCTCTGGCTTCGCCTCGGGCTTGGCTTCTGGCGTAGCGGCTGGTGGGGCGGAAGCTACGGTCTGAGGCTGAGGTTGAAGCTGCGGCGCAATCATGTTATCGAACAGCGCCAAACCACCCAGCATGGCGACGATGAGTCCGCCCGCCAAGCCGATGCGAATCAGCAGGCTCTTCCTCAGTTGGTCATTGTCTGGTTCATCTGCCGACTGCTGAGGCGTTTCCTTGGACTTCATATTCTCCACCATGATTTTTGTACTCCTGCTGGTTACGACTCATGGCGAGCACAAGTTCTGCCTCGCTCACCGAAATGCCCAGTTGCGTGGCGATTCCCAGCGCATCCAGGCCATTTTGCGCCAACATCATCGCCTCGTTGTATTGCGGCGAAACCCGCCGCGCTGTTTTCATCCTGTCCAGTTCACCCCTGAGCATCACGACCTCATCGCGCAAGCGCTGCAATTCGGCTTCTACGCCGGAACGAAACAACTCCTGTTCAAACTGATTCGTGGGCTGAGACTGAGGTCGTGGCTGCGACTGCTGCTGTGGCTGGGGCTTCTTTTTCCAAAACAGGGACTTGGCGACAGGCTGTGCCTGGCTGGGCGCATCTTTATCTGTATTCACCGCTATCGCCTTGTTCTTCGGCTTTCCCTTTGTCTTTCGGCTGACCTGGGTCAAACGCACGGTCGATAAAATCAGATAGATTGCCACCAACGTTATCGCAATAATAACTGCGTCACGCATGTCAAGTACGCCAAGGCTGATTTCCGATAAATCCATCATCCAAGCCTAAACTGTTTCAGCCTCTCCCGTTTCACCGTGCCAATATCCGGATCAGTCGCCGCCCCGGCGCGATGAATGGCGCAGCGGATGAACATGCGTAGGTCGTCATGGCGGCTGAACATGAAATTGGCGTTGCCAGGTTGCGGGGTCAATTTACCCATATTAGTGTGATAATAACTGCCACTTGCCCCCCCGTAAATAACGAGCAGATACATCTTTACCCCATGTTTGTATTGAAAAAGCTGCTTACGGCCTTGGTGCTACCTCCCTTTGGATTACTCCTGCTGGCTGTAGCCGGGCTGCTGCTGTTGCGCTATCGGCCAAGATTGGGGCGCTTTATTGCATTGGGCGCATTGGTTCTGTTGATGACCCTGAGCCTGCCGCAGGTCGCAAACCGCTTGCTGCGCTCACTGGAGACCTTTCAACCAATCGAAGCATCAAGCTTGGCCACTGCCCAGGCAATTGTAGTTCTTGGCGCTGGCAGTTATATCAATGCGCCGGAATATGGCGGTGATACCGTAAGCAGTGGTTCGCTTGTTCGCCTGCGCTATGCCGCCCGCCTCTACCGCCAAACCGGCCTGCCGTTGCTGGTCACCGGCGGAGCTCCGTTCGGCGGACGTCCGGAGGGGGAGTTGATGCGCGAAGCACTGAAACAAGATTTCGGAATCCCGGTACGCTGGGCTGAGATCGCATCTGGCGATACTGCGGAAAATGCCGCCTTCAGTTCACCACTGCTGCACCAGGCAGGCATCCAGCGCATTGCGCTGGTCACCCATGCCTGGCATATGCCGCGCTCGGTTGAATGGTTCCGTCGACAAGGCTTCGAGGTTATCCCGGCGCCGACGTGCTTTACTTCAGACATGCCCGCATCGGTGGCGAACCTGCTGCCATCTTCAGCGGCGCTGGATGGGAGCCGCTTGGCGTTGCACGAGTGGCTGGGGCAATTGGTACAACGGGTACAACGCTAGGAAGACGCCACTGAAACCTTCTCTACACTCCGCCTTTCTGCTTTAGCAGTTCTGCTATTTGCTTGTGTTCGTTTTTGTTGGCAAAAAATAGCGGGGTACGGGCATGATTGTCTTCCCGGCTGGGGTCTGCGCCGTTTTGTATGAGCACATTCGCAATCTGGTATGCGCCGATGGATGCCGCCAAATGCAACGGAGCCAAGCCGGAAGCGGACACCGCGTTGATATCGGCGCTCTTGGAAACCAGAAGCGCAACAATCTCCTGATTGCCGGCTACCACAGCAGCATGCAAAGGCGTATAGCCATGCATCTCTTTTGCATTGATGTCTGCGCCATTATCGATCAGGAATTCCGCGATCCGGGTCTGATTGTAAAAGGCGGCCTTATGTAAAGCGGTTCTTCCGACCAGGCACCGACCATTGATGTCCGTTCCCAGAGCAAGTATGGACTCCACGGATTTCAGATCGCCCGCCCTGACGGCCAGTTGAAGCGGGGAATCCGCAATAGCCGCATTCGCTCCGACCAGCTGAACAACCGAACTCGCTCCCTGATTTTTCCTCGCCTTGTCGCCAGGCTGTCCCTGACATGCGGAAAGCACAGCTAATAGCACACAAATTGATAGCGCAGCCAATTTGCGCAAGCAACCCGAAACCTGATTATTCATCTCGCAAATTTCCGACTATTTCGATTCAGATCAACATGAGTTGAAATCGAAATGGCTATCAGCGCATTATTTTTTCGTTGGCGGCACATAAATGACCTTGATTCCGTCCTTGCCTGCCGCTTCAATCAGTTTAGGGGGAATGGTCAAGTTGAATTTCTTCGCCTTGTTCAAATCGAAGGCATAACCGACCGGTGGCCAGCGTGAAGGGATCGATTTTATCGGCTTGCCTTCGAACAACTGCTTGATCATCACTCCAACCATCCGCCCAGCGCCTTCCTGATCCGGGTAGATCGCCATGGTTGCGCCCCAGTCGTCCGTAACCTCTTTCTTGCCAACGGCTACCAAGGGCTTGGTGGCGTTCTTGAACACCATTTCCGGGAACGGCTGCTGCACCCCCATCTGATCATTTGGACTCATGAATACGTCCACCTGCGCATTGAGGTCAAGCACATCCTTCTTCGCCAGTTCCGCCATGCGCCGGTGCCCTTCTTCGCTCTTGACGAAGGGCACGCTACGGAACACGACCTGCAAGTCCTTGAACTCCGGCAGCTTCAGGGCTTCCACAACCCATTTGCGGTAGCTATGCGACTGCGGCATGTCGGCATAGATCAGGCCGATTTTCCTCGCGCTAGGCATCACCTGTTTTATGAAGCGCAGGCGTTCCGTCACTTTCACCGGATAGCAGACCCCGGTGAAATTGGCCTTGGGCGGGGCATCGAAGGCATCGATCACGCCTTCGCCAATCGGATCCGTTATCGCGCCAAAAACGAAATTGTTCTTCTTGTCCCCTAGCGCCAATTTCTTGAACCCGACCGTGGCGACCGTGCCATTAACAAAAATGGCGTCGTAGCTGTTCTTGCTTTCCTTGTCCCAGATGCTGCGGGTAGCGCCTTCCTGATTGCCGATCGAGTAGTGCTGTACCTTGAGGTTCTTGCCGACCTGATAGCCGGATTTACCCAACTCCCTGAGCATTTCCTCCCGCACTGAATGGTAGGGTTCGCCTTTCTGGGAATCGACGATCAGAAGGTTATAGACTGCCTTCGGGGCTGCCATGCAAACACCCGAAAGAAAGAAAAACAAGGCCAGCAGGACTAGTTTTGTTTTGTTCTTCATGCAATCCCCCATGTGGTAAAAAACACTCAATATTCGCAGCTCACGCTTTCCTTACATAATATACTTCTAAAGGCTGATTGGCACTGATGTTGAATATATCTACTCTGACAAATGCTCAAAAATAAATACGAAAGCATAAGACGGGGCACGTTACAAACCCGGGTCGTCGCCACCTCCGCGCAACGCAGCATCGACCACTTTCTTTGTCAGATGTGGCGCAAACAGTTCAATAAAGGCATAGGTGTAGCCGCGTAAATAATCATTTTGACGGATACCGATGCGTGTCGTGCTTGATTCGAACAAGTGCGAGGCATCCAGCGCACGCAAACCTAAGTCAACTTTTTCATCATAGGCCATAGCGGCAATGATGCCGACTCCCATCCCCAGTATGGCATAGGTTTTAATGATGTCGGCGTCGACAGAGGTCAGCACCACATTAGGATTCAAGCCACGAACGGTAAATGCCTTATTTATTTGCGAGTGTGCGGTAAAAGCGAAATCATAGGTAATGATCGGATAGCGTGCGATTGCTTCCAGCGATGGTGTTCGTTCCTGCAGTATCGGGTGCTGCGGAGGCGCAACCAAGCAACGGTTCCACTGGTAACAGGGCAGCATTACCAGGCCCTCTTCCTCCTCGATCAACTCGGTGGCAATGGCAATATCCGCCTCTCCCGAGAGTACATAATCGCATACCTGGTTGGGATTGCCCTGATGCAGCGATAGCCGTACTTTTGGATAGCGCACACTGAATGCCTGGATCACTTGCGGCAGTACATAACGGGCCTGGGTGTGGGTAGTGGCAATGCCAAGACTGCCCGTCGCTTCGTCGGTGAATTCTCGCCCTACCTGACGCAGGTTCTCCATATCACGCAACATGCGGTCGGCCAACGCGAGGACTTGACGACCGGGCTGCGTAATACCAACCAAGCGCTTGCCGTGTCTGATGAAAATATCGACACCGAGTTCATCTTCAAGCAGACGTATCTGTTTGCTGACCCCAGGTTGTGAAGTGAACAACGCGAGTGCCGCCTCTGAAACATTCAGGTCACTGCGTGCAACTTCTCGGATATAACGGAGCTGCTGGAGATTCATATCGATCCCATTGTCTTCGATATGCGAACATTATCACTATTTGTACTGGTTTGATTCTGTATCACCCATCCGGTGAACGCGACCTACCGAGCACATAACTAAAAAGGCCAAGAGCGCTGCCCTTGGCCTTTTTCAGAGTCCTGCAAGCTTACGCAGCAGACGGTGGTATCTCGATAGTTGCGGTCTGCCCTGGTTGGTCAAGCAATTCTACCAGAGCCATCGGCGCATTATCACCGATACGGAAGCCCATTTTGAGAATGCGCAGATAGCCTCCATTACGGCTGGCGAAGCGCGGGCCGATTTCGTTGAACAACTTGACGACAATTTCACGATCACGCAGACGATCAAACGCCAAGCGACGATTCGCCAGACTCGGCTTCTTGCCAAGAGTAATCATTGGCTCAACAACCCGGCGCAACTCCTTAGCCTTGGGCAGTGTGGTCTTGATCGTTTCATGACGCAATAGTGAATTGGTCATGTTCCGCAACATCGCCAGACGATGCGCCGAGGTACGATTGAGTTTACGCAGGCCATTACGGTGACGCATGTTTTACCTCTTTCAGTAGTCTTCCCAAAACCGATCAGGAAGACAGTTTATCGAGTCCCGCCGGGGGCCATCTCTCCAGCTTCATGCCGAGAGTGAGGCCGCGCGAGGCGAGCACTTCCTTGATTTCATTGAGCGACTTGCGGCCAAGATTGGGAGTTTTAAGCAACTCGCTCTCGGTGCGCTGAATTAGGTCGCCAATGTAATAAATATTTTCTGCCTTCAAGCAATTGGCCGAGCGCACGGTCAATTCAAGGTCGTCTACCGGACGCAACAGGATCGGATCGACTGATGTTTGCTTGGGTGCCTCGGTGGATATCGGGGTACCCTCGAGATTGGCAAAGACAGAAAGCTGGTCTACCAAGATCCGGGCTGCATAGCGAATCGACTCCTCGGGATCAATCGCGCCATTGGTTTCGATATCGATGATCAGTTTGTCAAGGTCGGTGCGTTGCTCAACGCGAGCGCTTTCCACGAAATAGCTGACCCGACGCACAGGACTAAACGATGCATCCAGCACGATGTGGCCTATGCCTCTGGTTTCGTTATTCTCCGGACGCATGGTCGCGGGAACGTATCCGCGCCCTCCCTCGATCTTGATCTGCATATCCAGTTTGCCCCCAGGGGCCAAATGGGCTATCACATGATCGGGGTTAATGATCTCGACATCGTGGGAAACTTCGATATCACCGGCTGTTACTACACCTTCCCCCTTTTTCGTAAGGGTCAGCATCGCCTCGTTCCGATTGTGCAGTTTAAGCACGATCCCTTTGAGGTTGAGCATGATATCGACCACATCCTCGCGCACGCCATCGAGTGTCGAGTATTCATGCAACACGCCTTCGATTGAGACTTCGGTGGGAGCAAAACCGGGCATAGAGGACAACAGGATACGCCGTAGCGCATTGCCCAGCGTATGTCCGTAACCTCTCTCAAACGGTTCCATGACTATGCGTGCATGAACCGGCGATAGGGTTTGTACGTCAATAATGCGCGGTTTCAGAAGTGCACTACTTTGCATCTGCTTTCCTTCAAATTGGAAGCGTCGCGTGCGGGGGTTTTAACTCCCCGCGTCCGGACGCCTGATTAGCGCGAATACAGTTCGACCACAAGGCCTTCGTTGATTGTCGGCGGCAGTTCGCTACGCTGCGGATAGGCCTTAAACGTGCCTTTCGCTGCCTTGGTATCCACCTCAATCCACTCCGGAAATCCACGCGACTCTGCAGCCGCAAGAGCACCCTTGGTGCGCAATTGGAGACGGGCTGATTCTGTAAGCTGGATAACGTCTCCAGGACGCATGCTGTACGACGGGATGTTCACGCGCTTGCCATTAACCAAAACACCGTTGTGACGGACGATCTGGCGCGATTCTGCACGCGAAGCGCCGAACCCCATGCGGTATGCAACGGTATCGAGACGCGCTTCGAGCAGCTGCAACATATTCTCGCCGGTTTGGCCCTTACGGCCTTCTGCAATCGCGAAGGTTTTACGGAACTGGCGCTCGAGTATGCCGTAGATGCGGCGGATTTTTTGTTTTTCGCGCAGTTGAGTGCCATATCCCGACAGGCGCTGCCCGGATTTTTGACCATGCTGGCCTGGCGCATAACTACGGCGCTCGACCGAACACTTATCTGTAAAGCACTTCTCGCCCTTCAGGAAGAGCTTCTCGCCTTCCCGGCGGCACTGGCGGCACTTGGGGTCAAGATTGCGGGCCACGATTTACTCCTTGATTTCTGTCTATGCGGTATTACGGCGCTTGCCGAATTGTCCTAGATACGACGGCGTTTGGGCGGCCGGCAACCATTGTGCGGAATCGGCGTAATGTCGGTAATGCTGGATATCTTTATGCCCAACGCATTAAGCGCGCGCACCGCCGACTCACGTCCGGGGCCAGGCCCCTTGATACGCACTTCCAAATTCTTTACGCCACATTCTTGAGCCACCTTGCCCGCAGCTTCTGCGGCAACCTGCGCCGCAAACGGAGTGCTCTTGCGCGATCCCTTGAAACCCGCACCGCCTGAGGTTGCCCAAGACAGGGCGTTACCTTGCCGATCGGTAATAGTAATGATCGTATTATTGAAAGACGCATGCACGTGGGCAATGCCCTCTGCTACATTCTTTTTTACTTTCTTGCGTACTTTTGCGGCGGTTTTTGCCATAGTTCAGTCCCTAGTTACTTCTTCGCGCCAGCAATGGCCTTACGCGGCCCCTTGCGGGTACGTGCATTAGTGCGGGTACGCTGGCCCCGACAGGGCAGGCCGCGACGATGCCGCAAACCACGATAGCAGCCAAGGTCCATCAGCCGCTTGATACTCATTGTCGTTTCGCGGCGCAGATCGCCCTCGACAGAAAACTTGGACACCTCTTCCCGCAGGCGCTCCATTTCCGCCTCTGTCATATCCTTGACCTTGACTGACCGTTTGACACCAGCAGAATCGCATATCTTTTGCGCACGCTGGCGACCTATGCCATAGATAGCCGTCAACGCTATCTCGGCATGTTGATGATTCGGAATGTTTACTCCTGCAATGCGGGCCATAGGCTCACCTAACCTCCCCCTGAAATGGGGAACAAAATATTATAAACGTATCACTTGCCCAAATCAATACAATCAACCCTGACGCTGCTTGTGGCGTGGGTCAGTACATATGACCCGTACCACGCGCTTGCGTCTGACGATCTTGCAATTACGGCAAATGCATTTAACTGATGCCAGTACTTTCATGATGTTACCTCGGATGTTACCTCGGATTGAATAATAGCTACTTGGCGCGGAAGACAATACGCCCCTTGCTCAGGTCGTATGGCGTCAACTGCACTGTTACCTTGTCTCCGGGCAGGATGCGGATATAGTGCATACGCATCTTGCCAGAAATATGCCCCAGCACAACATGTCCATTCTCAAGCTTGACTTTGAAGGTTGCATTAGGCAGGTTCTCCATCACCTCGCCCTGCATTTCGATCATGTCTTCCTTGGACATTCTATTTTTCCACCGATCAGCGGGTGGGAAATCCCGCACCCTTGAAATTCGCCTTCTTCAGCAGACTTTCATACTGGTGCGACATGATGTATGCCTGCACTTGGGACATGAAATCCATGGTCACCACAACAATAATCAACAGCGATGTGCCGCCAAAGTAGAAGGGGACATTCCACTTCAGGATCATGAATTCAGGCAATAGGCACACCAGCGTGACATAGACGGCTCCAACCAGCGTTAAACGCGTCAGTATTTTCTCGATGTATTTTGATGTCTGCTCTCCAGGGCGAATGCCTGGAACAAAAGCGCCGCTCTTTTTCAGGTTGTCCGCCGTCTCTTTCGAGTTAAATACCAGTGCCGTGTAAAAGAAGCAAAAGAATACTATTGCCGCCGCATACAGCAGCACATAAATCGGCTGGCCCGGCGACAACGTTGAGGAAATATCCTTGAGCCAACGCATGCTCTCGGGGGATCCAAACCAGCCTGCTGCAGTCGCGGGGAAAAGGATTATTGACGAGGCAAAAATTGGGGGGATAACGCCTGACATATTGAGCTTTAGAGGCAAGTGCGAACTTTGTCCGCCGTAGACTTTGTTGCCGACCTGGCGCTTGGCGTAATTAACGAGAATCTTGCGCTGCCCGCGCTCGACAAAGACTACCAGCGCCGTTACCAGAATGACCAGCGCAAAGATGAACAGCGCAGTAACCGGGTGCATGGCTCCAGTGCGTATCAGCTCGAACAAACCGGCTATCGCACTCGGCAGACCCGCCACAATGCCGGCAAAGATGATGATTGATATGCCGTTGCCCAAGCCGCGTTCGGTAACCTGTTCGCCTAGCCACATCAGGAACATCGTGCCCGTGACTAGCGTCGTCACGGTAGTTAAGCGGAACAAAAACCCGGGGTCGAGCACGAGACCTTGTTGCGATTCGAGCGCAATGGCAATTCCCAGCCCTTGAAACAGGGCCAGTGCAACGGTGCCGTAGCGTGTGTACTGCGTAATCTTGCGCCGTCCTGCTTCGCCTTCCTTTTTTAATGCTTCAAGTTGCGGCGAGGCAATCGTCACCAGTTGCATAATGATCGACGACGAAATATAGGGCATGATGCCCAAGGCAAAAATTGTGAAGCGCGACAACGCGCCGCCCGAGAACAAATTGAAAACGCCGAGAATGCCGCCCTGCTGTGTCTGAAACAATTCAGCCAAGCGTGTCGGGTCGATACCGGGAACCGGGATGTGTGCGCCGATACGATATACGACCAACGCGCCCAGCAAAAACCATAGCCTGCGCCAGAGGTCGCCAAACCTTCCAGTCTTACCGATGGCTGCTGCTTGATTAGTCAAAAACGTTGCCTCTCGTCTTACTCGGTTGCAATGCTTCCGCCAACGGCTTCTATTGCAGCCTTGGCTCCCTTGGTGGCGGCTATGCCGCGCAGCGTGATCTTACGGGTCAGATTGCCGGAAAGAATCACTTTCACTGACAACGCATCACCCTGAACTACTCCAGCCTGCTTCAGCGCCAACAAATCAATCTCGTCGAGAGGCAGCTTTTCCAACTCGGACAAACGCACTTCCACGTTACGGTCGCGCGTTAGGGAATTAAAACCGCGTTTCGGCAGGCGGCGCTGAAGGGGCATCTGACCACCTTCAAAACCGACCTTGTGGAATCCGCCTGCTCGAGATTTCTGTCCTTTGTGGCCGCGGCCGGCTGTTTTACCCAGCCCGCTACCAATGCCGCGCCCGACCCGGCGTTTGCTGTGTTTTGCGCCTGTGCCAGGCTTCAAATTATTGAGTTCCATAGAATTAACCCTCGGCCTTGACCAGGAAGGCGACCTTGTTGATCATGCCCCGCACCGCTGGCGTATCCTCAAGCATGGCGCTGCTATTGAGCCGCCGTAATCCCAACCCACGCACTGTGGCTCGATGCTCCTGCTTGGTTCCAATAACGCTTTTTACCAGCGTTACCTTGATTTTTTTATCAGCCATATCGGACTCCGCTTACTCCAGAACTTCCTGAATGCTTTTACCGCGCTTGGCCGCAATCTCTGCCGGCGTACTCATGGAAAACAAACCATTGATTGTGGCGCGCACAACGTTGTATGGGTTGGTGGAACCAAGACACTTCGCGACCACGTCGGTAACACCCATCACCTCAAATACTGCCCGCATTGGCCCGCCAGCAATAATCCCGGTACCAGGAGCAGCCGGCTGCATAAGCACCACCGAGGCCCCATGCTTGCCAATCACCTGATGCTGAAGCGTGCCATCCTTGAGGCTGACGCGTGCCAATTTGCGGCGCGCTTCGTCCATACCTTTTTGCACGGCCACCGGCACTTCACGCGATTTGCCTTTGCCCATGCCGACACTACCATCGCCATCGCCGACGACTGTCAGCGCGGCAAAGCCCATAATCCGACCGCCTTTGACTACCTTGGTAACGCGGTTGATGGAAACCATCTTCTCGCGCAAACCATCTTCTCGCTGCTCGGTCGACTGCTGCTGTTTTCTTGTTTGCGGTTTAGCCATTGCTTGCCTCGCTTAAAACTTAAGTCCGCCTTCACGCGCCGCTTCCGCCAACGCCTTAACGCGACCATGGTAATAAAAGCCGGAACGATCAAAAGCCACCGTTTCGATACCCTTTGCCTTGGCGCGCTCGGCAATCAACTTGCCCACGATCGCGGCAGCCTTGGTGTTGCCCCCGTTCGGCACTTGTGTGCGCACATCAACCTCCGCAGTGGATGCTGAGGCAAGTACCTGCGTACCGCAATCAGAAAAAATCTGAGCATATATATGGCAATTAGTGCGGAAAACGGTTAATCGCACCGCTTTGAGTTCAGCAATTTTGGCCCGGGTTTTACGGGCTCTGCGCAAGCGCGCCTGCTTCTTTTCCATATGCTATCCCGCCCTTATTTCTTCTTGGTTTCCTTAAGCGCCACCTTCTCGCCAACGTAACGTACGCCCTTGCCCTTGTAGGGTTCCGGCGAACGATAAGCGCGAATTTCAGCGGCTACTTGGCCTACCTGCTGCTTGTCAATTCCCTTGATAAGAATCTCAGTCTGTGTCGGTGTTTCAACCTTGACACCTGCTGGCATCGAGTGAACTACCGGGTGGGAAAAACCAAGAGACAGGTTAAGTTTATCTCCCTGGGCTTGAGCACGATAACCAACACCAACCAGGCTCAGTTTCTTGGTATACCCCTGGGTAACCCCAATGACCATGTTATTGAGCAACGCACGCATGGTGCCCGACATAGCATCCGCTTTGGGCACACCATCATCTGCGCGACACATCAACTTATCGCCATCGCGCTCAATCTGTACCGCCGGTAGCTTGAATTGCTTGAGCATGCCTAGCGGTCCCTTGATGCTGATTTCCGCATCACCGAGCATCACCTCAACACCTTTCGGCAATTCCACCGGATATTTTGCAATACGCGACATCTTCGTCCCCTTATTACGCAACAATACAGAGGACTTCGCCGCCGACATTGCTGGCGCGCGCCCTACGGTCAGTCATCACGCCCATCGGGGTCGACACTATGGCAACACCCAAGCCGTTCATGACGCGAGGAAGTGATTCCTTCCCTCTGTACACTCGCAAACCCGGACGGCTAACACGCTCGATACGTTCAATAACCGGTTGGCCGGCATAGTATTTAAGCGCAATATCAAGCTCCGGCTTGCCGGTATTTTGGCGCACGGCAAAATCATCGATGTACCCTTCATCCTTGAGAACCTCGGCGATTGCCACTTTGATCTTCGACGAAGGCATGACTACCGCCCCTTTATGCGCCATTTGCGCATTACGGATGCGGGTCAGCATATCGGCGATCGGATCGGTCATACTCATTGCGATCTCCTCTTACCAACTGGCTTTAGTCATACCGGGCACTTCACCGCGCATAGCAAACTCACGCAGTTTCATGCGGCACAAACCGAATTTGCGAAACACCCCACGCGGACGCCCGGTCAGAGTACAGCGATTGCGCTGACGCGTTGCATTCGCGTTGCGCGGCAACTGCTGCAATTTCAGACGAGCCGCCATACGCTCTTCGTCCAATAGCTTGGTGTTATTGATGATGGCAAGCAGCTCCGCACGTTTGCGTGCGCACTTGGCTTCCAGCTTGACGCGTTTGGCTTCGCGGTTGATCAGGGAAAGTTTCGCCATTTACTCTGTGCCCCTCAATTCTTGAAAGGGAATTTGAATGCCGCGAGAAGCGCCTTAGCCTCTTCATCGGTCTTCGCCGTCGTAGTAATACTAATATTCATGCCCCGCAGTACGTCAATTTTGTCATACTCAATCTCGGGGAAGATGATCTGTTCCTTCACACCGATATTGTAGTTGCCGCGGCCGTCAAAACTCTTGCCGGAGATGCCACGAAAGTCCCGGATACGGGGCATCGCAACACTAACCAGGCGGTCAAGAAACTCATACATCCGCGTACCCCGCAACGTCACCATACAACCGATCGGGTATCCTTCACGAATCTTGAATTGCGCAATAGCTTTACGCGCTTTGGTAATCACCGGCTTTTGCCCGGCAATTTTAGTCATGTCACCTACGGCGTTTTCCATGACTTTCTTGTCTCCGATTGCCTCACCCACACCCATATTCAGCGTGACCTTGGTAATCCGAGGAACCTCCATGACCGAACCATAGCCGAACTTGGCGATCAAGTCCGGCATCACGGTTTTTTTGTAGTATTCCTGCAAGCGCGCCATGATCTATCCTTATGCATCAACAACTTCGCTATTCGACTTGAACACCCGGACCTTACGTCCATCGTCGAGTATTTTGAATCCCACTCGATCCCCCTTCTGGGTGGTCGAATTGAACAACGCCACATTCGAAACCTGTATCGGCATCTCCTGCTCGATGATGCCGCCTTGCTGCCCTTTAACCGGATTTGGCTTGGTGTGTTTCTTGGCGCGACTAATGCCCTCGACAACAACACGCTCATCGTCAACCCGACGCAGCACTACGCCACGCCTTCCCTTGTCCTTACCGGCGATGACAACCACATTGTCGCCCTTGCGAATTTTGTCCATGGTTATTCCTCAGAGAACCATCACAAGACTTCAGGCGCCAGCGAAACGATCTTCATGAAGCGCTCATTACGCAGCTCACGCGTAACCGGCCCGAAGATGCGCGTGCCGATCGGCTCGAGCTTGTTGTTAAGCAGCACAGCGGCATTGCTGTCGAACTTGACCAAAGAGCCGTCGGCGCGCCTTACACCTTTGGCGGTGCGAACCACGACCGCGCTGTACAATTCGCCTTTTTTGACGCGACCACGCGGCGCAGCATCCTTGACCGTGACTTTAATGACGTCTCCAATACCGGCATAGCGCCTCTTAGAACCGCCGAGTATCTTGATGCACATCACCGAGCGCGCGCCAGTATTGTCGGCCACATTCAACACAGTTTGCATTTGAATCATATCTATTTACCTCCAACTTAATCCACGCCAGGCGCGATCAGTTTTGGAACCCGTTCGGGTATGAATCCGACACAAATCTGTCGTGCCGGGTAAAGCGGAGAATTATACGGCTAATACGCTTAATATGTCAATAAAACCCCGCTTATTTATATGGAACGAGATTTCTCCAATACAGAAGTCACGCGCCAAGACTTGGTTTTCGCAATGGGGGCGCATTCCTCGATCAGCACCAAATCACCCGCCTTGGCTTCGTCTTTTTCGATGTGAGCATGATACTTCCGCGAGCTCGTAACTATCTTGCCAATCAATGGATGCTTGACTCGGCGCTCAACCAAAACAGTCACTGTTTTCTGCATCTTGTCGCTGACAACGCGTCCGGTTAGCGTACGTCTAACTTTTTTTGTCGTCTCGTTCATTTGGCGATTCCCTTTTCGCACATAATGGTTTTGACGCGCGCGATATCCTTGCGCACCTTGCCCATCTGGCTGATGTCGGCAAGTTGTTGCGTCGCGGCCTGCATCCGTAGAGAGAACTGGGCCTTGCGCAGATCCAGTAATTCCTTGTCCAATTCGGCGATGTCTTTCGCCCTTAATTCAGTCGCTTTCATGGTCACCCCAATTGACGCGTAACGAACGTCGTTTCTAACGGCAACTTGGCCGCCGCCAGGCGAAACGCTTCGCGCGCCAGCGATTCTTCGACTCCATCCATTTCGTAAAGCACCTTGCCCGGTCGTATCTCCGCAACCCAGTATTCCGGATTGCCCTTGCCATTACCCATGCGCACCTCGGCAGGTTTCTTGGAAATTGGCTTATCCGGGAAAATGCGTATCCAGATACGGCCGCCACGCTTGATATGCCGTGTCATCGCCCGCCGCGCCGATTCGATTTGCCGCGCGGTCAAGCGACCACGCCCAACAGCCTTGAGTCCGAACTCACCAAAACTAACCTTGGCGCCACGTGTCGCCACGCCGGTGTTGCGTCCTTTATGCTGTTTGCGGTACTTGGTGCGTGTAGGTTGCAGCATTTATTACTCCTTACCTTCCTTGGCTGGCTCATCCGCAGCTGGCGCAACAGTCTTGCGCACACGCTTGACTGGCGCCTTGGCCTTCGGACTATCAGTTGCCGGAGCCGCCGCTACTGCATTTTTTTCAGCAGCAGCTTCCGGCTTGGCCGTTTGCTTACGTACAGCACGTTTTACCGGCGGCTTGTTGTCACTTGCGACATTGACTACATCACCTTCTGGCTTGGCAACTCTCGTGGGGTTCTTGCGCGGGCGGCGTTGCTCATCGCTTGGAGCCTCAGGCGCGGTGGTGGTTGAGGTAACCTCGCTCTTTGCTGCCACCTCACCCTTAAACACCCAGACCTTAATGCCAATAATGCCGTAAGTCGTTTTGGCTTCTGAAGTTCCGTAGTCGATGTCGGCCCGTAGTGTATGGAGCGGCACCCGACCTTCACGGTACCATTCTCTACGAGCGATTTCGGCACCATTGAGGCGACCGGAACTCATGATTTTGATGCCTTGAGCGCCAAGGCGCATGGCATTTTGCATAGCGCGCTTCATCGCCCTGCGGAACATGATGCGCTTCTCAAGCTGCTGGGCAATCGAGTCGGCAATCAACTGCGCATCAATCTCCGGCTTGCGTATTTCCTCGATGTTGACGTGCACCTGCACACCCATAATGCGCTGCAATTCAGCTTTAAGGCTCTCGATATCTTCGCCCTTTTTACCAATTACCACACCTGGACGTGCGCTAAACACCGTAATGCGGGCATTCTTGGCGGGTCGCTCAATAATTATGCGGCTTACCGATGCATGTGCCAGCTTCTTTTTGAGAAACTCGCGAACCTTGATATCCTCGCCAAGCATACTAGGAAAAGCTTTGCTATTGGCATACCAGCGTGAGGTCCAGTTGCGGGTGACCGCCAAGCGAAAACCGGTCGGATGTATCTTTTGTCCCATAGCTTCTCCTTAATCGCCAACCGTGATAAAAATATGACAGGTCGGCTTGAGGATGCGGTTGCCGCGTCCCTTGGCACGCGCTGTAAAGCGCTTCAGCACTGTGCCCTTTTCAACATAGATGCTCGTGATCTTCAGGGTGTCAATATCCGCACCATCATTGTGCTCAGCATTGGCGATTGCCGATTCAAGCAATTTCTTAATGATCTTGGCGCCCTTTTTCGGGCTGAATGTCAGGATACTGAGTGCCTGGTCAACCGGCTTGCCACGGATAAGGTCGGCCACGAGCCGCCCCTTCTGCTCCGACAAGCGGACTCCACGCAAAATCGCATTGGTTTCCATTGTCATTACCTCTTCACCACGGCCTTCACTACAGCCTTCTTGCCAGCGGTGTGCCCTTTGAAAGTGCGCGTCAGGGAAAACTCACCAAGCTTGTGTCCGACCATGTTTTCCGTCACATAAACCGGAATATGTTGCTTGCCGTTATGAACAGCAATGGTCAAACCGACAAAATCCGGCAAAATGGTTGAACGGCGCGACCATGTCTTGATTGGGCGCTTGTCATTGGAGATGCGTACGGCATCTACCTTCTTCAACAAATGGGCGTCGATGAACGGGCCCTTCTTTAGCGAACGTGTCATGTATCACCCTATTTCTTGTATCGACGCTGTACGATCATGCCGTTGGTGCGCTTGTTGCGACGAGTACGGTAGCCCTTAGTTGGCGTACCCCATGGGCTGCAGGGATCGCGGCCGGCTGCGGTTCGGCCCTCACCGCCACCATGCGGGTGGTCAACCGGATTCATTACCACGCCCCGTACCGTCGGGCGGATGCCGCGCCAGCGTTGCGCCCCAGCCTTGCCGATCGAACGCAAACTGTGTTCTTCATTCCCAACTTCGCCTATCGTCGCACGGCACTCAACGTGAACTCGACGGATTTCGCCGGAACGCAGACGCAACTGCGCGTAACTGCCTTCGCGCGCCAGTAACTGCACCGAGGCTCCTGCTGCGCGGGCAAGCTGTGCCCCCTTGCCAGGCAGCATTTCAATGCAATGAATCGTGGTACCCACCGGGATATTGCGGATCGGCAGCGTATTACCCGGCTTGATCGGGGCTTCCGCACCGCTGATCAATTGCGTACCAACTGCCACCCCCTTGGGTGCAATGATGTAACGGCGCTCGCCATCCGCATAGCAGAGCAAGGCCAGATTGGCGGTACGGTTCGGGTCATACTCGAGTCGCTCCACTTTGGCTGCGATCCCGTCCTTGTTGCGATGGAAATCGACTATGCGATAGTGTTTTTTATGGCCTCCACCTTGATGGCGAACTGTAATACGGCCATGATGATTCCGTCCAGCCTTGCTGAATTTCTTTTCAAGCAACGCCTCAATCGGGCGGCCTTTGTACAGATCGGGGTTAACGATCTTGACGACGGCACGGCGACCGGGCGAGGTTGGTTTGACTTTGACGAGCGCCATTTACGCAGCCCCCCCCTCTACAAAGTTGATTTCCTGTCCAGGCTTAAGGCATACAAACGCCTTTTTTACATCGCTACGGCGTCCCATCGAACGCTTGGCGCGCTTGGTCTTGCCCTTGATGTTGGAGATCTGCACTGACTCGACCTGTACCTTGAACAGCAGCTCTACTGCCGCCTTCACTTCAGGCTTGGTTGCATCGGGAATAACGATGAAAACAACTTGCTCGTTCTTGTCAGCAACAAATGTGGCTTTTTCGGAGATTTGCGGCGCCACAAGCACTTGCAGCAAACGCTCTTGGTTGAAATTACTCATGCCAGCATCTCCTCCATCTTGGCTACCGCCCCCTTGGTCAACAACACCTTGGGGAAACGTATCAGCGATAATGGATCGGTTTCAGAAACCTCCAGTACCAGCACATTTGGCAGATTGCGCGAGGCGAGGTACAAATTTTCGTCGAGTACTGCCGTCACGACGAGCACCGAATCAAGCCCCATACCCTTCAATTTTTGGGCAAGCAACTTGGTCTTCGGCGCCTCAAAACTGAAATCCTCGATCACGGCAAGACGGCCTTCGCGCGCCAACTGTGACAGGATCGCGGCATAGCCCGCGCGGTACATCTTGCGGTTTACTTTCTGGCTGAAGTTCTCTTCCGGCGAATTCGGGAAGATGCGTCCGCCCCCACGCCACAAAGGGCTGGACGTCATACCGGCACGAGCACGGCCAGTACCTTTCTGACGGAAGGGTTTTTTCGTGCTGTGCTTGACCTGCTCGCGGTCTTTCTGCGCTCGATTGCCGGAACGGGCATTGGCTTGGTATGCGACAACAATTTGGTGTACCAGAGCCTCGTTGTACTCGCGACCAAAAAGCGCATCCGACGCATTGTGTGTCACACTCGCCTGACCTTGTTCGTTGATGAGTTTAAGTTCCATCACGCCCCCTTGACTGCCGGACGAATAACCACGTCACCGCCCTTGGAGCCTGGCACCGCCCCCTTGACCAGCAACAGTTGGCGCGTTTCGTCAACACGCACGATCTCCAGCGTCTGCTGCGTACGGTTCACATCGCCGTAGTGGCCCGCCATACGCTTGCCAGGGAAAACCCTCCCCGGATCCTGCGCCATGCCAATAGAACCAGCGGAATTATGCGAAACTGAGTTACCGTGAGACGCCCGGTTTGAAGAGAAGTGGTAACGCTTGATCGCGCCGGTAAAACCCTTGCCAATCGTAGTGCCGCTGACGTCAACCTTCTGTCCAACACTGAAAATTGTCACGCTGATCACATCTCCTGGCTTGAAACCGGAGAGTTGATCTTGTCCGATCTGGAATTCCTTGAGCACCTGCCCGGCCTCAACGCCTGCCTTGGCATGGTGTCCCGCAGAGGGTTTATTGACTCGGCTAGCACGACGCTTGCCGAAAGCCACCTGAACTGCGGCATAGCCATCAGTTTCAGGCGTCTTGATTTGCGTAACGCGATTGTTCGACACATCGAGCACTGTTACCGGAATGGTTGAACCATCCTCGGCAAATATACGCGTCATGCCGACCTTGCGTCCTACAAGGCCTAGACTCATTTTATTCTCCTGATCCCCGGTTACGATTGACCGGACCCGAATAAATACAACTAATTCTGGTGGCCGGTTTTTTACCTGACCACCCCTGCAAATTAATTCAGCTTGATTTCTACATCCACGCCCGCCGGCAAGTCCAGCTTCATCAGCGCATCGACCGTCTTGTCAGTCGGGTCAATGATATCCATCAGACGCAAGTGGGTACGAATCTCAAACTGGTCACGCGATGTCTTATTTACGTGCGGCGAGCGCAACAAATCAAAGCGTTCGATCCGCGTTGGCAGAGGCACGGGGCCGCGCACAACGGCACCGGTACGTTTCGCCGTATCCACTATCTCAAGGGCCGATTGATCGATGAGGCGATAATCAAACGCCTTGAGTCTAATGCGTATTTTTTGATTCTTCATGCTAGTCCCTTAAAGAGCGGTCGCCTATGTGCAAAGCGCGAAAGAGCGGAATGATACCGCCGTTTCATTATTATTGCAAGATTTCGCTTACTCGATAACTTTAGCGACGACACCGGCGCCGACGGTACGTCCGCCTTCGCGAATGGCGAAGCGCAGACCTTCTTCCATCGCAATCGGCGCTATCAGCCTGACCGTGATCGATACGTTGTCTCCCGGCATCACCATCTCCGTTCCCGCCGGCAGTTCCGCCGATCCGGTCACGTCCGTCGTGCGGAAGTAGAACTGCGGCCGGTAGCCATTGAAGAACGGTGTATGGCGCCCTCCTTCGTCTTTCGATAGCACATAGATCTCGGCCGTGAAGTGGGTATGCGGGGTGATCGAGCCGGGTTTGGCCAGCACTTGGCCACGCTCTACGTCTTCGCGCTTGGTGCCGCGCAGCAGCACGCCCACGTTGTCGCCAGCTTGCCCTTGATCCAGCAGCTTGCGGAACATTTCAACGCCGGTACAGGTGGTCTTGACGGTCGGCTTGATACCCACGATTTCAATTTCTTCGCCAACTTTGACCACGCCGCGTTCGACACGTCCGGTTACAACGGTTCCGCGGCCAGAGATGGTGAATACGTCTTCGATCGGCATCAGAAAGGGGCCGTCCACCGCGCGCTTCGGTTCCGGAATGTAGCTGTCGAGGGCGTCGGCGAGCTTCATGATCGCCTGCTCACCCAGTTCCCCCTTGTCGCCTTCCAGCGCCTTGAGCGCCGAGCCCTTGATGATGGGAATGTCGTCGCCGGGGAATTCGTACTTGGAGAGCAGTTCGCGTACTTCCATTTCAACCAGTTCGAGCAGTTCGGCGTCGTCCACCATGTCGCATTTGTTCAGAAACACGACGATGTAGGGCACGCCTACCTGGCGCGCCAGCAGAATGTGTTCGCGCGTCTGCGGCATCGGGCCGTCGGCTGCGGATACCACTAGGATCGCTCCGTCCATCTGGGCGGCCCCGGTAATCATGTTCTTGATGTAGTCGGCATGTCCCGGACAGTCTACGTGGGCATAGTGACGCGCTTTCGTCTGGTATTCGACGTGCGCCGTGTTGATGGTGATGCCGCGCGCCTTTTCTTCCGGCGCCGCGTCAATCTGGTCGTAGGCCTTGACTTCTCCTCCAAACTTGGCCGCCAGCACCATCGTGATTGCCGCCGTCAGTGTGGTCTTGCCATGGTCTACGTGTCCTATCGTCCCTACGTTCACGTGCGGCTTGGTGCGCTCAAATTTGGCCTTTGCCATTATGGTCTTCCCCCAAAAAGTCAATCAGATTCAAACTAGCCTGCCATGCTTGCAATACGGCAGGAAACAAATTAATGGTGCCCATGACGTGGATTGAACACGTGACCACTCCCTTACCAAGGGAGTGCTCTACCACTGAGCTACATGGGCACGTAGCCTAACTTCAATTACCACGAACCATACAACCTACAACCTATTGCCTTCAGTCAAAAACAGACTGGAGCGGGTGAAGGGAATCGAACCCTCGTCATAAGCTTGGAAGGCTTCTGCTCTACCATTGAGCTACACCCGCAAAAACAACGCTTACAACTTATTCAAACCCCCACCACGCAGCATTACGCTACTGTTACTTGGTGGAGGGGGAAGGATTCGAACCTTCGAAGGCTGAGCCGTCAGATTTACAGTCTGATCCCTTTGACCGCTCGGGAACCCCTCCAGCTAAACGGCGAATTTTCGTCGTTTTTTTGTTCTAAGTCAAGATTTACTTGGGGCCGGGTGACGTATCGTAACTGTTGCAACTTCCGGTTACTCCCCTGAAGTATTGAAAATAGCTTCAATTTTTGCTTGGAATCAAAAAACAAACCGATTACAATGTGCGGCTCTTTCCGTTACAACAATTTTCAGAAAGCATTCGATGCCGGGTATTCGCCTCAAGGAAAATGAGCCGTTCGAAGTTGCAATCCGCCGCTTCAAGCGCGCTATAGAGAAGACAGGGGTTCTCACTGAATTGCGTTCACGCGAGTTCTACGAGAAACCCACCTCCGAGCGCAAGCGCAAGCTGGCTGCCGCCGTGAAGCGCCATCACAAGCGCATTCGCGGTCAGATGTTGCCGCCGAAGCTCTACTAAGCCGCTTCTTCCTGCTCCTGCTACAGCCAACCGGCCGGCACCGCGCAAGCGCTGCCGGCGTTTGTATTTCCGGAGATCACAAATGACTACTGCCATACTCAAGCCACGCATCACTGAAGACATGAAGAATGCCATGCGCGCCAAGGAAACCGCGCGGCTCGGCGCGATTCGGCTATTGTTGGCGGCAATCAAGCAGAAAGAGGTCGATGAGCGCATCGAGCTTGGCGATGCCGCCATCGTCGCGATCATCGACAAGATGATCAAGCAGCGCAAGGATTCGATCGCCCAATACCAATCCGCCGGTCGCAGGGATTTGGTCGATGCCGAGCAATTCGAGATTACGGTCATTGCCGCCTATATGCCGCAGGCGCTTGCCGCCGCCGAAGTCGAAGCCATCATCGCCGCCGCGCTGGCCGAATCCGGCGCAAAGTCGATGCAGGACATGAGCAAGGTGATGGCGCTGGCGCGGCCCAAGCTTGCCGGTCGCGCAGACATGGCCGAGGTCTCGAGGCTGGTCAAGAATGCGCTGTCTACGCTGCCGAAATAAGTTCTTAAGGTATCCAGTTTCAAAATCACTGTGATCCCTGAGTCGTTCATCCAGGAACTGCTTGGCCGCGTCGACATTGTCGACGTGGTCGAGCGTTATGTGCCTTTGCGCAAGGCGGGCGCCAACTACAGCGCCTGCTGTCCGTTCCACTCGGAGAAGACGCCATCCTTCACTGTCAGCCCGAGCAAGCAGTTCTATCATTGCTTCGGCTGCGGCGCACACGGCAGCGCCATCGGCTTTCTCATGCAGTACTCGGGCCAGAACTTCATCGATGTAGTCGAGGAGCTGGCCGGCAATGTCGGCATGACGGTGCCGCAAGACAAGACATTTTCAACGTGCAAGCAAGAAACCGGGCAGCCGCTGACCGAACTGATGGTGCGCGCCGCCAAGTTTTACCGTGAGCAATTGAAAACCAGCCAGAGAGCAATCGACTACCTGAAAGGACGCGGACTCACCGGCGAAATCGCCCAGCGCTACGGCCTTGGCTACGCCCCCGACGGCTGGCAGAACCTGCAACAGGTCTTTCCCGATTACGCAGCGCAAGAGCTTGCCGCATGCGGCCTCGTCATCGACAGTGAGCAAGGCCGCCGTTACGACCGTTTCCGCGACCGCATCATGTTTCCCATCCTCGATCAGCGCGGCAATGTGATCGGCTTCGGCGGCAGGATTATCGACATCGGCGAACCCAAATACCTCAATTCGCCAGAAACGCCGCTATTCGAGAAAGGTCGCGAACTCTATGGGCTTACCCAGGCGCGGCAGGCCATCCGGGACAGCGACAGCGTGATCGTGGTCGAAGGCTACATGGATGTCGTCGCGCTCGCCCAGCACGGCATCGGCAATGCCGTAGCCACGCTCGGCACCGCCACCACGAGCAATCATATCCACAAGCTGTTGCGCCAGGCCGACCGGGTGGTGTTCTGCTTTGACGGCGACAATGCCGGGCGCAAGGCCGCATGGCGCGCGCTGGAATCCAGCCTGGAAATCATTCCCGACAACAAGACGCTGGCATTTCTGTTTCTCCCCTCCGAACACGATCCCGACACCTACGTCAGGGAATTTGGGGATGGCGGTTTTCAGAAACTGGCCGCCGAAGCCAGCTCTATGGCCGATTTCCTGATCCAGGAATTCAGGAAACGCACCGATCTGGGCACCCCGGAAGGCCGTTCGCACCTGTTACACGACGGGAAACAACTGCTGTCCCGCCTCAAAGCGCCGATGCTGCGCGCCCAGCTCGCCTGGGCCCTGGCCAGGCTTTGTGGCCATGTGCCCAATTCACATGAAGCCGCTGAAAAATTTCTCGCCCTTGACCCTCTATCCGCCAAGGGGCAGCGTCTCCCGCCACGCTATGCGCCGTCGCAGGCAAGCACCCGGAAAGCGCCGACCTCCATCGAATCCGTGTTGTTAAGGATAGCGCTGCAAAAACCGGTGTGGGCTGCCCAATTGCCGACAGATGTCCTCATCGGCAATAGCCCGGAAGTGATGGCATTGCGGGCCATCGCCGATGCCGTGGATCATGGCAAGCTTACGGCTGCCGGTATCGGACCGCTACTTGAGTTTTTCCGGGGCAGCGAACACGAGGCAATGCTGTCAGCTACAGCAAGTTCATTGGCGACGGACGAATTCGACGAATCCGCCATGGAGGCCGTGTTCACCGATGCGCTCGAACGATTGCGGGGTTCGGCCCTGCGCCAGGAAATCGAAGCTCTCAACGTCAAGGCGCAAACCGCCCGATTAAGCGCCGAGGATCGCCACCGTCTTGCCACGCTACTGGCCCAAAAAGCCGCCTTTACAAAGCGCCCGCAATAACCTAGACCTAAATAACCCGCAGGGTGTTAATCGCACGAATGCCCGCAAAAATCAGGAGAAGCGGTGGTAAAAGCCCCGCGTATGCGCACAAGAGCCAGTGAGAGTTTCGCAGGCAGGCAATTCCATGTATAATGGTCGGTTACTCTACTATCTTTGCCTGCCGGGGAGACGGTATTGCGCGATGCAACATCGGCGCACCCCAGCTGTCCGGAACTTGGCAGTGAGAAACAAGGAATACTATGGCCCAGGAAATCGCTAAGCAAGCCAAAGCATCCGTCAAAGATCAACCCCAGACTGCTGCTACCCGGAAACCGAAGTCGTCCGAGACCCGCAGCAAACGGTCCAAGGATAAGTTGGCGATATCGGCAGCGCAGGAAGCGCAGCCGCTTGATCTGGCTGCGCGCCGCACCCGGCTGAAAAACTTGATCGCGCTGGGCAAGGAACGCAGCTACCTGACCTACGCCGAAATCAACGACCACCTGCCAGACGACATGGTGGACGCCGAGCAGATCGAATCGATCATCTCGACGTTCAATGACATGGGTATCCAGGTGTACGACGAAGCGCCTGCCGTCGAGGAATTGCTGCTCAACGAACAAGCGCCTGCCGTCGTGGACGAAGGTGTCGAAGAAGAAGCCGAACAGGCGCTATCGACGGTCGATTCCGAGTTTGGCCGCACCACCGACCCGGTGCGCATGTACATGCGCGAAATGGGTTCGGTCGAGCTGCTCACGCGCGAAGGCGAAATCGAAATCGCCAAGCGCATCGAAGACGGCCTCAAGCACATGATCCTGGCCATTTCCGCCTGTCCCACGACGATTGTCGAAATCATCGATTCGGCGGCCAGAGTGGCGCGGGACGAAATGCGCATCGACGAAGTAATCGATGGCCTGATCGATCCCAATGCCGAAGATCAAATTGAGGCGCTGGCTGAAGACGAAGAGCTTGCCATTGAAGAAGACGAAGGCGGCGATGATGAAGGCGGCGCTGCCGTCTCAGCAGCTTTGCTGAAGCTCAAGGAAGAAGCGCTTGAGCGTTTCGCCGTCATCGCGCAGCTTTACGACAAGATGCGCGTCGCGCTGGCGAAGAAGGGCTCCCAGGATCGCAATTACCTCAAGCTCCAGCAGCAGATTTCTGCGGAACTGATGAACATCCGCTTCACCGCCAAGACCACCGAACGCCTATGCGACTCGGTGCGCAGCATGGTGGAAGACGTGCGCAAGCACGAGCGCAAAATCCTGCACCTCTGCGTCGACAAATCGCATATGCCGCGGCCCCAGTTCATCAAGAGCTTCCCCGGCAACGAAACCAATCTCGAATGGCTCAAGCACGAAATCGCCAACGCCAAGATCTATGGCGCCCAGTTGATGCGGGCTGCGCCAGCGATCATCGAGGAACAGCAAAAGCTGATCGATCTGCAAAACAACATCGGCATTCCGCTCAAGGAACTGAAAGACATCAACAAGCAGATGTCTACCGGCGAAGCCAAGGCGCGCCGCGCCAAGCGCGAAATGACCGAGGCCAACCTGCGCCTGGTGATCTCCATCGCCAAGAAATACACCAACCGCGGCCTGCAATTCCTCGACCTGATCCAGGAAGGCAACATCGGCCTGATGAAGGCCGTGGACAAGTTCGAATACCGCCGCGGCTACAAGTTCTCGACCTACGCCACTTGGTGGATTCGCCAGGCCATCACGCGCTCCATCGCCGACCAAGCACGCACCATCCGCATCCCGGTGCACATGATCGAGACCATCAACAAGATGAACCGCATCTCTCGCCAGATTCTCCAGGAAACCGGGCAAGAGCCCGATGCGGCTACGCTGGCGGTCAAGATGGAAATGACGGAAGACAAGATCCGCAAAATCCTCAAGATCAGCAAGGAACCGATCTCAATGGAAACGCCGATCGGCGACGACGACGATTCGCATCTGGGCGATTTCATCGAAGATGCTGCCACCCTCGCGCCTGCGGATGCGGCGATGTACGCCGGCCTGCGCGAAGTGACCAAGGAAATCCTGGATTCGCTCACACCGCGCGAAGCCAAGGTGCTGCGCATGCGCTTCGGCATCGAAATGAACACCGACCACACGCTTGAGGAAGTCGGCAAGCAGTTCGACGTCACGCGCGAACGCATCCGCCAGATCGAGGCCAAGGCGCTACGCAAGCTGCGCCATCCCTCGCGCTCGGAGAAGTTGCGCACTTTCCTGGATTCAGAAACATAATCGTCTTTACGAACCCCGCGTTGCGGGGTTCGTGGGCCTGTAGCTCAGTTGGTTAGAGCAGAGGACTCATAATCCTTTGGTCCTGGGTTCGAGTCCCAGTGGGCCCACCAATAAAAAGGGCTTGCAAGCAACCGCTTGTAAGCCTCTTGTTCGCGCAGTTGCTGTACAAGTTTTGCCGATCAATCGTGGCGGTGCTCTATCCGCCGCCATCTTCACCGAGGTATCCGAAATGCACACCACCCCCATCCTCCAGTACCTGAAAAAGCACGGTCAACAACTCGATCTGGAAATAGCAGCGGGAACGGGGATTCCACTCCCCAAGGTTCGCATCTCCCTGTCGGACCTATCGGCGCGGGGCGAAATATCCCGGTGCAGCGTGACCCGGTTCAATGACGGCAAAACCATCGAAGGCATGCTTTGCCGCATTGCCGGCTCGATTCCGCCCAAGACGCCTGGCAGGAAGCCGGGGGGGGAAAGCTAGGCCATTCGCTTCTCAAGCAGGCCTACGTTCCGCCACGAACCCCTGTAGCACCGTAAGTACTTCGTTAACCACCGTCGTCCAATCACCCATGCGCGGCTGGCGGAAGAGACGCATTACGCCGGGATACCAAGGGGAATCGCGACGTTCGGCCAGCCAGCGCCAATCGGTCTTGTAGTCGGGCAACAATAACCAGCAGGGCTTGCCCATCGCCCCAGCAAGATGGGCAACGGCTGTGTCTACGCTGATCACCAGGTCCAGATGCGCCACAATGGCCGCCGTGTCGGCGAAGTCCGAAACCTGCGGCCCCATATCCATCAGCGACAGTCCGGCTGGCGGGTTTGCCGCTTCGTCCTCACCCGCGCCTTTTTGCAAACTGATGAAGCGCGCTCCTGCGATGGTACCCAAAGGAGCCAATAGTTCCAGGCTGGGAAAAGATCGGTCAGCATCGTTCTCGAAGCGCGGATTGCCTTTCCAGACCAGGCCGATGCGTACCTGTGCGCGGGTGCCATCCCCGGCCAGCCGGGATGACCAGTATTCGGTCTTCTTGCTGTCGGCCCGCAAGTAGGGCAATTTCGCCGGGATTGAATCGAACCGGGTCTGGCAGTGGAATGGGATGCTGAGCGGGGGCGTCCAGAAATCCCAGTCGGATGTCGGCAGCGGCTCGTCGAAGGCAATGACGGAATCGACACCGTCCAGAGTGGCGAACAGGATTTTCAGGGCCGGATGGCAAAGCAGCGTAATCCGCGTAGCGCCTTGGGCTTTCAATACCGCCGCGTAGCGGCAGAACTGGATCATGTCGCCGTGTCCAGCCTCGAAGCCGATCAACAGGGTTTTTCCCGCCAGGGATTCCCCTCGCCAACGCGGGCAAGCCAGGTGGTTTTCCAGTGGCGTATACCAGTCGCGTGACTCCAGGCTGCGCCAGCCTTCCTCGAAACGGCCCTGACGTAGCAACAGGTAGCTGAGATTGAAATGCGCCAGCCTGTAGTCGGCATCCAATACCAGCGCTGTGCGATAACTTAGCTCTGCCGCCGCTTCCTGCTTCCGGCAGGCCTGTAGCACACCCAGATTCGACCAGACCGCAGGGGAGCCTGGGGTTAGCTTGAGCGCACGGCGATAAGCGGCCTCAGCCTCGTCAAAGCGTTTCTGGTGAGCGAACAGCGTTCCAAGATTCAAATGAGTTTTGCCGTGGCTGGGATTGCAGGCGATGGAATGCTGATAATGCTTCTCCGCTTCGACCAGCGATCCTGCTTCATCCAGCAGCAGTCCCAAGTTGGCATGGGCTTCCGCAAAGTTCGGCGCTAGCCGGATCGCCTCGCGAAAACACGCCTCCGCCTTGGGAATATCGCCCTCAGCCATATGGCGATTCCCTTCAAGAAAGAGCGTTTCCGCGCTTGAGGAACCTTCAATCACCTGCATCGTCCAATCATACAATGGGTTCAACATCATAATACTAGCGGCTTTCGGCGACAGGAGACGGTTGCCGTTACCGTGACATTGACCCATCGTAAAGTGACAAGTAAAATCATCGTTTCCGCTGAGTTAATCAGGACAACTTGCAGGGCGGAGCGGACCGGAAGGAAACTTCCGGTAACCAAATCAGACTGCTAAAGCGTCGCCTGCTCTCCTCCCCGGAGCCGGTAGCGCCGGCTAACATGGGGAAATATCTAGCAACAGGAGCAGAGCATGTCCCAGGAATTTCTCTTTTCTTCAGAATCCGTTTCCGAAGGCCATCCCGACAAGGTCGCCGACCAGATTTCCGATGCCGTTCTCGACGCCATTCTGGCGCAGGACAAGCGGGGCCGCGTCGCTTGCGAAACGCTGGTGTCGACCGGCTTGGTGGTTATTTCGGGCGAAATCACCACCTCCGCCCACATCAACTACATGGAAATCGCTCGCGATGTGATCCGCCGCATCGGCTACGACAGTTCCGATATCGGCTTCGACTACAAATCGTGCGCAGTGCTGACGGCGATCAACCGCCAATCCGCCGACATCGCCCAGGGCGTAAATGAAGGCGAGGGACTCGATCTCGACCAAGGCGCGGGCGACCAGGGACTGATGTTCGGCTACGCCTGCCGTGAAACGCCGAGCCTGATGCCCTTCCCCATCTACTACGCGCACCGCATCATGCAGCGCCAGGCAGAGGTACGCAAGGATGGCCGCCTGCCGTGGCTGCGCCCGGACGCCAAGAGCCAATTGACGGTGCGCTATGTGGACGGCAAGCCGGTAGATGTCGACACCGTGGTCGTCTCCACCCAGCACAGCCCGGATGTTTCCCACGCGCAGTTGTCGGAAGCGGTGATCGAAGAAATCATCAAGCCGGTGCTGCCCAAGGGCATGCTGACGGACAAGACGCGTTTTCTCATCAATCCGACCGGACGCTTTGTCGTCGGTGGCCCGCACGGCGATTGCGGCCTGACCGGGCGCAAGATCATTGTCGACAGCTACGGCGGCACGGCGCATCACGGCGGCGGGGCTTTCTCTGGCAAAGATCCGTCCAAGGTGGACCGTTCCGCGGCCTATGCCGGCCGCTACGTGGCAAAGAACATTGTCGCCGCCGGTCTGGCCGACCGCTGCGAAGTGCAGGTTGCTTACGCCATCGGCGTCGCCAAGCCGGTTTCGCTGATGGTGGATACCTACGGCACAGGCAAGATCAGCGACGAGAAGATCGTGGATCTGATCCGCAAGCATTTCGACCTGCGTCCCAAGGGCATCATCCAGTCGCTCGACTTGCTACGGCCGATCTACTCCAAGACCGCCGCTTACGGCCATTTCGGCCGCGACGAACCGGAATTCACTTGGGAAAATACGGACAAGGCATCCGCGCTCCGCGCGGATGCAGGGCTGTAAGCCCAGGGCGTAGCCCCTTGTCCGTATTTCGGCGTAGGCTAACCTCGGCGCAAGCCGGGGTTGAGGCGCAAAGCGCCAGCCAAAGCCAAAATATTCAAGGGTTTTAACCGGTAGCAATTTGACAGGCGCACCCCGACTTTTTATAATGCGCCTCCTTCTCTGGGTCGTTAGCTCAGTTGGTAGAGCAGCGGACTTTTAATCCGTTGGTCGCAGGTTCGAGTCCCGCACGGCCTACCACGAATAACTGGGTTGCAAAACCCAAAGGTACTAGTTTAAGAATAAAATGTAGTAGTTTTGGGTCGTTAGCTCAGCTGGTAGAGCAGCGGACTCTTAATCCGTTGGTCGACAGTTCGATCCTGTCACGGCCTACCAAGACTTAAGCGGCTTGCAGCGATGCAAGCCGTTTTCTTTTGGCCACTTGCGCGGAAATGACGGCGTAGGGACTTGTTCAGGCATTCCTTGGTTAAAAAATGAAGTGAAAAATGGTCAAAATATGACCGTGGGAAGGCTCCGGACAAGCCTGCTACTTTGCTGTAGCGGCGCGGAGTGATAGCATTGCGAAATATTAAGGTTATTTGTACCAAGACCTCATGGCTGACACGATCTACTGCTACCACTGCCGGACGCATCATCCGAAAGAGGAAATGCGTCTGGTTGAAACCAAGACGGGCAAGCGTTGGCGCTGCGTCAAGAGCATCGAAGCGACCAAGCGCGGCAAGGAAGCGCGCGAAGCCTTCGGTCGCCAGACGAGTGAAATCAACCGGGCTGAGGCGCAAAGCCGGGCCAAGTTGATACTGAACCTGGAACGCTGACGGGTTAAAGGCCTATTGGCCGCCCGCCACAGCTTAAACTACCCTCTGCGGCCGCTCTCGTCGGATTCTTTTTTCTCCAGTGCGGCTTTCACCTCTTCCCGTGATATGTGCACCGTCTTGGCCGTTTGCGTCTCGATATAGACAGGCCGATCTTGCCCCCCCTGTTTTTTGCCGGCTTCGCCGCGCACATGGCGAATGAGCAATACGACTAGCAGAGCAAACAAGACGATGGCCAGAATCAGCACCAACAAGGGCAATATAAGCTTCATTATTCTCTCTCGTTATTCAATGTCAGAAAAAGGGAAGAGGCCAGATACCCCGCCATAAGCATTCAACTACTCCCCGTCGCAAAACGCAACTTCCTTGCCTTTTTCATCACGCTAACTGACAGCCTGTTCTATCTTGCTCAATCCTTGCAGCGCGCTTTACATGTAAGATTGCGGCACTAACTGGTCCGGTAGTAATTTCGTGGTCACACACAATCCAGGCCGCATTGGGGTAATGTGCCCATCACCATGCTGACCGCCAACGAACTTTGCTGTGTTCGCGGTAATCGCCGCCTTTTCGCCAATCTCGGCTTTACGCTCGAGCCAGGTCGCTGGCTGCTGGTTACCGGCGAAAACGGCGCCGGCAAGACCAGCCTGCTGCGCCTGCTGAGCGGTCTGTCATCATCGGAATCTGGCGATATTCTCTGGCAGGGCGAGACCATCCGCAGCTTGGGCGGCAAATACCTACGTGCGATGCTCTATCTCGGCCACCTGGACGCACTCAAGGAAGACCTGACGGCGCGGGAGAATCTGCGCATCAGTTCCGCTCTCGACGGCATTTCGCTGGACAAACCGCAAGCGGACGATTTGCTGCGCCGTGCGGGTTTGTCTGGATACGAGACGCTCCCCGCGCGATTTCTGTCACTGGGGCAGAAGCGGCGCGTGGCTCTGGCGCGATTACTGTGGAGCAAGGCGTCATTGTGGCTGCTGGATGAGCCGTTCGCTGCGCTGGACAACGCCGCCAGCGCATGGCTGCATGAAACGCTGGCAGCGCATCTGGACAAGGGTGGCATGGCAGTGATTACCAGCCACCAGCAAACAAGCTTGAATTGCGGCGAGGGCAGCATGCTGCGCCTCGGCCCCGACAGCGTATGAACGGCAATTGTTTTTTTCCTGCCGACACTCGCACCGCAGTCTTTTCCATCCTGCGGCGCGACCTGTTGCTGGCATTGCGCAGGAAGAACGATGTGCTGGCTCCTCTGTTTTTCTTCGCCATCGTCGTCAGCCTGTTCCCCATCGGCATCGGATCGGATCCGGACATCCTGTGCGCCATTGCGCCCGGTGTATTGTGGGTGGCGGCGTTGCTGGCGACGATGCTATCGCTCAACCGTCTGTTTGCGTCAGATTACGAAGATGGCTCACTCGAACAAATGGTCTTGTCGCCAACACCGCTCGGCCTGCTGGTAACGGGCAAGATTGCTGCCAATTGGCTGATCGCCGGCCTGCCGCTAGCGTTGATGGCGCCATTGCTCGGCTTGCAGTTCGATCTCGAACCGCGCTCGCTGGCTGTGCTGACGTTGTCGCTGTTGCTGGGCACGCCGCTGCTGTCGCTGATCGGGGCCATAGGCGCGGCGCTGACGTTGGGAGTGCGGGGCGGCAACGCACTGCTATCGCTGCTAACGTTGCCACTGTATATTCCAGCGCTGATTTTCGGCGCGGGGGCCGTCGAAGCTGATATTTCCGGGCTTGGCGCAGGCGGACATCTATCGCTGCTGGCTGCGCTGCTGGCGCTGGCCTGCTTTTTTGCGCCGTGGGCAGTGACCGCATCACTACGCATCTCGGTGGAATGAAATGGCGATAACTCGTTTTTTTGGCAAAGCACAGTGCTTCTATGCCATGTCAGTCGCATTTGCCACCGTCGGACTTTGGCTCGGACTCTTTGTCGCACCCAGCGATGCGCAGCAGGGCGAGTGCTACCGTATCATTTTCGTCCATGTGCCGGTCTCCTGGATGTCCATGCTCATCTATCTGGCGATGGCTGTCCTCGCTGGCATCGGTCTTGCCCGCAACTTGCGCTTGCCGTTCATGGTTGCTACCGCACTAGCGCCTACCGGCGCTTTGTTCGCCTTTCTCTCGCTCGCCACCGGCTCACTCTGGGGCAAGCCGATGTGGGGAACCTGGTGGGTATGGGATGCCCGCCTTACCTCGGAATTGATCCTGCTGTTCCTCTACCTGGGCTACATCGCACTCCAGTCCGCCATCGACGATCCGCGTCGCGCAGACAAAGCTGGAGCAATTCTGGCGCTGGTCGGCGCAATCAACGTGCCAATCATTTTCTTCTCGGTGAAATGGTGGAATACCCTGCACCAAGGCGCATCGATAGCCATTGGCAGAACACCGAGCATGACCTCGACGATATTGCTCGGCATTCTCCTGATGACATTTAGCTTCTGCATGTACGCAACGGCAACGGCGCTTGTCCGCATCCGCTGCGTCGCGCTGGAACGCGAGAAAGCTTCCCGATGAACTGGAACGGCCTTGCCGAATTTCTCGCCATGAGCGGCTACGCCATCCCGGTCTGGAGTAGCCTCGCCATTACTGCGCTGGCTTTGCTGGCGGAATCCTTGCTGCTAAGGAAGCGCTTGAGCCGCCTGAAACGCGGAGCAAAGGCGGATGAATAAACGCTCCGCTCTCATCGCAGGCGGCATCCTGGCAATAGCAATCGCCGGAGCGCTCATGCTCTACGCCCTCAGGAGCAATCTGGTGTTCTTTTTCACGCCGACCCAGGTGGTAGCAGGGGAAGCGCCGAAAGACCGTGTCTTTCGCCTCGGCGGACTGGTGAAGCAAGGTAGCCTGCAACGCAAGGATATAAACATGCGCTTCGTCGTCACCGATACTACGAACGAAATCCCGGTCAGCTACAGCGGCATGCTTCCCAACTTGTTCAAGGAAGGCAAGGGCATGGTGGCGCAAGGCAGGCTCGGCCCGGACAATTTGTTCGTCGCCATCGAAGTGCTCGCCAAGCACGACGAGAATTACATGCCAACCCCGGTCAAGCAGGCAATAGGGCAGGCTAGGCAATGATCCCGGAAGTTGGTAGTTTCGCACTCCTTGCCGCATTGCTGATTGCGACCGTGCAAGGCGTGCTGCCGCTATTCGGCGCATGGCGGAGCGATGCGCTATCGATGGCGCTAGCGCGGCCAGCCGCCGCTACGCAATGCCTGATGGTTGCAGTTGCCTATGGCTGCCTGAGCTATGCTTTTGCCACCAACGATTTTTCGGTGCTGTATGTCGCCGAGCATTCCAACTCGTTGTTGCCGCTCATTTACCGCTTCGCTGCCGTCTGGAGCGGACACGAAGGCTCGATGCTGTTGTGGGTGCTGCTGCTTTCGGGCTGGACGCTGGCCGTTGCCCTGTTCTCGCGCAGCCTGCCGCAAGCCTTTGCGGCGCGGGTTCTGGGTGTGTTGGGGTTGATCTCCTGCGGCTTGCTGCTGTTCGTCCTGCTCGCCTCGAATCCGTTCGAGCGCCTGCTACCCATCCCTGTCGACGGTTTGGATCTGAATCCCATGTTGCAGGATGTCGGACTGATTCTGCACCCGCCGATGCTCTACCTGGGCTATGTCGGCTTTTCGGTGACCTACGCCTTCGCCATTGCCGCCCTGCTATCCGGCAATTTGGACTTCCCCTGGGCACGCTGGATGCGCCCCTGGGTTGCAGCGGCCTGGGCTTTTCTGACCTTGGGCATCGCGCTCGGCAGCGGCTGGGCCTATTACGAGCTGGGCTGGGGCGGCTGGTGGTTCTGGGATCCAGTCGAGAACGCTTCATTGATGCTCTGGCTGGTAAGTGCAGCGCTGATGCATGCGCTGGCAGTCACCGAAAAGCGCGGCGCCTTCAAAAACTGGAGCATATTGCTGGCTATAGTCGTGTTCCCGCTTTCGCTGCTGGGCGCATTTCTGGTCAGGTCGGGCGTACTCACTTCAGTGCATGCCTTCGCCGCCGATTCCGGTCGCGGCATATTTCTGCTAGTTTTTCTCACTCTGGTAACCGGCTCGTCGCTGCTGCTATTCGCTTGGCGCGCGCCCAAGGTAAGCCTGGGCGAACCTTTTGCGCTAGCCTCACGGGAAACGCTGTTGCTGCTCAATAGCTTGCTGCTGCTGGTCGCTGCCGGAACGGTGCTGCTAGGCACGCTATATCCGCTATTAATCGATGCGCTAGGGCTGGGCAAGCTCTCGGTCGGGCCGCCGTATTTCGAAACAGTGCTAGTGCCGCTGCTGCTGCCGTTGCTGTTTCTCGCCGCGCCCGGCATCGTGGCGCAATGGGAACAGGACAACATCCGTGCGCTAACCAAAAGACTGCGCCCTGCCACCGCTATTGCCATTCTGCTCGGTGTTACGCTGCCCTTCGCCCTCGGCAAATGGTCACTGCTGGCAAGCTTGGGGATTACCTTGGCAGTCTGGATCGTGGCCGCAACCATCACCCATATTAGATTGACGACGTTTCGTTGGGGCATGCATCTGGCTCATCTCGGCCTTGCTGTCTTTGTCATCGGTGCAACCTTGGTCAAAGGCTACGAAACCGGCAAGGATGTGCGGCTGTTGCCGGGAGATAAGATCGAGGCCGGCGGCTACACCCTGCGCTTCGCCGGCGTGAAAGGCATGATGGGGCCAAACTACCACGCTGTAGTAGGCGAATTTGAACTGGCAAGGAATGATAAGCATCTGCGCGTGTTGCATCCGGAAAAACGCGTCTACTTTTCCTCGAGCATGCCGATGACCGAAGCAGCAATCGATACCGGCCTGTTCCGCGACATCTATGTGTCGCTGGGCGAACCGCTGGAAGATGGCATTGCCTGGAGCGTGCGTGTGCAACACAAGCCGTTCATCGCCTGGATATGGATGGGTTGCCTGTTGATGGCGCTGGGCGGATTGGCCGCCGTGGGACGCCAAAAAGGTAAGGAAAAAAATTGATGCGCTACTTGGTGCCGCTGGGATTCTTTCTGATGCTGATCGCATTTCTCGCCGTCGGCCTATTTCTCGATCCGCGCCAGATACCTTCTCCGTTGATCGGCAAGCCTGCACCCGGCTTCGAACTGCCGCAACTCGCCGAACCGCAATTGAAATTCTCCTCAACCGAAATGCGCGGCAAGGTATGGCTGCTGAATATATGGGCCTCGTGGTGCGTCTCCTGCCGCCAGGAACACCCACTGCTGGTAGATCTGGCCAAGCGCGGTGTAGTACAACTCTATGGCATCAACTATCAGGATCAGCGCGCAGATGGTTTGCGCTGGCTTGCCAGATTCGGCGATCCGTATGTGATGAACCTGTTCGACGGCGACGGGCGGGTCGGAATCGACTACGGCGTTTATGGCGTCCCCGAGACTTTGATCATCGACAAGGCCGGCATCGTCCGCCTCAAACTAACCGGCCCGCTGACGAAAGAACTGATCGACACCCGAATTCTGCCGCTGATCATGGAACTGAATCGATGAAAACGCTGCTGGCCATGCTGCTGGCCTTGTTCCTTGGTGGCTTGCCCTGCGCCAGAGGAACCGCGCCGCTTGCCGCAGATGACGCGGCAGAAAAACGAACGCTGACGATCGCCGGTGAATTGCGCTGCCTGGTTTGCCAGAATGAAACGCTAGCGGATTCGCAAGCGCGACTGGCGCAGGATCTGCGGCGCGAAATCCGCAAGCAGATCGGACAGGGCAAGGGCGACCCGGAAATCCTTGATTTCATGACCAGCCGCTACGGCGATTTCGTGCGCTATCGCCCCCCGCTGAAAACCGCCACCTATTTGCTCTGGTTTGGCCCCTTCCTGCTTCTGATTACCGCCATTAGTGGATTGTTCGTTTATTTGCGGCGTCGCGGCCGGCGTATCGGTAACGGCGAACATTGCGAAAATTCTCCGCAAGCAGGAACTCACGTCGATAACATCATGTAAAACGCCGCATCTGCGGCGGTCGGCAAGCGCCTTCCCGTATTCTCAAGCCGCTTTCCTGAAGCATACCTCAAGCGGCTGACCGCATTGCAGCGAACCACCTCCGTTTCGCCCCGGCCATTTTTTAGGACGGGAAATAACGAAATGATTTTTATGGATAATTATTTTTATAATTATTTTGGTGCGGCGCACAAAAAACTCTTGACTTTGCTGAAAACCCATCTACAATGTTAAATGTTGCAGCGCAATATGCATTGAATGTTGTCTCCTAAAGAGGAAGACAGCATGTTTTTATTCCCCCATTTCTAACTTTTGACTTTAAGGAGTTTTACATGCTCGCATCCCCCGACCAGCTGGCGAACACCAACAAGGCCAGCATCGAAACCATCATGACCCTGGCCAACACCGCTTTCGCGAGTTCCGAGCGCATTGCCGCCCTGAACCTGAACACCGCCCGTTCGATCCTGGAAGACAGCGTCGCCAACGCCAAGGCACTGCTCAGCGTCAAGGATGTTCAGGAATACATGAACCTGCAAAGCTCGGTTGCGCAGCCCGCCGTTGAGAAGGCAGTTGCCTACTCACGCAGCATCTATGAAATCGCCACCCAAACCCAAGGCGAAATCACCAAGATTATCGAAGCCCAGTTTGGCGAAATCAACAAGACTGTTACCACCGCTCTCGACAAGGCCACCAAGAACGCCCCGGCCGGTTCCGATGTTGCTGTTGCCGCCGTCAAGTCCGCGATTGCCGCCGCCAACTCCGCTTACGACAGCATGACCAAGGCTGCCAAGCAAGTTGCCGAAATCGCCGAAGCCAACGTTGCCGCTGCCACCAACGCCACCGTCAAGGCTGTCAACACCGGCGCCACGACCAAGGCTAAGAAGTCCGCCTAATTTGTACTGAGTTATCCTTCCTCCAGCCTTCTTCATTGGTTGGTTAGGCCCCGGCAAAGTTCAAGTTGCCGGGGCTTTTTATTTTTGAATGTTATTCCAGGCTATTCCGTTCCTGCTGATCTCGGCCCGAACTGTTTCCATCGCCGCCACCACCTGCGCCGGCTCGCCGCGAACACCGAGCTCGATATGCGGTTTGACCCCGTCTCCGCCGAACGAGGGTAGGCTGAAGACGGTAACTCCCGGATAGTCGCGCTCGATTTTCTGCATCAGTTCAATCAACTCGCCTTCCCTGACGATCCAGACGATGATCGAATCTTCCGCCTCGGCCTGCGCGTGGAAACATGCTTGGTAGTAAGTATCCAGCACCCACTCAAGCATCGGCCAGGCCATTTGCGGGAAACCGGGAAAGAAGTGATGGTCGCCGAAGGAAAACCCCGGAATGCGGTTGAACGGGTTCGGCACGATGCGGCTACCGGACGGAAATTCGCCCATTTGCAGGCGCTGCGGCGTCACTTCGATGCCCAGTTCGCCAAAACGGGCGCGTATTTCCGCTTCGGCATCGGGATGTAGCGTCAGCTCCACACCAGCCGCCGCTGCCGCCGCTTGGCGGGTATGGTCGTCGGGAGTATTGCCGATGCCACCGAAGCAGAACACCACGTCCTTGGCTGCGAAGCTCCGCTTCAGAGTTTCGATCAAGCGGGCGCGGTTGTCGCCGATATAGAGGCTCCAGTCGAGCTTGAGACCGCGTGCCGCAAGTATCTCGACCACCTTGGCGAAATGCTGATCCTGCCGCTTGCCGCGAATAATCTCATCGCCGATGATGATTGCGCCGAAGCCTGAGTGTTCCATGATTTTCTCCTAGCTTACTCGCGTCCTGAATTCTTTCGCCGAAACTCACCCGGCGCGCAACCTGCCTCGCGTTTGAAAAACTTGATGAAATTTGTCGGCTCGTCGAAGCCGAGTTCTGCCGCAATCACTTGAACGGGTCGCGTGGTATGCGCCAGCAGCCGCTTGGCTTCGAGAGCGATGCGTTGCGACAGAAAGGCCTTTGCGGAAACACCTGCAATCTCCATGCTGGCCCGCGCCAGGCTTTTCTCCGAGCATCCCAGCCGGTTGGCGTAGGCATGCAACTGGTGTGTCTTACGAAATCCTTCCTCGATGGCCTGACGAAACCGCTTGAAGCGTTGCAGGCTCAATGGCGATACGCAGATGCCGCATTCCCGTTGCTGCTGAGAAAGCTGCAATCGCAACAGCAAAGCATACAACTGATGGCGCAAGAGCGCGTTGATATCAGCCACCGGCGCCGCTAGCCGGGAATCATTGCTCATCTGGATCACAGCCGACAAGGCCGCGGCATGTTCCGACTCGGATAAATCGAGCCAATTGGGTAAATTCTCCAGACTGCCAACCATCGAAAGTTCGTCAAGGTTGGCGATATTGCCCAAGGGCAGCAGAAATTCCGGACGATAGACGATCAGCCAGCCCTCCCATTCCTGCGAGAAATCATAGCGCTGAATCTGACCCGGCCGCAGCATCAGCCAAGTCCGCGCCGCGCAAACATGAGGGGCAAAATCGACCATATGGGTACAACGCCCCTGAGTGATCCCTATGATCAAGTGAAAGGCGACGCGCTGCGGCCATCTAAAGTGCTCCGCGCTACCCCGCCGCTTCAATTCGCCAATCGGCATGACCTCCAGGTCAAGCTTGTAGTCGCCCGGGGGGCGGTAGCTAATCTGCTCAATCTTCTCTGACTCCGACATGATTTGTCCGTTTTTTACCATTATATCACCGGATTTCACCTCGCCCCAAGCACCTTGATTGCCGATACTACGCCTGCAGAAAACGAAGTTCGATGGCAGTAATTCAGACTGTCCATAAGCTTTTTATCCAACTGCCACTAACCGGGAGATTTTTATGAAAGCAATTACACGACACTTGCTGGCCAACGCCATTATCGCCACCCTCGCCACGGCATCCGCCGTGCCGTCCTGTTTTGCCCAATCCACCGTCACACAGGAGAAAACCACGATGAATCAGGAACAAGCCCGCCAGTTGATTGCGCCCTTCTACGACATGCTCAACCAGCCCGCCACCAAGAATCTGAAAGCCCTGGGCGAATCGGCAATAGCGCCCAACTGGCGTTCCTGCGGGGGTGAGAACAACTGCAAGGGCCGCGAGGAATTCATCGGACAAGTCGGCGGCTTCGGCAAGATGATTCCCGATCTATCCTGGAGCATCAAGGAAGTGCTGGTCGATGGCAATCGCATCATCGTCCGCAGCGAAGCCACCGGCACGCCCGCCGGTCCCTTCTTTGGCGTGCCGCATGGCGGCAAGAGCTTCAGAATCATGACCATCGACATCCACACTGTGCAAGATGGCAAGCTGGTCAAAGCGCATCATGTCGAAGACTGGGCCGGTGCCATTAAGCAGTTGAGCGCCAAATAATCGACCGCGCCGGGAAGGCGCGCATCGCGTTCCCGGCATGTTATTGGAGCATTCAAGTAAATATTTCAATCATTGAACCGTATCTTTCTTCCGCCCGGTCATGAGAAACGCGGAAGTTCTCCGCTTGCTGCTATTGATGTTTCCGAAATACATGACAAGGGCCACGTCATAGATGGTCGCCCCTATTTTGCCAAGCATTCAATTGATGATGATAAGAAGGTGAAGATTGCGGCCATAGATCCGGACTTTGATCGAGGCCACAAGCCTCTGTCC
>Ga0074195_1000987_pt1 | contig 45668 bp, 39 predicted proteins | sample EPASupsiteHSE623_FD_64525 | JGI IMG/M metagenome (GOLD analysis project Ga0074195, IMG submission 64525) | Bioremediated contaminated groundwater from EPA Superfund site, New Mexico - Sample HSE6-23 | ecosystem: Environmental > Aquatic > Deep subsurface > Groundwater > Contaminated ...
AAGGGGGGTGAAAAAGGAGGGGAAAGGCGGGTGGGGGGAAAGATGGGGAAGGACCTCGGTGTGGACATTAATACCATCGCTGGAACAGGCCCACAAGGCCGCGTCATGAAGGAGGACATCCGAAAAGCCGCAGAGGCGAAATCGGGCAGTGGTGTAACTGGACATAGGGCACCTCAGTCGATCGGTGATCAATCAGGCGCACCACAGCAACCAGAGGCAGCGGCTTCGTATGGCAGTGCTTATCCTAAAACACGGATTCCTCAGATGGACCGTACGGAACGTGTGCCAATGTCCATGCTGCGCAAAACCATAGCAGCCAACATGAGCCTATCGAAGTTCACAATTCCGCATACGGCGGTAATGGATGAAATCGATGTGACAGACCTCGTGGCGTTTAGAAATGCATCAAAGATCATCGCAGAGCAGGAGGGTGCGAAACTCACGTATCTCGCGTTCTTCATCAAAGCTGTGATTTCAGGACTTAAGCTTTATGGCGGTCTTAATGCGTCGCTGGATGAAACCACTGACGAAATCGTCTATAAGAAATTCTATAATATCGGAATCGCGGTGGACACGCCAGATGGTTTGATGGTACCGGTCATCAAGGATGCAGATCGCATGAGCCTCCTAGAACTGGCGCATGCCATCGAAGACCTCAGTGCGAGGGCGAGAAGCAAAGCGCTTAAGCTAGAGGAACTCACAGGTGGCTCGTTCACCATCACCAACTATGGTGCGGTGGGCGCAAGCTTCGGAGTACCCGTAATCAAGCACCCGGAAGCTGGCATTCTCGGCGTAGGCACCATCGTTAAGAAGCCGCTGGTGATCGATGATGAAATCGTCATCCGTTCGGTACTTCCAGTGTCCTTATCGTTTGACCATCGCATCATCGACGGCGCAGATGCAGGACGCTTTATCGGGCACCTTAAAAAGCTTTTATCGAATCCAAACACCTTATTAATCCACTAGGAGGCCATTATGAAATCGTATGACATCATCGTCGTCGGCGGTGGCCCAGGTGGGTACGTGGCGGCGATCAAGGCGGCGCAGCTGGGCTCAAAGGTGGCTTTAGTGGAAGGCGACCGAATCGGTGGCGTCTGTTTGAACTATGGGTGTATCCCCACAAAAACGCTTCTCAGGAGCGCAAAGCTCTATGATGACATGCTTTCGGCAGCTGATTTCGGTATCGACCTCGGCCCACAGGCAAAGCCTGCGGTCAACTGGTCAAACCTCATGAAGCGCAAAGAAGGTGTGGTGAATAAAATCGTCGGCGGCGTAGAACAATTGGTGAAGTTTAACGGAATTGACGTCTATAAAGGGTATGGTCGTGCGGTTAATCAAAACACCGTCGTCGTCGGCGAAGAAACACTGACAGGAAAAAATCTCATATTGGCCACTGGCTCTTCAGTGATGGTCCCCGACATCGACGGTTTAACTGACGCGATGGAACGCGGTTTCGTCATCGACAGCACCGGCGCCATCATGCTGAAGGAACAGCCTAAGCACGTGGTGGTGCTAGGCGGCGGCGTTATCGCCATCGAGTTTGCCACCCTGTTTAACAGTTTGGGAACAGAAGTCACCTTGATACAGCGCTCTGACGAGGTGCTGAAGATGCTGGATGCGGATGTGCGCAGCACCATCCAGCGCCATCTGATCAGCAAAGGGGTGAAGATCATCACTGGGGCGAAGCTCGAGCGGATCGATGGCGGGACCGTTCACTATTCAGTGGACGGTCAGGCAGCCAGCGTCACAGGCGATAAGGTGTTGTCCAGCTTAGGCCGTGTACCGAACTTGAAGGGCTTTGAATCCTTGGGACTGAAGGTGGATAAGCGCGGCGTCGTGGTGGATGACCATATGGAGACGAGTGTGCGTGGCGTCTATGCCATCGGCGACATGTGTGGTAAAATGATGTTGGCGCACGTGGCCTCAGCGGAGGGCATCGTCGCCGCAGAAGCCATACACGGTTCTAAAACCAGCATCGATTATAAAAAGGTCCCTTCGTGCATCTATAGCTTCCCTGAGGTAGGCGTCATCGGCTACACAGAGGAAGAAGCTATAAAAGCAGGCTATGACGTGGGCACCAGCATGTTCCCACTCAGTGCAAACGGCAAGGCCGTCGCTGAGGGTGAAACCACAGGCTTCGTGAAGATCGTCCACGATAAAAAGTATGGTGAGGTCATCGGTGTGCACATCGTCGCCTCGCATGCCACGGACATGATCGCGGAAGCCGCAGTTTCCATGGAGCTGGAAGGCACCATTTACGACATCGCAAAAACGGTCCATCCGCATCCGACACTATCGGAAATCGTCATGGAAGCGGCACACGGTGCAGTTGATAAACCGATTCATATGATCAAGCGTTAGCCGAATCGGAAAACCCAACCTCCTTTTTGGCAGAGTACGCCATTAAGGAGGTTTTTTATGTTCGAAATTTTTGAGATGGAAATGCCCGAATTAGGGAAGATGCGTAAAATCAGGGTATGGCTACCAGAGGCCTATCAGGCGAATCCCGAGCAGCGATTCCCAGTCATGTACATGCACGATGCTCAGAATCTATTTGATGTGAAGGATGCCGCTTACGGCATGATATGGGATGCGCATACAGCCGTTCAAGGATTAATCGACTCACAAAATCTAGTCGACACACAAAATCCAGTCGACTCACAAAATCCAGTCGACACACAAAATCCAGTCGACACACAAAACCGAATCGATGCACGGGGTTCGATTGATGCGGGCACTGGATTTTCAGGCTGTCTCATCGTGGGCATCGATAATGCCCCTGGACTAGAAAGGCTAAACGAGTATTCACCCTGGGCATCCTTACCGGCAAAGGCGCTAAAAGACCTCGAATCGGTAGAAGGCGATATCGGCGGAGAGGGTGAAGCCTATGGGCGGTTCATCGTAAAGTCCCTAAAGCCCTTTATTGATCAACGGTATAGGACACTTTCGTCCAGAGAGCATACGACCGTGGTGGGAAGCTCCATGGGTGGCTTTATTTCGCTCTATTTAGGCAGCGAGTACCCAGAGGTGTTCAGCAAGGTCGGTGCATTTTCCACGGCGGTCTGGTTCGAGGAGGATAGACTTCTGAAACAGCTTGAGAAGGTGAATCCGGCACTGGAAACGAGGTGGTACCTCGATGTAGGCACAGAGGAGACCAGCAACGATAGCATTACGGACTTTAACACCCGGTATATTAACGGCTCGATAAACGTCGTGGAGAAGCTAAAAGCCTGTGGCGTTCCTGAGGCGCGTATCCGGATCGTGCTGGACGAGGGAGCGGTTCATAATGAGCTAGCCTGGGCGAAGCGTCTACCAGCGGCTTTAACATGGTTGTTTGATTTAAACAGAAAGCGTTCACGGCGATTTAATCATACGATTTCGTCAGTGTCATTGCCAAATTGCTTACAAACGAATAATTATAAATTGGATAGGGTATAATGAAGGTGTAAATGGGGCAAGGGGGAAACGATGTCAGCATTATTTTCATTATCCGGTTGGTGGCTCGTCGGACTAGGTTTAACAGTGATTTTAGGCACACTGGCCATCTTTATACTGAACTATCTGGTAAATGCAAAGACGAAGGCGCTTTATGAAATCAATGAGCAGCTCCGCCAGACGCAAAGCCAAAACAAAGCCATTATCAATGCGATTCCCGATGTGATTTTTATCCTCGATAACGAATCGCGTGTATTAGAATATAAATCGGACGAGCAGGCCTGTCATTTTCCCGAGCGCACGCTGATTATGGGGAGAAAGCTCAGTGAGCAGCTACCAGGAGACAGCGGGCGTGCTTTGGTCGAGGCCATCGGTCGCGTTCTTAGCATTAATGACCTGCAGACGGTGAATTTTTCCACGACGAACGACGGCGAGGATTTCCACTATGAAATTCGCCTCATGCGCAGTGGTAAAAACGAAATCGTGGCGCTCTGCCGTGACATGACTCCGCAGTATAAGAGCTTAGAGAACATCAAATACCTGAGCTATCACGATCAGCTTACGGGCCTTTATAACCGTTATATGTTCGAAGAAGAGTTTAAACGTCTGGATGTTTCCAGAAACTTTCCCCTTAGCATCATTATGGCCGATGTCAATGGTCTTAAGCTGATCAATGACTGTTTTGGCCACCCCGTGGGAGACCAGCTGCTCATTTCCTTTGCGGACGCGCTGAAAAAAGTCTTTCGTGCAGACGACATTATTTGCCGTTTGGGCGGCGACGAGTTCATCGTCATATTGCCTCAAACCACTTATGATGAAGCAGAGCGCTTGATAGACCGCATCCAGAAATCCTGCGGAGAAGTGAAGTTCTTTGAGCTGAGCCTCTCTGTGGCATTTGGTGTTGCGACCAAACAGGAACCAAATGACGCCATTAAAGAAGTCATGAAGTACGCCGAAGACCAGATGTATAAACGAAAACTGTTTGAAGGACCGGTCGTGAAAGAACAAATGGTGGAGAAGCTTCTCGTTTCGCTATTTGAGGAATCCCCCGTTGAAAAGCAGCATTCGGATACCGTGGCATTATACAGCGTTCAGCTGGGAGAAGCCATCGGTCTCAATGAAACCGAACTGGAAACCTTGCGGCAGGCGGCGGTCTACCATGATATCGGAAAAATCGCCATACCAAAGGCGATTTTGGAAAAACAGGGTCAGCTCATGGAAGAGGAAATGGAGCAGCTTAAAACCCATGCGGATATCGGCTATCGCATCCTCAGCTCTGTAAACGGCATGGCTGAATGCGCCGATGTGGTGCTGTCACACCACGAGCATTGGAACGGCAAGGGTTACCCCAAGGGCATCTCCGGTGATGAAATCCCCATTTTAAGCCGCATTATCAGCCTGTCAGACGCTTTTGCAGCCATGACCAATGAACGCCTCTACAAGCCGGTACTAAATGCTGGTGAAGCGCTGGAGGAGATTGAACGGTATTTAGGGATTCAGTTCGATCCGGTGCTTGGGCGCAAATTTATTTCGCTACACGCAAAAATGTAACACAGGTAACAGAAACCACTTTTTAAACCTGCTATAGTCATATTAGAAAATATGAGCTAGCAGGTTTTTTAGTGAACGGACACTAAGGCTGCGATAAAGATTATTCCAAAAAATGAGGAGGAAACATAAATGATTACTAAAGACATGACCATCGGATCAGTGGTGAGAACTTACCCTAAAGCAGTAGATGTATTATTCAGCTTCGGTATGGGCTGTGTGGGTTGCCCTTCAGCACAAGCAGAGACACTTGAAGAGGCATGCCTCGTGCACGGCCTTAATATCGAAAAGCTGATGACCGCACTTAAAGAACAGGCAGAATAGGAGAAACCCAATGAGCGCATTTTTAGGACCGATTCACTACTGGTTATATAATAAAATTCAGTGGCATGAGGATTTGCTCGAGCAGATCTACGATTTGATGAAAGAAAAAGGACATGATGGTGCACTGATTAAGCATTATACGGAAACGACGTTTGGAGCACCTGAGCGTTCAGAGCTCTCATCTGTAATCGACGGTGGGAACATCCACGGCTGGCTTCAGTCAAAAATTCAAAGTTTAGAATATAGAATGGCGTATGTCATCACGCAAATCCTTAAGGATGGCATCATCACCTTTGATGATTTAAAAGCGCTGTATTATGCAGATGGTAAACGCGCAGTGGAAAATTATATGGGTAGCATGGCTTCCCCGCAGGAAGTGTTTAAGGCGATTTACGACCACGTTTTAGAAGGCATGCCTTGTGACCGGGTGAATCAACCTCTATCCGCAGACGAGCAGTCCATGGTTTGGATTAAGAAGCTTTGCATCCATTCCGAGTATTGGCATGCAGTTGGTGGTGATGTAAAGCACCATGACCTTTTAAGGGCAGAATGGCTTAAAGGGTTCGTATCAGGAGAATTTGAGCTTACGGTAGATGAAAATAACCAGTACACACTTATGAGGAGGGCAGCATGAACGGCATCGTTTTAATGGTAGATGAGCATAAATGGATCAAGCGCATGCTGACGGTTCTTAGAAAGGCGAGCTTTAAGGCCATCGAAACAGGTGAAATCAACTACGCTGATTTCTCAGACATGATCGAATTCGTAAGACGTTATGCCGATGACCATCACCATGGAAAAGAGGAGCAGCTTCTCTTTAATGAGATGGTGGCACACTCGGGACCAGCTGCGGAGAAGCTCGTCACACACGGCATGCTCGTGGAACACGATCTTGGTAGGCTCCATATGGCAGGGCTTGAAGCAGCTTTAAAAGCACATGAAGCGGGAGATCGTGAATCAGTTGTGGATATCATCGCAAACGCAGTATCTTATACACATCTTTTGCACCGTCACATCGATAAGGAAGATGGCGTGGTGTATCCGTTTGCTGAAAGAACCTTAGATGCAAATATTTTGGAAGGCATTAATACTGCTTGTGAAGCCTTTGAGAAAGAGCAAATGGCAAAGGGCATCCAGAAGAAGTACGAGGACATGGTAGAAAGACTTGAAAAGGTTTATTTATAAAATGTTAAATAGTTTTAAAGAGGAAAAGTCAGTCTGAATGCGTTCGGACTGGCTTTTTTACATATTTATAGGGAACTTGCCGAATAAAACCTCATGGAAGGATATGCGGAAACGTGATATGATGAGGGTATGAAATGATTACATATTTTCACTCAGGAGCGTTCTATGTTTATTGCAAGACAGCCGATTTTTAATAAATCCATGGAGGTCTTCGGCTATGAGCTCTTATTTAGATCGGGGAGTCACTCCAAAGGTTTTGATGGGGTTTCTTCTTCACACGCCACCGCTAGCGTCATAGGAAACCTTTTTGAATCAGGCATCGACCAAATCGTCGATGATAAACGGGCATTTATCAATTTTGATGCGGATTTCATCCGTTCGGATTTACCAGAGCTTATCGAAAGTCATCGGCTCATCATCGAAGTACTCGAGGATGTGGAGGTGGATGAATCGCTTATCGAGCGCATTAAGCACTTGAAGCATAAAGGGTATCGCATCGCCCTCGACGACTTCGTGGAAAGCTATGACGATTATCCGCTCGTTCCCTTCGCGGACATTATCAAGTACGACCTGATGATGACGCCACTTGAAACGTTAAAAGGTCCAGTCGCTAACGCATTAAGACATCATAAAATTCTACTCGCTGAAAAGATCGAAGATGAAGCCACATTTAATCTTGCGAAGGAAATGGGATTCACATTATTCCAGGGCTACTTTTTCTCTAAGCCCTCCATCGTGGGTAAACCGAATCATAAAGCCTCTACGAAGACGCAGTATGCCCGTATTATTTCGGAATTAAAGAAGGAAGAGCCTTCCTACCAAGTGCTGGCAGAGATTATCGAAAAGGATGTTAACCTGGCTTATCGGCTGATGCGCGTGATTTCCACACGTGCAGGCGACGATCTGGTCTATTCCATCAAACGTGCACTTACCTACATGGGACTTAAGGAAATAGAGCGCTGGATCAACATCCTAATGATACAGGATTTGGGCGAAAACAAACCGAAGGAGCTGATGATCATGTCCTTGGTGCGTACCAAATTCGCTGAAGCCATCGCCATCCATGGCGGGTTAAAAAAAATTAAGCATGAGGCCTCCATGATGGGACTTTTCAGTACCATCGATGCCATGCTGGATCAGCCCATGTCCGAAGCCTTAAGTGATATTTCACTTCCCAATTCCATCAAGGAAACCTTAATTGAGCACGAGGGAATCTTAATGCCCATATTCAAACTCATCAACACGTATGAGAGGGGCGATTGGGATGAGGCCTATGCGCTAGCTAAGAAGATGAAAATGGATGAAGATAGCTTATTTGATGCCTACATGGATTCGGTGAAGTGGGCGAGAGAAACCGTGGCCATCATGGGCATGAAGGGTTGATGGACGGTAGGAAATGTTGGGGGAATTATGTCGTTAAATAAAATCATATCCAGTGTACAACTCATCTGCGAAGCCATCGCCAGTGTGGTGAATATCGACGTCACCATCGTGGATGACCAGCGGGTAAGGCTCGCTGGAACAGGTCGTTATAAAGACAGTGTCGGCGAAGAGGTTTCTGAAAATGCCGCCTTTAGCTATGCCCTACGTGAAGGGCATGGCTTTATTATCGAGAACCCTGGTGCGCACCAAGCCTGCTTGAACTGCGATTGTAAGGATAAGTGTACGGAGCATGCGGAGGTATGCTGCCCCATCCATCTGGATGGGAAGACCGTCGGTGTCATCGGACTGATTGCCTTTAAAGATTCTCAGCGAAAGGCCCTGCTGAGTAATCAACAGAATCTCATGGCCTTTTTAGACCGGATGGCAGATCTCATCGCTTCGAAGCTTGCTGAGCAAGAAAGCCATGATGCCGTGGATATGCTGGCTAAAGAGCTGGAGGTGGTCATCGATAACCTCGATACGAACCTAATCGCCATCGGTACGGATGGTCAACTAATAAGGACGAATAGGCGGTTTAGAAAGACCTTCGGTGCGGAAATTAAGCATGTTAAAGCGCTACTTGGTGAAGAAAAAGCACTCTTGACCCTTTCACAGACCGAGAACAGTAAAAACCATTATCATACCTTTCAAAATGGACTCCAAGGCGTATATGATGTCTCTGTCATTAAGATAAACCGCACTATTCGGGGGTTTATCCTCACCGTTAAAACCATGGAAGAGGTGATGAACACCCTTAATGAAGTGATGCTGGATGGGGTGGCTACTGGATTTGAGCAAATCATAGGGATTTCTGATGCGCTATTACAGGCGAAGGCATTAGCAGGGCGCGTGGCATCAAGTCAATCCACGGTTCTCATCTTAGGCGAAAGCGGCACGGGTAAAGAGCTTTTTGCGAGAGCGATCCACTCCAGTAGTAGCCGTCATGGAGAACCGTTTGTGGCAGTGAACTGTGCAGCCATCCCAGATTATTTACTGGAAAGTGAGCTTTTTGGCTACGATGAGGGAGCATTCACCGGCGCAAAGCGCGGCGGTAAGCTGGGGAAATTCCAGCTGGCGAATCGAGGGACGCTTTTTTTAGATGAAATCGGCGATATGCCATTACACCTACAGGCGAAACTGCTAAGAGCGATTCAGGAGAAGGTCATCGACCGACTTGGTGGGGATGTGTCCGTGCCTGTGGATGTCAGGGTCATCGCTGCCACACATGCGAATCTGGAGGAAAAGGTTTTAGAGGGGTCGTTTAGACAAGACCTATACTATCGACTGAATGTCATCCCCATCGTCATTCCGCCACTGAGAAACCGGAAAGAGGATTTGCTGCTTACCGCCGAATTGTTAACGAAAAAGTGGTGCGAGCAGCTAGATAAGCGGCGCATGGTCATATCCGAAGAGGCTAAGCAGCTTCTCATGTCGCATGATTGGCCGGGAAATGTCAGAGAGCTAGAGAATACCATCGAGTACGCGGTTCATGTGTGTGACGAGGATGAAATTAAAGCCTATCACTTGCCGAAGCGGTTGCAAAATTTGGCATTAGGGATGGAAAATAAAATCAATTTGGAACGTGCGACTGAAGTGTCACAGGAGATTCGATCAGAAGCGCTTATTCCCTTAGAGGAAGCAGAACGTCATCTGATTATGTTGGCCCTTAAGCAGTATGGCGATAGCGGTGAAGGGCTGGAAAAAGCGGCTGGTGCACTGGGTATCAGCCGTGCGACGCTCTACCGAAAAATAAAGTTATATTCACATCAACTATAGGGATTCCCTATAGTTGATTTACTTTTTTGGCTAACACGCATCACGTTTTATGCCGATACTCTATCATAGTATGGAGACTAGGTTTTTGATGCACATGGAGGTGTATTATGAAAATCGCAAATTTTGAAGTTGCGCAAAAGGCTACTTCTGCCTTCAGTCAGACGACACGTATGGAGTCGTCTATTCACGTGTTTAAAACCCCCGTTCAGCCACCCCAGCCTCTGCAGGTTCAGATGGGCGCTGCACAGGGAAGCTTTATAGAGCTTTCGTTATCTGAAGAGAGCTTATCGCTTCAGGAGACGGAAGTGACGGATTTATTCCATTTATCAGAAGAGGATCAAGCGAAAATTCGCTTACTGGAATCGTTTATTTCTGCCATTACCGGCAAGAAGTTCAAGTTCCAACAAGTGGTGAAGCAGGATGAAGGCGCAAAATCTTCAGAACCTTCGTCGCAACCTGTGGTTAAAGGAAATCAAGGACGCCATCTGGGTCAAAGAGGCGCTACGAATGGTCAGGCGGGTGGTCAGATAGGAATACGTATTACTCAGCGATACGAAATGCAGGAATCCGAACGAATGACCTTCTCTTCAAAAGGCGTCGTAAAAACGGCCGATGGACAGACCGTCGCCTTTAAAGTGAATCTCGATATGCAGCGTTCGTATGCAGAGTCATCAGAGACCCTGATCGAAATCGGGGCGAAGCTTCAGGATCCCCTCGTCATCAACTTTGATGGAAAGGGCATCGCCTTCGGCGAGGATTCCATCGAACTGGACCTCACGTTTGACGGCACAGCAGAAACCTTTAAGAACCTCGCTTCGGGTAGTGGCTTCCTCGCACTCGACAAAAACGGCAACGGTAGCATCGACGATGGTGGCGAGTTGTTCGGACCAGAGACAGGTAGCGGTTTTGGCGAGCTATCCACCTATGATGGTGATCAAAACGGTTGGATCGACGAATCCGATGCCATTTTCAGTGCACTGAAAATTTGGACGGTGAGTCCATCGGGTGAGAAAACCTTGATCGGATTAAAAGAGGCCGATGTGGGGGCGATTTACCTCGGTAAGGTGGCTTCAGAATTTCATGTAAAATCAGGGGCGGAGCTTCTGGGAAAAATCCGTGAAAGCAGTGTCTATTTAAAAGAGAGTGGTGGTGCTGGCACGGTGCATGAAATTGACCTTAAAATTTAAACGAATTTGAAATCAAATGCGATTAAGCCGCACGGTGCGTTATGACACGGTGCGGCTTATTTATTGGGATAAATTGCATGCAATTAAAGAAAACGTTACAATTCATACACAAACTTCGCTAGAAGCCCCTTTGATATTTTGGTATTTTAGGATAAACAAGTGCCTTAACCCAGTAAATATGGGTATATAGAAGATACAAAGACAGGAGAGGAGGGGCATTATGAAAACACATGAACCTAAAGTCATTTTAAACGTACTGGGCATTTCAGATATGGTTTTGTTCAAAGGAAACGAAGTATCCATCAAGATAGCAAAAGAGCCTTCCCGTGATCTGGAAAAGGATTTGGTCGAGGATGCGATGTTCGCGTTAGGTGTTTCTGTTAAGCACCGCAGTGCAACATCTAAGTATGACATTAAAGATTTTTATAGATTTGGCGTGCTCATCGAGGTTAAAAACATCAAACGCGATGGCGAGTATTATCTGCTGGACATTAAAGCGGTTGATCGTGTAAAAATCGAGCATTTTTACCAGATGGAGGATATTTTAAAGGCTGATTATGTGTATGAACCGATTATCGCGGACATGGAAGGCTTGCCTTATGAGGACATGCTTAAGCATATCAAGCAGTTGGTGCAGGAAATCAGCCATTATTTTAAAGGGTCCGAGCCTTTCGTTTCGTATATCGAGGAGCTGGATGACATCGAACTCTTAGCAGGAATACTGCTTCAGTACATGAACATCACCATTGATGATAAACAGAAGATTTTCGAAGCGAAGACCTATAGTGAAAAGGGCATGAAGCTCATCGATGCGCTCATCAAGCAACGTGAAATGTTTGCCTTCCAAAAGGAAATGAGCGAGAAGTTTTCACAGGAAGCGAACAAAAACTACCGCAGGGCTTTTCTTCGCGAACAGCTGAGAGCGATTCAAGAAGAGCTAAATGAGGGTGAAGAGGGTGGCGCTGCTAAAAAGGATTATGCGACGCTTATAGGCGAATCCTTGATGCCTGAAGATGTAAAAAAAATCGCCTTATCAGAGGCGGGTAAGTTTGAAGCGTTATCACCTCAAAGTGCTGAGCGCAATGTCATCGCTAACTATCTCGACCTGATGATCGCCTTACCATGGGGCAAGTTCAAAGGCGCTGAAATCGACATCGAAAAGGCGCGAGGCGTACTAGATGATGACCACTATGGCCTTAAAGAAGTCAAGGATCGGATTATTCAGCACCTCGCCGTGCTTAAGCTTAAAAAGGAGAAACAAGGTTCAATCCTCCTTTTGGTGGGGCCTCCTGGAACAGGTAAAACGAGTCTGGGCAGAAGCATCGCGAAAGCGCTGGACAGACCCTATGTGCGCATGAGCTTAGGCGGTATTCGCGATGAAGCGGAGATTAGGGGACATAGGAGAACCTATGTGGCTGCACTCCCGGGTCGCATTATTCAAGGCATGAAAAAAGCGGGTCAAACCAACCCGATTTTCGTATTAGATGAAATTGATAAGCTTCAGGTGGCCAACAGTGGCGACCCCGCAAGTGCGCTCTTAGAAGTGCTGGATCCAGAGCAAAACAACACGTTTGCCGACCATTATCTCGAGGTGCCTTACGACCTTTCAGATGTGTTCTTCATCGCTACAGCGAACTCGCTCAGAAGCATTCCAGGGCCGCTCTTGGACCGTATGGAGGTCATCGAAATCTCCAGCTACACAAATATGGAAAAATTCCATATCGCTAAGGATCACCTGATTCCGGACGTGCTAGAGGAGCATGGCTTGACTTCCGATCAACTGATTTTAGAGGATGAAGCCATCACCAGCATCATCGATGGCTATACCAGAGAAGCGGGTGTCCGCGGTCTTAAACGACAAATCGCCTCCGTCGCTAGGGTGGTATCGGAAAAAGTGGTACTGAACCAAGTGCCGCTTCCATACCATGTTAAATCCGAAGACCTCTATGAGCTCATCGGAAAGCCGCTAGCCAGACACGACCTTGCAGGGTCGAACAATGCCATCGGCGTGGCCACTGGACTTGCCTGGACGCCTGTAGGCGGCGAAATTCTCTTTATCGAGGGTTCGTTTATGCCAGGAAATGGTCAGCTGATTCTCACTGGAAAGCTGGGAGATGTCATGAAGGAGTCGGCACGTATTTCACTTAGTCTCGTGAGATCCCGACTCGCCTTCCAAATCGCCGATTTTGAATTCGGTAAAAAAGACCTTCACATACACGTGCCTTCAGGTGCGGTTCAAAAAGATGGACCATCTGCAGGGGTTGCATTGTTTTCAGCCATCGCGTCACTGATTCTCGGTAGAAAAATTCCTTCCGATGTGGCCATGACGGGTGAAATTACCTTAAGAGGCAACGTGCTTCCTGTGGGCGGCATTAAAGAAAAGGTCATCGCGGCGCACCGCGCTGGTGTAAAACGCGTGTTGCTCCCTGAGGAGAATATAAAAGACCTAGATCAAGTACCTGAAGAAGTGAAATCTGCACTGACGTTCATCAGCATCACCAGAATCGAGGAAGTGATTAAAGAGCTGTTCGGACTTGAGCTTCCTGAAAAAGGGTCTTTGGAAGGGGCAAGCTTCGATACGAATCAATTGACGTTCTAAAGTAGATGAATCACCTTTTCGTCTAACTCAAAAAATAAACAAGCATCACCTGATACCTCGTGATTGAGGTTATCGGATGATGCTTTTTTATGATTCAATCGTTATTCTACCTGCTCCAGCATAACATCGAGAATTACACGGTCCACTGTGTCCATGGCATTCTTTGATAGAATACCTAAGTTGATAATCGTCTCATCAGCAGTTTTTCCGATAATGCCGTTTCCAGAAGGGACAATCACGTTGCTAATGGCCAGTATTGCTGACTGTACTGCAGCAGATGCCGAGGTTGCGAGCTTTAGTGAACATCCAACCTTAGCGCCGTCGCAAATCATACCAGTAGTATTCGCCACCATGTTTTGGATAGCCCCTTCGACACTTTTACGCGAGCCTCCCATCAGCCATGTGATGGCCACAGAGGCACCAGTGCCTGCCGCCACACCACAGCCACATAATGCGGACAGTCTGCCAATGTTGTGTTTGATGACGCTGTTGATGAGGTGACTGATGGCAGCTGCTCTCGCAAGAGCATCCTCTGAGGTTTCATGAGTTTTTGCATAGGCGACGATGGGCAGGATAGCAGTAAGTCCGTTATTACCACTACCATTACTGCTCATGACAGGAAGCGAAGCACCTGACATGCGTGCATCTGAAGCCGCAGCGGTGAGCACCATTGCGCGGTTCATCAGGTCATTTGAAAGCAACCCCTTTTTCGTGTTCTCCTCCAGCGTCCAGCCCACCTTCATGCCCAGAGGTTTCGATAAACCATAGTTGGCCATTTCTTCGTTCATGGCGTAGCCGTCCAGTAAAAAACGGATATCTTCAAAAGGCAGACGTTCCACGATGTCGAGAATTTCACTGATGCTTAAATCGTAAAGTGGATTATGCGTTTGTACATGGCTAACTTCAGAAGCGCTCGTTAACAGTTCACCTCGATGTGAGGTCAGCTTAACGAACTGGTCGTGTCGATCCTCGATGACAGCACGGCCGAAAGCTTCAGTTCCTTTATACACAGCCGCATCCACGAGGACTTTCTTTTCGGTATCGGCGATAGTGATCTTCACCTTTCCTGCTTTGATGAAATCAAATGCCGTCTTAATGTCTTCTGGTTTTACTTCGCTGAAGACCTCTAGGCCCCGTGCGCTGTGGCACGAAACAAGTCCTAACGCCGATGCAATCACGAGACCAACCTGATCCGTTCCAGGGATTCCCACGGCAAGTCCGTTCTTAAATATGTTTGGGCTCACGGACACTGAGACCCTTAAATCGTCGTATAGCGCAGGCGCATCTTCTAAACAAAGCTCTCTCGCCTTTGCCACTGCCAGTGCCACCGCTACTGGCTCTGTACATCCCATGGCGGGCTTGACCTCTGCTTTTAACTTTTCCACCACCATTTGATCCAGTTCTTTCGCGCTCATTTTCATATCCGGACACTCCTTTTCGGGTTTCTTCTTGTCTTTTTCTACCGCAAAAGCTGTGCCAATGCTTAAATTCGCTGTACCTGTTCAAAATCCACAGTCGTAGTGAAGCGCATAACACAGAATTCGTCTCAAAATGAGAACTCACCTGTAAATCGGTGTCAAAATGAGAATGTAAGCTCGAATTTCTCAAAATGAGAAAGCGCAAATAAAAAAAAGAGACGCTCTCGCGTCAGGTGGCATGTGGTGCTATGAGGAATAAACACCGTTAGTATGTCCACAAAGAATAGAAATCAATAAGGGATACCCCCTCGCAGGGGATAATTAAACTTTACCACGTCGCGTTTCATTATTCAACTGCCTATGATAAAATAAAGAGAGTGATGTGACATAGTCACATCGATAGAGAACCATTTGAGGAAACTTACAAGAAAGGAATAAAGATTATGGACAGAAAAGAAGTAAAATTATCGTTTAGCAATTCCTTTAAAGGAGAGCTTACAGCACCGAAGGGTCGGGTGAAAATAGGTGTCGAGGAAGATACCGTTGCGCCCTATGACATGCTTTTAGGGGCTTTAGGCGCTTGCCTTTATTCGACATTTTTAGATATCATGAAAAAAAAGCGCATCGATTTCGTGCGCTTTGAAATGGATATAACAGGTGAAAAAAGAACCGAAGTGCCGACGACCTTGAAGTGGGTAAATGTCAGCGCCAAGTGCGTGGGTGCCGAGAAGGAAACAGGAGTGGATCAAGCCTTTAAGCTGGCCACGGAGTACTGTTCCATCTACCATACCCTCTCTCAGGTTGCCGAGATGACGTATGATTTTCATTTGGAAAAAGCGGAGTAATTAGTGTGTAACGTCAGATGGCGTTAGATTTTCAGAATCCTTGATGTGCTTGAGGTCAGCATGGATTTCTTTCATGCGCTGCTTCGTGAGGCTATAGGGCTTATAGGTGATGTAAGCGAGTATCAAGCTGATAATGCAGCCGAAAGCGAGGAGTAGCGAAAGACCGATAACGGTGGACTCCATTTGAACATCCCTTGATGAATCGAACTTCAGTAAATCGAGGGCAACACCGAGGAGAAATATCGCCACGGACTGTGATAATTTATAGCCCAGCGTCAAAGTACCATAAAAGACGCCTTCCTGACGAGTACCAGTGGCCAGTGCCTGTGCGTCGACTGAGTCGGCGACCATGGCCTGTGGCATAGTGAAAAGTCCACCCGTTCCGAAGCCTGCGAGGATACCGAAAGGTAGCAGATAAAGGACGTTTCCACCGATGGCATCCTTAAGGATGACGCAGAGTAAGAAGTAGACACTGGCGATGACCGATAAGATGATTCCCAGCTTAATGGCACGGGATTTTTCATGCTTATCAGAATACTTGATCCAGAAAGGCTGGCTAGCAATACTGAGCACCAGCTGTGATCCTACGATGGCAGCGATGCCTCTATTGTCGAGGAAAAAGGTGTAGGTGTACACGTGGAGTCCCAATGTACTGATCAGTGCACTGGCGATATTGGTAAATAGATAACCGAGCACCACGGCACGGAAATCCCGATTTTTAAAAGAGTTATAGATTTCGATGAAAAATGTTTTAACGTTGAGCTTAGGCGTGCTTAAAAGACGTGAGTTGAGCTGGGGTATCATTTTATTAGTAGCGAAATACGATGACGCCATGGAGATAAACATTAGAACGGAAGCAAATACGGCCATGCGATGGTAGCCGGCGGGGTTTAATTGGCCTACAGGATACTCGGGAGTGCTTTTAAAGAACACGAGCATACCAAACGCAGTGGCTAAAAAAATACCGAGTAAGAAGAATGTCGTTTTAACGGCCTGAATACGTGTACGGTCCGTGTAATCATCGCTGATTTCAGCAGCCAGTGCCGTATAGGGTGTGATATAAATCGTCGTAAATGTTTTTAGAAGTAGTACGAGGTTGATCATGAGGAGCCATTTTACCAGCTCGCTGTATTCCTTCGGAATAAACCAGAGTGCGAGGTTGGTTACGGTCGTTCCCAGACCGCCGATAATTAGGTAGAGATGTCTACGACCGAAGCGTTTACTGCGCGTCATATCGGAGAGGTATCCCATGATGGGATCAGAAACGGCATCCCAAATAATACCGATGGAGACCAGAAGGCCGATGGAGGCGCCTGACATTTCTAAAATAACGGTTGCATAAAAAACCAAATAAGCCGATACTATTTGTGTGACGAGGCCGAAACCCAAGTTGCCGAAGCCAAATCCCCAGAGGGTCTTTTTATTAAGTGTCTCCATAAGTCTCCTTCGCGTATGATGAACGTGTCATATGTCCTCATTATAGGGGATTTGAGGCTTTGATACAAGTTAAGTTACGGTTAGAAACAAAGGTTAGTCTTATCGAGTGAAAGGTGAGTAATCTATGTCAAATAAGATCGATTTCAACAAGTATATAAAGACCAGCTTTGAGGGTCCAAGCCAGAGCTACTATACAGCGAAGTCGCGCTTCGATGAAATTTTGCGAACGAAGTTAGGTGTAGATACTGGGGCGAATTTGATCGGTGGCACTTCTAAGCTCTCAACTGCTGGTGGTAACTTTACGGCGACTTCGGTCAACGCGGTCTATGACGACGTTCGCTTAGGCAGTGGTGCCACTGGCGCGGCTATCGATGCAAAGCTCGCAGGCACTGGACTAGAAGGACTAGGTGAAGCATTCGTAGATGCTGAGAAAAAGTATGGCGTGAATGCCTGGTTTTTAACGGGACTCGCCGCGCATGAATCGGGTTTTGGGTCGAGTAAAATCGCCACTGAAAAGAACAACATCTTCGGGTTTAAGGCTTATGATAGCTCGCCCTATGAGAGTGCATCGACGTTTACGACGAAAGCGGAAGGCATCGACGTGGTGGCCAAATATCTATCGGAAGCCTACTTAACACCAGGTGGAACCTATTATAATGGCGTGTCCATCGATAGCATCGGAAAACGATATGCGACGGATCCACAGTGGGCAAATAAAGTCAAACAGCATATGGCGAATCTGCTGATGGCATAAAGAGTTATAACAGATTTAGGATATAATAGGGTATTTGATAAAAGGAGGCAATATGTCTAAGGTTTATTTTAAAAGGGTAGAGAATAAGGATTATCATGCGCTGAGTGAAGCGGCTCTTCAGCTGATGGAGACTTTAATAAAAGAACAGAAACACACCTTTAAAGGGACAGTTCCCATCAAAGTCCATTTTGGCGAAAAAGGAAATAAGACGTATGTCCCATCAACCTGCTATGAAGGCGTCATCGATTATCTGAAGGACCATGGCATTCCATCAGCCTATATCGAAACCAACGTATTATATAGAGGCTCGCGTACCACAGCGGATAGTCATCTAGAGATTGCGAAGGCCCATGGATTTGATCAGCTACCGATCATCATCGCCGATGGTGAACGTGGCGAAGCGTTTGACGAGATTCAAATCGATAAAGAATTCTTCAAAAGCTGCAAAATCGGCAAAGCCTTCGGCGACTACGAGCAGTTTATCGTTATGAGCCACTTTAAGGGACATGGATCTGCTGGCTTCGGTGGCGCCATGAAACAGCTCTCCATGGGATTTGCCGCACGTGGCGGTAAGATGGCGCAGCATGCTGGAATCAACCCAGTGGTAAAAGCCTCTAGATGTACCGCCTGTGGCCTTTGTATCCTCAAATGTGATGTGGATGCCATCGAGATGCAGGAAGCTTCCGGTAAAAAAGCGGCGTTCATCGACCATGACAAGTGTGTGGGCTGCGCAGGCTGTATCGCCGTGTGTCCAGTAGGTGCGATACAAAGCGATTGGAGTGGCAAAAACTTTAAAGAAAAAGTGGCTGAATACGCTTATGGCGCTCAGCTTGGTAAGGATAACCTCTACATTTCGTTCCTCATCAATGTGACACCTGAATGCGACTGTATGGGTCAGCACATGCACCCCGTGGCAGCCGATATCGGCGTGTTCGCCTCTAAGGACCCTGTGGCCATCGATGCAGCGTGTATCGATCTGCTCCAGAAGGAATCGGGCGAAAAGCTCTTCGATGATGGCAGAGAAACCATCGTCCATGCAGTGAAAATCGGATTAGGATCGGATGCATACGAGCTTATCGAACTCTAAAGAGTGATTTTTAGGTTGAAATCAAAACAAGGATGGCATAGATGCGAATCACCATTATAAGTGTGGGGAAAATTAAAGAACGGTACTTTACAGAGGCCATCGACGAGTACGCGAAAAGGCTAACGAAGTACTGTACCCTGACCCAGGTAGAGGTGCCTGATGAAAAGGCACCTGAAACCCTGTCTGAAAAAGAAATGGTACAAATTAAAGATAAGGAAGGCGAACGCATCCTGGCAAAGGTTAAGGACACCCAGTACGTCATCACGTTAGAAATCGCGGGTAAGCAGCTGACCTCAGAAGGGTTATCAGAAAAACTCGAGGCTCTGGGCATCGAAGGCAACTCAGATGTGGTGTTCATCATCGGCGGTAGCTTAGGCCTCTCCGATACGGTCCTAAAACGTTCAAATTATGCCTTATCCTTCTCTAAAATGACCTTCCCCCATCAGATGATGAAGGTGATTCTGCTGGAGCAAATCTACAGGGGATTCAGGATCATGAAGGGGGAACCGTACCATAAGTAAATAAGACTTTTAAGAAGACAAGGGTGTGCTGTAAAATATGCGTTGTATTTTACAGCACACCCTTATATAATTTTAATAGAAGGAGTTGATGAAAATGTCAAATATAAGACCGGTTTCTGATTTAAGAAATTACAATGATGTACTGAATGCCTGTAAAGAAGATTCACCTGTGTATCTTACAAAAAAGGGACATGGTAAATATGTGCTAATGGACATTGAAGATTATGAAAAGATGAAAGCGTCCCTAAAGCTTATGTCGCATATTGAAGAAGGTGAAAAATCCGCCAGAGAGGATAGTTGGATTTCGATGGATGATATTGAATCTGCCTTAGGATTATAAATATGTACGAGGTTCAGTTTTCACCATTGGCTAAACAAGATCTTATTAAAATCATAGGTTATTTAGAAGAAGCATTCGATAATGAAATTGCTTCAGAAAAGATAAGACAGTTGCTTAATAGCATCAGGAAGTTTGAAACGTTTCCATTACTGGGTAGACCTCTGATGAATGTCATCGACATCCCCACAGATTATATGTATTTTGTCGTAGATAAAAACTATGTGTTTTACCGTTTAGAAAAAGAAACAGTAAAGATTATTCGTATTATTGATACAAGGCAAGATTATATCAATGTTTTGTTTGGATAGCGAAAAAACTTCGGGTAGATGTTGCTAAGTGAGTCAGCGAAAACACACCGAATAGAGCTTTATGGGAGCCAGAGCTTATGAAGAAACTAATCATTATACTAATTATATTTACCGCGCTATTTAGTCTGGCGGGATGCTCTAAACAGAATCGGGACGCATCAAATACGACTGGGCAAGAGCAAACAACCCCTATATACCTTGATTCAAATAAGTCCACTGCTGAGCGCGTTTCCGATCTTCTAAGTCGAATGACACTTGAAGAGAAAGCGGCACAGATGGTTCAGGGCGAGCGAGGCACCGTTACTGATAATGATTTAAAGAAATATGGACTCGGCTCTATTCTCAGTGGTGGTGGCAGTGTGCCAGGTGAAGGAACGATTGAGGACTGGGAAAAAATGATGACGCGTTATCAGGACGCTATTTTATCGCGTGAGCTTAAGATACCGATGCTCTACGGTATAGATGCTGTTCACGGGCATTCCAACGTTAAGGAAGCAATCATCTTTCCGCACAACATCGGATTGGGGGCTGCAAATGACCCTGTCCTCGTTAAGGAAATGGCTAAAATCGTCGCAAAGGAAATGAAACTGACGAAGATCATGTGGAACTTTTCACCCTGTGTGGCGATTGCCAGCGACCCGAGGTGGGGTAGAACCTATGAATCTTTTTCTACAGACACAAAGATAGTTACTGAACTGGGTAATGCTTACTTTGAAGGCATGAAAGAATCGGGAGTAGTGGCTACTGCGAAGCATTATGTCGCAGATGGCGGCGTTACATTTGGAACAGGCATAGGTGGTAACCTTATCGATAGAGGGGATGCTCAGATGTCTGAGGAAGAGCTTAGAGAGATTTATCTAGAACCGTATAAGGCACTTGTTAAAAACGGAGTACCTGTCGTTATGGCCTCTTTCAGTAGCTTTAACGGTGAACCGATGCATAGCCATAAATATTTATTAACCGATGTATTAAAGGATGAGTTAGGTTTTAAAGGCTTTATCGTGTCCGACTGGGAGGCGATTCATCTTTTAGATGAGGGTTTCGACTTTAACGATCAGGTACAGCTTTCTATCAATGCAGGTATAGATATGCTGATGGAACCTAATGAGTGGTTAAACGCAATTGAAGCGATTGTATCAAATGTTGAAGATGGAAAGATTCCAATGTCTAGAATAGACGATGCAGTAAGTCGAATACTGACGGTAAAATTTGACTCGGGTTTGTTTGAAGAGCCCTATCTGACTAAAGAAGGATCAGAAGATAAAGCTTTGGGTGATGCTAATGATCGCAAGGTTGCATCTGAACTGGTGAGCAAGTCATTGGTACTGCTTAAAAATGAAAATGAAATCTTACCCTTTAAAAAGGACGAAACGATATTTGTACTAGGACCTGGAGCGAATAATATCGGTTTACAGTGCGGTGGTTGGACCATTTACTGGCAAGGGTCTCCAGATATCGCTGGTTATCCACTTACAAAAGGCACCACTATTCTAAATGGGTTACAAAACTTAGGTGTAGGGCAGAATGTAACTTTCATAACCGATTTGAATCAAATTTCGAAAGCAGATAAAATTCTTCTGGTTCTGAGTGAAATGCCTTATGCAGAAATGAATGGTGATACGGCTGACATGAGTATTATCGGTAGCCTTGCTTCACCAGAAAATAAGGTTGCCATAGAAATGGCAAATGCACAAAACAAGCCAATCGTCACTTTGATAATAGCAGGAAGAGAAGTCCTTATAGACGAGTATGTAAATCAGTGGGATGGCTTGGTCATGGGTTTTTTGCCAGGAAGCGAAGGACAAGGTGTGGCAGATGTCTTACTTGGCATGCGAAATTTTGTGGGTAAACTTCCAATGCCGTGGTATAAAGAGGTTGAGGATATTGGAACTGAAAAAGCTGACTTGCTATATCCAGTAGGCTTTGGTTTAAGCTACCCGAAAGACTAAGGTCAGACACTGGAGCGAGAAATAGCTTCATATTTCAACCATAGGAGATGATGAGATGAATTATCGGATAGAAAAAAAGGCGAGTTTTCAGATGATCGGCGTGGAAAAAATCATCAGCATGGTAAATGGCGAGAATTTTATCGAAGTTCCAAGCTTTTGGCAAGCGTGTTTTCAAGATGGCACGGTGGATAAACTTGATGCTTTAGGTAAGGATGCGCCTCATCCTGGTGGTCCGGGGTTGTTTCCTGTAAATGCGATCATGTGTTATGAAGACTTAGGGAAAGAAGCTTTTCCATATCTTATCGGCACCTTTATGCCAGAAAAAGATATCCCAGAAGGCTATAAAGTCGTGGATGTACAGGAGACGCTATGGGCGATTTTCACCACAGAAAAGTATCTCCAGCCTAATACGTCTAGTGCGGTACAAGATGTATGGAAAGGAATCTATTCAGAATGGTTTCCGTCTACTCGTTATGAGCAAGCAGAAGGCCCCAATCTAGAGCTGTATTACGAAGATGAAGGCGGTTATGAGCACTGTGAAATTTGGATTCCGATAAAAGAGTAGTCCATGAAAAAAACACATGTCGAGCTAGAAATTTTGAGAACGCTTTCATTTGTTGCCGTGTTTAACCAGCATGTTTTGGGTGCAGCGGCGCGGCGAAACGAGGGTCTTTTGCCGATTAAGATGGAGTGGGTCATCTCCTTTTTATTTGAATTATCCCGGTTTGCGGTTCCTGCGTTTGTGTTCATGTTTGGCCTTTTGATGGTCATCACCTATAAAGAAAATACTAAGTACACGGATTTCCTTAAACGCCGCTTTAAGCAAATCTACGTGCCCTATTTGATCGCGACGTTTGTTTATATCGCCTATGACATCTATCGGTTTCAAGAAGAAATCGGGCTTATGGCATTAGGAAAGACGACCATAGAAAAAATACTACTGGGAAATGGATTTTATCATCTCTGGTACATCCCCATGATTTTTCAGTTTGTCATCTTCGCACCAATCTTGTTCGCAGTGATCCGCATCATTCGATCGAACAAGAATGACCATAATAAGCAAATGGTATTATTCTCTGCTTTTATCGTTTTGTGTTTTGTTTACCTAACCATTATGCCTAAACTCGACCTGCCGGTGTTTATCAAAACGAATTATACTAGGCTATTTCCCACCTGGCTGTTCTATTTCGGTATAGGTGCTGCATGTGGGCTCAACTATGAAAGGGTAAAGGTTCATATTAAACGGTTTTTCCCGGTCGCTGCAGTGATCGCCATCGCGGCCATCGCGTTCGCCTTTTATAAGGATGTACAGTATATCGCCATTAATCAGAAGGTCCACTTTAATCAAGTGAGTTTTTTAGAGCCGGTATATGCGGTACTCACAGTGATCGAGATTTTTGCATTAATCGGATTTGCTGATCTGATTAAAAGGAGTAACCTAGTTTCCAGAGTGAGCTTGATGATGGGTGCCAATTCTTTCACCGCCTATCTATTACATGCACTAATTATTTCCATCGTTTCGATGCAAATCGCTGGTTTTCAACCCGATTTGAACCTAACCATTTTTTACATGATACTTTATCCTGTGGCACTGGTGCTTACCGTGTTCCTATCTGCGCTCATAAACGGCGCAACGAAGCATGTTATAAGAACCCCGATTAAACAGTCATAGTAAAGGAGGCGACAGATATGGCGCGTATGAATATTAATCAGATGAGCTTTGCTAGTGTTTACCCGCTTCTCGTGGCTAAAGCTGAGAGAAAGGGTAAAACCAAAGCCGAAGTAGATGAAATTATTTTCTGGCTGACAGGCTATGATGAGGCTGGACTAAACATCGTTTTGACGAGTAAAACAGATTATGAGCACTTTTTCAAAGAAGCGCCGGCCATGAATCCATCGAGAGGGCTGATTAAAGGGGTCATCTGCGGTGTTCGCATCGAGGAAATCGAAGATGAAATCATGCGGGAAGTCCGTTATCTAGATAAACTTATCGATGAGCTCGCTAACGGGAAGGCGATGGAAAAAATACTAAGAAAATAACAAAAAATCCTGAATCTCCTTTAATAGGGTGATTCAGGATTTTTCGTTTATATGGGATGATCCTTAGGGGCAAATTATGATTCTCTATAGAACAGCATGCCGAGAGCGATGACAGCCACAGAGATAATGAGGTAAAAGCCGATGCTCGGATTCGTAATACCACCATAGACGATGATTAATGCACCGACCATGGCGCAGACAGGAACCACGAATCGCTTAACGAAGCTGAGATCCTTAAAGGTTCTGATGTACCAGACGTATAAGAATATATAGAGGGCGTAGATCAAAACGATGGGAATTTCATCGAGTCCGATGTAACGTCCGAATAGCTCGTTAAGGCTAGCATACCAAAGGGCGACATATCCGAACGATAAAGCAGCTGAGAAGATAGCAGAGTTGCTTGGAATGCCTGATTTTTCACTTACCTTGACCATGGCCTTAGGGAAAGGTCCCTGATTTCTAATGGCTAAGGAATAAGGGATTCTAATACATGAAAGTACCAGTCCATTTAAAGTTCCTAGGCAGGAAACGATAACGAAGACAGTGAGGATTACTGATGCAGCAGATCCGAAAAGCTGAGTAGTAGCGGTGGTGACTGCCTGATCGCCTTGTGCGATGATATCCTGTGTCGGTAATACAGACGCCACACCTAAAAAGTAAAGCACGTAGACGGCGAAAACGATTAATGCACCAAAAATGAGTGCTTTTGGAAGGTTCTTTTTTGAATCTCTAATCTCACTGTTGATCGTTACGGCTGTAATCCATCCTTCATAGGCAAAGGCGGTCGCTACGACTGCGCTGGCAAGTGTGCCACTTGATGAGCCGATTGAAGAGGCAGCATTTGCAAAGTTAGTTGCAGTCATCTGATTAATCAAGCCAGAAATTGTACCGACGACAGCGACTAATGTCAGTGGAATAAGTTTGATAACCGTAGCACTGACTTGAAATTTCCCAGCGAGTATCGGTGAATAGGTATTGAGCAAATAAATGGCGACCATATAGAAAATGGAGAGCGCCCACGTACCCATTGAATTCGTAGGATTTTCACTTCCCAGTAATATCATCGTGTATAGTGATGCAACCCAAGCGAGGATGGCGGATAATGGTGCATAATAGAGAACGCCTTTAAACCAACCGACTAAATATCCGAAACGTTTACCGTAAGCCATTTCAGAATAGTCGACGATACCATTTGATTTTTCGATTCGCTGCGCAAACTCAGCAAAAACCAAAGAACCGAAAATCATGGAGAAGGCGCCCAGTCCCCAAGCAAGTAATGCGATGATGAGGTTACCGTTAGTAAGTGTCAGGACGTCATCCGCTTTAAAGAATACGCCTGATCCGATGACGACCCCTACCACCATAGCGATGGCCGTGGGAAGACCGTATTTTTTTTCGAGTTTTTGTTCCATACATCCACCTCGTATAATTTTTGCAGTTAAATCAATGTGTTCATCGCGATATTAGGTGTAATTTTACGGGTTTCAACAGTGGTTGTCAATGTATTTATATTAAACATAGTGCATATAAAAGTGGACGAACTCTCAAATTTATGGAAATAAAAAGTGCAGCATAATGGTTATGCTGCACCCGATAAACATATCTATTTATTTGTTTAATATATTGAACGAAAGTTTAAAATGAGGGAGGTGTCATCGCCCATACACTATGACTTTCACGATCACCGATGTTAATATATCGATGTGGAATTGAAGAGTCAAATGAAATGGAGTCGCCTTCGCCTAAGTAATATTCATTATTTCCTACTTTAATAAGTAAATGGCCTTTAAGCACATAGCCACATTCTTCACCAGTGTGTGCGATCAACTCTTCTGTTGAAGATTCGCCACCCTTCAATATAATGTACAGAAATTCAATATTTCGATTCATATCGGGTGTGAGCAATTCGTAAATACCAGTTGAACGATCGATGAGAAGGCGCTTGCGTTCATCCTTCCTAACAACAGGATTTGTCGAAAGACTCGGTTCATCATCAAAAAAGAATCCGACACTTACATTTAATGCCTTGGCCACTTTATAAAGCGCTGTCACAGAAGGGACAACCTTGTCGTTCTCAATTTGACTGATCAAACCTGTGGAAACACCTGATTTTTCAGCTAGCTCCTTAATGCTGAGATTTAGTTTTGTACGAAGGGCTCTGATTTTTTTGCCTAAATCTATGTCCATGTTTATACCTCGAAATCTTCTTTTTTTTATTATACATGAATCTTTCTGAAAATAATATTAAAATGTAAGTTCAATATAATGAATTTAAGTTCAGTATATGTTACATTATGTTCATAAGGTGAAGATCACTTTAAATGATTTAGGGGGTATTTATTATGAAGCAGGCATTAATTAGTGCTGATAATGTTTGGGTGTTATGGGCGATCATTGCTGGTTGGGCTTATGTCAGTATTTGGCTTGAGCAAAAGTACAATTGGGCATCAAAAATAACTGGCGCAATCATTGCACTTGTAGGGGCGATGGCGTTATCAAATTTCGGAATCATTCCAACAGAATCTGGTGTTTACGATGTTATCTGGTCTTATGTTGTTCCAATGGCGATTCCCATGCTTCTTTATCAAGCGAATATTAAAAAGATTTGGAAAGAGTCTGGTAGAATGCTCGGTATTTATTTGATTGGCGCTTTTGCCACCTGTATCGGCGTCGTTATCGCATTCTTTGCTGTGAAGAGTTTCGTTCCAGATCTCTATAAAGTCGCCGCGATGATTTGCGGATCATACATCGGCGGTGGTGTGAATTTCGTCGCCATGTCAGAAGCGTTTGGTGCTGCTGGAGAAGTGGTTTCTGCTACCATCGTGGCAGATAACATGGTAATGGCGATGTACTTTTTCGTCCTGATGACCGTGCCTACCATCGCAATTTTTAGAAGGTTGTTTAAGCATCCCCATATCGATGCAGTTGAAAGTGGCGTAGGTAAAGATGAAAACCTCGCTAGCAAATACTGGCAAAGAAAAGAAATCTCATTAAAAGACATTGCGTTTGCAGTAGGAAGTGCTATCGTAATCGTCGCAGTAAGCATCGAGATTTCAAAATTCTTTGGAACGATTATCCCGACTGATAATGAGTTCGTGAAGGTGCTGAATAGCTTATTAGGTAATAAATATCTGATGATTACTACACTTACCATGTTGTTCGCGACATTTATGCCGAAAACATTTGGTGAAGCAAAAGGCGCGCAGGAAATTGGAACCTTCCTAATTTACTTGTTTTTCGTCGTCATCGGCGTTCCTGCATCGATCCCACAAATCATTCAAAATTCACCTATTTTACTAGTGTTCTGTTTAATCGTCGTATTTATTAACTTGGCGATTATGATGGTGATCGGCAGATTATTTAAGTTCGATTTAGAAGAAATTCTCATCGCTTCAAATGCCAATATCGGTGGTCCTACGACGGCAGCAGCGATGGCCATTTCAAAAGGCTGGACAAAGCTGATTGCCCCTGCGATGCTGGTGGGTGTCTTAGGTTATATAATCGGAAACTATTTCGCAATTATTGTCGCTAACTGGCTTTCGAACTTTTAATGGGTGAAGTGATGACTAAAATTTTTGATTGTCATGGTGATATTTGGAACGATGTCGTTAAAAAGCGCATGAGCGGTGAATCGGCAGTTATCAAAAATCACCATCTTGATAAGTTTAAGAAGGGGAACATCTTTAGCGGGATTTTCGTCATATGGATCGATTCGCCACCAGAGCATCAGCCTGAAAAGCGATTTAAACAAATCTTCGATGCCATGCACAGCGAACTCGTAGAAAATTCGGATCTCCTCCATGTGGTAAAGAAAGTTGAGGATTTTGATGATGCCCAGCTCTCTGGGAAGTTCCCTATAGTACTTGGGATAGAAGGCCTAGATGGCATTCATTCAATCGAAGCGCTTGAATCGCTGTACGATTATGGCTTTCGCCATGCATCACTTACATGGAACATGGCAAACGATTTTGCCACTGGTGTGAAGGGATCGCCTAATGAGGGACTTACTGAACTGGGGTATCAAGCCATAAAATTCATGGAAGCTAAAGGCATGTTGATCGATGTTAGCCATTTAAATGAAAAGAGCTTTTGGGATATTATCTCAGTCGTAAATCATCCGATTATCGCCTCGCATTCCAACGTTAAAGAACTATGTCCAGTTCCAAGAAATCTCAGTAACGAACAAATTTTAGCGATTAAGAATACTGGGGGTCTCATAGGGGTTAATGCCTTTAGAGAGTTTATCGATCTGGAGCAATCCAAGCAAACAGTTTCGCGTTTAGCCGATCATATAGACTACCTGGTAATCCTTGCAGGTATAGACCACGTAGGATTCGGATTCGACTTTGTAGATTATTTGGATGAGGAAGCCATGGGCACTTTTTCTAATGGTCTGCCAGAGTATACTAAAGGACTCGAAAACTGTACAAAGGTGCGAAATCTCATTTTAGAACTTATAAAAAGGGGCTACACCGAGGAAGATATCAAAAAGATAGCCTATAAAAATTTCATTAGGGTGTTCAAATCGTTATAATAAACACGATAAAAAAACTGGTTGCCAGAAATGGCAGCCAGTTTTTGTTTATACAAGCCTGTAAACGTTGAGCTCTGTTTTAATTTTATCGACAGAATCTCTTAACTGATTCATGTTAGACGCAACCAGCTCGGTGTTAGCGGTTTGCTCCTCGATAACGGCTAAAAGTTCTTGAATTTCAGAAGCAGATTTGTGCGACACATCCTCCATTCGGCCGATGCGGCGCATGACTTCCTGTTTAATGTCATGTATATGTCGTGACTGGACAGAAAGGGCATCGACGCTAGTCAGAACCCCTTCAATGGCTGTAACGATCTGACGATAAAGATGCGTCATAGTGGCGAGCTTGGCCACAGACTCGTCGATTATCCCCATGTTTGAATGAGTGGTTTGTACGGCATGATCCACATCGGCGATGATGCTTGAAACGATTTCCGATACTTCATTTACGGCTGCATCTGAACCTTCCGCCAACTTTCGAATTTCATCTGCCACCACCGCGAAACCACGACCAGCCTCACCAGCTCTGGCCGCCTCGATGGAAGCGTTAAGTGCTAAGAGGTTTGTTTGGGATGCGATAGACCGAATCGTATCGATAATCTGGCGGATGCCGTCCGATTTCTTTTGCAGTGCCACAAGCTGGCGAGTGTTTTCATCGAAGCCTGTCTCGGCCTTTTTAAGGCTGATTTCACAGCCAGCGAGCTCGTTTTCAGAGGTGCGGGTATTTTTCTGAAGGGTTAGCATTTGATGATGGGTTTCTGCGATATGTTGGCCCATTCGATCGAGTTGATCATCTAACGAATTACCAGCCGATTTGCTCTGGGAAGCCTCGCCAACCTGCATGATGATGCCATTTGAAAGTGTGCTTAAGCTGGCAGCATTTTGATTCATGCTTTCAGAAATCTGATCTACAGCACCATTGATTTCGTGATACATCACCACGACATCTTCTGTCAGGTTCGCAATCTCAGTTAGCATGCCGCGGTTATTGGTGACGAGTGTGCTTAAAGCTTGCTGGATTTGGCCCAGCTCACTTTTGACAGGACGTCCAAAATCGGAGACCGTTAAGTCGAAATTAGCCGCCTTAGTTGCTCCATCCGACATGTGGTGTATTGACCGTGTGATTTGGCGCGTAAAAAAAGTGAAGGCGAGAGTGGCCAGTATTAGGATGCCTACAGAAATTAAAATTCCCTTTAAGAAGCTATTCATGAACGCATCATAGGATTCAGAAATATCGAAATCGGTGCCAATCACTGCGTAGGGCACGCCTGAAGAATCACGCACTAAAAAATAGCTACTCATAAGCTTTCCAAATTCGCCATCCTCATATAAACCCGGCATATCAGCGCCTGTGAGCATTAACTCTTCATAAATCGGTAGATAGTCGTCTTCGACCGACTCACCATAGGCGATATATTCATCTTCATCTGAAGTGGATGCATCGGCAAAATAGTACCAGTTGCCTTGATCGTCTTTAGTTGATATGTATACGTATTCCGCACCTGAGGATTGCTTGAGCTGGTGAAGGGATTCTCTTAGTTCAAGATATTTTTGGTCAGTGCTCGCATCGACTTCGGTTTTAATGCGATCAATCGTGGTAAAATCAACATGGTCCTTTAAATAGCTAGAGACGCTTGTGGCTGTCCGAGTTGCATTTTCCTTTAACATTCGGAATACCATATTATAGGACAGTAGCTGTAGTGATGCACTGCAGATAAAAATAAGTGCAAAAGCAATGGTGACAAGTTTATAACTAAGTTTATCAATAAATCTCATGGGTCCCCCTATTAATATAAATAATGTTTTACACCTCCATGTATGATTATAATCGTGATATAATGCGAATACAATAAGTGGTTAAGCAACATTTCAGATATCGATTATATTTATGTGGTTGGAGGTAACTAACGATGAGGAAAGTAATCGTCTATATCGCTCAAAGCCTAGACGGATTTATCGCGAAGCCTGACGGGGATATCCAGTGGTTGTCTATCGTCGAAAAGGAAGGTGAAGACTATGGTTATAATGCCTTCGTTGAATCAGTGGATACGGTATTCATGGGTAGAAAAACGTATGAGAAGGTATTAAGCTTCGGCATAGAGTTTCCCCATAAAGGTAGAAAGTGCTATGTGCTTACCAGCCAGCAGAGAGATTCTGATGAGAATGTGACGTTTTTTAATGGCGATTTGAAGGGACTCGTGGATGAACTAAAAAAACAGGAGGGCGGTCATATTTTCATCGATGGCGGCGCAGAGACAGTGCGCGCTTTTAGAGCGCTTGATCTGGTAGATGAGTATGTGATCTCTATCATCCCTGTCTTACTTGGATCCGGCATCAGACTTTTTAAAGAGGTGGAGACTGAGAACCTGCTTAAGCTCACAAATTCAAGGGTATATGAATCTGGATTGGTACAGTTGAAATATACGCGTTAAAAGATTGATGAATGAGGTGAATCGCCTTTGAAGAAACTTAGCATCGCACTAACAATTCTCTTTTTCCTTTTAAGTGGCCTAGCGGGCTTCACTACAGTGGCACCAGTAGAATTAACAAGTGAAGAGGTATCTTATCTATCAAAGAGAGGGCCTATTAAGCTTGCGGTTGATCCCGACTGGTATCCATATGAGGAGATAGATGACGAAGGCCAATATCATGGTATCGCAGCAGATATTCTCGCACTTGTTTCCGAAAGAGTAGGCGTCATTTTTGAGGTCGTCCCCACCAATAGCTGGGATGAGTCGCTTTCACTGGCAAAATCCGGAGCAGTGGATGCACTGGCATGCCTCAACCAAACAGAGGAACGTGACGAATGGCTTCTATTTACGACACCTTATCTCATCGATCCTAGTGTCATCATTACACGGCAGACACATGATTATATCTCGGATCTTGAACGATTTACAGATGAGACCATCGTCTTACCAGAGGGAACCAGCATTGAGGAATGGGTAAGAAATGATTACCCCGGCATGCAGGTCATCGTCGTTGAAAGCGAAGAGAAAGCCATCGCCTATGTGGATGAGCAGAAGGCAGACATGACGATTCGCTCCCTCACCATGGCTGCATATATCATCAAAAATGAGGGCTATTTTAATCTGAAAATCGCAGGCGAGGTTCCTGGATATGATAATCAGTTTAAAATAGGCATTACGAAGCAAGATGCAATATTACAGACGATTTTAAATAAGGGCATCGCGTCCATCTCCGAACAGGAAATCCAATCGATTATCAACCGTCATATTTCCATCGAAGTGGTGAAGGGCTTTGATTATAAACTGTTCGGCGTCGTGGTCGGAGGACTTACGATAGTTTTGTGTGTTGGTTTTTATTGGCTCCGCAAGGTGCAAAAACTCAATGCACAGCTTAAGTCAAGGCAGGAGGAGCTCCTCGCGCTTAGCGAACGGTTAATGGAAAGTGAAGGCAACTATAAACGGATTGCAGAGGAGCTCGAGTCGAATAATTTGCTGTTGAAAGAGGTCGCAACCGTAGATCCGCTTACTGGGCTGAATAACCGTTATTCCTATAATCAGCGGATTCTGGTGGAAATCGAACGTGCAAAACGCTATAATACGCCGTTATCGTTATTGATTTTAGATATGGACCATTTTAAACGAATCAATGACACATATGGGCATCAGGCGGGCGATGAGGTTATCCGTAAGATTTCCGAAGCCCTTCAAAGCATCATTCGGAAGGTGGATTCACTGGCGCGTTGGGGCGGCGAGGAGTTCGTGGTTCTACTCCCGGGAATCGGATTAAAGGACGCGTCGACAGTGGCGGAAAAGCTCCGTCAGAAGGTGGGTTCAGTGGTGCATTTCGAAAAGGAAATTATCACCGTGAGCATCGGCGTATCGACCTTTAGCGAACTGGAGTCCATGGAGGCCTGGTTTAATCGGACGGATCAAGCGCTGTATCATGCAAAACAGGAAGGTAGAAACCGCATTTGCTTAAGCGCGTCTCCTGAACTGACCCATAACGAGATTTTAGAGTGGAAGAGCGAATGGGAATCAGGAAATTTCGGCATCGACCAGCAGCATAAAGAGCTGTTAAGATCGGCAAACACTTTAATCGGCATGATGATGAGAAACGAAAAACCCGAAACCATCAAAGTTCAGCTTGATGCGGTACTTAGCCACATTAAGAGACACTTTAAATATGAAGAGCAGATGCTGAGTGAAGTGGGGTATAGCGAACTAGACGCGCATAAGGAGAACCATCGACAGCTTTTGATAATGGCGGATGAAATTATCGTAAGGTCCAACGAAGGAAAGCTTTTGCTTTCAGATGTGATCAGGTTCGTGGTGGGCGATGTCATCACGATGCATCTCCTAAAAGAAGATACCAAGTTTTTTGACCTGTTTTCAGAGAGGAAGCAAAATGGGTAAGAGACAAAGGGCGATGTTATTTATAGTCACCATGTTGATCGTTATAACGCTATTCGTAATGATGATTCCATCATGGCGAAGCCACGTATTAATGCGCGTGATTACTAAATTTGAAAGCGCAAACGCGGTGGGTAAGGCAGAAGGTATTCACATCGCGTTTACATCGCCCCGAGAGGGCGATCTAGAGGGGCTAAAATGGTCATCGCCGATGATCCTTTTCAACAAGTTTGATATGCCCATGGAGCGTTTGGGATTTGAAGGCGAAAAAACTGTGGATTTGTCCATTTACTATACCTTTGGGGCGTTTGAAAATGGATCATCACTCATCTATAAAGAGGATTCTCCCTATAATAGTGCGTTCTATGGCGCTTATGTGATTCGGCTGGATGATTCGAAGGGTCCTGTTGATCTTATGAAGCTTACAGCCGCCATAACCCGTTATGATTATCGCGTATTGATACTTTATCAATTGGGGCTCGACATTAAAGAAGCGTCCTTTAACGCACTGGTAACTGAGGTTCAAAAGGGTGTATCATGCTTTGGTTCGGATGACTGGCTTCAGGTGGATGCTGTGATCGAAACCCGTTCTGTGTCCCATGCTTCCAGCGGCTTTAGACAGCATTACTTGCAGTTTGGATGGCCTCTGAAGAATCAATTGTTAGCCGATTTTCCTGAGGTGACACTATACGGAAGAACCTATACGAAATATTACGCGGAAGAGGGCGTTTATGTTATCTTTTATGTACAAGCAGCAACGCCAGAGCTGGTGGACGCAACAGATAAGCTAATATTATCCAAATCGAAAATTATCAAAGAGTGGTAACCCAGGTTACCGCTTTTTTCATGTCAACCCGCTATACTATTTACACTGGGCTAGCTCTAACAAAAAATAACCTTGATTAGGCTTACGACAGAATCCAATGAAAGCAGGAAATCCATATGAAAATTAAACAAAAGCTGATCATCGCGTTTGGTATTTTAATCGTTCTCGCATTTGTCATCGTCGCCATTAACTTTAATACGTATCAAACCATGGCCAGTGATGCTAGTTTTGTAAATGAAGCGGGTAAGCTACGCGCAACTAGCTATCGAATGGCGCAACTTGCAAATATGGCTGTGAGCGGCGAGGGGATTGGCACAACAGAAGAATTAGGTAACGCAGTAAAGTTGTTTGATGAAATTTTAACAGATATAAGTAAGGGTAATCCTACGAAAGGATTGGAAGCGCTCAATCATGCGCCGACTGAGGATAAACTTGAGGCCGTGGTGGCTTCGTGGGAGGAAACCTATAAGGGCGCTTATTTAGGTATTATGGAAAGTGGAGACACTGATGCTTTAGCAGTGATAAATGATTCTGTAAAGGATTATGTAAGCAGCATTAATGATATGGTGACAGGGTATTCAGCCTTTTCAAGTGGTAAGGTTGCTGCGGCAAAATGGACCAATGGTGTGCTTAGCGTGATTGCGTTTGTGGTGGGTGCTGTTTCATTTGTATTCTTAAATAAGGGAATCCGCAAACCGATTCAGATGCTCACTGAGGAATTAAAAGCGCTGTCGGAGGGAAATGGCGATTTGACGAAGCGCATCGCGGTAAGGGGTAAGGATGAGGTTGCTGAGATGACGCGTTATTTTAACACGTTCATCAGCGATATACACGGGATCGTCAGTGATATTTCAAAAATTTCACGTGTTTTATCAGAAAACATGAATGCGATTACGAATACTACGGACGAGCTGACCCGTGCCACTGAGATGATAGCGGGCTCATCTATGGAAGTGGCTGAGGGTTCCGTGATTCAGAATTCGAAGCTTGAGGATTTGGGAAATCTGGTGAATCAGCTGAAGGAGGATATTTCTGGGGTTTCACACCGTGCGAATCAGACGCTTCGATCGTCTGAAATGTCAGAAGAATCAGTGGTAGCAGGAAACGCTCAGGTGAAAATCCAGTCAGATGAGTTGGTTAGTTTTGTTTCATCAATTAATGATGCATCACAGACGGTAGAGGAGTTAAATCGTTCGTCTGAAGCGATTAAAGCAATCATCGGTTTGATTCATAGCATCTCTTCACAGACGAACCTGTTAGCACTAAACGCTTCCATCGAAGCAGCGCGTGCGGGAGAAGCGGGAAGAGGATTTGCCGTGGTGGCAGATGAAATCCGAAAGCTAGCTGAGGAGACCTCGGAATCGGCTAAGAAAATAAATGATATCGTGTCTAGCATCGGCGATAAAACCCATAATGTTAAAACGTCCATGGACAGCCTCGTAGAGCGCACGAAAATTCAAGAGAGCTCTATGGAGACCATGAAAAAAGAACTGGAGAAAATCCTGACGCGAACGGCGATTACACTTTCGAAATCAAAGGATATTTTGGAGATTTCATCAAAGGTTGATGGAGAATTTCAAACCATAATTCATGCGGCCAGCGAAATTCAAGGTGTCGCGAGACAAAATGCTGCTAATACACAGGATGTGGCGTCAGCAGTTCAGGAGCAAACAGCCTCCTTCGAAGAGGTGTCGGCAAATATAAGCGCCATAAACGATATGGCAGGTGAGCTTTCTAATATTGTGGGAAGGTTTAAGATATAAGGAAATGCTTACAAAACGTAACCTATGTCACCGTTCTTTAATCAGATAATAGTTATACTGATATTAAGGGGGTGACGACATGAGAATTAAACATCAATTATTACTTACACATGGGCTATTGGTTATTTTAGCACTCTCAATCGTCTTGATCAATATGGGAATCTATAAGGGGATTGAAAGCGATGCACACATCGTTAACGAGGCTGGAAAGCTTCGTATGCTAAGTTATAATATGGCGATGCGCATTAATCTACTGTCAAATGAGAATACAAACTTTGAACCCATTATGGATCGGATGATTGCTTTTGAAGCAATTATCGCTGAACTGTCCAGCACAGACGGAGAATCAGGTGTACGTATTCAAGATCGAAAAGCGCTTCATCAGTTAGGAGAAATCCAGCAAAAATGGGTGAAAATTTTAAAACCCCTTTATCTTCAGAGTATGGAGAATCCAGCCGACGGTGAAAGTAAAAAAAAGCTGAACCAATACGTTGAACCGTTTGTGGATGACATAAATACCATGGTTACTGATTACTCCGATTATGCCGATCAGAAGGTAACGCAGGCTTTTTCACTAAACGCGGGTCTGGTGGCACTCCTCGTTGCACTTACGTTATACTCTTATGTGTCCACGAATAAAAACATCAGAAAACCGATGACGGTTCTGATGGATGAGCTTAAAACGCTATCCTATCTAGATGATGAGGTTTCGAGTAAGATCAAAGATGTTCATCCCGACGAGTTTTCTGAGATGAATCAGTATTTTAATGAGATGATGTTTGATCAACTGACCAAGGTATTCACCCGAAAAGCGGGTTTATCAAAGCTCAGCCGAATGGTTCAGTTTAATGAACAAATGCCTAAGCGGCTCAGCCTTTGTTTTATCGATGTAAATGGCTTAAAAGAGGTAAATGATCACCTCGGTCATCGTTATGGCGATGAACTAATCGTATCGGCAATCGCGAGTATCCAGCATGAAATTCGTTCTGAGGATTTTATCATACGCATGGGTGGTGATGAATTCTTGATCGTCTTCAAAGACGTAGGTGATGATGCGGCAGAAAAAATATGGCATCGCATCAACCAGCACTATGAAGTCATCAACACCACCGAGGATCGTCCTTATCTTATCAGCGTCAGCCATGGTGTCGTGGAATATAGCCAGTTTGAAAAGACTCAGATCGATGTGATGATCAAACACGCCGATGATAAAATGTACGCAGAAAAAAAGTTCATCAAAGATGAACTTAAGCTAAAGGTCGTTCGGAAAACGCTATTAGAACCTGTTTAAATTTTTGCGATTTCTCCTAAGGTATAGTCCTTATCGCCAGCTTTTTCGATGGATTCGGCGGTGATCAGGGCTTTTTCTTTATATGACTTCACCAAATCGGTATTGCCCAAAACTTTATGGGCATTGGCCAACCCTTCATAAGCGAACGCTAGGTCGAAATCGGCGATGCCTTCCGCTAAGCAAATATCGAGACAGTTCTGCGCATGATAGAGCGCTTGTTCACCTTTGCCGAGTAAAGTATAAACCTTTGCCACTTGCCATTCACCGCGTTCGTGATGGAGCGGTGTGCCCACGAGGCCCCACAGATAACGCGAGGTATGCGCACAGTGAATCATCTCGAGGTCGTCTTTTGTGGAGCGCTCCGCCATGTCGATATAATCCCAGGTCTTATTAAAACAAGCGAGGGCTTGTTCCTTTTGAAAATCCTTTAATTCCATTTCCCACCTCCTAGGTTCATTATAATTGTGATATAATACGGTTACAATAGAAAAGAGGACAGCCGATGAATTATATAGAAGCGATTAGACAGTATAAACCATCTGATGAACAGGAGTTAAACGATCAAAAGGTGATTTTGAAATTTATAGAAGAAAACCCATCAAATGTGCTCACCCGAGAGAATGAAGTGGCGCACCTCACTAGCTCTGGTCTCGTGCTCAACGGATCGCTTGATAAGGTTTTGATGGTCCATCATAATATCTATAATACATGGGCGTGGACAGGTGGACATGCCGATGGTGACGAAGACATGCTGGAAGTGGCCGTAAGGGAGGCCATAGAAGAAACAGGTGTACAGGCCATAACCCCTCTTTTCGAGGAAATCGCCTCAGTGGATATTATTCCCGTTTACGGTCATGTAAAACGTGGGAGGTTCGTTTCATCCCATCTCCATATGAATGTGTCCTACGTGCTCATCGCTGATGAGAACGAGGACACCCAAATCAAACACGATGAAAATAGCGGTGTGATGTGGGTATCGGTGGACGACCTCGCTCGCTATTCTGGGGAACCGTATCTCGTGGCCATCTATGAAAAAATCATCGCCCATGCGAGGGCCTATAAGCGCCAAAATAGCTAAAAATGCCTATTCTGGCGTTTTTCGTGTTCAAAAAAAAGATTAAAAATCCTATAGGTGGTATAAATAGCATATAAGCGCGCACATGCTTAAATTTGTGGTCTAATCATAGCATAGAAAAAGGTGGTAATTTATGCGTCAACTTAGTAACGTCTTAAGTCATCGAAAAGCAGTGGGAATCGCACTCACCATAGGGGTTTTACTAGGGGTGATGTTCTTCTCGCTGGCCTTTTACGAGAACAACCGAATCAATCAGCAGGAGACCATAAAAGCCACCGAGCACTTCGTCGTATTAGATAATAAGCTCAACACCTTGGTTTATACGAATATTCATTTGCTCCAGGGCTTCATGGCCTATATCCAGACAAATGATGAACTCTATGATGAGAATATCTATCGATTTTTGGATGTGTTACTTTCATCACAACATGAGATGATCAATAACGTCGGAATCATAAAGGACACCACCATCGTCTGGAATTATCCTTATGAGAATAATAAAGCCAGTATCGGTGTGGATCTAGCCACTGTAGAAGCTCAAAAGGAAGTCGTGCTAAAGGTTAAAAACGAGAGGAAAACACTTTTTCAGGGTCCGATTAATCTCGTACAAGGCGGCAAAGGATTTATTATCAGGCATCCAGTCGTCGAGTCCGATGGTACCTACTGGGGCCAAGTAAGCATCGTCCTGAAACACGATGAATTTCTCGCGGAAATCGCCAAATATGAAGAAGAGCTTAATATCAAGGCGGTGATTCTATCTGCCGGTAGCGTCATCTACGGCGATGAAAGTCAACTTGATAAAGATTTATACTGGTTCACGTTTGATGATGAAGCCTTTGTTTGGGATGTGGGGATTGAACTGAAGGATCATAATGGAGACGTCCTTTATCGCACACTGTTGTTCGGGTTCTTAGAGACCATCGCGCTATTAGCCATCAGTATTGCTTCATATGTCAGCGTTCGTGCAAACGAAAAAGTCAAACACGAGTCGATTCATGATCACCTCACGGGACTTCGTAACCGCTACACGCTGGAAGAGACCATGGATCAGGTGTTCGCAGCAGCCAATCGAAATGGCCATAAGGTCGGTATTCTACTCATCGATTTAAATCACTTTAAAGAGATTAACGATACACACGGACATACCACCGGTGACGAGGTGCTTAAAGAGGTTGCATTGAGGCTTCAAAAGGCTTCAAGGTCCGATGAAATTCTGTTCAGGGTAGGCGGAGATGAATTCATGCTCGTCGTTCCTGTCGTTAACGGATTCGGTGTCCTACATGCCATAAAGAATAGAATTCAAGAACACCTGACATTCATACTCGATGTCCATGGCTATCAAATCAAGGTCAGTGCCAGTATCGGCTGTGCCATGTATAAGGATGACGGTGATAACTTCGATATCCTCTATCAAGTGGCAGACCGCAGGATGTACGACGAGAAACACAGTTTATAGATCATCTATAGGACGAAATGAAAGGGCTAACGATTTAGCCCTTTTTTATATGGGCGAATCATCTAATGAACTTTTAATCTCTGACATCATTTGGAAATATTAATCAGGTGAACTTAGGGGTATAATTAAACTATCAACATAAGCAAACTTTCAAAATAAAGGAAGTGACTGAAATGAAAAAGCTCAAAGATTCAATTCGATTTATAGGAGAACAATTAAGCCGTTCACTTAAACGGTTTCCAGTGACCTTAATCGTCACGGCAGGCTTCGTTATAACGGCCATCACCCTCGCACATGCTGACTACGATGCGGCAAATCGTGAACAGCTGGAGCGGATGCTATTTGCGCTCGCTGTGGGTATCCCGCTTACGGCAGCACTGACGCTGGTGGTGGAAAGACTTGGGCTTACAGGCATGAAGCGTTATGGTTTACTAGCAGTTGGTGTACTGGCCACTATTGGGTACTATTTCACCATTCCTGAGGATTATAACCAGTACTTCGTTATGCGATTCCTCGCACTTTGGGCCATGCTGTTCTTCGGATTTCTCATGGCACCATATTTTCATAAACGTGAGGGCTTATCGCGATACACCCTCCATCTGGTAGGACGCTTTTTTCTCACCGTGTTGTTTTCAGGGGTCATCATGGGTGGCTTATCCATGATGGTGTTCACCATCGAGGAGCTCTTTGGTGTGAACTGGTGGGATGAGATCTATCTCGATTTGTTCCTGGTCATCGCTGGTGCCTTTAGTGTTACCTATTTCTTAGGGAGTGTTCCAGAAATTAATGTCGAGGTGAAGGTGGAGGATTACTCAAAAATCTTTAAAAGCCTATTCCTCTATATCATCATCCCGATCGTTTCCGTCTATACGGTGATTCTCTATGCTTACTTCGTTAAAATCCTCATGGGCTTTAAGCTTCCAGAGGGAATTATCGGCAACCTCGTGCTTTGGTATGCACTGGTGAGTGTCGTCACCCTTTTCTTTATCAGAGACCTGAGAGACCAAGTCAAATGGCTTGATAAATTTTATAAATGGTACATCCCAGCGATGATCGTGCCACTGGCCATGCTGTTCCTGGCGATCTTCGTGAGAATCGATGCTTACGGCATCACCATGCCGCGTTATTTCGTCGTGGCACTGGCACTGTTTTCAACACTTGGCCTAGCCATCATGCGATTTAAGAAGGGCGATACAGCTGTAGCGCTCATGACACTACTGGTCATCTTCATCGCCGTCTCCTTTTACGGTGGACTGTCAGGCTATAGCTTAACCCTTTGGGATCAAAATACGCAGCTTGAAAACCTATTAAGAGAAAACAGCATGCTTGATGCCTCTGGAAATATCATCGCAAATCCGTCCCTTTCAGGGGAAAATCAGCAGCAAGTCTCAGAAAAAATCGAGTTTCTACTTCGTAACTATTCCGTGGAAGAAGTGGCGGTTTTACCTGAGGACTTCACACGCGATAATGCGAAGGACACGCTAGGCTTTGAACTGGTCTATTATTGGCATAACCCAATCGATGCGGGTAACAGAATTTACTACTATGCGAAAGAAATGTCCAGAATGATCGATTTAAAGGGAGCTGATTTTATGCTATCTACCAGCCACTACGAGTCGTTAGTTCAGGCAGGGTTATCTGGTGGCTACACCGTTTCCAAGGAATCGGATGACAGCTTAATGACGTTTTATAAGGACGGGGCAGTGGTGATGACGGCGGATATTCACGAGGCTGCAGCAGGTTTTTATGTAGACCAGACGAAGCCTTATGTAATGACATCCGCGGATGGTAGCATCACCCTCACTTTAGACTTTTTAAGCATCGAGGGCAAGGTTGTGAGTGGCGGTGACGCCTCTAATCCAGCGGATTTGGAAATCGAATACTTCGATGTGAGAATCCTCATCGACCTTCCTTAGTAATTTTCTCGGGATTAACGATTTGTTCACGTTCTGTTCGTTGCTATTCATAAAATTTGATTGTATAATATTTTGCATAACGAAATAGTTTGATCAGAAAATCAGAGAGAGAAATTGGAAGGAATAGCACGATGAAGGGATCAAAAACAGCCTACGACAGACAAAGCTATATTAACAAGCAGGTGGCCTATTTTACCGAACACGCAGTGAAAAATCCTAAGCTCCTGGGGATGGAGTTCGAGCATTTCATGCTCGATGCAGACACCCTTAGGAGCTATGGTTATTTTGAGCCAAATGGCCAGTCGGACATGATGAATGCCCTTAAGGAAAAGGGATGGCAGGTGATCCAAGAGCAGGATGGCTATCTTTTAGGCCTGGAGAAAAACGGGGACACCATTACCCTTGAACCAGGTGGTCAGGTGGAAATCAGCCTAAGGCCACTATCGACGCTCATAGAGATCAACCGTGCGTACCGCGAGGTCATCGATGAAATTTATTCGGTTCTAAGACCGAATCAGATTATCGCCGGTCTGGGGTATCATCCCGTAACGAAGATAGACGAACTCCCGCTTTTACCGAAAAAGCGTTACCATATGATGTATGAGTACTTTAAAAACAACGGTGCCTACTGCCATAACATGATGAAGGGAACCGCAGCGACGCAGGTTTCCATCGATTATTCAGATGAACAAGACTTTATCAAAAAGTTCAGAGTGGCGAACTACCTTTCGCCCATCATCGCCACATTATTCGATGCGACACCCGTTTTTGAGGGTGAGCCTGTGAAAGGGCGCAACATGCGCGCTCGCATATGGGCAGAAACGGATATTAAACGGTCAAAGCTGATTCCGGGGAGCCTCACGACGCATTTTGATTTTGCGTCATATGTGGATTATCTCCTAAAATTACCACCGATTCTTTTATACTCAAGTGGTGAGCTCTTCTATTCAGGGGAGATGACACTGGAGGAATCGTTAAGCGTTTATCCCTATAGTGATGCGGATTTAGAGCATCACCTCTCCATGGTGTTTCCCGATGTGAGGCTTAAGAAGTTCATCGAGATCCGGATGCCAGATGCCATGCCATATCCTTATAATCTCGGCGTAGCGGCGCTCATAAAAGGCGTCTTTTATAACGAACAGCTCTTAAACCACTACTATGATGAATCCTTAACGCATGACGACAGCTGGGTGGAAAGTCAAAATGCCAGCTTAAATGAAGGCGATCCAGCACTTCAGGCTTATGGCATCAACCTTCTAAAAAATGCCATCGCGGTTTTACCGCCAGAAGAAGCACAGTACCTGAGACAGCTTAAGGACGTCATCCAGACAGAAGGCGCCATGCTCGATTGGCTAAAGCGACTTCGTGTTGATTCACCAGAACGTTTTAAAGCCGTTATTACGATTTAGGAGGACCGCATGACCTATGAAAGCAAACTCGTCCAGCGGTTATTCGCGGACTATGACACCTTTAAGCAGGATTTTGATCAGATGAAGCATCAGGTGACCCATTCGAAGGCCATCTATAAAGGGGCACCGGTGCCTTATCTTCACATCCCGAAGCTCTATAACGATGCGGATATGGCGACGTTTAGAGCAGCACTTGATGGCATCCACGACATCTGTGAGCACACCATCGCCCTCTATTTAGAAAAACCGGAGACTCGCGAACTGTTTGGCTTCGATGAGAGGCTGGAAGCGCTGATTCTTCAGCCGCACCACTATAAAACCACAGTGCCCATGGGCAGATTCGACATTTTCTACTACGGTCCAGGCGATTTTCAGTTCTGTGAGCTAAATGCCGACGGCGCCTCTGCCATGAATGAGGACCACGAGCTCAGTCAAATCCTCATGAATTCGGCTCTAATGAACAGCATAAAGGATGAAATCCAGGTGGAAAAGTTTGAGCTCTTCCATAGCTGGGTGTCAGAAGTGAAAAGCATCTATGCAGAGTATCTAGAAAATATGTTGCTGGATACGGCCCATGCAGGCACAGCACATGCGGCTGAATTATCTTTCTCGAAACCGCTAGTGGCCATCCTAGACTTTATCGATAAGGGAAGCTCCATCGAGTTCGAGGTGTTTAAACGCACCTTTGAAGAAGACGGGTTTGACGCTATCATCATCGATCCGAGAGATCTGAAAATTTCAGACGGACATCTCATGGCAGATGGCCGAAAAATCGACATCATCTATCGAAGACTGGTGACGAAGGACCTTATGGACCGCTATGACGAGGTACCGGTGCTGATCGAAGGTATCCTCGCAGGGAAGACGTGCTTTATCGGTAGCCTTAAAACGCAGGTCATCCACACGAAACGCTTTTTCGAGGTGCTGTATGCGCCGGAAATACAGCCTTTCTTTACAGCGGAGCAGCTTGCCTTCATTAAGAAGCACGTGCCGTTTACACGGCCGCTAAAGCGTGATGAACACTATCAGGATTATCTCGCGCACAAGGATGCGTATATCATCAAGCCAGTGGACTACTACGCTTCTAAAGGCGTCTGTGCCGGTAAGGATTACACGGACCAGCAGTGGGCGGCGTTACTTGAGGAGAAGTGCTGTGAGGACTTCATCATCCAGAAGTATTGCCCAGTAGCACTGGTGGATAATGTGCTTGAGATGCCGGATGGTGGATTGGAACAACGGACGTTTAAAACCATCACCGGATTATTTACCTATAACCGTAAGTTAGCGGGCGTCTATGTGCGCGCGGGCCTGAATGCCATTATTTCAGGGCTACACGACGGGTATACGATGTCGACGCTGCATTATAAAAATAGAAAATAAGGGGGCAACTATGGCATTTTTATGGACCACGATTCACGTTAAGGATTTAGAGGCATCGATTAAATTCTATCAGGAGGTCGTCGGACTCGTCCTGAGAAGACGCTTTTCGCCGGCACCGGGCACCGAGCTGGCCTTTTTAGGCATCGGTGAGACAGAAGTCGAGCTTTACCATATCGAAGGCGAAGTACTCCCAGGTAACATCGACGGCATCTCCATCGGCTTCACCACAGACGACGCTGAAGCGCTGAGAACCACACTTTCAGAAAAGGGTCTGAAGGTATCCCCTATGATTTCACCAAACCCGAATCTCCAGTTCTTCTATGCAAAGGATCCAGATGGCGTAAACGTCCAGTTCGTCGAGGATTTGCGTAAGGAGTTACCAGGAGCGGGCCCATTCTAAACCCATGACACCGCGTGAACGCTGGAAAAAGGAAATGGCGCTGTTTTTAACGAGCCAGACCCTCTCGATTTTAGGGACCATGCTCGTGCAGTACGCCATCATGTGGCACATCACCCTGACGACGCAGTCTGGGGTTTTGATGACCATCTCCATCGTCGCAGGCTTCATCCCCACCTTTATCCTCTCGCCATTTGCAGGGGTTTGGGCGGACCGATTTGACCGAAAGCGCCTGATTATGCTGGCTGATTTCGGCATCGCACTGACCACACTAATCGCCACCATCATCTTCTGGACGGGATGGGGCTCAATCTGGATTCTCTTTGCCATGTCGGCGGTTCGCGCGTTTGGCTCGGCGGTCCAAAACCCAGCAGTGGGGGCGTTTTTACCGCAGTTTGTGCCTGAAGACCAGCTCATGCGGGTGAATGGCATAAACGGCAGTATCCAGTCGGTGATCATGCTGGTGTCGCCAATGCTCAGCGGTGCACTGATGACGGTCGCTCCGCTGGAAACGATTTTCATGATCGACGTGGTGACGGCTGGACTTGCCATCGCAGTGCTGTACTTCCTAAAGGTCGAGCCGCATGCCCGTGCCCTGGAAAAGGGAAAGGTCGATTACTTCGGCGATCTGAAGGACGGCATTAACTATGTTAAAAATCATCCCTTTATCCGTGGATTCTTTATCTTCACTGCATTCTTCCATGTGCTCATCACCCCAGTGGCGACACTCACCCCACTTCAGGTGACGCGGACCTTCGGCGAAGACATCTGGCGGCTCACCGCCATCGAAATCGCCTTTTCTATCGGCATGCTCATCGGTGGACTGGTGATGGCCTCATGGGGCGGGTTCAGAAACCGTGTCCACTCCATGGTACTGGCCACCTTCGTCCTCGGACTACTTACGGTGGCACTGGGAATCGTCCCCGATTTTTGGGTATACCTACTGATCATGGGCATCACAGGTCTTACCATCCCGCTGTTTAACACGCCAGCCACCGTCTTGATCCAGGAAAAGGTGGGGCCGAATTACCTCGGCCGCGTCTTCAGCGTTATGGCCATGATTTACA
>Ga0074195_1000988_pt1 | contig 45659 bp, 45 predicted proteins | sample EPASupsiteHSE623_FD_64525 | JGI IMG/M metagenome (GOLD analysis project Ga0074195, IMG submission 64525) | Bioremediated contaminated groundwater from EPA Superfund site, New Mexico - Sample HSE6-23 | ecosystem: Environmental > Aquatic > Deep subsurface > Groundwater > Contaminated ...
GCACTGAAGTGAGGGAATTATCTGGGATGATACCCGCCATTTGAATTTGATGAGAATTGCCTCCCTCCATTATTTCACTTGTATGAGTATCATTAATATTTAAATTATAGGCTGATCGGCGAGGTTCATGATATTTGGGCGGAAAAATGAAGTTTTAACTGGGTGGCTGAATAGTTACAAATTTTCCTTAATTCATCCATGAAATTGTTTTTTGAGTTAACGCCGGTAACTGCCTCATTCCAAATATTTATTGCGTCTCTCTTTGCATTATTTTGAGAATATATATTTCCTATATTTTTATATGATGTTAATGTTATTATCCCTTCAAAAACATTCATGGCGGGGCCAAAACTATCCTCGCATACTAGTTTTATGTCTGAAAATGAAAGTCCTGAATTAAATGCCTTTTCATAGTTTCCAATTAATTTAAATGGCATAAAGGAGTTTAGCTCATCATTTGTTTTAATATCAATTTCTGAAATTATATCCCCATTTAGATCATCATCAGAAATTATTTTTATTGCATAATAATCAGTTCCGGTTATATGACCTACAAATGTCTTGCGATGACATAATGCCCAGGATGGCAAACCAGGAATAGATTCCTCCTTTTTATGAGAGAGCTTTTCCAAAGAAGCATCTAACTCTGAAAAATAGTTTTTTATCCTAGTTGGCAACTGGATGTTCAAATCATCATCCATTCATCTTCTCCCTCACCGGCGCCAGTATCTCGTTCATGCACTCCGCACATGCCTTCTTGAGATCCATCGGATGCATCGCCCCTGATACGAAATCCGCCTCCAGCTTCTCGTAATTCTCGTAGTGAACATCCCCGCCGAACTTCGCCGGGCGCCGGATGGTCATGCCTGCCTCCATGCGGGGGAAGACGTGATACTTGCAGATCGCCAGCACGGGATTGTTCTCCACCACCTTGGCCGGACAGAAGGCGCTCTTGATCTTCTTCTCGATCTCCTCGGCCGGCTCGTCCACGGCGATGTTGTTCCCCTTTGAGGAGGACATCTTCTCCCCGTTCAGGCCGGGGATGAGCGGAGTATGCATGCACACCGGGGCCGGAAGGCCCAACCGGGGCAGCTCCTCGCGGGCCAGCATGTGGATCTTGCGCTGGTCTATGCCGCCCACGGCCAGGTCGATCTTGAGGTCGGCGATGTCGATGGCCTGCATGAGCGGGTAGATCATCTGCGAGACCATGGGGTTCTCGGCGTTGCGGGAAACCTCGTCCATGCTGCGGCGGGCGCGGTTGAGCGTCGTGTTGCGGGCCATCTGCAGGATCTTGAGCATGTACTCCGGCTTGAGCTGATAGTCGGTTCCGTAAACGAACTCTGTCCTCTCCGGGTCAAGGCCCAGGGCCATGAAGCAGTCCCGGTTGTAGTCCGCGATCTTGCGCACCTCTTCTAAAGTGCCCTTCTCGTTCAGGAAGGCGTGCAGGTCCGCCAGCAGGACGACCACGTCGAAGCCGGACTTCTGCAGGTCGAGCAGCTTGTTGGCCGTGAGCATGTGGCCCAGGTGGACCTTGCCGCTCGTCTCATAGCCTACGTAAGCGCGGGGCCGCCGACTCTGCTCCAGGAGACCCTTGAGTTCATCCACGGTTACTATCTCTTCTGTGTTCCTCATCACCAGCTCAAGCTTATCCAAAGGAAAGTCACCACCTTCCAAGAGGAACGGGGATGTATAATGCTTTTGGTTCCGAGGAAGGCCGAAAATTGATGGTCAAAAGGGCAGGAAAACAATTAATACCAACCTCACTTATGTTCCAATCATGCAAAGGCGGATTTTCACCATGCCGCGCCCGGCTTTGAGCCGCGAGAAGAATCTGGTCCTCATACTTTTAGCCATCCTCGTGGCCCTGGTGCTCTGGAATTCATTCTGGTTCCTTTGGAGAATCGCCATCTTCGCCGTGACGGTCTATGTCATCTACCAGGTGCTGAAGCACTACCTTTAACCGGGGAGCAATTTTGCCGAAGGGAAAGGGAAGAGGAAAAGGGAAGAAGAGAATAATCGAGAATCACTAAGAGATATAGAAATTACCGGGACTCGATTAGGTCACTTTTGGGCCACAGCCTTCTGGCTCTCTCCAAATCCAGCGGCGTGTTCAGATTGAAGAACGTCAGCAGTCCTTCGTCCAGAGATCGCAGCCGCTCAACGGAGACGTGGTTGATGCACAGCTCCTCCAACGGAGCCCGAATCCTGCGCTCGCCATTTTTGATCGCTCTTTGGCAGGCCGCCTTCATCTTCACGCGGCTATAAACGGAATGAAGCGGCTCCACATACTCATTGGGATGCTGCGGCACCGCTGCATCATAGCCGATACTACCCTCAGCCAGCAAAAAGAGCTTTTCTACCACCTTCGGGCTCAGGAATGGCAGGTCGCATGCCGTGGCGAATACGAGGTCGCCCCCGGCCCGGCTCATTCCCGCATACAGTCCCGCCACAGGCCCGAAGCCCTCCACGCTGTCCCAGACAAGAGCCGCCGAGCCGCAGCCGGCAAGCTCGCCCAGACGCCGGGCATGCTCTTCGCTCCTGGCGACTACTATTACCTCATCGGCTACGAGCTGCAGCCTTTCCATGGTCCAGCAGAGAAGCGGCTTTCCCTCAAACTCCAGAAGCGCCTTTTCCCGTCCCAGGCGGCGGCTGCCACCCCCCGCCAGGATCACTGCGGAGCGCACGGACCGCTAAGCCTCCAGCCGTTCTTCTGGCAGTCCGCTTGCAGAGCATCCATCAATGCTGCAAGCGGGTTCGCCGGCCTGGCATCCGTCCGCAAAACGGTGTGCTCCCGGCTGACCGATGCCGTCTTCTCGGCAACATCGGCCAGGATGCTGTTGATTACGGCCTCATTCAATCGCCCATCGGCCTTGGCCGCTCCAACCGCAGCCAGCTGCTGAGTGATCCGGTTTCCGAAGACCACGCACCCCACCTTGCCCTGGGAACTGATCTTCGCCTCGCTGCCGGTGATGTCCACTACCAGGTGCGCTCCGGGAACCAGGTAGATCCTTCTCCTGCGCTGCAGCTTCTCGGAGATCTCCGTGACCTCGCCCACCAGCACCTCGCCCGCCTTCCAGACCTTCTCCCGTCCGTCGGATACCTGCAAGGTGGCGCCAAGCTCCCGCGCCCGGGCCAGCAGCTCCTGGTCGCTGCGGATTTTGCCGGAATAGAGCTCCTCTTCCAGCCGGGAGCACGATCCTAAAAAAGAGATCGAACGCCGGTCGCCTCCGATTACTGCCTCTTTGCTCCCTGCCAGGGCGACGACCAGCGACATGTTTGCTTTCCTGCCTCTTTGCCTACGGCTTTTTGGCGGCCAAGGTCTGGTTCTCCGCCGCCTGCACCGTCTGGCTGAGCAGCATGGCCACCGTCAGAGGCCCGACGCCGCCCGGCACGGGTGTGATGGCCCCGGCAACATCCTTCACCTCATCGAAGTCCACATCGCCCACGGTTTTGTTGCCCACGCGGTTGATGCCCACATCGAAGATGATAGCTCCCGGCTTCACCATGTCCTTCTTGATCAATCCAGGAACGCCCGCCGCAACCACCAGAATGTCCGCCTCGCGAGTGTGCCTGGCCAGGTCCCTGGTAAAGACATGGCAGACCTGCACCGTAGCATTGCGGTTGAGCATCATGGCAGCTATCGGCTTGCCGACCACATTGCTGTGGCCCACGATCACGGCCTCCGCGCCCTCCAGCTTCTTTCCCAGCCGCTCTAAAGCGTAGATGATGCCGCGCGGCGTGCAGGGCACCAGGCGCTCGGCGCCTAAAAGCAGCGCGCCCATGTTCTCGGGATGAAATCCGTCCGCATCCTTCTCGGGCCGAATGGTCATCATGGCCTTCTGGGGGCTGAGACCTCTGGGCAGCGGCAGCTGCAGGAGGATGCCGTGAATGTCCGGCCTCTCATTCAGCTCCTGAATCTTCACTATGAGCTGCTCTTCTGTGGTATCCTCGGGCAGGACTACATTCTCCGATCGGATGCCTACCCGGTCGCAGGCGGAGTGCTTGAGCCGGATATACATCTGGGAGGCCGGGTTCTCGCCCACCAGCACCGTGGCCAGCCCCGGCACGACGCCGCGGGCGGCCAGCCTCTCCACCCGTGGCTTCGTCTCGGCCTCCACATCTGCAGCCAGGGCCTTTCCATCGATCAACATGCCAGATCAGGATATAGCGGGAACTGATCGCAGAGCATCTTGGCCTGCGAGCGCACAGCCGATACCGTCTCTTCGTTCTTGATGTCCCTGAGGACCGCGGTGATCATGTCGGCAATCTCGACCATCTGCTTCTCCAACATGCCCCTGGTGGTAACGCAGGGCGTGCCGATGCGAATGCCGCTGGTCACGAATGGCGTGGCCGGATCGAAGGGAATCATGTTCTTGTTGAGCGTGATGCCCGCCCTCTCCAGCGTCTCGTCCGCCACCTTGCCGGTGATGCCCTCTTTGATCAGCTTGACCATCATGAGGTGGTTGTCCGTGCCGCCCGAGACCAGATCGAAGTTGTTCTCCAGCAGCCTTTTAGCGAGAGCCGCGGCATTCCTGACCACCTGGAACTGGTACTCCTTGAATTCCGGCGTCAGGGCTTCCTTGAAGGCCACCGCCTTGGCGGCAATGGCATGCATGAACGGACCGCCCTGCGTGCCCGGGAACACGGACCGATCGATGGCCGGAGCCAGCTCTTCTTTGCACATGATGAGAGCGCCCCTCGGGCCGCGCAGTGTCTTATGCGTGGTGGTGGTGACAATGTCCGCGTAGGGAATGGGCGAGGGATGAGCGCCCACGGCACAAAGACCCGCGATGTGAGCGATGTCTGCCATGACCTTAGCCCCGACCTCGTCCGCAATCTCGCGGACGACCTTGAAGTCGATGGTTCGCGGGTAGCTCGACGCTCCCACAACTATGAGCTGCGGCCTGTTCTTTCTGGCGATGTCCGCCATATCGCTGTAGTCCAGCGTCTCCGTGTCCTTCCGAACGCTGTAGGGCACGATCTTGTACATCTTGCCCGAGAAGTTCACAGGGCTGCCGTGCGAGAGATGTCCGCCGTGGGCAAGGTTCATGCCCATAATGGTGTCGCCGGGCTTGAGGACGGCAAAGTAGGCCGCCATGTTGGCCTGCGTTCCGCTGTGCGGCTGAACGTTCACATGCTCTGCGCCAAAAAGCTTCTTGCAGCGCTCGCGGGCCAACACCTCGGCAGTGTCCACGCAGCCTGTGCCGCGATAGTAGCGCTTGCCGGGATAGCCTTCTGCATATTTGTTGGTCATGATGCAGCCCTGCGCTTCCATGACTGCTCTACTTGCGTAGTTCTCGGATGCAATCAGAATGATGGTATTTCGCTGCCGCTCCAACTCGGCATGGATCGCGGCTGCGATTTCAGGGTCCTCAACGCTTAAGGGTTTCAAATCAAATCACCAGTATGAATCTTGAGAGATGGAGGAGATGTAATGAGGAGAGCAAAATAGATTATGGTGATAAGGTTATGATGGTAAGGCAAAAAACCTTATTCCGTCAGGCATGATTTTGCTCGAAAGCATTTTTGTCATCCGAAATTTTCTGTTTTCTCTTCAAAACACCATGCTTCGGAATCGGCAATTAATGCTGCTGCCTCCAACTCCCTTTTCCACCAGCAGTATCTATATAAGCATCGAATTTAAATCGTTCTTGGGTGATCATTTGAAGAAGATGGTCTTATTCATGGCGGTATTATGCTTTGCCGCGCTGTATCTGGCAGGCGTATCTGCAGCCGCTGATGCACAAGCAAAAGCAACTCAAAGTCAGATACTCAATTCATACGAAGGAAACATCACGCAAAAATCTCTCGCCGAATTGAGCATGTTATCTGTGTTTGGAAGAACAGGGTTTTTCATCGGAGAAGCGGTCAAATTCACGGCACCAAAGCCGAACTGGAAGATCGATTCGGTACAAGTGATCGGATGGGATGGCTTCAACGGCACCGTCGAGTCCGTTCCTCAAGAGCGGATAATTGGCCTGGAAGTCAGAGATAAAGACCTCAATCTGATCTACAGGTTTGCCGACTCCCAGCTTCCCTACACCAATTATGCATATAATTCAACCCAGATGTATCCGATTACGCTCAGACTCCCGCAAGTACCGGTAAGCGATGAGTTTTATGTCGTCTTCTACGACCGGGGAGCAGCTGCAATAGCTTCCGAGCGTCTCAATGAGACCAGCAAGAATTCATTCCTGTATCTTGAGCCGGGAAATACGCTTCTTCCGGCCAATTTGCCCGGCAGCCAGAACAACGAAACAATAGCCGTAAACTGGATCATGACGGTCAGCGGCAGCTAGGATTCCCGGAATTTGCAGAGCACCAATTGGCGAGGCTGAAGCAGGCAATGAAACCCTCCTGCAGGCTTCATCTTTTTTTTCAACTTTTTTTAATGCCAGTCTAATAATCGTAGTCGAGACATTTCGGTCTAAATTGGTATTTTTTTATGATGAATCGGTCACCCTAACCGGATCAGTATCTATATATGGATAGAATTCAAATATGCACCTCAGGTGATTATTTGAAGAATACCGTCTTATTAATTACTGCATTATGCTGCGCAGCATTATTTTCCAGCGCACTCGCAGCAGAAAATGCAACCACACCGGAGTTCAAAGTATTAAATCAGGATAGCGGGACGAATATATCAAAGATGAACTTAAGTCTCTATTCGGTCATCAACGACTTTGGTCTGGCAGGTCTGGGAGTTGGAGAAGCAGTAAAGTTCACAGCTCCGAAAGCCGGCTGGAAGATCTATGGTGTATTGGTGATGGGCTGGAGCGAATATAACAATACTACAAAGACGCTCCCTGTAGACAGGAACATCCTTGTCGAGATAAGGGACAAAGATCTCAATCTCCTCTATAAATTTGCCGATGCTCAAAATAATTACTTCCTCTCCATGGCTCCAGTGCCGGTATTTAGCGGAATTGAGATTCCGGCATTGCCAGTGACAGGTGATTTCTATGTGGTTTTCTACGATAGAGGTGCAATGGCTTTGGCCCGAGAAAATGTAGAAGGAAACAGCAGTTCATTCTTCTACCCGATCAATGGACAATTGGTCCCGGCTCAATTCAGGTCGCCAAAGACGAACGAGACCATAGGCACAAACTGGATGATCAGAGTGATAGGCAAGTAAAGAAAAGTCAGAGTGGGGTTTGGCGAAAGTGTGTTATAGCAGCACGCCAAACCCCAAAGACGATGTTTGAGTCTCGCAAGATCTGCATTGCCGGTCTTCCCGGAATTGGGAGCGTGGGCAAGGTTGTATCCGAATATCTGGTCACCGCCCTGGAATGCAGCACATTTAAGCCTTTTTTTTCTCGCGGGTTCCCTGCCCAGGTTATGGTTTCCGATGGGCTGCCGAGTCTCCTGCATGCGGAACTTAAAGTGCCCAAAGACCGAAAGAATATGTTTGTACTGTCGGGCGATGCCCAGCCGTTGGAGGTCGAGGAGATGTACAGCCTGGCAGGGGATATCCTGGAAGCTCTCAAAGCGGAAGGAGTGGAGGATGTCATAACTCTTGCCGCCTTTGTCGGGGATACCAAGGAGGAGACTCTGGGTGCTGCAAGTGATACCGAGGGCACCGCTCTTCTAAAGGAGAACAACGTTCCCCTGCTGACGAGCGGGGCCATCGGGGGCTTGAATGGACTCCTGGCCGGGCTCGCGCCTCTTTACGGTATGCGAGGCTTCTGCCTGCTCGGAACCAGCTCCGGAGCAGATCCGGTGGATCTCAGTGCGGCAGGCAATCTGCTGGAGCTGATAAATGACCTGTTCAAGCTCGACCTGGATGTCACACTCATGGAGCCGGAGACGGAAGCGCTTGAAGAAGACATTCAAGAAGAAGCAGATATGAATTATCGATAAAAATAAAATCGATTAAAGTGAAGAATTACAGCAGCTTTTTAGAGCCGGAGACTCCGGCCGAAACTGCAAATTCGATTTTGTTTAATTGAGAAGATCAAATCGTGCTCGCCACCAGCGTTCCCCTGGGCACATTCGTCTTCATGGCCACGGGTTCGCACTTGGCCCGGAATACGTAGATGAGCCTGCCCTTGAGGATCTCATCATACTCGGAGATGGTCTCGAAGTTGCCCATGCCCTTGGAAAAGATCAGCCAGTCAGGGCTCTCAAGGAGACTCGTTGCTTCCGGACTCAGGTGCTCCCGAGCCGTTCCTACCACATCGCCCGTGGGCACGACCTGAACGCTGGTCATGGCGCTGATCTCATCTGCGGTTATGTCGTTTAAGACGGGCTCGGACTTCGATCCGATGACCACGTTCTTGCCCATCTCCACCAGCTTCTCGATGACGAACAGGTCAAAGATGGCCTCTCCGGCGTTGTCCGTCAGGTAGAATATGTTCTTGAAGCTCTTCAGCCTTCTCTCGACCTCTGCCATGTCGCAGTGCAGCTGCTCTCGAAGCGTGATCAGGAAGACGCTTGCGAAGGTGGAATTATTAAATTCGTGGCCCTTGACGCCGAACTCCATGGAATTTGCTGCCGCAGCTATGCGAATCAGGGCCTCGATCTTATTGTCCGAGTTTTCATAGAACTGCCCGGCCACCGGCAGGAGGTCCGTCGCCACGCGGTTGCTCTCCTCTTTCAGGAGCCTGTAGGGATCACGCTCTCCGCTACGCCTCTTGATGATGCGCTCTCTCTGGGTCCCCACCAGGGCAGGAACGCCTCCCTTGTGGCAGGCCATGTAGTCCAACAGCTCCTCCACTGCCGCTTTCTTCTCCTCCTCCCTGGAAAAAACGAGATCGCTCTCAAACTTGGCCCGATCGAGGATGCAGGGGTAGCACTCGGATGCCATCCTCATGACGGCCACCTTCCAGCCAGAACCCGCACAACATCGGGAATCACCCTCTCGCCCACGTGCACGCATGAGCCGCCGCTCAGGACAAAGACCAGGCCCATCTCGCCCACAGCCTCCTTTATCAATTGCGCCATCCTCGGATATGCCTCGAAGGTGAGGTTGAAGCCGCCGTAATCATCCTGATGCGAATCGTGTCCGAAGATGACGAAAGCGATCTGAAAATCCCAGTCCTTTGCCAGTTCAAGGGCGCTCTTGAGGGCTGCAATGAATCGATCATTGCTGGCCCCGAAGGTGAGGCCGATGTCGTAGTTGTTCTTTTCGGGGTCGTAAACCTCGTCGGTCCCGCTGTGAAAGTTGATGTGAAAGACATTGGGGTCGTTTCCGAAGAAGTCGCGCGTGCCGTCTCCAAAATGCGGGTCCACATCGATGATGAGGAAGCGCTCCAATCCCATCTCCCGCAGGCGCATGATGGTGATGGCCACATCATTGAAGTAGCAAAAGCCCCAGCAGCTTCCCCGGGAAGCATGATGCCCGGCGGTCCCGGTGAAGGCAAAGGCCGAGTCGGCCTCGCCCCCGGCCACCATCTCCGCAGCCATCATGACACTGCCGGCGGATAGCAGTGCTACATCGCGGTAAGGATCAGTCTCCATATTGGCCATGTGCGCCGCAGTGTGTGCCTGCTCGACCAGCTTTTGTGGGGCAGGCCCGGCCTTGAAGACCTGCACATCGACGCCATCCACCAGCCCCGACTCCAGGAGTGCCTCAAAGGATGGCCGGATGCGCTCTTTGAGAACGCTAAATCCATTCCTTCCAAAATCTTCGTGATACGTGATTGCGACCTTCATTCCCACATCATCTCAATGGCTGCCTCGAATGTTCCTCAATGGTTTCATGATGTTTTATTATTTCGGAATCGACTTGTCGTGATTAACGGCGTTCTTGATCAGTGCTTCAGAGCTCTGTGATCTTGGGGTATCTCTCCAGGAGCATGCCTTCCACGACGATCGGCACCTGCCTCTTGGCTTCCTTTACGGCGCTGTCCAGCTCCCAGTCGGAGCTTGAGCAGATGGTGATCAACGGCTCGCCCTTCTTGACTATCTCGCCCATCTTCTTATGGATGATCACGCCCGCTTTCTTATCCGCCGGTGCGCCTGCCATGCGGGCCAGCTCCACCAGCCGCTTATTGTAGAAGGCCACGATATAGCCGCCCGTGGGGGCCAAAATGTCCTCGCAGTTCTCGCCGATCACGATATCTTCGCTCTTGACCTGAGGATTTCCGCCCTGTATCTCGATGATCTCCATGAGCTTCTTGTGAGCCTTTCCACTGGAGAGGATGTCCTCCGCCGCTTTGTAGCCATCTCCTCTGCTGGCCACGCCGCCCATCTCCAGCAGGATGCCGGCCAGGGATAGGCTCTTCTCCCGCAGGCTGTTTGGTCCGGCCTTGTTCTCCAAAACTGTGAGAGCCTCGCGAACCTCTACCGCCGGACCGATGGTGCGGCCCACGGGCGAGCCTCCGAAGGTCATGGCGCACTCCACGCGAATGCCCAGGCGATCTCCCAGGTCGATGAGGTCTTTCGCTAGCGATCGGCCGTTCTCGGGCGCGGCAAGCTTGGTTCCCGGGCCCACGGGCATGTCCACCACCACTGCATCCGCACCTACCGCTCCCTTCTTGGCCATGATGGAAGCCAGCATCTGGCTGTAGGGATCGATGGAGAGCGCATACTCGGCCTTGATCAGCTTATCGTCCGCCGGGGCGATGTTTGTGGCTCCACCCCAGACGATGACTCCGCCTACCTTCTCAGTCATCTCCTTGATCTCGTCGGCGGAGAATTCCACATTGGCCAGGACCTCCATCAGATCGGCAGTGCCACCTGCGCCCGTGATGGCACGCGAGCTGGTCTTGGGGATGAGCAGGCCCGAGGCAGCGACGATCGGTACCACAAGCAGCGAGACCTTATTGCCGGGAACGCCGCCGATGCTGTGCTTGTCCATGATGGGATGAGTGTCGAAGTGAATGCGCTCGCCCGTCTCGATCATGGCCTTGGTGAGCCACTCCGTCTCCTGGGAGTCCATATTGTGAATGTAAGACGTAGTGACATAAGCGGACAGCTCGATCTCGCTGAGGTTGTTGTCCACGATGTCCTGCACAATGGTGCGGATCTGGTCCTCAGTGAGCTTTTGCTTGTCCATCATCTTCTTGATGTAGCAGAGGGAGGCCGGCTTTGGCGCAGGCAGAACATCAACATTCGCCGGGTTCTTCAAGTCCTTCAAAGCCTCAGTGAAGATCCCGATCTCTCCCGGCTTGACCATCTGCAGTGTGGTGTCGAGGATGGCCGTGGTGGCAGCGCCTTTTGTTCTGACCCTGACGCGGTCGCCCGCGTTCAGCCCTCTCTCTCTGGCATCCACGACATTGAGCATGACTTTGTGCTGACCAATCTCGATATCAAAGGGACGAACTTGCAACATCCAAAGGACCTCTTGACTTTGCTGATTGATATTTGGAAATGGTGCTCTTCTATCTTCCGCTTTCGCCTTCCAGGAGCGTGAGCGATCTGATCCATTCGCCTCTCGCCTCACGCGTGGTTCCGACCACCAGGCGAAGACCGCCGGCGGTCTCTTCCAGCACTCCCTGGGCTTCCACGCATTCACCCAGGCGCGCCTGGCCCGCATAGGTGTGAGAGTAACAGAATATCTCCTTTACCTCATCGTGATCAACCCGGAAGATGGCCGGGCTGTCAAAGGCAAACCTGGCATCAGTGACATTGGCCACGATCTTGCGGCGGCCCGCCGGCCTGCCCTTGGCCTGCGGTTCTATCTGGCTCCAGTCCCGCGTGAAGAGAAGGTCGAAGTAGGTGCCGTCCACCATACCCCTGTTGCCTTTTCTCTTCTCGTGCAGCATGAACTCGTCAAAGCCGGTCTCGGGCTTTCGCTTGGCGTAGATCTTTCGCCAGGTGGCCTCATCCAGGTCTTCAATCTCACCCCTGGCCTTTGCCTCATTTATGATATCTCTGGCCTTCCACCACCAGGGGCCGTAAACTACAAAATCGATATCTGAGCCTGATCCGTTCAGGCCGATGAGCATGGAGCCGGTGATGCCCATCTCCCGGCCCGGCACTCCTGCCTTGGCCAGGATGGTGACAATCTTCTTCACGCGCTGGTCCTTTTCGGCCACGGCCTGTAAACCCTCGGACGGTTGGTAAAGCCGCCGAACATCCGATTCCGGGACGATGTGAAGGTCGCGAACATAGCTTGGGCGCTCCTTCTTCAGGAACTCGAAAGAAGGTTCGAAGTCCAGCTTTCGGTATCGTCTGCCGTTGGTCTCGCGCTCGCCCGAATCATCCGGCACGTAGCGCAGCATGCCGCGAAGGCCCTCGTCATGGTTGTAATCCGCAACCGCAAAGATCCAACCATCTACAGTCTCAAAAAAGTCTCTGATGCGGGCCCTCATGATATCGCCTGCAAGACCTTCTCCAGGCCCGCCCCGGGGCGGACGACCTTCCTCTCGGCCAGGTCAAGCAGAGTGGACGGCGCAGAGTATTTGCACTTTCCTCCATCCACGACTATGTCCACCCGGTCGGCGATCTCGCGAGAGACCTCGGCAAAGCTTGAGGGAGACGGCGAGCCGGTGCGATTGGCACTGGTCGAGGTGATGGGCCCGGCCAGGTCTATGATCCTCAGAGCCGTCTCGTGATCGGGGTACCTGATGCCAACCATGGGAGACCCGGCAGTGAGAATATCCGGCACGACGCTCTTCTTGGGAACCAGAACCGAAACCGGCCCCGGAAGGAGCTGATCGAGCAGGGCCAGATCATCTCTTGTTACCTCCGCCACCTTTTGCAGCATATCAAAGTTGGATACGGCCAGGAAGATCGGCATGGAAAGGGGCCTTTTCTTAAGCTGGAAGACCCTCATCACCGCCTGCTCATCCAGGGCATTGGCACCCAGGCCGTAAACAGTCTCCGTCGGGTAGACGACCACGCCTCCTCCGATGATAAAGCGAGATGCGTTGGCGATCATTTCCGTTTGATGCTGGCGATGTCTCCCAGCGTCAGTCCTCTGCTTCCGCTGCCCGACCTCTGCTTGGCCTCATTGACCTGGTCGGTGAGCTTGATCTTGAGCTCCTTTTCCAGCTTCTTGCGGACATCATCTTCCGGAGAGATATCCTCCCGCTCGATCTTCTTGAGAAGAGTCGCCTTCTCCTTGATCCTTGAGCCCAGCTCTTCCGGCGACAGGCCCAGGCTCTCGCGCGCCTCGCGTATCTTGCTCCCATACTCCGGGACCAACTCCACCAAATCCTTGAAATGGTCGCGAGGCTTTGGTCGTTTCACTGTGAAGGCTCTTTCCACAGGAACCATCTTCTTCGGCACCGGAGACCACTTATCCTCCGGTTTGCCGAAGCGCGCACAACTCTTGCAAACTTCCAGTGCTGAGCCGTCGATCACAATCTTCTGCGGCGAGCCCGCGATCTCAGCACCGCAAATCTCGCATTGCTTCTCGGTCATTTCGGAAACCTTTATAGGGGTCGGAGTTTAATAATCTTTGTAATTATGGATAGTGGAGAAGGCATAAACGAGTCACAGGCCGGCGCGGACTTCTCGCGCTACATCCTGGACCGCATGCGCCAGCTTGAAGAGCGCAACCTGGCGCTGCGAGAGCAGAAGGACCGCGTGGAAGGAGAAAAGCGGCTCATCGAGAACCAGAAGCTTAAGTTCGAGCGCGAGGCGCGAAAGCTGCGCAGCGAACTCGAGCGTCTGCGCGTCGGTCCCATGATCGTAGGTACCATCGTCGATGTCCTGGACGAGAACAGGGTCATCGTCAAGAGCAGCACGGGTCCCCGTTTTGTCGTAAACCTCTCCCAGTTCATCGAGGAGGAGATCAAGCCCGGCGCTCAGGTGGGCTTGAACCAGCAGTCTTTTGCGGTCATGTGTGTCCTGCCGTCGCCCCGCGATCCGGCGGTCTTCGGCATGGAGATCGAGGAAGCTCCCGATGTCAAGTTCGCCCAGATCGGAGGTCTTGACACCCAGATCTCGGAGATCCGGGAGATAGTGGAACTGCCCCTCAAGCGCCCGGACCTCTTCACCGCAGTGGGCATTGAGCCGCCCAAAGGGGTTTTGCTGCACGGCCCGCCCGGCACCGGAAAAACCATCTTGGCCAAGGCGGTTGCCCAGAGCACCGAGGCCACCTTCCTGCGGGTGGTTGGCTCGGAGTTCGTGCAAAAGTACATCGGAGAGGGTGCACGTCTGGTCCGTGAGCTATTTGAGCTGGCCAAGAACAAGTCGCCCGCGATAATCTTCATTGATGAGCTGGATGCCATCGGCGCGCGCCGCATGGATGGAGCCACCAGCGGAGACCGCGAGGTGCAGAGAACCCTCATGCAGATCCTGGCCGAGATGGATGGATTTGATGCACGCGGCGAGGTAAAGCTCATCGCGGCCACCAACCGCCTGGACATGCTCGATCCGGCATTGCTGCGTCCCGGTCGCTTTGACAGGGTCATTGAGATCCCCATGCCGACCAGCGCCGCTCGCGAGGCCATCCTGAAGATACATACCCGTGATATGAGCCTTGATGCCGATGTGGATCTCAAGCACATCGCCGATCTCGCTGAGGGCGCGAGCGGCGCAGAGCTGAAGGCGCTCTCCACCGAGGCAGGCATGTACGCCATTCGCGAGGAGCGCACCACGGTCTACGAGAGCGACTTTGAGAACGCTGCCACCAAGATCCTGCATAAAGAAAGGAACCGTATGAGCGAGCCGGAAGGGCTGATTCAGCAATACATTTAGAGATGGGATGGATTTCCATCCCAAGTTCCGGGCTCTTTTTTATTCTTTGGGACTATGCAGATTAGTGACCAATTCAGGATCTGAAGAACGAATTTTTGGATGATTCTATGCCGCACATCCGCCTTTATGGCCTCAAAAGAACTCAAGGTCTGCATCAAAGAGCACCAAAGAGCTGCATTCTGATGGGGGGAAGACGAGAGCTGATCGGGACAACAAAGCGGGTTAGATATATTAACTAAGAATCTTTGAGAAATATTGCCGATTGAGATAAAGCTAAGAATAAATAGTACTGACCATAATGTAAACCACCTGGAAAAAATTGCAATAGGGGCGCAATAAGGCGATCTAAGATGTCTGAAGTAGGAGATGAATGCGAGGCCATCGATCAGTCGGTGCTGGCCAGCCTCAGGGAACTGCAAGAGGATGGAGAGCCCGACATCGTGGCTGAGGTGGGCGGCCTTTTTATCAAATACTCGCCCGAGAAGATATCTGCGATTGAGCAATCCGTGGAAAAGGGAGATGCAAAAGGGCTGCAGATGGCAGCTCACAGCCTGAAGTCCAGCAGCGCTTACGTTGGTGCTTTGGGCCTTTCCAACCTGAGCAAGGAGCTGGAGATGATGGGTCGTTCCCAGGCTCTGCAAGGTGCAAAGGTGAAGGCCGATCTGCTCAAATCGGAATACCGGCGTGTTTTGGCTGCGTTGGAGGCGGAGATAGGATCGGGCAAGAGGACATAGCGCCTAAAGATGTTGGATGCATGAGGGATGCGTCCGACGGATAATCCGATGACCGAGCTATCTCATCAAAGCTATAAGGAACATCTATCAGGCGGTCTTCGGCCTAATTTTTGATCGAGTTTTTTTGTATCGGCTACCAATCAGTAAGACGGTTTACAATGCCCGAGCTTCCGGAAGTGGAGATGGTTCGTCGATATTTGGTGGCAACCTCACTCCACCAGACGATAAAAGACGCAAAGGTGCTGGACAGGCGCATCCTCAGTGGCAGCTCTGCTGAGCACTTGGAGCAGATCCTGACCGGCCAGCAGTTTCATTCCGTGTACCGGCATGGAAAGCGGCTTTTCTTGAAGCTGAATGAAGACTTATATCTCGCAATACATCTGGGCCTGACCGGCGATCTGGTTTATCTGCAGGCAAGCGAGGAAGAGCCGCACCATACGCGCCTGCTCATCGCTTTTGAAAATGGTCATCGCCTGGCTTTTGATGACCCAAGGATCTTCGGAGAAGTGGGACTGACCGGCAGCCCGCAAAGCTTCCTGGAAGTGCGCAGGATCGGGCCGGATGCTATGCAGGTAGGCAAAGAAGATTTTCTGAAGATCATGCGGGGCCGGAAGGGAGTCATCAAGTCTGCGCTGCTGAATCAGAGCCTTGTCGCGGGTCTGGGCAACCTTTACGCGGATGAAGCCCTTTTTCATGCGGGAATCTGCCCGAAGTCGCGCAGCCTGGATGAAGCGCAGCTTTCCGATCTCTACTTCAGCATCCAGTTGACGCTGTCAACAGCTATCAAGTCTCATGCGGATCTTAGCAAGCTGCCGGATTCCTTCCTCTTGCCGCACCGCCATCCCGGCGGAAGATGCCCGCAGGATGGAGAGGCGCTGAGGCATGAGATGATCGGAGGACGGACGAGCTACTACTGCCCGAAGCATCAGAAAATGGCGTAGTAAAAAAGGGATTGCGAGCAGCTGCTGGATTTTAAAGGAAATCATTGCGCGACCTCCCAACGGCCTCCTTTGTCCGGGCCAATGCGCCTAATGCGACCTTCCTCTCGCAGTTTAGCAATCTGCTTTTCCACTGCTCTTTGAGTTATCCCGATCATCTTTGCGATATCTCCTGCTGCCAATTTGGGATCGGATTTTAGTAGACTTAGGATTTTCTCCGAACTTTTCTCCGAACTTTTATCGATACTAATGCCGGATTCTGCTAGCTCATCCATTTCTTTGCGGTAAACTGTGGCGGTGAACAGGCTGCCCTCCCAGTCATCGGTAAAGTCAATATCAGGCCAATTATCCAGCGCTCGCTTGATGCCAGAGCCGAGACCCCGATAAGGCAGAAGCCCCTTAGCGACGTAAGACACCAGGATCGGGTTGCGGATATTTGAAATGCCCGAGCGGATTTTTTCCACAGTCAGGTTATTGGGCAGGTTGCCAGGGCTGATGATCTCAATGCGGTTGTCGAAAATGAACACGCGAATCGTCGCGTTCACGAGATAGTCACGGTGGATCAGTGCATTTACCAGAAGCTCTTCGAAAACGGATGGCGAGATCTCGGGGGTACCCGGAGCGTTCACTCCTTGTCCTGCTTGCAATCTATGCAAGTTGCGCATGATGAATGCGAGTGAATCGTCGAAGATCTTGCGAAGCGGTCCGGAAAAATCCTCGGTATCCAAATACTCGGTCGAATGAATTTCATTGCCGGGATAATGAACGGCTTATGAAATATCTTTAAGCTAAAGATGGCAAATAATGATGGGTGATAATTCGTGGATGGAGATCGACTAGCGGCCTATCATGAAAAGAGAGACTTCGACATCACACCCGAACCTGCGGCGGGCAGCAAAGAAGGAGCACATCGCCAGATCTTCGTGGTGCAGGAGCATGATGCCCGCAATCTTCACTACGACCTGCGACTGGAAGTCGGCGGCGTTCTCAAGTCATGGGCCGTACCCAAAGGCCCGTCCATGAATCCCAAAGACAAGCGCCTGGCCATTGAGGTGGAGGATCATCCGCTGGCATATGCATCCTTCGAAGGAGTGATTCCCGAGGGTGAATACGGTGCAGGTGCCGTGATCGTGTGGGATACTGGCCCTTACCGGAATCTCACCGAGAAGGATGGCCGGGAGATCCCGCTGGCTGAGGCTTTGCAAAAGGGCCATGCATCCTTTCAGCTGGAGGGCGAGAAGCTGAAGGGCGGCTTCGCCCTGACCCGTACCGGGCGAGGATGGATTCTCATCAAGATGAAAGATGATCTGGCCGATGCTGGCCGCGACATACTTCAGACGGAACCGAGGTCTGTATTGAGCGGTAAAACCGTCCGGGAGATTTCAGGAGGAAAATAGAAAAAAACGAAGCCCGCTGGATTCCTCGGATCGCCGGAACCATAGGCTCTCATGCGAGAGAGAGGGATAGTGACATAGAATTCCCTGCAAAAGACCAATCATAAGAGGTCTTTATTATCTCGATTATTATCTCGAATATCTCTCGCTACTTATCGAGGGTTAGTCCCTTCGCTTTCTTTCCTTCTTCAATAAGCTCTTTTACTCTCTGGCCGCCTTTATGGCCGATCTCTTCGTAGAACTCCTTGCCGTGCGTCTGAGCTGTTCTCTGGCCGCCTTTTCTGCCAGCTTCCTGTACAGTCATCGTTCCTTTCGAATCTCTACCAGATCTTTTTCTCTCATCAGCCATTCTTTATCCCTCTTTAGTCTTAATATAACTATTATTTTTTATTTCCCATAATACCAGCCTTATTTTTGAACCGATACGGGCTTCACTACGTCACTCAGATGCTCGCGGAGAAGGAAACCGCCTTGAAATATCTTTGATTGCGAATTCGAGACCATCTCAAATGTCCTTCTAAGGGTCCGAATTTATTAATCCGGAGTTACTAAATGTTGTTACTTGTCTCAATATTTATGTTTTGCGGCGCATCTATATAAAAAATTAATCTAATGATAGCAAATCTATTTTTCAAATTTGAGCAGATAAGGCCCATTGTATCTTTAGGATAGTCAAAAAAAACTTGAGATATTAGCGATTCGTCAGAATATCCATGAACAATCAAAGGCTTAGAGATTGCGCCCTAACTAACCATGCCGGGGGCTGCACGGCAGCATGGATAGATACCTGGTTCATGCTCAGATGCGCGCTTTTTCCTTTCTGGTTTTTCGTAAGTTAATTCATTACTTACAGTTCAGATGATATCTATCGTAAATATTATCCTTGCTTACAAACAACTTAAATTTAGCTTGCAATGCGATTTTTAATGTTTCGGCACTAACACAATGTTTCGGATTCTCGATGATTCAGGACACGCCTTTTAAACTATTCAGATATGCGAACTTTGCGCACGGCGCCCCTAAGCTAAACCTCGCACCCGATCTTGGTAATTGTCATCTCTCTCACCAGTGCCGCAGCCATCTCCTTTAACCCCAATTCTTCATCGATGGCCAGGATCTCATCCATCTTAGCCCTGGTCATGGGTTTCTCGGGAACGGCAGTGCAGGATTTGGTCTGGGCCGTTACCTGATAGGTGCCGATCTTCCTGGCCCTGTCCATGATCTCGGACTTATCCATGGCGATGAGCGGGTGAAAGACCGGCAATCCAACCGCCGCCTGCTCTGCCAGGATGTTTTCCGCCGTTTGGGATGCCACCTGGCCCATGGAGTAGCCGGTTACGATTCCCAGAGCCTCTTCGCTCCTCATAACCTTCGCAGCAATCCGGTACATGAGCCGCCGGCAGAGGATGCATGTGGCTCTGGGAAAGTGCGCTGCAATCTTCTCGATTCCCCTGCTTATGGGAACCTGAATAAAATTGATCTTGCGCCCCGAGGTCCATTCGGCCAGGATCTCGGCGCTCTTCATGGATTGCGCTATTGCATCGGCATAAGGTCTTGAGTCGAAGTGCAGCAGCGATACGGGGCAGCCTCTCCGCATCATCATCCAGGCAGCCACGGGCGAGTCTATGCCTCCGGAAATGAGGGCCAGCACCCTTCCCTGCGAGCCCAGGGGCAGGCCGCCCAGCCCCTTCACAACCTCTGTGAAGACGTAAGCCCGACCACGTCTGGCCTCGACAAATATCTCCAGCTCCGGCTCATCCAGGTCAACGGCTGCTCCCGTGCCCCGGCGCACCGCATCTCCGACTACCCTTCCGATCTCCTCGCTGCTGAAGGAGACACCGGACCGCCTGGGCCGGATAGCAAAAGAGGCAGGCCTGGCTGATATTGCGACCCTTACCGCGGCCTCAGAGATCGCTTCCAGGTCCGGGCTCACGGACTCGGTGCGACTGGAGGAAACCACGCCAAAAACTCGCGAGATGATATCGCTTGCCCGGGGATCTGTGGTCCGGACGAAGATCCTGCCTTCGCCCCTCACGATCCTGTACTCGACGCCCGCTTTTTGCAGGTCAAAAGCTATATTGCCAGCTAAAATGCGTTCCCAGTTATTCCTGGTCCACCGATCCTTAAGGGTGATCTCTCCGTAACGAACCAGAACCGTGTCTTCTGCAGGGTTCCGGATATTCGTCGCGGGGATCATGTCCTGATTTGGGTGGCCTTCGCAGATCTCTTTATTTTCTTAATTCTCGAACCGGACGCTGTGTATCTCTGCATCGGACCGGGCTTCTTGTAGACGGTCTCGGCTTTGGTAACCAGCCTGACCTGGCCCTTTCTGCCCTTGATCTTAACCCATTCTATGCTTCCTGTCTTTCCCATAGTCTCATTCCCTACTAAAGCCGTATTTAAAAAGGTTGTGATGGATTCTATACGAAGACGCTACACTGAACTCCTGCCCCCCGGGTCTATGCTCCAAGAGCCGTTCACGGAGTTCCCCGGCTTGCCAACCTACCGCACCCATAACAATGCTGTTGCTGGGGCTAGCTGTTCACTATAAGCACCAAACATGCCTGCCCGCCTTCTCATAATTGAACAAGCAGACGGTTGTATCCTCGCGCTCTCGCATAGAAGTTGTAGATATTCTGAGTAATGGATTCCTTAGATCGACCCGCTTTCAGGGTACATCTCATGGATCAAACACTGACTCGTTGCTGACGAATAAGCGATCAACGAGATGTTGTTTAGTATATGCATCCCCGGCAGAAAATGTCCGGCCCGGATCGCCAATGCTTTCCGCCCTGCCAAACGGAATATTTTTAACCATCTGTTGTGCTTTAACTTGGCGTGACCGATGAAATAGAGCTTCCCACCATCCGCCCTGGAAAATCGATAGCTTTGATTGCATTGGGCATGGGTGCTTATTTTCTCTATCTCTATCACGTGGGCTTTGAAGGTGTAATCAGCAGCCTGAAAAATGTCAATTTGACTCTCTTTATTCTGGCAATAGGGCTGGCTCTGGTGGGAGTCCTGTTTGATGCTCTGGCCTGGCAGGCCATAGCCAAAAAATTCGATTACAAGGTGCCTATTTGGGACATATTCCTGATATACATGTCCTGCAATTTCATGAACAACCTTATTCCTTCGGGCAGCTTCTCCGGAGAAACGGCTCGCATTTATTTCCTGGAGAAACTGGACGGCGGATCGCGAATAGACCGCTCATCAGCAACTGTAGCAGCGACGAGAATCATCACAGCCATACCCTTTTTCCTCGGCACGGCCATAGGACTGATCTATCTGGATGTAGCTACGGATGCCCCCCTTTGGGCGCTGGCGACATGCACGGCCATCTCTCTGATCCTTCTATTCCTCAATGCCGCGTTCTTCGGCGTCTGCTTCGCTGACGACTGGCTGGAGCGAATAATATTCACACTAGTTGATTATATTGAAAAGTTCTTCCATATTCATGTGGATCGCGCAAAATGCAGTAGCATCATGGGGCGGTTCCACCAATCGATGATGATGCTCGCCGATCATAAGAAGACGCTCTTGATCAGCACGTTCTGGGCGGTGGCAAGCTGGTTGTCCATGACCATGGTAGCCGTAATAGTATTCCGATCCATGAGCATCTCCGTGCCGCTGCGAGCGGTATTTGCCGTCTACGCCGTTATGATATTCCTGCAAATGCTGCCCATCTTCTTGCCGGGCGGGGTGGGACTGGTGGATATAGTCATGAGCACATTCTTCACCGCCATAGGCCTGCCTGCGCACAGCGCCGTCGCGGCCACGATCCTCATTCGGATCATCCAGCTCTGGCTGGTGACAGCGATCGGTGGCCTGGCGACCGCATACCTGGTGAAGAAGATAAACCACAATGCCCTGCAGGCTGTGGCCGGGAAGGGCATGGCAAAAGGCTTTTAAAGGCCACCGTCCACTATGGGGAACGGTCTTTTTGGGACAGTGGGGTAGCCTGGTCTATCCTCGAGGGTTTGGGACTCTTGGACCGCGGTTCGAATCCGCGCTGTCCCATTTACATTTTATCGCAGTCAATTATTCCAAGTCATCGCATGTCGGTTATACTATGACAATCTCTTTGCAGCAGCGGCAAGCCTTTTCCAGCTCTGCGGTCTTTGCCCCGGGGAAGTGATCGATGAGGCACAGCTTCGCCGGCTCTGCTTTGCCAAAGAGCCGGGCCAGGTCTCCGTGATAAACCTCGATCCTGCACGCACCGCTGGCACGGCAGACCAGTATTGGTTCATGGCCCACAGGACCTGCGTTGCTGCCCGGCAGCTCAATGCAATCGATTTCATCAATTCCAAGCAGCTTCCTGTTGACTTCCAGATTGAGAAGGATATTTTGCACCGCGGGGAGCCATGCATCGTTAAGCACAACGTGCTCTGCTCCTGCCAGGATGCACATCAAACCCAGTGTTCCAGGCCCCGCGAGACCGTCCGCGACATCGCGAAGCTTGCCCTGATAATAGAGCCTTTCCAGAATCGTCATCTTGGGCGCGCTCGATCTCGGGAACTCGATATGAATCTTGGACTGGCTCTTATAAATGACGAGATCGCCAAAGAGGCTCTGCGCCACATCGGCGCGCATGTCGCAACCGGCCAGCAGCTTGTTTTCCAGCGGAGAGGCTTTGGCGTCGCGCACGCCGGGAACTCCTCTTTGCAGGATAACTCCTTTGATCTCCGGGACCTTCTCCACCATTGCCCTTGCCGCATCTTTTTCGATCCGCTCTCCTATGATGACAAGGCTTTTGGGGCCCAGCCTTGGCGGATATGCCAGAGGATAGCCCACGGCTATGAGCGGCGAGCCGATGCTGCGCAGGGTATCAGACTCGTCGCGCAGGCCGAACTCCCGTAGGATGTGCAGGGCATCAAGCATAACCGCGTCAAGCGAGCCTCTGCCGCAGGATGGGCACCTCTCCATGGCCTCCGGCAGGTCTCGCAGGGGACGGGTTTTATCCAGGGAGGGCTCGGGCGCGCAGTCCCGACAGGCCATGTAACGCCGGTCGATACTCCCAAGTACGTCTTCTGCACGCTCAATGCAATCCTTTTCGCATGCGGGGCACAACATGTTTCCTTATCTCCTCAAAGTATTTTGGCATTCCACCAGCCAATAGTTCATTTTCCCTTAGAAAGGTTTGTAAATAAGAAAAACATTAGGGCGGCGAAGGTGGTTTTGGACATGGCACAGAGAGGCATTAGGGAATACGATGCAAAAAGATTGTTGGCCAAATACCTTCCCGAGTACCTCAATGAATTCTCCTATAAAGGCGATCTCGCCCTGGTAGGTCCAGATACGGATCTTGAGGAGCTTGTAGCTGCTAACCCATGGCTGAAGGCGGGCAGGCTTGTGGTCAAGCCCGACCAGCTCTTCGGAAAGAGGGGCAAGCACGGCCTGGTGCTCCTGGATGCGAACTGGGATGGGGCGAAGAGATACCTCAAAGAGAATATGGGCAAAGAGGTAGTTGTAGGAGGCATAGCCGGAAGGCTGACTCATTTCTTGATTGAACCCTTCATCCCCCATGAAGGCGAGTTTTACGTGGCCATCAGCTCCAGCCCGGACGGAGACAACATTTTCTTCTCTCCCGAAGGCGGCGTATCCGTGGAGGAGAAGTGGGACAGGGTCGTGCAATTGCACGTCAACGTCCTGGAGGGAATCGACGACGTGGACATCAAGTCCAAGCTTCCCAAGAGTTTGGCGGGCCGGAGCGAGGCCGTGGAGAAGTTCATCCGGGCGCTCTACAAGTTCTATGCAGAGACTGGCTTCGCATACCTGGAGATCAATCCCTTTGCGTTTAAAGATGGAGCCATCGTGCCCCTGGATATGGTGGCAAAGCTGGATGATGCCGACGAGTACTGGCAGAGGAAGCGGTGGGACGGTATCGTCTTCCCCGAGCCCTTCGGAAGATGCCTCTCCCAGGAGGAGCTCTTCATCAAGGAGCTTGACTCCAAGACCGGTGCCTCTCTGAAGCTGACCATTCTGAACCCGGATGGCCGGGTCTGGACCATGGTGGCGGGCGGCGGCGCGAGCGTGATTTACGCCGATACCATCTGCGACCTCGGCTTTGCCAAGGAGATGGCCAACTACGGAGAGTACAGCGGCGACCCCAATACGGAAGAGACCTACTACTATACCAAGACAATTCTCGATCTCATGACCCGCAAGAAAGATCCGCGCGGGAAAGTGCTTCTCATCGGAGGCGCTATTGCCAACTTCACTGATGTGGCCAAGACCTTCAAGGGCGTGACCATGGCCCTGGAAGAGCACCAGAAGAAGCTGCAGGATGCGGGCGTCAAGATCTATGTGCGCAGGGGCGGCCCCAATTACGAGCAGGGCTTGAAGCTCATGCGCTCCCTTGGCAAGCGGCTCGGCGTGCCCATTGAGGTTTACGGACCCGAGACCCACATGACCAGAATAGTTCCCTTAGCCCTGGAGGGTGCGTCGCAATGAGCAGGAAAGAATACGTTCTCTTTGACAGAAACACCAAGGCCTTCGTCTACGGCTATCAGACCAATGCCATTCAGCGCATGCTGGATTTCGATTACATCTGCAAGCGCGAGAGCCCGAGCATCGCGGCCATCATAAATCCCGGCCGCGCCGGCATTCACAAGGCCTTCTGGGGCACCAAGGAGATTCTCCTGCCCATGTACAAGACCATAGCTCTGGCGGCCAAAGCCTATCCCGAAGCGGATGTGATGGTCAACTTTGCCTCCCATCGTTCCGCTTTCGAGACCACCATGGAGGCCTTGCAGGAGATGACCATTCGCGTCGTGGCGGTCATCGCCGAGGGAGTGCCGGAGAGGCAGTCCAGGGTCATGAGCGCCACGGCCCGCAACTTATCCAAGATCATCATCGGTCCTGCGACCGTAGGCGGCATGGCGGCGGGGGCATTCAGGATTGGAAACACGGCGGGAACCATTGAGAACATCATCGCCTCCAAGCTCTACCGGCCGGGATGCGTGGGCTTTGTCTCCAAGTCCGGCGGCATGCTCAATGAGGCTTTCAACATCATCTCCAGGAACTCCAATGGCATTTATGAGGGCGTGGCCATCGGTGGAGATCGCTATCCAGGCTCCAACATGCTGGACCACATCATGCGCTACGAGGCCAATCCCGAGATCAAGATGATCGCATGTTTGGGAGAACTGGGCGGCGAGGACGAGTACAGGATCATTCAGGCCCTGTCGGCGGGAAAGATCACCAAGCCCCTGGTGGCGTGGGTGACGGGAACCTGCTCGCCGGTGCTGCCCGCCAGCGTCCAGTTCGGGCATGCCGGAGCCAAGGCCGACACCGAGAAGGAGACGGCCCAGGCCAAGAACCGTGCCTTCCGCGAGGCGGGAGCCTATGTTCCGGCATCCTTTGACGGCTACGGCGATACGGTTCGAGAGGTCTATGAGATGCTGGTAGCCAAAGGCGCGGTAGCCAAGTTCGATGAGCCCGAATCGCCCAAGATTCCGGCCGACTACAGCAAAGCATTGGCCTCGGGCGACATTCGCAGGCCGACCACCTTCATCTGCACGGTTTCGGATGATCGTGGGGAGGAGCTGCTCTATGCCGGCAAGAAGCTGTCCGAGGTTCTGGATCAGAAGATGGGCATCGGCGGAGTCATAGGGCTGCTCTGGTTCAAGAAGGAGCTGCCCGACTACGCGGCCAGGTTCATCGAGCTGGTCTTGCAGATCGTGGCCGACCACGGACCGGCAGTCTCCGGTGCCCATAACGCCATCGTGGCCTCCTGCGCGGGGAAGGATCTCATCTCGTCTCTGTGCAGCGGCCTCCTAACCATCGGCCCGCGCTTCGGCGGTGCCATCGACGATGCCGCTCGCGAGTTCAAGCGCGCCAAAGAGACGGGCCTGACGCCCGAGCAGTTTGTCAGCGACATGAAGAAGAGGGGCATCAACATCCCCGGCATCGGCCATAAGGTCAAGAGCATCAAGAACCCGGACAAGCGCGTGCAGCTGCTCATCCAGTACGCCAAGTCGAGCTTCCCCAGCACCGAGCTTCTCAACTATGCCCTGCAGGTGGAGCAGCTCACCACCGCCAAGAAGGGCAACCTGATCCTGAACGTGGACGGGTGCATAGGCATTCTCTTCCTGGATCTGATGGGCTCCTGCGGGGCTTTTACCCAATCGGAGATCGATGAGGTTGTCAAGCTCGGCTACCTGAACGGGCTGTTCGCCCTGGGCCGCAGCATCGGCCTGATCGGGCACATCCTGGACCAGAAGCGCCTGGGAGCGAGGCTCTACCGGCACCCCGCCGAGGACATCGCCTACATGATGCCCACCAGCGAAGAGATTCAGTGCAAGCGCCAGAGCTTTTAGGATAGGATCGCAAAATGCTGATCTGAGGCGAGAGTGCCGTGCCGACAATCAGCCAGAAGATTTTTTCCAGAGCCTCCGGTTCTGCCAGGATAGCGGAGCCGGGGGAGATCGTTGAGGCCAAAATAGACTACGCCATGTCCCATGACGGGACGTCGGTTCTGGCCATCAAGGCTTTCGGAGAGATGGGGTCGGAGAGGGTTTGGGACCCGGAAAGGGTGGTCATACCCTTCGACCATATCGTTCCTGCCAACAATGAGACGGCGGCCACGCTGCAGAAGGAGGTGCGCGCCTGGATCCGGGAGCAGAAGATCACCAACTTCTTTGACTGCGGCTCGGGAGTGTGCCATCAGGTCTTTCCCGAGCAGGGCTTTGCGCTGCCCGGCTGCCTGGTGGTGGGCGCTGACTCGCACTCCTGCACCTATGGAGCCTTCGGGGCCTTCGGCACTGGCGTCGGGGCTACGGACATGGCCGAGATCTACTCACGGGGGAGGCTGTGGTTCAAGGTGCCGGAGACGATGGCCATCAAGATCGTCGGGACACTCAAGCCATTCGTCTCCGCCAAGGACATCGCCCTCATGGTCATCGGCAGGCACGGCGCAGATGGAGCGACCTACAGGGCGGTGGAGTACATCGGCCCGGTCATCGAGGAGATGAGCATCTCGGGAAGGATGACGCTGTGCAACCTGGGAGTGGAGATGGGAGCCAAGGCCGCCATCGTGCCCCCGGATGAGAAGACGGACGCCTGGCTGAAAGGCCGGGCCCGGCAGGAATACCAGCCGGTCGTGTCGGACCCGGACTCCTACGATTATGAGTTTGAGTACGACATCACGGACCTTGAGCCGCAGGTGGCCGTGCCCTTCCGCGTGGACACCGTCAAGCCCGTCTCCGAGCTGGAGGGCCTGGAGATCGACCAGGTCTTCATCGGCACCTGCACCAACGGCAGGCTGGAGGACCTGGAGATTGCAGCGCGGATCTTGAAGGGCAGGCAGGTCAAGGTGAGGACCCTGGTCATCCCGGCCTCGCGGGAGGTTCTTCTGGAGGCGCTGCAGAAGGGCATCATCGAGACTCTGGTGCAATCCGGAGCCATGATCGCCCCGCCCGGATGCGGCCCGTGCCTGGGCGCGCACATGGGCGTGCTCGGCGAGGGCGAGGTTTGCCTGTCCACGTCCAACCGCAACTTCCCCGGAAGGATGGGAAAAGACGGGCGGGTCTACCTGGCGTCACCGGCCACTGCGGCTTTCGGGGCCATCAAAGGCTATATAACCAGGCCAGAAAAATTAGCAGCAGACACGATATGAAGTTCGACCTGCATATTCATTCCAATTATTCCGACGGACACTCCAGTGTAGAAGATATCATCCGGGCAGCGAAGCGAAGAAGCTTGGACGGCATCGCCCTCACCGATCACGACACCATGTTGGGCATTCCGGCCGCCCGCAGGTACATCGATGAGCAGAAGCTCGACCTGATCCTCATCCCCGGCGTGGAGGTCACCACGTCGGAGGGCCATCTCCTGGTCCTGGGGGTCGATGAGCCCCCGCAGCGGAAGATGAGCCCGGAGGAGACCATCGAAGCGGCTCACACGCTCGGCGGCATCACCGATGTGCCTCATCCTTACCATCCCTTCCGGCACGCCATCGGCAGGATTCCGGATGTCGATGCGGTGGAAGTTTACAACTCCAAGCACCTCTTCGGCCTGGCCAATGCCAGGGCCAGAATCGAGGCCCAAAGGCGAGGCATCCCCATGGTGGCGGGGAGCGATTCGCACTTTGCCGAGACGGTGGGCCTGGGAGTGACGGAGATACAGGCGGAGGATGTGGACGGGGTGCTGGAGGAGATACGGGCGGGGCGGACGAGGATTCTGGGACGGAGGACGCCGCCACGGTTTTTTATCGGGAATACGGTGACGTATATTTACAGGGCGGTGGTGAGGAAGGGGAGACGGAGATAGGGGAGTGATGAAAACTCTCCGCTACAAGATTCTACTCCGCAAGGAAGAGGATGGGACATACCGTAATTGTGCCATCGCTCCCCGGTTGCTTAACCTTCGGGCATACCGTCGAAGAGGCTCTTGACATGTCGAAGGAAGCCATAGAGGGCTTTATCGAGTGCATGATTGCGCGCGGCGAGGAAGATCCGATCGAAACCGATGATTCAATGATTTACACTGTTGCTGTTGAAGCCAATGCCTAAACTGCTGCGGGTTTTTCACTTACCTTCATCTTAGTGCGTTCCATAATGACTACTGCATCATTATTGGGAGCGACCTCAACTGCCATTAATTCGATCTTTCTGCCCATTACAGAGATCTCAATGATATCTCCCCTTGTGATAGCACGCCCTTCCATGTACTTCTTCAGGTACTCCTCTCCTCCAGTAATTCGCAAAGGCACTGTGGGCGCAAAAACCACGTACTCTGCCGGAACTGCTTGACATGTCCTAACGAGCACGAAATCCTCAACATTCACACCAGCGTTACTTCTAATATTTCCATCAATCCCAATAGTCCCCTTGGTTTTGTCTTCTGGATAGCCTGGCCAGATAAGAACCGCAGTCTTTTTCTTGCCTTGGATAATAATTACATCTCCTGCCTTCCAGCCTTTCTCTTTGAATGTAAGTGGGTCGATCCTGGCAATTCCCCTTCCAACATCTGAAGATTTCGCATTAGTAACCTTAAGCATAGAATCTTCTGAAGCTACATTATCTATTCCAATAGCCTTTGCAAAGGCCACTTTAGCTTCTGCAGTACGGCCAAGAGTTTCCAATGCTTTGCCTTTACCGTACCATGAAGATAAAGACTTTGGATCTAGCTCGGTGGCTCTTTCAAATGCTTTTATGGCTTCATCATATTTGCCCAATTCATTGAGGATATTGCCTTTGCCGTCCCAAGCGGCTACAAAATCCGGATTTATTTCAATTGCTTTATCAAATAAAGCTAACGCATCATTAACCTTGCCCTGGTTATGGGATATCTTAGCTTTGTCAAAATAAATTGTTGGATCTTCTCTATGAACTATTTTATACCATTCATGGATAAATTGGTTTGGTTTTAAACTCTTGTTTAATAAGCGATCAAGGAGCCTGTCATATAGAATGTCGTCTTTTGAAAGTAATTTTGTATCTGGATCGATTATCTCAATTGATCTCGAAAGAATGGGGCCTGGAATAATATCCTGAGAATATAAATCTGCTAAAAGAGAACTTATCTTCTTTCTTCTTTCTTCCTTCTTTGATCTGCCATTGCCAGCAATTATAATTTCTCCTTTGACCTTCAAATCCCACTTCATTGGTGTTTGGTTACGCTCATTCTTCATTTGCTCTTTAATATATGTGAAAAGACTATCCATTGTAATATTGCCATCTTGGTTGGCTGCCTCCCAACTACGGATCCCCTCAATTATATGCTTCGTGAAGACTCCATACTTCTCGGATTCTCTCTCCTTGGATTGTTGAATACCAGAAGATGCAGTTAATATGTAAGTACCACTGGAAAAGGATTGCAGCGAATCATCCATTCCACCTCGACTCAGCTCCTCTCCGGCTAATCCGCTATAACAACAGTCTAAAATTATAACGACTTTATTAGTCTTAGAATCCTCAATTATACTTTTTATAAATTCGATTGGAATAGATGTTGTTTTCAATGTTGATATGTCGGTATTAACAGTAGCAAGATGAAGTTTTCCAGAACTATCCAATTTACCATGACCAGAATAATAAATCAAAACCAAATCATCTTTGTTAGCTTTTTTAAGAATGCCTTCGATCTTTTGCAGAATTTTCCAATTTTGGAGATTTTTTGCAGGATACGTCGCAGCAAAATTGCAGTAATTTGGAGATTTGAGTATTTCGTTGAGACCATCAACATCATTTTCGGTACATTGCAGAGTCTGGAGATTACTATCCTTGAATTTGCTGCTGGCAATTAAGATTGCGTATCTGTTTTCTGTCATTATAAAGATCCTAAAATTTCTTTGATTTCATTAAATTTGATATTTTTTGCGTCTATTAAAACCTCACGACCATTTTCACGTTTGATGCTAATTTTAATTGAAGGCTCCCTCTCAAAGTACGATTTTAATAAATTGAACAAAGCAACCGCAGACCCGCTACTCAAAGCCGTTAATATGACGAGTCCTGCTGTTATAGGCTCCCCTCGCTCTCCTCTCTTAGCAAGATTTTTAACGAGTTCTACCTCAATATCAGTTTCCTCGGCTATAGTCTTACACAAACTCAGAGTCAGCGATTGTATGCGTTCATCATTAAGTTCAGAAGAAGAGATTTTGAGCGTCGTGGGCATTGTAACCATTAGGCTTAAATCTAGAGGTAGTAATATTTTAATCTTTTCCTTATTTCAAATATAAAAATAAAAATATTTTTGTTTGGCACGATTTGATACATATTACTTATTAATTAAAAATATGTTCTATATATTAATTCATAATCCTTATGAATAAGTTCGAGTTCAAAACAATTACAGAATTTAAAAAACATATAAAATATCGTAAGGGACTATCACTATCAAGATCCACGATAAGGAGATCACGTGCCATCGTGAATGCATCTCGAGTAGACTAAATTGGATTCGTAGACTAACTGACCATCTTTTAGCTCTTAGCTATATGCTCATCACCTTCCTTTTGAAGCCGTATTATCACCTTATGATCCTATGGCATCCTCAGTAACGCTTTTCCCCAACCACTTTCCATTCGCTGCACGCGTGCGATCGCGCCCGGCTCTGGGACTGCCGCGAGGCCAGTAGCAAGAGCGTATCGAATCAAATGCGTTATGAAAATAGAATGCAGATCTAAATAATTCCCTTGGCCTTCAGGGCTATTTTCATCTCTGTCACTTCGCCTTCCAGCTTCTCAAACCTCTGCTCCAGATAGCTCTTTAGATCCTTTCTGGATTCTCTAACCTCATCCAGGAGATCATGCTGCGAATAAAGTATTTGGCCCTGCATATCAAGCATCTGATGCTGCACATCAAGCATTTGACCTTGCACGACAAGCATCTTATCCTGTTTGTCCAGCATCCTGTCTTGCTTGTCCAACATCTGATCTTGTTTGCCCAGCATCTGATCTTGCTTTTGGATCGTCACATCCATCTTGCCGCCGAGGTTGTTGTTCATATTATTTACCGCAACAGTGAGGTCTTTCAGATGAGATGCTGCGATATCTATTCTGGAGTCTGTCTCCCCCGAATCGACCATCTTACAGAACTTGGAAAATTCGCCGGTGGCGTCTGAGTACTGTTTTTTAATTGATGAGACGTTGATCAGAGTATTCTTTATATCGATGGCTTCTTCAAACAGCTTCAGCTTATCCTCGTCGGATTCCGCTACGATCTTCACCCTGCCGTCGTCCAGGTTTTCTACCGTTCCCTTAACCTTTAAAATCCTGGCTATTTCCATTACTCTGGCACGGAATCCCGTCTTCTGAACCTTCCCGGAGACGTGAGCTGTGAGCCTTTTCATTCGTAAGAATCTTGCAGCTCTTCATATTTGGCATTATCGTCGCCATTGAATTGCCACTTTGCCCTTTTGGCCTCTCGCCGCTGCTCGCGCTTCTACGTCTTTCTAGTTGTCGTGCTATCCCTGCCCGTGCGCCCACTCACACGCGCATGCAGGCTCGCCGAACGCCCGCCCGCGTGCGGTCGTGCCCGGCTCCGGGGGGGGGGCATGAGGCCCAGGCGATAGAACGTCACTTATGCATTTGATTTTGAGTTGCAGGTCCAACATCGAGCCCTCATGCAAGACCCAGCTAAAGGCAATCTTATTATCGTCACGAATAGCTAGTATGTTCTAGATATGACTTCATTTGATAAATGGCTGGAGCAGGACATCACCGCCTACGAGGGCCGCCACGACGACCTGATCTTCCAGGCTCCCGCCCTCTACCGGCTCATGACAGCGGTGCTGGACGATCCCAGGCTTCCGGGCCGCATGAGGCCGATTATCATTGCCGCCATTGCCTACTTCGTTCTGCCCTATGATGTCATGCCCGAGGAGATCTACGGTCCGTACGGATATCTGGACGACATCTTCCTCTGCGCCCTGGTGGCCGATCGGGTGAGCCGGGAGGTCGGGTCGGATGAGATCCTCACGGACAACTGGGACGGGGAAGGGGAGATCAAGGCCTTGATAAATGAGGTCCTGGCCAGCGAAGCAGCATTGATCGGGGACAACCGGGCGAAGATCCTGCACTACCTGGGTTACGAGCACATGCAAGACATCGGGCTGGCAAAGGCGGATGGGAAATAGCGCATTCGCATTTCATCATTTCCCGTCTTCGAGAGAACGCCCGGCGACATGTGGCGACCCTCCAAAAACCGTTAAATACTCGCGCTCAACTAACCTAACCATATTTGGTACGCATCTCAAGTCTGAGAGGACCTTTTCAATGGAGCTCGATACTCTGAAGCGTCTGGCGCAAAACGGCGCAATGCACGGACAAATAGCCGTTTCATCCTCCATCCTTGCCTCGCTGCTCGGAACCAGCCCGCAAACGGCGGCGCGCAGGCTGTGTCTGCTGGAAGAGGAAGGCTGCATCAACCGCATCATAACCGGAACCGGCCAGAAGGTCAAGATCACGGAGAAGGGAATGCTGCTCCTGCAGGCCGAGTATCAGGATTATAAAAAGATCTTCGAGCAAGGGCGAGCCCCTGTCGTTCGCGGCGTGGTCGTGGGGGGCCTTGGCGAGGGTCAGTACTACATCTCCCGGGAAGGCTACGGCACGCAGTTTCGCCGCCTGCTGGGCTTCGAGCCCTTTGCAGGCACGCTCAACATCCGGCTGGACGAGCCCTTTGTGCCGTCCATGCAGCAGGCCATCAAGATCGAGGGCTTCCGGGATGAGGGCAGGACTTTTGGTGAGTGCAAGTGCTACCGGATTCTGGTGAACGGCATTGAGGCGGCGATCGTTCGGCCCGAGCGCAGCAGCTATCCGGCGCACCTGGTGGAGGTCATCGCTCTCGTGCGCCTGCGAGACGCGCTGCACCTGGCCGATGGAGACCCGGTAGAGGTGACACTGCAATGATCGATGATGCAATTATTGCCCTGGCCGGAGGAGAGGCGATCCTGCTCTATGATTTCGATAACCGGGAACGAGAGACCGACCTGATGGTCGCGGCCCAGTTTATCACTCCAAAGCTGGTCTTTCAGATGAGGAGAGACGCGGGCGGCCTGATCTGTGTGGCCATCGATCCCGTGGCCTGCACGAGGATGGGCCTGCCGTATTTTGCCGACATCCTGAAACAGGCCAGCGGCTCAGGGAGCGGCTTTGAGGCCATCAAGTCCATCTACGAGCGGGAGGGCGATATCCCTTACGACACGAAATCCTCTTTCTCGCTGTGGGTCAACCACCGAAAGACTTACACCGGGATTACGGATGTCGATCGGGCGCTGACTATCAGGGAGCTGGCGGCGATCACTCGTAAATCGCTGAATGGAGACACTGTAGATTTCGGCGCAGAATTTCGCTCGCCAGGCCACGTTCCACTGCTGCGCACAGCTCCGGGGCTGCTCGGGGATCGGCGCGGCCAGACGGAGTTGTCCATCATACTGGCGCGAGAGGCGAGGGTCATCCCGGCCATGGTCATGTGCGAGATGCTGGACGGCAAAACGGGCAAGGCGCTTGTAATCGAGGACGCGAAAGAATACGCGGCAGCGCATTCTCTGGCCTTTGTTGAGGGCAGAGAGGTCCAGGAGCTGTTCGAGCGGTCCGGCTCTTGATGCCCGGAATGGCAATATTCAAATCCAACCATTCAAGTTTTACCGAAATAAATTTGCAGCGCCAAATAGCCAGAATAAAGCCCAGGATAAATACAAGAACCTGCGTTACTGATATCAACTCCCGAATGTGCGTTGCGAGGAAGGTAACAAGATAATGAATTACAGTCTGCAAGGCTCGAAGTCGGCATCATCGAGCGTTTTGGCGTTCATTTTGGTCTTTATGGTTCTGGCGGCGCTGGTTCTTTTCAGTCCGGCCTCAGCTCAAGACGGTCCGGCCTCCTGGCTGGATAAGGGAGAGGCATTGCTTCAAAAGGGCAGTTTTCAGGAAGCAGCCGACAGCTTTGACCGCGTCATCAAGACCGATCCGGAAAATGTGGCGGCATGGAAGGGCAAGGGCGAGGCCCTGGTCGGCCTTGGCCGGTACAAGATGGCGAAGATCTGCTTTGACTACGCCCTGAGATACAGTCCCAAAGATGCCGGGCTATGGCTGCATGCCGCCAAGGCGAGCGATCTGGACGGCGATGATGAGGACGCACTGCAAGGCTACGACAGGGCTCTGGCTTTGGATGGCAGCCTGGCTGGGGCATGGCTTGGCAAGGGCAACGTCTCCCTGGCCGCGGGAGACTTCGATGGTGCCTTGCACAGTTTCGAGAACGCCTCAAAGTTTGGTGCAGGAGATGCAGCAACTGTAGCCGGAGAGGCAATGGCAAACCAGGGCATGGGAAAATCTTTCCTGGCGCAGGAGGACTATGCCGGTGCCTTGCGCAGCTTTGAGGCAGCGCTCAATCTTGATCCTATCAGCACTGCTGCTTGGAATGGAAAGAGCGCCGCCCTGGCTGGCCTTGGCAGGTTGGATGAGGCGCTGATCTGCTGCGATAAAGCCCTCCAGATAAATCCTGCAAACCAAGAAGCAAAGGTCGGAAAAGCCGGAATCCTGGTGGCAAAAGGTCAGCTGGCACTGGCAAGCGGCAGTGCATCCGACGCCGCCCATCTCTTCGAAAATGCCTCCCTGATCGATCCGGCGAATCAGGACGCCACGCGGGGCAGAGTCGATGCTCTTGCGGCCGAAGGAGATCGGTTCATGAAGATGAGCCTCCTCGAGGATGCTTTATCAAGCTACGAGTCGGCCCTGGAGGTCGCACCCGACGATTCCCGGGCCCTGGCCGGGAAAAAGCAGGCAGAGTCTGCCATTCATGCCAGAGAGAAAGCAAAGGTCAATGCCCGCTGGCCGGGCAAAGGCCCGTCCGATTCAGGCTACTATCTAAACCAAGGCTGGAAACAGATGCGAAATGGATCATATCCCGCAGCGCTTGAGAGCTTTAATAAGTCCATCGAGCTGGACGGCGCGTCCTCGGATGCGCGGCTCGGCAAGGGGCAGGTTCTCTTTCTGCTGGGCCGCCTCCCGGAAGCGACCAATTCCCTGGATCGGGCCCTGGAGAACAACCGGTCTAACGTCGAGGCCTGGGCGCTCAAAGGAAAGGTCCAGTCTTTGATGGGAAAGCATAGAATGGCATTATTATGCTTTGAGTCCGCCCTGCGGCTGCAGCCCGGCAACGTCACGCTCTGGATCAGTAAGGCAATGGCGCAAACGGAATTGCAAAATTATGACGATTCTTTGCACAGCTTCAATGAGGCTCTGCGGCTCGACGCCGAGAACCACGCTGCGCTTCTGGGCAAGGGCGAACTCCTGCTGAAGATGGGTAGATACGGGGATGCAGCGAAGTGCTTTGAGCAGGTCCTGCGCGGCGATAAGGCGAATTTAGCGGCATTGCAAGGCATGGGCGATGCCTTCTTCCGTCTCAAGCACTATGGCGATGCCCTCAGGTTTTACGAAACGGCCTTAAACCGGAGCCCTGCAGATGAGGCATCGCTGTTGGGAAAGGCCCAAGCGCAGTACGCTCTGCTTGACTACACTTCTTCTGCACAATCTTATGACGCGGTTCTGAAAAGGTTCCCCCAGAACGTCCAGGCCCTGGTCGGGAGAGGCGACTCGTTCCGGTCGCTGAAGAATTATACCTCAGCCGTTGTGTCTTATGATGCAGCCCTCGCCCTGGAACCGGAAAATATCATGGCATTGGTGGGAAAGGGGGATGCTCTTCTTCAGCAAAGTCGATGGTATGACGCGCAGCAGTGCTTCGAGAGCGTTCTGACCAAAGAGCCCGACAACATCGAGGCACTCCTCGGCGAGGGTTGTGTGATGGCGCATAGAAACGATCTCGCCGGTGCCCTGATCGCTTACAACCGGGCCCTTGACCTGAATGCCAGCAGCCAGCGGGCACTGCTCGGCAAGGGAGACATTCTTCTCAAAAATGATCGCGCCGATGAAGCCCTGCAGTGCTACGAAAATGTCCTCCGCTCCGACGAAGAGAATGCCGATGCACTGATTGGAGCAGGAGAGGCAGCTCTTGCTCTGGCGGATTACAATTCTTCTCTGAAATTTTTCGAGGATGCTTTGGCCCTGGACGAGAATAATTCCCTGGCCTGGACAGGAAAAGGGGATGCCTTCTTCGGTCAAAAAGACCTCGCATCCGCCCGGCAAAGCTACGAGCGGGCTATTGCTCTGGATCCTCACAGCTCCCGGGCATCATGCGGGATGGGCGATGTGCTCAATTTGCAGGGAAGCTCCAGCTCAGCACTTGCTTACTATCAGAGGGCAGCTGCCCTTGACCCGCAAAACGCGCGGGCGTATCTCGGCCAGGGTAATGCTCTATGCGCCGCTGACGATTTCAACAAATCCCTGCCGTTCTTTGAAAAATCCCTGAGCCTGAAGCCCGGTGGCACTGATGCACTGATGGGCAAGGGACTAGCACTGGCGGCACAGGGAAATAGCTCCGGGGCTTTGCAGTGCTTCGATGACGTACTGGCCCGAGATCCAGCCAATGCCGCAGCCTGGTCCAACAGGGGAAGCCTGCTGGCAGGCATGGGGAGACTGAAAGATGCAGCCGGGTCCCTGCAGAAAGCGAGCGAGAGCGATCCGGCCAGCGTTGCTATCTGGTATGACCTGGGCATGGCCCAATACCTTCTGGGCAATTTTAACGAATCGGCAAGCGGCTTCAAGAGTGCCGTAGCACTATCTCCGGCGGACGCGCAGGCCTGGCTCGGCCTTGGCCTGGCCTTGAATCAGACCGGAAATTATTCTGAAGCCCTGAAAAGTTTTGAGAGGGTCATCCAGCTCCAGCCGCAGAATGCTGATGCCTGGTATAACAAGGGACTGGCTCTGGTGGCACTCAAGCGCTCCAAAGATGCTCTGGCTGCGTTCGAGACCGTGCTGGATATCGATCCGAAGAACGCCCAGGCCGCGTATTGCCTGAGTCTGACCCGCAAATATCTCGATAGTGCAGATGCTTCGTGAAATAGATATGTAAAGGTTGTGCAAAATAGATTCACAGCGAGCAGAGCATCGCAATGGCAGTGGAGCCGACCGGAAGATTGTACTGAAAGAATGCTGTGGTGGTGGGAAACATTTTAAAAAGTCTCCCGGTCAGAGCTATTTCTACCATCTGCCTTCTGCCTTACGTCTTTCATAAGTATTCTGACGCTGGACGCTATGCTGTGAGATCATCTCGGGCTCAGCCTTCTCGATCAGCCTGTACTGTCGGTTATTTCTGTTGCCCTTCCTGTCCAGCAGGCCATCACGGTTCATGCGGGAAAGATAAGTGGATACTGTGCTGAGCTTGATATCATCGGCCACCGTCTCGTACCGCTCTCTCAGCTCTTGAGTTGTGAACCAGGTACCGGAGAACTCATATCTGATGAAACCCTCCAGCCGGTCCATCAGCGTCCCTCCGCTGTTATAATTATGAGCGGACGATGTCGCTTTGGCTCGCTCATCCGTGCCCTCGAAGACACCGGATGCGGACAGAAAGCCTATGATCTTGTCCCTCAAAGCCTCTCCGTCCATATTCTGCGACTCAAATTCGTGAGAGGACTTGAGTCCTTTGTCTTCTATCTCAATCCGGACCCTCATTTTACCACATCTGTTTGCAACCTGAAGTCCGCATCTTCATCTTCCGGATGCGAGTCTACAATGGTGCCTGCATTAGAAGACGCTCGGCAGATGCAGAGTCCGTCCGGCCCAGGCTGAAGTTGCATTGATCGGCGGACCTGGCTCTCGTGGTCTGCTGTGCATTCTGTGGAACCATGTGGAGCGTGAATAGCTTGATATGTCCCCTCATATTTTTATCTCCCTTATCTCCATTCGCTAATTTCCCTGAATCGGACCGGCGAAGAAATTACTCCCCCTTCCCGCCGATCCGATCCATTTCACACTTTGCTGTGCCATCCCTTCTGGCTTCTGATTCAGGCAAGAGACGAACTGTGTGAACCGGTCTCCCTTTCCGGCGCATCACCGCTCTTCACCGCCTGACCCCTTCGATTCGCACCGGATACCGCATAATCCTGTTTTCAGCGCATCCATCCGCTATCTGCTGCCGTCCCTTTCCGGCAGCTTTCGCGCTTTGGATGAGCCAATGTCTGGATATCAATGCCGATCTTCGGCTACCACTGGCCGTCCCTTCCCGGCAGTGGCAGCAACGGCTGATATCTGCGGATCTGATACGCACTCCCTTCGCTACTCGCTTTGTGCCATCCCTTTTTGAAGAAGCGTTTGATTGTGCTGCAAGTCGTCTGAAACCGACGGTCCAATTCAGAGACCATCGCATCCCCTTCATTGCTACTCCTCGTGCCATCCCTTCCTGGCGACGCATTGCTTTGCATAACTGTGAACCGTATTTCGGACGAATGAATGCCCGCCAACTGCGAGCACACTCGTGCGACGAAACAGAGCCTCTGCTCCGGATAAGTCCACCATGCACGCTTCTCCTACAGTCTGGAGATACTTTTAAGGTTCATCCATCCCCTCAGACGAATAGCCCCTTCATTCATCCCCATTTTGATGTGATCAGACAGGTTGTGTTCCCCTTCTGGCACAATATTAACCTAGTTATGGTGGTATATAAACTTTTCCAAGAGTTGAGCGTTGTAGTTAATGGCTAAACACTTTGATTAAGGCTTATTTTTCAAAATAAAGCTCTAATAGTATTCAGAATAGTATTTCACAAGGGGCGGAACGAATCCAGAAATTGCAGTATAATGTAATGTGAAAAGAAATTTCGGGCGATTACTATTATTAGAATAAGTATCAGCAAAGCCTTTTTTTCTGGACATGAGGGTATTTGCCGATGTGAAACCATTTCACAATCATTAGTGATATCGATTTTTTCTTGAGGGGGTGTCCATCTTGCTCAAGGTTCATACAATAATTTTGGAGAGTCGTGCGCAGAATTTTTCCTGTGAAATGCCATTGTTGCGAGATCTTGCCCGGTCATGCCGCAATAGACCCAAGTTCAGAAATGTCTTTACTTATTATTATTTAGGAGGGCTTGTCCTATGTTGCATTGATCAGGTCAATCGCAAGAAACGAGGCTCCTTGAGATGCCTGGCAATAAAAACAGGGAAAATAACTCAGGATGCTTGGTGCAGCTCGAAGTATTCATCAATCAGCCAGTCGCCGATATCTTTTAGGTATCTGCGCCTGCGCTCATCTTCTGCAATTAATTGAAAAACCTCAGAGAGATCTTCATCCATTAAAGAAGGGTTTATCCAGTGGCGGCATTTAAACCTATCGTAGGCTTGAGCTCTCCAAGGCTGCGGCTCCGGCTTTTCCCGAGAATGAGAGCAATGTTGTAGGGCTCCTTCATCCTCTTGAGCGGTCCGGCATGGATGGGATGGTCACCACAGATTACGAATAGGGTGTCTTTTCCGGCCGCGCCCATGATCTTTCCCAGGCATTGGTCAATTACCAGTGCAGCATCCCTGATCTCTTTTGCCCCTCCGCCGTTATGCACCGCCTTGTCCATCCCGATGAAATAAGTCACCAGCAGCCTCGGTCTCTGGGAGAGCGCCAGCAGCGTCAGACGACACGCTTCGCGGTCGAAATCCGCAGGGGGAATCCTGTCGGAGATCCCGCCCGTGATCTCAATCAAGCCCGTATAGACATCCGCACCATTCTGCTCCATGATCACAGCCGATTTGAGGCCGGAAGCGCTGGCCATCTCCGGCAGGCTGAGGATGCTCGCCTCTTTCGCTCCGGCCTTATCGAGGATTCCATGATGCTCGGGGAGAAGGCCGGAGAGGATAGTGGCAATTGCCGGTGTGGTATGCCTGGATACAGCCCTGGCTGAATAAATCCGGCCATGCGCTGCAAGGGCCGACATATTGTCGAGCCAGGGTTCCAGCCACCGGAAAAGATCGTATCCCAGGCTGTCGATGATGATGAGCACGACATCTCTGCACCCCCAGCCGGCTATGCCGTCGATGATGCGGCCATCGGTTTTAGGAAGGCGGATCTCCAGGACCTGAGCGATGGTCGGGGCCACATCCAGCTGGCTGATTGGCGAATTGGCATCCATGTGGGTCATGAATAACTCTGATGCTATCGGATAATAATCTTCTCCGACAACCTTGCGGTCCTGGCTCTCTGGTCCGGCTCGCTATCGAATTCTGACGATCAATCCGGGATCAATCCGTAAATGCGACTTTCGCTCTGCCAAAAATCGAACTTCATGGATGCGATGACACCGCATGGTTTTTTAACTTGTAGGATCGCGAAGGACGGAGCGAGAAGTCCCCATCCTTCAGGGTGGTCTCCCGGACAGAAGTCCGGGGGAGTGGCTGACGAAAAGTCAGCCACAGGATGAAAGCGAAATCCTTTGCCCCAGTTTCGTACTACCAATAACTATTTAATTTAATAACGTGATCATATATTAATGCTTAAAACGTATCGCTACAGGCTCAAACCTACAAAATCTCATGTTACCATCTTAGAACGGCAACTTGAGCTTTGCAGATTTGTCTATAATGATACACTCGCATATAGAAAGAATGCTTGGGAGCTTGAGCAAAGAACGGTCAAGCGTTTTGAGACTCAGGATAGATTACCTCAATTAAAGCTAGATGTACCCGAACTAAGGGATGTCTATTCACTGGTTCTTCAGAATGTAGCTCTCAGGGTGGAACTGGCTTTCAAGGCGTTCTTCCGAAGAGTCAAGGCTGGAGAAGAACCAGGCTATCCAAGGTTCAAGGGCAAAGGACGATACGATAGCATCACGTACTCTCAATCTGGTTTTGAGTTAGATTCCGAGGTACTTCGCCTTTCTAAGATTGGTGATATCAAGATCAAGCTCCATAGACCTGTAGAGGGCAAGATCAAGACTTGCACAATTCGCAGAATGCCTACAGGCAAGTGGTTCGTTTGCTTCTCCGTTGATATGGGTGACGTGTCTTTGCCGCCTTGGAAAGATGGATCTGTTGTAGGAATCGATGTAGGCTTGGCGAGCTTTGCCACCCTATCAAATGGCGAGAAGATTGATAATCCTAGATTCTTCCGAGAAGATGAGTTGGCATTAGCTAAAGCACAAAGCAAACGTGATAAGCTTCCTAAAGGATCTTCTCTCAGGGGAAAAGCGTCCAAAGTGGTGACTAGGATTCATGAAAGAATCGGAGACAAGAGAACAGATTTCTCCAATCAGGTTAGTCGCCGATTGGTAAACCGTTTCGGCGTAATAGTCTTTGAAGATCTTGATATTCAGAACATGCTTAAGAATCATCACCTGGCAAAATCCATCTCGGACGTTGCATGGGGAATGCTGGTAAAAGCAACTGAGAGCAAAGCAGCATACGCTGGCTCCAAGGTTGTCCTGGTTGATCCCAAGTACACTTCTCAGATGTGCTCCAGATGTGGCATGATAGTCAAAAAGGATCTCTCGGAAAGAGTCCATAGTTGCTCGGAATGTGGCTTGACTATGGATAGAGATCTCAATGCAGCAATCAACATTCTCAGACTGGGGATGCAGTCTGTTCGCAAAAGCGATAGAAGCCCCGCCATTTAGGACGGGGAGCGTTCACTTTTTATCATCAGGTTTAAATAAGAACTGAGAGCAAAGATGGGTCTCAGAAATCATGAACGATGCAAAGATTCTCACCATTTTAGCGATATCGGCCTTGCTGATGATGACCGGTCTGGCGTATTCATCCGATGTAGACATCGACTATACTCACAACATCGAAGGAACAGGGACGGTTATTACCGATTACAAGATGGGCACCAAAGAGAGCACAGTAGCATCTGGCAGGGTGCGCGGCACGGGCGAGGTGATGAACAAGTACCTCTTCCAGAGCAATAATACCGAGAACGTGACCATCGAAGATCAGTTCTACCTTGGCGGAGTTGTGGAAGCCCATCCGATATCCGTTAGCGATTATCCCCGGATGACCGGGATTCCGGGAAGCTTCCGCTTGCTGGGGACTTCCTGGGCGGGCAGGATAAATATGACCGGCAAAAACAGCAGCAACTAGCTGCGGGTATCCTGCACCATTGCCCCCGGCGTGACCTGCAATCTTCTATCAAAGCATATATTTGCCCGTGTGTCCATATCGAATAGTTTCGCCCCGCGCCAAAGCTTTATAGATAATTTGATCAAGATTATTATAGACATGACAGACACCCTGCATCCTTCAGAAAAGTTCGCAGCTCTCTCAAAGCTGGCCCAGGAGCCCGCTGATGCCATTCGCCGCCAAAAGGACCTTATTTTAGTGTCGCACGTTGATGCGGACGGGCTCACGGCAGCCGGAATAATGTGCAGGGCCCTGGAGCGCCTGAGCATTGAATACAAACCGCTCTTCTTCCGCCAGCTGGATGAGGCGGCACTGAATCAGATAGCCGACCAGGGCTCGGATCTGGTGATATTCACCGACCTTGGCAGCGGAATGATCAAAGAGATCTGCGAGCGCGGCATCCCTGCCGTGGTGGCGGACCACCACAAGCCTGCCATGTGCGAGGCACGTCCTCTGGCTCACCTCAATCCTCATCTGGTCGGAGCCGATGGGGCGACCCAGCTCAGCGGCAGCGGGACATCATTTATTCTGGCGTCTGCCCTCGCTTCCGGCGGCAATCGGGATCTCTCCGCTCTTGCAATTGTGGGCGCGGTGGGTGATCTGCAGGACATGGCCAGCGGCCGTCTGCTGGGGCTCAATAGGCATATCCTGGAGATCGGTGCGAAGGCCGGTGCTCTCTCTTTCTCGCGGGACGTCAAGCTCTTTGGCCGGCAGACGCGACCCATCTACAAGATGCTGGAATACTCCCAGGACCCGTACTTCCCCGGCCTTTCGGGAAATGAGGATGCGTGCATCGCTTTCCTGAAGGAGGTCGGAATACGATTGAACGGCGAGAAGTGGCGGCGCTGGATCGACCTATGCCAGGAAGAGAAGGCGAAGGTGGTCACCGCGCTCCTGAATAAGGGGCTGAGGAGCGGCGTTGCCAGCGTCAAACTGGAGCGGCTGATCGGAGAGGTTTACATCCTCCTGGCGGAGCGGGAAGGGACGGAACTGCGAGATGCCAGCGAATACTCGACCCTGCTGAATGCCACCGCCCGCTACGGCCACGCCGACGTGGGCCTGCAGGTCTGCATGGGCGATCGAGAGAAGGCTTTTGGGGAGGCGCAAAAGCTGCTCGGCCAGCACCGCCAAAATCTGGTCAACGGCCTGAAGCTGGTCGCCGCCAGCGGCATCACGGTCATGAAGAGCATCCAGTATTTCGATGCCGGCGACGCTATCCTCGACACGATTGTGGGCATTGTGGCGGGCATGAGCTTCCAGATGGCGGACCGCTCCCGGCCCATCCTGGCCTTTGCCACCACTCCCGCCGGGGACCTCAAGGTCTCGGCACGAGGGACTCAGGATCTGGTTCGATCGGGCCTCGACCTGTCCGATGCACTCTCGGCATCAGCGCGGGCTGTGGGCGGCGTGGGTGGCGGCCACAATGTCGCGGCGGGAGCGACCATACCGCCTGCGGCAAAGCAGGAGTTCCTGGAGCTGATGGACTGCGCTGTCGGCAAGCAGCTTTCCCGTTGAGTCGATGAATCGGAACGCACCGTTCTCTTCATCATGACCCAATGGAGACCTCATCGGGTCCTTTCCCGGGATAGCGCAGGGAATGTCTTATAATCGCCAAGGCCGTTTTCCTGAAAGGCAAAATCCAAAGAAGGGATCGTGATGAGCGGGCGTCTATGGGTTATTCTCTATTTTCTGGTAGTACTGTGTGTTCCAGCATACCTGTGTCAGGACAACGTTACCGGCCCGGGATCGGTTAATGATGCAGAGCTGGCCGATAGCGGCTTTCGGCCTGAGGTAGACGGATTCAGCTTCGAGAACTACGGCAGTGACCGAAAGGCTGCGGACCTCACCTCCGCGGAGTTAATGCGCATGTTCGGCGACAGGGTATGCTCCAGCAAAGCGGGCGGCACATGCATCCTCACGCCGGCGGGCAGACAGTGGATGGAGCAGGTCAATCGAGCGATGAGCACAGGACACTGTGAGGGATTTGCCGTGTTGAGCCTGCTGATGTACTACAAACTCATCGATCCTGGCGAATTCGGCGGGTCGACTGCGCATGAACTGAACTTCAGCAATCAGGATCTTCAACGCGAGATCGCTTTCTGGTGGACAACTCAAGGATTATACCCGGCAATTGATGATAAGGTTGAAGGACCGGGCAATGTCCTGGACACTCTGATCGAGGCATTTTCCCTAAAAAGCGATGCATCCGATTCCTGGACCATCGGCATCTACAAAGAAGACGGCATGGACGGCCACGCCATAACTCCCTTTGCCGTGCAGGAAAAAGGAGACGACATCTACGATGTTCTCGTTTATGACAACAACTACCCCGATCAGAAGAGAGTGTTGACCATCGATAAAAATAATAATACATTTTCATACGAATCTGCAATCAATCCTCTGGAGAAATCGGACCTTTATGCCGGTTCGAACATCGAGATCACGCCAACTTCAAGCCGCTTGCTGGAGCAGGAGTGCCCCTTCTGCCGCGAATCCGGCGGAGCGGGAAATTTGGAGAGGTCGAGCACATCCCAGGGGCGGAATGGGTCCGAAACCGCTTCAATGATCCAGGTGTGGCTCAACGGCAGCGCCCTCCTTCTGCTGACCGATGAGCACGGCAGGAGAGTCGGCTGGATTGGAGGCAATAAGCTGGTGAACGAGATACCAGGCGCCAGAATTCAGAGATTTCTTTATGAGGAAGATGTGGGGCAGCCGTCCTACCTATTGCCGGACGGCACCAATTTTACAGCAACCGTCGACGCTACCGAATTGAAGACGGGAGGCTACCAGGAGCTGGTGGTGATCGGGAACGGTTATGAAATGGATGTGGAAGACATCTGGCTCGATTCGGGCGAGAGAGATAGTGTCGAAGTCACCAAATATGGCAGCGATTACTTTGGCTTGTCTTACGCGACCAACTATACTGAATCTCCGGATATCGATGTAGGTCTTGAGACCGACGATGCGGATTATGAATTCATAGTGAGAGGTGCAGAGATCGAGCCCGGAGGAAGCGTAAACGTGGATCTTGACTATGGTAGCGGGGACTTCATCCTGCACACCTTCGGAAACGAGGAGCCGGGATCATACCAGCTCATGGTCCTCCGCACGGATGACAACGGAACCCAGATCTTCGCCAACGATGAGATCGTGATGAAGCCGAATGAAACGATGTACGTGAACTTCCTTGATTGGGGCGGCGAGAACCTGAGCATGTCCCTGGACTTCGATCTGAATGATGATGGGATCATCGATAAGACCATTCAGGCCAGGGATGCGAGCGACTTCTACAGCGATCCTTATGCCGATTGGGAGGCGGATGGTGCAAAAATCGGAGAGGACAACGGCTAAAGCACGACAAAATTGTAAAATCAAAGTAACTATTCAGCCACCCAGTTAAAACTTCATTTTTCCGCCCAAATATCATGAACCTCGCCGATCAGCCTATAATTTAAATATTAATGATACTCATACAAGTGAAATAATGGAGGGAGGCAATTCTCATCAAATTCAAATGGCGGGTATCATCCCAGATAATTCCCTCACTTCAGTGC
>Ga0074195_1000992_pt1 | contig 45490 bp, 42 predicted proteins | sample EPASupsiteHSE623_FD_64525 | JGI IMG/M metagenome (GOLD analysis project Ga0074195, IMG submission 64525) | Bioremediated contaminated groundwater from EPA Superfund site, New Mexico - Sample HSE6-23 | ecosystem: Environmental > Aquatic > Deep subsurface > Groundwater > Contaminated ...
CGGCGTTGCTCCGTCAGACTTTCGTCCATTGCGGAAGATTCCCCACTGCTGCCTCCCGTAGGAGTCTGGGCCGTGTCTCAGTCCCAGTGTGGCCGTTCATCCTCTCAGACCGGCTACTGATCGTCGCCTTGGTGAGCCATTACCTCACCAACTAGCTAATCAGACGCAGACCCATCTTCTAGCGGTAGCATATTCAGAGGCCACCTTTGGTATTTAAGGCATGTGCCTCAAATACTACATTCGGTATTAGCGTTCCTTTCGGAACGTTGTCCCCATCTAGAAGGTAGGTTGTCTACGCGTTACTCACCCGTTCGCCACTAGATTCCACCCAGCACTGAATGTTGTTGTAGTAGGTGTTAGCACTTTTTAGGGCGTAATGCTATTCCGAATTGTTCACTTTCGTTCACATTTCTCCATAGCATATGCGCTGTCTAATCATCTACATCCCAATAGCACTCAGTGCTGGGCGTAATCCCGTTCGACTTGCATGTGTTAGGCACGCCGCCAGCGTTCGTCCTGAGCCAGGATCAAACTCTCCATAAAATTTATTTATGAAGAACCTTGATGGCTCTATATAAATCAGAATTGTTTGGTGTTGATCTGCTATAAGCAGTCAACGTTTGTGCTTTAAAAAAGCACCGCACATCTGGCATAAACCTTACTTACATTGTTCAGTTTTCAAGGAACATATCCAACATCGTCATCGACGACTTATTTATGTTAACACAATTAATTTATCATGTCAACACCTTTTATAATTCTTTGTCGCCACCTGTCGACGACTTATTTATGATAGCATAATCTCGTCTATCTTGTCAATCTACTTTAGACTGGAAATTGCAAAATCAGCCGCTATATAGCGGCTGATTACTAATGTTGCGCCTCCGCAGCACTATTTTCATGATTGTTACCCGAGAACTCATTTGCCAGTGGAAAAGGAAACTGTACATATGTACTAGGAACTTCACCGACAACTACATACTCAGCTATAGGAACCTGCGTATTTACCATTACACTTTTGCTAACAAGCGGAACCACAATTCTGATCTGTGTTGTTGCCGCTAAATATACCATATGCCTTGTCTGGTTAATACCAGCTTGCTCAAACTTATCAACAACTTTTACTTGTACCGTTCCAATCGGAATAATTGTTACTGTAATTTTCGGGCCCATGCTAGCAAGTATTTGACTTCCTAGAACCTGCCCTACTGGAATGCTTATCTTCTCGTCAACAATCCTTTTTAAGGAATCTTGCACTTTTATTGTAATGTCTGCCGCAAGTTTATTAAATTCCAATGTATTAGGCTGAATTAGAACTACTCTGCCACGACTATCTACTTTTACATTTACGAGCGTCTGAGGGTCAATACTCCTGCTAACATAATCATTTATAACGTTATTTATTGCCTCGGTTGCCGTCAAAGTTGCTTTGGCCTCGGCGATTGTCAAAAGTGTCGGCTTTAAATTAGTCTCCATTATCCAGAAGCTATAAAAGAACAAAGCTAAAATAAGAATAAGACTTAAGGTTAAGGTCGGCAATTTTCTCCTTCTACGGACCGCAAACCTCATATATATCCCCCCAGCGCCAATGGCCCTGCTTTTTATCGCAAATTACCATTTCAGGCTCGTTTATTATATGGCGCTGCCTATAATTGTGTGTATAAAAAGAAATAAGTTACAACCATTTAGGTCATAACTTATTTTTACTATACCTTAATTTTTGCAAATTTTCTTTTGCCGTTCTGTATAATCATATCGTTAGTCGGAAAAATTTCCGCATCTGAATTTGTTATCTTCTCACCGTTAATCTTTACAGCTCCCGCTTGGACGGAACGTTTAGCTTCACTATTGCTTGTAGCCAATCCTAGCTCTACAAGTAATTTAGGTAGCCATACAGCACCTTCATTGTTAGTTAACACAACTTCCGGTATATCGGTGGGCATATCTCGCTGCTGAAATACCTTTATAAATTCATTTTGTGCGGCATCAGCTGCCTCTTTTCCATGATATAACCTAACTATTGTATGAGCCAGCTGCATCTTCAAATCACGGGGATGTATTGAACCGGCAAGATATCCATTTCTTATATTATCTAGTTCTTCGATAGATATGTCAGTTACTAGCTCGTAGTAACGAATCATCAGATCGTCAGGTATAGACATCGACTTTCCGTATATTTCGTTTGGAGGTTCGTTAATACCAATATAATTTCCTAGACTTTTACTCATCTTATTTACGCCGTCTAAGCCTTCTAGAATCGGCATAGTAATTGCTATTTGCGGTTTTTGTCCACATTCTTCTTGGAGATGCCGTCCCATTAATAAGTTGAACTTTTGGTCTGTACCACCAAATTCAATATCAGCATTTAATGCAACAGAGTCATACCCCTGCATAAGCGGATAAAAAAATTCATGGATACTAATTGGACGCCCTTCTTTAAAACGTTTGCTGAAATCATCTCTCTCTAGCATACGAGCAACGGTATATTTGGCCGCTAATTTAACAACATCAGCAAAATTAAGAGGAGCAAGCCATGTACTATTGAAAACAACTTCAGTTTTTTCCTTGTCGAGAATGCGAAAAATCTGATCCTGATAAGTTTTAGCATTTATAATTACATCTTCCTCGGAAAGTTGCTTACGCGTTTCTGACTTTCCTGTCGGATCACCAATACGCCCAGTAAAGTCGCCAATAATTATTATTATATGATGCCCCAAATCCTGAAACTGCTTAAGTTTTCTTAGAACTACAGTATGCCCTAGATGGATATCTGGAGCGGTTGGATCCAATCCCAGCTTAACTCTAAGAGGAGTATTTGTCTGTACTGATACTTTGATTTTTTCAATTAATTCCGCCTCTGGCAGGATTTCTGCCACACCGCGTTTAATTATTTTTAACTGCTGTTCAACAGCTATCATTTATAAACCCCCAAACTGGTAATTATATATTTCAAAAAGGTAGATTTTTAGCCGAATTATAACATAATATAGATTAAATTGCAAATCTATCCAGAAATGCTACGAGTTAGATTTATTATGATATAATATAGTCTGAAACTTATTTAAGTTTGATTTAGGAGGATTAGAATGCCGAATGAACGCAGCGATTCACGCCGTAACAGTAGTCGCTCATCTAAGCAAAAATATTCTAAGTTAGCCGTAATTGCACTTGTCGTTTTTGTTGTCGTCGTGACAGGTGCCGGGCTTGGATTTTTGGCTGCTAGTTTTCATACTTTACCTAGTTTAAAAGGAGATATACGCCCACCAGCTGCCTCACAAATCTTAGATGTAAATGGAAAACTAATCGCAACAACAAGATCTGTTGAAAATCGTGTACCAGTAACTATTAATAAAGTTCCGAAGGATTTGCAAAATGCCTTTGTCGCTGTTGAAGATGCTCGCTTTTATCAGCACGCCGGTGTTGATCCCCGAGGGATATTACGAGCCTTTTGGTCCAACATAACTGATCGCGGAGTATCTGAAGGCGGCAGTACAATTACCCAACAACTTGCAAAAAACGCCTTATTATCTCAAGAAAGAACTCTCAAGCGTAAAATTCAAGAAGCCTTCTTAGCATTCCAGATAGAGCGTCAGTATACTAAGAATGAAATATTGGAATTGTATCTTAATCAAATTTATTTTGGTCAAGGCGCCTACGGAGTGCAAGCAGCCTCGCAAGTTTACTTTGGAAAAAACGTAGAAGACTTGAACTTGGCAGAGTGTGCACTTCTGGCTGGTATACCAAAAAGCCCCAACTATTATTCTCCTGTGAATAACCTAAAAGCGGCTACCGAACGGCAACAAACAGTGCTGGATCAAATGGTTAAATATAACTATATTGATCAAAGCACTGCTAACACCACTAAGAATATTAAAATCAACCTTGCTTCTAGATCCTCTTCTCCTGAAATCGCTAGTTCAATAGCCCCATATTTTGTTGACTACGTAACACAACAGCTTATTGATAAATACGGCGCAGATGCTGTATATAAAGATGGTCTAAAGATATATACCACGCTTGATATTGATATGCAAAACGCTGCCGAACAAGCTATGCGCAACCTGCCTTCTCCTCGAATAGACAGCAACGGTATTAAACAGCCTCAAGGTGCTTTAGTTGCCATTGACCCTCAAACCGGACACATCAAGGCTATGGTAGGCGGTCGCGGTAATGATCAGTTCAACAGGTCAGTAATGGCAGAGCGTCAGCCTGGTTCAGCCTTTAAACCGTTTGTATATCTTGCAGCCATTGAAAGCGGCTTGAATTCCGCATCAATAATTAACGACAGTTCCGTCAGCTTTGGTAACTGGACACCAAGTAACTATGACGGAAAATTCCACGGTAATGTATCCCTTCGCACAGCTCTAGAACAATCCCTTAACATACCGGCTGTTAAGCTAGCAAATCAAGTAGGTGTCGACAAGCCGCTTTACTATGCTCAACAAATGGGTATATCAACACTTGTTTTGCAAGGTCCTACTAATGATAAAAACTTAGCATCGGCGCTTGGCGGCCTAACACGTGGTGTAACACCGCTCGAGATAGCCAGCGCCTACGGAGTTATTGCAAACCAAGGAGTAAGAGCAGAGCCAATTTCTATTGTTAAAATTTTGGATAGAAACGGCAAGATATTAGAGCAGTATACCCCTAAAGAAAAAGCGGTAATTAATGAGCGAAGCGCATATGTTTTGCTTGATATGATGCGCGGAGTGCTAACAAAGGGTACCGGAACAGCCGCTAATATTGGACGGCCTGCTGCTGGCAAAACTGGAACTACGAACGATTACAAAGATGCGTGGTTTGTCGGTTTTACCCCTGACATTGTAGCTGCAGTGTGGATAGGCTATGACAATGATGGGTATTTGAACGGAATAACTGGGGGTAGCCTGCCTGCAAATATCTGGAATATGTTCATGTCTAAAGCAGCTGCAAAATATCCTGTAAGAGATTTCGTTAGGCCAAGTGGCCTATCTATTCCAGAAGACCCTATAATCCCCGAAGAAAAGAATGATAAACCGGCAGATGGACTTCAACCGCCCTCAACCGTAACTACTGATAACAAAGGTGTTGCGCCACACGATCCAACCTCTCCTAACAAACAAAATCGTTCTGGCGATAAAGCTCTGCCACCTGCTCCGCCAAAACAAGAGAAACCTATTGCGGCTCCACAACCTGTAAAACCTGAAAGTATTCCACAAAAAAATAATTAAAAAAACACGCGTATTTTACGCGTGTTTTTTTTATTGGTGCATATACATTACTATAAACCAGTGGTTCCATCATCTTCAAAGAAGAACAATAGAATGATGATTATAATGAGTATCCAGATTCCACTGCCAAATCCACCACAACCAAATCCACGTCCCATATCCTAAGCCTCCTCTCTCATTTATTGATATTTATCTGTTTAGTTTAATATATGAAGTTGACTAGCTTGGGGTTACAGCTATGACCTGGAAATTCAAGAACAAGCTGTACGCAGTGCTGGATAAGTACTAATTCTAGGATAAACTAGTATCCTCATCAGCAAAGAAAAATAACAAGATTATGATAATAATGATCCACCAAGATCCACGTCCTCCGAATCCACCACAGCCTCTTGCCATTAAATATCCCCCCCTTTAAGTGTGTCATATTAAGGGCTAACGCTCGCCCTTCTAATTTTAATATATGGTATACAGTCCCTAATTGTTACTTGGCTCTCGACACTTTTCACTGCAAGAGCTTTCTAATATGTTTTGGAGCTTCGGCTGCAACCTTAACCGATTGCATTGTGTTATTTATTACCTCGGCAATTCCTCGAATAGAATCAATTTTAGTTGTCATAGTGTCAATTCTTCTATCCATTCTGAAGTTATCCGATGCGAGTGTCAGTACTATAACCATTATCTGAAAAGCAAAATTAGGATTATTAATAATGCGCCTTAGCAAACCTTCGCTTTGCGAGGTGATAGGTTTTGCCTCTCTTACCTCTTCTTTCTTTGGTTCTTGGTCATTTTCTAGCCCATCTTCTGCATTTTCACTAGCAAGTACCCGCTCCAACGGTCTAACACGCTTGTGCCTTAACCGCATACTTATTCCCCCTGCCTTTTCATTTTCCATTCACTTTAATATATGTTTGATAGTGTCGTTAGGTCCTATATATAAGTTTGGACACACACAATTTTGTACAAAATGAATAAACTGCTGTATGTTAAAACTTTATAGGGAGGTATTATATATGATGGAACAATTCGGGAATGTAATGGAGATGGTAAAAAAGCTTCAGCAAAATGTGGAGGATGTGCAAGGTCGTCTTAAAAACGAACGTATTGAAGTCTCAAGTGGTGATGTAATTAAAATAACTATGAACGGCCAGCAGGAAGTTGTCGCCATTGAACTTAATAATAAATATCTCTCTGCCGACAACGCCGGCCTACTTCAGGATCTACTAGTTGCTACGCTTAATAATGCATTAAGTAAATCTCGTGAGTTAAATCAGTCGGAAATGAATAAACTGGCTGGCGATTTGAATTTACCTAAAATTCCTGGCCTATTCTAAAGGAGGGGTAATATGTCTGGAGATACCCCCGATAAATCACTATTGCAAGTAGTTTCGCGGGTTATCGATACGCTTACTACCGATACTAAAAGTTATGATACTCTCATAAGTGTATTGTCGCTAGTTTGCCTAGTAACAATACTGAACAGAAATCAGAATCAGGCAATACAAGTCTCCACGCCTATTACATCAGGAAATCCGCTACAAAAGATACTTGGTGAATTAACTAAAGGTGATGGCGGGGGTAGCGGCGGTCCTTCTCCAGATATGCTCATGTCGTTGCTGCCTTTAATAAACAGTCCTCAATTAAAGTCCAAATTGAATCCTTCCAATATCGCGACAATCATGAGCCTCGTTAACAGTCTCGGTGGCGGTAGTACAGACAAATCTGACAGCGTAAAACAGGAGAAGGTTTCTGCAAAAGGAGAGAGCAAACCAGAAGATACCCCTGCTGCTGCAGTGACCGCATCCTCTGAGATTAGTTCTGAAAAACAAAACTCAGATAGTGAAGACGGAGACAAAAAAAGCTTGGGGCGATACCTAAATTGGAAGACTAACTTTTAATTTTCAATAAAAAATACGGGATGTGTACTTATGAAAAGTACACATCCCGTATTTTTATCGGTCAAAGAAAGGATTTTTACCAGAAGCACTCAGTGGAACACCATAAGCAACTTTTACATCTTCCTCAAAAATAGCTAGATTTAGAGCCGCCCTTCCTATACTAAACATTACTCTATTATCTACATGATGATGTGCTGCTACACTCACAGCTGCTCCTAAAGCTATACCAAGATCGCCAACGCTAATAGCGCACATTCCACCATTTTGAGTGTTATCTTTACAATCACTATATCCGCAGTAACCACAGGGGGAAACTCCTACAGGCTTGACTTTTTGACCCAATATCAAAATAGAATGCGCCTTTTCAATACATCCAGCATCACGCTCAAAAAACTGAAAGCCGCTTTGCTTTGCTATACGTCTCATCTCATCAGCAAGCTGATCCTTTACGCCTGCCTTGACCGTCATAACTACTAAATTATCAATTCCTTTAGCCTTTGGCGCAGTTCTGGCTGCTAAGCACATCAACTCTGCAACACGATCGATCGCGCGTTCTTCGATTTCACTGCTCTTACTAATCATTTTCTTCCCCCCATGTGAAAATATTATCCTAATTGGGCCTATCGTAAACGGACTACCGTAGCACCATCTCCGCCTTCGTTCAACTCAGCAATACTAATATCTTTAACTAAGTTATGGCCTTTCAAAAATACTCGTACCCCTTTACGAAGAGCTCCCGTTCCCTTGCCATGTATAACAATAACCTCAGTTAAACCGGCCATAATTGCGTCGTCAATAAACTTCTCAATTATAGGTTCAGCCTCTTCCACGGTTGTACCGCGGATATCTAATTGCCGAGAGACCGCTCTATTTGCCGATGATGTTCTGATTGTTGGACCTTGCTCGCGCAGTTTCTTAGTAGTTTTAGGTTGTTCTAAAATTCGGAGAGAAGTTAATGGAACATTAACTTTCATAATACCGACCTGAAGATTAGCCTCTTCATCTCCGATGCTAACAATAATGCCTTTTTGGTTTAGCGTCGATACATAGACCGACATTCCCGGTTGTAACAAATGTCTTTTTATTGGCTCTTGATTTTCAAAGTCTGTATCAATCGTCGATTGAGCTATACCATCTCGCAATCGAATCCTTGCTTTATTGATTGCCTGTTGTCTATCATTGGTTTCTTTAACAGAAAACTGTGCTTTTAAGTCATTGATAACTTCAGCCGCTTCTCGCCTCGCATTTCGCAGTACACTACTTGCTTCTTCTCGAGCTTTGGCTAAAATATCACTTTTTTTACTTTCGATATTTCGTGTTTCAAATTCTAGTTTTTTGTTTAATTCATCCAAGTTTTGCTTCTGGAGCATTACGTCTTGATTAAGTTTAGCATAGACATTCTTTTTTTCTTCCAGAGCGTTTAATACGCTTTCAAACTCAGCGTGACCGTGATCAATTAGTTCCTTAGCCCGCGTTACAATATCAGCTCCTAAACCAAGGCGACTGCTTATTGCAAACGCATTACTGCTGCCGGGTATTCCTATTAGCAATCGATAAGTAGGTCTAAGCGATTGTATATCAAATTCTACGCTAGCATTCTCGATTCCATGTCTAGAAAAGGCAAATGTTTTGAGTTCACTATAATGAGTGGTAACGATTGCACGTGATTTCGCTTTAAGCAGGTACTCCAATATCGACATTGCAAGCGCCGCTCCCTCTTGCGGATCAGTGCCAGCACCAAGTTCATCTATAAGCACCAAATCATTGGCAGAAGTTTTATTTAAAATATTTACAACATTAGTCATGTGGCCTGAAAACGTGCTCAAACTTTGCTCTATACTTTGCTCATCACCAATATCAGCAAAAACATTAGAAAATACAGCTATCTGTGACTCAGACGCGGCAGGTATAAACAAACCCGCTTGAGTCATAAGAGTAAACAAGCCAATTGTTTTTAACGATACTGTCTTACCACCTGTATTAGGACCAGTAATAAGCAGAATATTGAAGTCCTTACCCAGCTTTATATCGATAGGAACAACTATTTCCCTATCAATTAATGGATGTCGTGCCTGGTGCAGGTCTACTATCCCTTTATTATTAATTAATGGTTTAGTGGCACGCATTTCAATACTTAGTCTAGCTTTTGCAAAAATGAAATCTATCTGGGCTAAAACTAAACAGTTTCTTAATATCGTTTCAGCTGCTTGACCTACTTTTCCACTTAATACCCGAAGGATGCGTTCGATTTCATTTTTTTCAGCTGACATGAGCTGCTTTATATCGTTATTTAAGCTTACAATTGCCATTGGCTCAATAAAAACTGTCGCTCCGCTGGCTGACTGATCATGAATGATACCAGGGAAGCTATTACGATGCTCTTGTTTGACCGGAATTACATACCGATCGCCGCGTACGGTAACTAGATTTTCTTGAAATAACTTTTGATATTCGCTTGAACGAAGTATACTGTCAAGCTTCTCTTTTACTTTGATATGCGAAGCTTTAATATCCCGTCTAATGCGTTGTAGCTCTACACTCGCATCGTCTTTCACTATCCCATGCTCGCTTATTGCAGCATCGATGAGGTTTTCGATGTTTTGCAAAACAGTAATTTCATCAACTAAGGTGCTAAGTAGAGGCGTCGGTGTCAGGAGGTTCTTAAAGAACAGCTTTATCCTCCTGGAAGCATACAACGTACTTGCGACAGCAAGAAGCTCTTCAGGCTCTAAAACTGCGTTTATTTCGGCTCGTTTAACAGTATTACGAACATCACGAATACCGCCTAAAGGGACTCCGGCATCTTCATCTAAGATATGCCTAGCTTCCGTAGTTTCCTGTATTCTGCGTTCAACATTTGTATAAATGCTATCAGGGACAAGCTCTTCCACAAGCTCCTTACCCATAGCTGAGCTCGCCTTGCTTGCAAGCATTTTCAGCACTTTATTGTACTCAAGTGTTTTTAAAACTGATAAATCCATTTAGTCTCTCCCCTACAATACACCTCGGAAATAGTGTCCTCGTGTAATATCTTGTTCAACACTATCAATCATACCGCTGGTAGTGAATATAGGATGGTCTTTACCTACATCCAGTACCTCACGGTATAATCTAGTTACCTTTCCTAAATCACCAATACTGTCTTTTTTTCCTTCTATTCTAATTTGATTAATTCCTATCGCACCAAATTGAGGAACATGGGGAAGCATACTCAATCTTTTGGAATTCAGTACATGCATACGACAAAATTGATCGGTAACAAGTGGAAAATTAGCATTTTTACGATCATTCAGCCAGTATTGGCCACGGGAACAAGCATTGTTGCATTTTCCGGTATCCAGTTTCCCAAGATAGCTGCCCGTAGCACAAAACTCTGTAATCATCAATTCAAGATAGCCGTCTGCTAAGCACTCATACACCATGTCGCCTCTTTTTATAATTTCTTCAATTTGCTTAAAGGTTAATTCCGGCGATAATGTCAAACTATCCACGCCCTGCTCCGCGAGAAAAGAAACAGCAATACTATTATAGATATTCATTGGATAGTCAACATGAATATGTTTAATGGCCATATCTTTAGCTATCTCTAACGCTCCAAGATTGCCCACACTTACAGCATCAGGTTCTAGGATCTTAAAGAGCTCTAAATCCTCATATAGGCCTTTAATTTGCCATTCCTTTACGAGGCGTGGAGTAGACAATACTACCTTCTTCCTATTACTACGAACAAGCTCAACAACCTTTTTATAATCATTTGTTGTGATTGGCTTGTGATTAAATGACTCACCACCAAACATAATAATATCGGCGCCATTTTCCACACAAACAGCAGCTTTATCAAAAGAATCAACAGATGCTACCAAACATGGTTTCGTCTTCTTAGTGTGTATAATAGGTAAACACAATTCATCTACACTAATCGAATGCTTATAAAGCGGTGTTCTTTTGAAGCGATATAGACGTGTATTTTCAAGTTCTTCTATCGCCCGTCTTCTAACATCATTTATCTCACTAATTGGGACCATTACTTCCCCGCCAATATTACACTCAATACTTTCTATTTGAAAAACTGTATTTCCTAGCCGGTCAATTTGTTTAATAATTACATCCTCAGCCAAGGGGCGTTTTAAGGCCTTTTGCGCCACAAACGCCGTCTCTGCACAACTATGATAACCTTCATTATCCTGAATAGTTAATCTCATAGGTTGTCCTTCAAATACATCTATCTTAATATTGATTGGTATACGACGTTTCGGGGTGCTTTGATTAAAGAAGCTGCGAGCTCTCTGCATTAATTTTGCATCGAACACTTTAAAGACTCGGTCATTTATTTTTACTGGAGTGGAAACAGATATCCTTGCTACCATTCCTGGTAAAGCAGATTCTACTTCCTCACCATTAACAGTTAAATTTTTTACAGTAGAGCTAACACGCCCGCCTACTTTTACCCAAAAGTCTACTATATCATCCTTAGATAACGATTCGTCTAATTTTATATCAACAGTTCTAGCCTGGTGATTATAATCTACTACTCTTCCTACCCGTACCCCTCGATTATTGGGCCGCCTATCACTCATCATGTTACGGCCTTCTTTGCCCTTTAGGTAGGCTGTCGTAAAATCCCTATTAAAGATTTGTGCTAGTTCCTTCTGGTTTTGCTGATCAATTTTTATGGTACCGGTTGCAAGAAATGAATCAATCACTTGACGATATGTGTCAACCACGATTGCCACATATTCTGGTCTTTTCATTCGTCCTTCTATTTTGAATGATGTTACTCCGGCATCAATAAACTCAGGCATTAAATCTAAGGTATTCATATCCCTCGGACTTAATAAATATTCGCCTGCTTCGGCTCCATCGAGGACGTTATTACCTGCTTGATCGACCAGTGTATATGGAAGTCTGCACGGTTGAGCGCAACGCCCGCGATTCCCGCTCCGTCCGCCTATTATACTACTCATTAAGCATTGTCCGGAGTATGATATGCACAAAGCGCCATGAATAAAAGTCTCAATTTCTATCTTGGTATTTTTGCAAATATATTTTATGTCCTCTAAAGAAAGTTCACGCGCAAGCACAACTCTTGTAAAGCCCAATTTTGCCAAGTACTCGACACCTGCCAGATTATGAACAGTCATTTGTGTACTTGCATGAAGGTGCATATTAGGAACTATTTTGCTTGCTAATTTAGCAACTCCTATATCCTGAACGATTATTGCATCTATAGCTATAGCATACAAATATCGCAGATATTTAACTAAATCAGGCATCTCGCTATCATCTACTAATGTATTGACTGTTACATAAACCAGGACATTGCGCAAATGAGCAAATCTCACTGCCTCTGCCAATTCTTCATCATCAAAGTTAGGAGCATATGCGCGAGCGCCAAAAGATTTTCCCGACAAATATATCGCATTGGCGCCACTTTCGACTGCAGCTACAAGCGCCTCTTTACTACCTACTGGTGCCAATAATTCAACCAAGTAATACATCCCCTTTGTATTTTGTATTAACTATACCAATAAAAGAAGAAGGGTTTACCCTTCTTCTAGTGCAACTCTTAACTAGTTTGATTGTCGTTACTACTATCCGAGGCATTACCCTGTTTTTGGCTTTTAATGTGTTCAGCCAGTATATGAATATCAGATATCAGCTGATCTATCTTAGCCCACTGCTCACCCATCGGGCTAAGTGGATTATCTCTAACCTTATTAAAATATTCCTCGAAATCTGCTTTAGTCAACGGTTCTTTTTCAATCCTTCTTATTATTGAAAAAACGCCACAGCTTTCCAGCCTAGCAAGTTTTATATCCTTAAGATTAGTCATATCCATTCCCTGACGATGCAATTCCTGGCGTAAATCATCATAATTAAAGTGAGTCTTTTTGAAGTTCTCACTTATAATTGCCCCATCCTTAATTAGAGTAACTGGTGTACCTTCGAACCATTTCCGCAAGATTCTGCTCTTCAAGGCCAAATAACCTAGCAATTGCTGTAAAAGCAACAAAGCAAGTAACCCTTCAATGCCCGCAAGAATAGTTTGAGAACGATCCATCGAGGATGTGACTATTATATCACCGATGCCAACCATTAGAACAAAGTCAAAGGGCGATAGCTGGCCAACTGTACGATTACCCATCAGACGAACAACAACGAGAGCCGCCCCAAATAAGATAACAATATGTATTAAAACCTGCCCAAAGTAAGCAGTCTCCAACACGCATTCACCCCTTTTGCTTTATTATTTGTCAGCAATAGAGGTTTTATCCTGTTGCGTATTGTCCTTTTACACGTTATTTTACGGCAGATTTAACAAGCTAATTTATTTAATTTCTCTTACCATTTGAACAAGCTGACTATAATCGCTTTCCAAACGCAAATAATCTTCTGCAAGGTTTAGCGCCGCTAAAACGGCAATCTTTGTAGGAGACAACCGGGGATTTATTTTCGCAATTGCCCTCATTTTATCATCAACAAGACCCGCAATCATCTTAACCCGCTCATCTTCAATATTACCTTTTAGAGCATAAGACTCGCCATATACCTCGACTGTAACCTTGTTCTTTTTATTATCCATAATCTCACCTAACTAGACCAAGCTTAATACAAACTACATTCTAACATTCGACTTAACAAAATACAAATCCTGCAAGTAATAAGAAAAAGCAGTTTATACGCTGATAAACTGCTTTCTCGCTTAGGATTGTTTTATAGTATCTGCAGGCTTATTAATTGTACTGTTGCGATAACTGTAAGCAAAGTATACTACTACGCCAATAACTGACCATACACCAAAACGTATCCATGTTTCAATCGGCAAGTTATACATTAGGTAGCTGCAAAAGATTACAGCTAACGGGGCGACAATCCATACTGCCGGACATTTAAAAGGACGCTCAATCTCAGGTTTTGCAATACGCATTGCTACAACACCTATTGCCGCAACGACAAATGCAAATAGTGTTCCGATATTTGTCAGCTCGGCAATTATGCCAATAGGGGTAAAGCCCGCTATTAAGGCAACCGCAATACCCGCAACAATAGTAATGATATGGGGTGTACCATATTTAGGATGGATTTTGCAAATTCCAGCAGGAATAAGTCCATCACGAGACATAGCAAAGAAAAGACGTGTCTGGCCATACATTAATACAAGTAATACCGTAGTAATACCACAAATAGCTCCGGTACCAACTAATGCAGATCCCATATTATAGCCGATTTGACGGAGCGCAAATGCTACCGGTTCGGCGTTGTTAAGATCAGTGTACGGAACTACACCAGTCAATACTGCAGCTACCGCAATATAAAGGATAGTGCAAACAACAAGCGATCCAATTATACCAATCGGTAAATCCCTATTCGGATTACGGCACTCTTCCGCTGCGGTAGATACCGCATCAAAACCGATATAAGCAAAGAACACTATAGCCGCGCCTGCGGCAACACCTGAGAATCCGAAAGGCATAAGCGGAGTCCAGTTAGCTGGATTTACCTTAGGACCAGCAAGAGCTAGGAAAACAAATACTGCAACTAATTTAATAACCACCAGAATTTTATTTAAGTTAGCGCTTTCTTTAGTACCGCGAACCAGAAGGCAACTTAAGAACAGCGCAATAAACATTGCTGGCAAGTTAACAATTCCGCCGTCAGCAGGAACGGCAGTGTAGGCTTTAGACAATTCAATGCCTCCAGATTTTAAAAGACCGATTACATATCCCGACCAACCGGCTGCAACGGCGCTCGACCCCACTGAGTATTCAAGAACAAGATTCCAACCTACAATCCACGCTACGAACTCGCCAAGCGCAGCGTAAGAATACGTGTAAGCGCTACCGGCAATCGGAACAATAGATGCTAACTCAGCGTAAGCTAACGCTGCAAATGCACAAGCCAAGCCAGAAAGAACAAATGAAAGCATGATACCAGGGCCTGCATACTTAGCTGCTGCCACTCCAGTTAAAACAAAGATTCCCGTTCCTATGATACAACCTATGCCTAGCGTCACTAAGTCTGCTGCTCCTAAAGTTTTCTTCAAACCTTTTGCTTCAGCGCCTGCTTTAAGCAACTCGATACTTTTTGTACGAAAAATGTCCATATAAACCACCCTTCACAAGTATTAAAAAAAAATAGATCTACCCTAGGGCAGACCTATTTTAACTGCAGTTAAAACAACACCGCCCCGTTGACAGTTAACAGTGTAACACAAACACTATTATTCGTAAATAGGGCAATGTATTTTTTATAAGGACATTTTCTTCCTATTTTCGTAATTTAGCAGTGATTTTCTCCTCCAAATGTACAACGATTCTTTTATAGTGCTCATCAACCTCTAAATCGGTTAGCGTTCTATCTTGTGCTTGAAAGGTTAATGAAAATGCCATGCTCTTGAATCCTGGAGGAACCTGTTCACCAGTATATACATCAAATAGGCTGATAGCACTCAATAGGGATCCAGCGCTTTTATTTATTTCGTCTCTCACCGAATCCGCTGTAATTGCAGTAGGTAATATTACAGCCAAATCACGATTTATTGCCGGGAATTTCGGTAGAGGCCTGTATTTATTTATTAAAGTTGCCTGCTTCGTCAAATTATCAACATCTATTTCAAATAAAAACACCTTACGGTTAATCTCAAAATCATCCAATACCTTTGGATGAACTTCACCAACGACGGCTATTATTTGCTCGTTCTTAGTATATATCGCCGTTTTACCAGGATGCAGCGAGCTATGTTCACCAGAAATAACCTTATACTCAATACCAAGCCCATCCAGAATTAGGTCAACAGTTCCTTTTGCGTCATAAAAGTCGACATAGTCTTTAGGAGCATTCCATGAAGTCTCATTTCTCTTACCAACGAGCGCGCCGCATAATTTTACAGGTTCTTTAGGCAACGCCTCAATCGGGAGGCTATCAGGTAAATAGATAGCTCCAATTTCATAGATTCTCAGATCTTCATTTTTACGAGCAAGATTACGGACAATAGTTTGCAAAATACCGCCCATCAAAGTTGTCCGAAGCGCCGGCAATTCTTCTGTTATAGGATTTAGAACAGGTATCACTTTGCGTAAAGGACTGTCATGAGGAATATTTAGCTTATCCAAGACTTGCGGATGAGTAAAGCTAAAAGTTACAACCTCATCGAAGCCAGCTCCTGATAAAAGATCCTTTATGATATTTGCAATTGAGGCCGAAAAATTTTCGCCGCCTTGGCGTACTTTACCTTCCGGTGTAGTTGAAGGGATATTATCGTAACCGTAGATACGAGCAATTTCTTCAGAAATATCAGCTGGTATGCTAATATCACCGCGCCATGTAGGCACTGTCACCAAAATATTCTCTTTATTCGGTTCAACCTCAAAGCCGAGCCGCTTTAATATATCTACCATGACTGCCTTCTCTATATTCGAGCCCAGATAAGCATTTATTTGATCTGCTGTAAAATCAACCTGCTTAGGAAGCAATACCGCAGGATACTTATCACTTACTCCCTGGCAAGACTTACATGATCCAAATTCCTCTAACAACATTGACGCGCGATCGAGAGCCCGCATAATATTGGCTGTATCTACACCTCTTTCAAAACGTCCAGAGGCTTCAGAGCGTAGTCCCAGTGCCCTGGATGTTCGTCTAATACTAGCACCGTTAAAGGCTGCAGCTTCCAAAAGGACTGTTCTTGTACGATTAGTAACCTCGGTTGCCAGTCCGCCCATAACTCCAGCAATACCAACTGCTTGTCCGGCATCTGCAATGACGAGCATGTCACCGGTTAACTCGCGCTTAATACCATCTAAAGTGGTCAAACGCTCGCCAGGATTAGCCCTACGAACAACAATACTGTGCTTAGACAGCAAGTTATAGTCGTAGGCGTGCATAGGCTGTCCCATTTCAAGCATTACAAAATTCGTCACATCGACGATATTATTTATCGGCCTCATTCCTGCTGACCTGAGACGGTGCTGCATCCACAGCGGCGATGAATCAATCTTGATGTCTTGCAATACTCTCGCAGCAAATCTAGAGCAAAGTTCTGGCTCTTCAATACTTATGGTTACTAAATTAGCCGTCTTCTCTGCAGAAGCTTCGCGCAAGCTCAACATAGGCTTCTTTAAAGCACCACCAGTTAATACAGCAATTTCTCTAGCTAATCCTATTATGCTAAAACAATCGGCACGATTTGCTGTTAATTCGAACTCAAGAACAACATCGTTTAAACCAATTACTTCTTTAATATCTACGCCGATAGGCGTCGTATCAGGTAGAATATAAATACCTTCTCGATCCTCAGGAGCCAAAAGCTTACTGTCAATATTTAATTCGGATGTTGAACACATCATTCCAAAAGAATCAACACCACGCAAATTACTAGCCTGAATCTCTATATTGTTAGGCAGCTTAGCGCCAACCATAGCGATTGGTACAATATTGTCTACCTTTATATTTGTTGCCCCTGTAACAATAGTCAGTAATTCTTTTCCAATGTCAACTCTGCAAACTGAAAGTTTATTTGCATTTGGGTGCTGCTCTATTCCAGTGATTTTTCCAGTAATAACATTCTCAATTCCTTGGCCTAAATACTCTATACCTTCAACTGGAACACCCGCCATTGTTAGTATTTCTGCCAGTTGTTCCGGTGTCTCGCTAAAATCGACATAATCTCTTAGCCAGTTTATAGATGCACGCATATCCATCCCCCTAAGTTACATTCATTATATACCCTAAAATTGATGCAAAAACCGCATGTCATTGTCATAAAATAGTCTCAAATCATCTATTCCATACGTAAGCATGGCAATACGTTCGACCCCCATGCCAAACGCAAATCCGCTAACTTGACTTGCGTCAAAGCCGCTCATTTCCAGAACACGCGGATGAACCATTCCTGATCCAAGTATCTCCAGCCAGCCTGTCCCAGAACAAACGCGGCAGCCATCTCCGCCGCACATAACACACGATATATCAACTTCAGCGCTTGGCTCAGTAAAAGGAAAAAAGCTTGGCCTAAAACGAACACCAACATTTGAACCAAATGTTTCGTGAATAAATAATTCAAGTGTTCCTTTTAAATCAGAAAATCTTATACCTTTATCAATAACAAGACCTTCTACCTGGGTAAACATAGGCGAGTGGGTGGCATCATAATCACGACGATACACTTTACCTGGGGCAATAATCCGAATAGGTTCTCCTTGTTCAGCCGCTTGCATAGTTCTTACCTGAACTGGGGACGTATGCGTTCTTAAAAGTATTTTTTCTGTAATATAAAAAGAGTCTTGCATATCTCTTGCCGGATGATCTTGCGGCAAATTTAATGCCTCAAAATTATAGTAGTCGGTCTCTACCTCAGGGCCTTCTGCTACATCAAAGCCCATTCTCATGAAAGTCTGTTTTATACGGTCAAGAGTTGCAGTTAGTGGATGCCTACGACCCAATTTGACTTTTCGTCCTGGAAGGGTTACATCGATCTTCTCTAATGCTAAACGGCGAGACAACTCAGCTTGTTTCAATTCTTCGTTTTTCGCAGCTAGCACTTGCTCAAGTTCAGCTCTTACCTCGTTCACAATTTGGCCGATTCGGGGACGTTCTACTGGATCGATCTTTCCTAACCCTCTTAGAATACTAGTTAGTTCTCCCTTTTTCCCAAGATACTTAACTCTAAGGTCATTGAGTCTTTCAATTTCAGTTGCTTTTTCAAATTCAGCTACTGCTTCCTGCCTTAGTCCTATCAATTGTTCTTCCATATATACCCCCCATTTACTAGTTACACTTATATAAATAAAAAAGACTTCCGCCCGAAAGGGGCGAAAGTCTAACTTCCGCGGTACCACCCTAATTAGTACTCACATTCCTTAACGCGGAATACGTCTGGCCTACACAAGATACCCCTTCAGCACAGATACTCAGAAGCGAACTTCTGTCAGGTCTTTTTAGACCGCTCTCAATCTACGGCGGATCCTCCCTGTAAAATTGCCCCTAACATACTTTCTTCGTCATCGTAAAAAATATCTCTATTGCAACATCAATCGCTTATAAACTACATAGGCGACTATTGAACCGGTAGCCTCAAAGATTTTCCAAAAGAAATCCGCGGTCAACATTTGACCAGGCCCCCCTGCTTATTGGTAATTTCAGGTGTGTAGTCGTATTATAGCATATCAACTAATCAATTACAAGACGAATGAACGGCGCTGGCGCACAGCTTCATATAAGATTACAGCGGCTGCAGCTGACACATTCAACGATTCTGCTTTACCAATTATAGGGATATGTAGACGACAATCAGAGCTATTAAGCATTTCAGCACTAACACCATTACCTTCATTACCAAAGGTTATAGCTGCAGCTCCTGTCAAATCTGCTTCAAAGTACACATCTGATGAATCCAAAGACGTAGTAATGAGCTTTATCTGATTCTTATTCAGAAAACTAACTATATCATAATGTGTCAAATCCGTGTAAACAGGCAGATGAAAAATTGAACCCATGCTTGACCGAACAGTTTTTCCAGAAAACAGATCAGCGCATCCCTTTGTCATAAGTACAGCATCACAACCCGTTGCATCAGCTGTCCGAATGAGCGTGCCTACATTTCCCGGATCCTGAACACCGTCCAAAATAGCACAGAGCGGAAATTGTTTATAAGGAAGTTCATCAAGTTTGTAGTTATGCTTTTCTATTAGCAGCATTATGCCCTGGGGTTGATCGGTATCACTAATCTTTTCATAAATGTGAGGAAGTACTTCAAGTATTTTGCAGCCCTTTGCTTCCAGCAAGGAGATTAGGTTAGATGCCCTTAATGCCGAACTAGCTTCTCCAGTATATAAACAGTACTGTATCCTCCATTCGGAGCACAACGCTTCCTCAGCCAACCTAATTCCCTCAGTAGTAAACAGCCCTAACTCGTCACGCTTCTTTTTTAGTTTTAATGCTGCAGCGAGCTTGACGATTTTATTCTGTAGGCTGGTTACAACCTCACTCACTCTAGTTCCTCCAGTCTCTGGACTCCCTCGTTTCGACCCACAACTATTACAATATCATCCTTAAGGATCTTTTCACTCGCCTGCGGTGGGACAATTATCTCGTCATTTCTTTTTATCGCCAATACGTTAATATCATATTTTGCACGCAAGTTTGACTCAGCAAGGCTTTTTCCCACCAAGGTTTTAGGAGCGGTAACTTCTACCATACTTACATTGGGCGAGAGAGCTATATACTCTAAAACGTTTGTTGAAACGAGATTATGAGCTACCCTTTGCCCCATATCACGCTCAGGGTATACTACTCGGTCAGCTCCAATTTTTTCAAGCATCTTACCATGGAGCTTATTTTGTGCTTTGGCTACAATATATGGCACTCCCATTTCTTTCAATTGCAGTGTTGTAAGCATATTAGCCTGGATATCTTGGCCAATTGCTACTACAGCTACATCAAAGTTGCGAATACCGATTGCCTTTAGCGAGTTCTCATCAGTCGTATCTGCCTGAATAACATGGGTAACAGTATCACTAAACTCCTGCACACGTTCTTCATTTTCGTCAACCGCTAGAACCTCAAAGCCCATTTGATGTAAAGTCAGAGCAACACTCGACCCAAATCTACCTAAACCAATAACTGCGAATTGTTTAATCTTCTTAATTTTTCTCACCTCTACCCAATAATTACCTTGCCTTCCGGATATTGAATAACACCTTTTCGCTTTCTTAGCGCAAGCGCCAGCGCAACAGTTACCGGGCCTACTCTACCGGCAAACATTGTTATAATAATCCATAACTTGCCAGAAATAGTCAAATGAGGCGTAATACCTGTTGTTAAGCCTACCGTACCAAATGCAGAAACGACTTCAAATAATAACTTAAGAAAGTCAATATTCTCCGTAATACTCATCATCATTGTTACAAATATGACAAGTGCAGCTGATATAAAAACCATCGAAAAGGCTTTATATACGATATTGGATGAAATCCGTCGACCAAACAGTTCCGCATCATTTTTACCGGAAACGTGGGTCCATATAGCTGCGACCACGACACTGGCGGTAGAAGTCTTTATACCACCGCCTGTTGAAGCCGGAGAAGCTCCAATAAACATTAAAACAATCATAAAGAAAATGGTAGCATCTCTTAAGGAACCAATTTCTAATGTATTGTAACCGGCCGTCCGGGGAGTTACAGATTGAAAATAACTACCAAGAATCTTACCCTCATATGTAAGTCCGCCTAATGTTGCAGGATTATAAGCCTCCAAAGCAAAGATTACTATTGTTCCAAATACGATCAGAAAAAAACTCGTTGTGAGCACAATTTTCGTATGCAAGGCAAACTTCCGAAAAGACCTGTTAGTTATAACATCAGATATAACTGCAAATCCAATGCCGCCCAGTATTATTAGCGTACTTATTATCAAATTTACAGTTATATCATCTACGTACATTGTTAAACTTCTAAACTCACCAAATAAATCGAATCCAGCATTGCAAAAAGATGAAATTGCATGCCAATAGCCATAATAAATCCCCTTGGGACCGAAATCCTGATACCACCGTATAGCTAGAATGGTTCCACCAACAAATTCTATTAACAAGGTAATTTTTATTATGTACTGAGTAATCCTCACGACTCCTGCCATAGTTAATTGGTTTAAAGCTTCCTGCATTATCAGGCGTTCGCGTAATTGGATTTTCTTGCGCATAAGCAAGGCCATTAAGGTGGCCATGGTCATTATTCCCAAACCGCCAGCTTGGATAAGACAAATAATTACCAACTGGCCAAACAGCGAAAAATATCTGCCTGTATCAACAACAACCAAACCGGTTACACATACTGCGGAGGTAGCCGTAAACAAAGCGTCAACGAAACTCAGTCTTTCACCAGTTACGGATGCAATTGGCAATGTCAGTAAAACAGCTCCAAATAAGATTAAACCAGCAAACCCCAGTACTAATATTTGATAAGGCGTAAGCTTCCACTGAGATATATCCAATAAATTGGCAAACTCAGGATGTGTTTTCAATATTTTCACCCCGATTTAATATTTACCATTACGATTATAATCATTCATATTCAGCCTGTCTACTGATTTATTAAATAAATAAAAAGACCTGCCTTGCCTTATGGCAAAGCAGGTCATATCTTTGAATTAAATGGCCTTTGATATACAGTCAAAATTGAGCATATACCTTCGTACAGAGTCTTTTACGCCATTTTTCACTGACGCCATAATATTTATATAATTGGATGCTCCAGAAGTCTTGTTAAATTCAGCTTTCAACTTTTCAGTAGCTACTGAAGACATATCTGTTGCAATATTAATCTTACATATGCCTGACTGTATTGAATTTCTAAAGTCATCCTTATTCAACCTTGAGCCACCGTGCATCACTAATGGTACGTCTATTTTAGTATTTAGTTCATTTAGCCGTGAAAAGTTTAATTTTGTATTGCCTTTATAAGCCCCGTGATTATTTCCAACAGCTACTGCCAGAGCGTCAATCTTTGTTCGATTAACATAATCTGACGCAATTTCAGTCTTAATAATGTTTTCATCATTAATGTCGTTAATAGCCTCGTAACAGCCAACATAGCCCAATTCACCCTCGACAGTTATACCGAGAGAATGGGCTATGCGAGTAATTTCCTTAGTGCGTTTTAAATTTTCTTCGAATGACAAACTTGATCCATCAAACATTACGGACGTAAAACCCCAGCGAATTGCTTTCATTACTCCGTCATAGGTATACCCGTGATCTAAGTGCAAGGCAACAGGTACTGTCGCCCTTTGAGCAGCGCGCACCATTGCGGCGCTCAAGATTTCCACATCGACAAATTTGAATAAGCGCTCCGGAATTCCAAGTACCAAGGGGGTCTTTAATTCTTCTGCGACCTCAACGACTGCTCCAAGTGTTTCGAAGTTGAAAACATTAAAACCACCAACAGCATACTTTCTTCGACGTGCATCCTGAAGTAGTTCGCGCATAGTTACTAATGACAACTTGAACTCCTCCTTTTTAAAAAATGCAACCCTAGCTTATATATTTTATTCTAGGGGTTCATTTAAAAACCTTTTATATTATAGAATCTTTGAAATTTTTTCAATCGTTTATCTATTGTCTAAAATCTTTCCACAATATCTCTTTTTTTATACAAAAAAATCCTAGAAATTTTAAATTTCTAGGATTTTAATAGCTTATTGATTTTGAGCTTTTGCAGTATCAACAAGTTTGCCAAATGCAGACATGTCATTTACCGCTAAGTCAGCTAACATTTTACGATTAACTTCTACGCCAGCCTTTTTCAAACCATTAATAAGCTGACTATAGGATATTCCATTCATGCGAGCAGCTGCATTTATACGAGCAATCCACAATTGACGGAATTCGCCTTTTTTAGCTCTACGATCGCGACGAGCGTAATAAAGAGCTTTCATTACTGTTTCGTTAGCTTTTTTAAATTGCTTGCTTTTTGCGCCTCTATAGCCTTTAGCAAGTTTTAGAATCTTTTTATGACGTCTATGTGCTGTCACGCCTTTTTTAACTCTTGGCATGTTAAGTACCCCCTATTAGTGTATAAAAATTACGCGTGAGGAAGCATTCTTACTACGCGTTTATAGTCTGACTTGCTTACTAAACCAGCTTTACGCAGATTGCGCTTACGAGCTGGAGATTTTTTTTCAAGAATGTGACTTTTAAAAGCCTTTGAACGTTTAAATTCACCAGAACCAGTTACTTTAAAGCGCTTTGCAGCAGCTCTACGTGTTTTCATTTTTGGCATTTGAGATCCCCTTTCTTAGTTGTGCGACTTAGCGGCCAAAATCATTATCATATTCTTACCTTCAAGTTTAGGCTCACGCTCAACAGAGGCCATCTCTTTTAACTCAGCGGCCATTCTAACTAAAAGCTGTCTGCCTAATTCAGGATGGGACAGTTCTCGTCCACGAAACATGATTGTTACCTTAACTTTGTCACCATCTTCTAAAAAACGCTCCGCGTTCTTCTTCTTAACATTAAAATCATGATCTTCAATGTTAGGACGAAGTTTAACTTCTTTGACAGTAACAACTTTTTGTTTTTTCTTGACCTCTTTATCGCGCTTCTGCTGTTCGTATTTAAACTTACCATAATCCATAATGCGACAAACAGGCGGCTTAGCAGTCGGTGCTACTTCCACCAAGTCAAGCTGTTGTTCAGCCGCCATGCGCAGTGCATCACGGAGTGGCATGATACCTAACTGTTCACCACTAGTACTGTTAACCCGAACCTCTCTGGCCCGAATTTCTTCGTTGACCCTTAGATTCTCTTTGCTAATTGCGACTCACCTCCTAATTAATGAACAATAAAAAAACGGGTGACAAATGCCACCCGTACCAATAACGACAATATACTGGTATCCATCAACCTAACTAACTGCGCTAGCGCGTTGCAAGGTGAGAAGCGGATGGCTTCTACTTGAATATATTATGCTCACTCAGTTATACTATCATGCAGTTTATCTTAAGTCAAGCATTATTGCTTATTTTTAACTTCACTATTTAAGTTGTTTATAAATTCATCTACTGGCTGCGAACCTAAATCACCTTGCCCGCGCTTACGTACTGCAACGCTTCGCGATTCTACCTCTTTGTCACCAACAACAAGAGTATATGGCACTTTATCCATTTGAGCTTCTCGGATTTTATATCCTATTTTTTCATTACGATCATCAACTTCTACTCGAATATCGTTATCTAACATTAAGGCTTCAAGCTCGCGAGCATATTCAACATGGCGATCAGTAATCGGAAGGATTTTGACCTGTACAGGTGCGAGCCAAGCTGGGAATGCCCCTGCATAATGTTCAATTAAAATACCAATAAACCGCTCCATACTACCATAAGCAACACGATGAATCATTACCGGACGATGCTTCTGGCCGTCTTCGCCTATATAGTTCAAGTCGAACTTTTCTGGCATTTGCATATCGAGCTGAATTGTTCCGCACTGCCATGTCCTGCCAATCGAATCCCGCAAGTGAAAATCTATTTTAGGACCATAGAAGGCGCCGTCACCCTCATTAACCTTATATTCCATACCGCAGTCTTCTAACGCCTCCCGAAGCGCGTTAGTTGCCATTTCCCACACCTCATCCGACCCCATAGCTTTTTCCGGCTTGGTACTAAGTTCGGCATGATAAGTTAATCCGAATGTACTGTACACGTTATTAAATAGGTCGATTACACCTTGTATCTCTGACTTAATTTGTGATGGCAGCATAAAGATATGAGCATCATCTTGAGTAAAGCTTCTAACCCGCATTAAGCCATGCAACGCCCCAGAAATTTCATGGCGATGTACTAAACCAAGTTCAGCTGTACGCAGTGGTAGATCTCTGTAGCTGTGATGCTTAGTACGGTAAACGAGTATGCCTCCAGGACAATTCATTGGTTTTACAGCATAGCCTTCGCCGTCAATATTAGTAAAATACATATTCTCACAATAATGATCCCAGTGGCCGGATTGCTGCCATAATTTTTGATGAAGGATAATCGGAGTTTTTATCTCTTGATATCCATATTTAACATGAAGTTTACGCCAGAAGTTCTCAAGCTGATTTCTGATTACCATTCCCTTCGGATGGAAAAACGGGAAACCAGGACCTTCCTCTTGTATGCTAAATAAATCTAACTCCCGCCCTAGCTTACGATGATCACGCTTTGCCGCCTCTTCTAGCATATTCAAATATGCCTCTAGGTCGGATTTCTTTTCAAAAGCAGTTCCATATATACGTTGAAGCATTTTGCGTTTTTCATCGCCACGCCAATATGCTCCAGCTAAGCTTTGAAGCTTAATAGCTTTGATACGCCCAGTAGAAGGAACATGGGGCCCAGCACACAAATCAACAAATTCACCCTGCTTATATAGCGAAATAGCTACATCGCTAGGGAGATCATTAATTAGCTCTATTTTATATGTTTCGCCCTTTTCTTCAAAAAGCTTAATTGCTTCATCTCGGGTTATTTCCAACCTTTCGATAGGTAGATTTTCCTTTACAATTGCCTCCATCTCAGCCTGAATTTTTTCCAAATCCTCAGGTGTAAGATTGTGTGACATATCAAAGTCGTAATAAAAACCATTGGCAATCGCAGGTCCAATAGCTAAACTCGCATCACCATATATTCGCTTAACAGCCTGAGCTAATATATGAGAAGCACTATGCCTAAGAGCATCTTTGCCTTCTGCATCCTCAAATGTCATGAACTCTAACTTTGCATTATCGAAAAGCTTATAATGCAAGTCTTTGACCTGACCGTTGACTTTTGCTGCTAATGCGCTTTTGCCCAGACCTCGGCTAATCGACTCGGCAATTCCCAATAACGTTATTCCCTGCTCATATTCACGCTTAGATCCGTCTTTTAGCTCAATTTGAATTTTGCTCAATTTCAACTCTCCTTCAGACGATTTTATAAAAAAAATAAAACTCCTATCCCACTAGGGACGAGGAGTTTATTACCCGCGGTTCCACCCTGATTGGCCGTAGCCCATCTTAAATATTGATAACGGGTTGACTACCCGGCTTAGCTTACTTATTTTCAGCTAAGCAGTTTGAAGGTGGTAACAATAGGACTATAGCGTGAAAATGCTTTCAGCCAAGACATTTTCTCTCTGGACGCCAGTTAACTACTGTATTGTCCTCCGCATTACTTTTCTACTATTTTCATTTAAATATAATTTTAATTTTTATTTTCCATTTTGTCAACATACACCCTATAATTTTAAACTTCTGGCGGAGCTGAAAAGCCTTCTAAACTTTGAATGACGACCTTATCCTTGGAGCACATATGACATCCTCCGCACAATGCTACCCGGCCATCGAAAACATTCTTAATAGTTTCCACAATGTGTTCTGCTGAATTACGATCAAAACTGTGCAGCATTATATTGTATGGTGCAATACTAATTAAAGCAGTTACAAGCAGGTCTTCATAATTGATTTCGTTAATACTTTCAGCAACAAAACTATCCAGTTCTTTATTATTTACAATCTTTCCACTTGTATCAAGAATTTTATAACTTCCATATTCGCTAATTACTACATGAACTTCTTCTACTTTAGGTTCTTGAATATCGACGAAATACCTCAACACACGGATAAACTCTTTATATTCTAAGTCCATCATAAAATCATCAACTGCATTATCAACAATATCGGTCAATCTTTTTTTATAGTCTTTTAGCCGAAAATTTATAAATCCTTCTAGAACTAATTCATGTTGAGTCTCTAAGTATTCCAGAATTTGATCAAACACCTTTTTTCGCCGGGAAGAAAGATTAAATTCAGTATACATTTCTGAATCATTGTCTAGCGCTTTCATTGCATTATCAAATATTACTTTTCGCTCTTCTGCGCTAAAGTAATAATAATTTGAATTAACAGTCTTTTCAACCAGCCTTTTCTCTTCCCTCCCAATAATTATTTCGGCTAGAATACTAGCAACGTAATTTTTCAAAAGACTTTTTATTCGTTCATAATTACGGAATGACAATTCACCTTCTATTACATTACACCCTAAAAAAGTGTAGCTGCCTTTATTCATCTCATCAATCGCTACACGGAACCCCTCTTGCTTTAATGTAATACAGTCCTTCTGTAATCTTGCCCTTATATCATCTGTTGTACCTGTCAAGCCAACAGAAAGCAATTTCACACTATCACTCCCTTCCTGATATAGTATATGTGCCTAAATTTATTTGCATACACTATTAAAATGAACCTACGTCAGCTAGGCTAACGTAGGTTTATAAGTTGGGAGCACATAAAAAAGCAGTCTTTTTCAGACTGCTTTTTTACGGACCTACAGATTTTCAAGCTGATGATTCAACTCAGTAAGCCATTGATCTCTACCATTAACGATAAATTTCAACTTTCTATTTTTTATCGTGCTGATATTAAGTACATTGGGAATAACAAAAAATGTTTTTCCTGGCTTCGCTTCGCTGATATGAGCTAAGGGAACTTCCTCCATATACTTGCTGTTAATATCCATAAGATATCCTACAAAGACCAGCCTTTCATTGGTCAGATAAATAGCGCCAGTATATGCCTCTCCATCGCAATACAAATTTGCATGGTCCTTCTTTAATATGTTTTCTCTTTCTTGTATTGGAAATCTATACACATTATCGCCCCTACCGCAATTATAATTTATTCAAATATTCGCGGCGAACTAACATTTTCCTACTAGCAAATCATTTTACTTTAAGCTAAATTCATGCCGATTGACTTTATCACCCTTTAACGTATCGGCAGTCTGATTATATCCGAATTGAGAATTGAGTGCAGACACAAAGCCATCAATCCATTTTTGGTAAAACACCTTCATATTTTTTGCCTCGACACCAACACGTTTCCAGTTGTGCTCCTGGAGGCATGCTTCACCTTCCCAAACTAACTTATTCGTACCGTTGATTATAATTATGTCACTTTGATCGCAAGGCATACCATTGAGCAAATAATCATTTAGAGCTTGATAAAGTCCTGATGCTTCGGAGGATTTGTATTTCCCAGTCTCTAAAGCATGCTTGCCGCAGATACCGCCATGCTCAGCAAATGCCTTATCTACTATAGCCTTACCTTCATCACCCTGCAAATCTAATAATTCCTTAATAAAAGCCGCTTCTCTTGTTTCTGCAATATTTATTTGCCGTTGCAGCCAGCCGTGGATATTTGACTGATCAATAATTTCAGCTAAATCGACTTCAGGCAAGGGTTCTCCATAGGTCTGCCAAACCTGTTCCCTAATTTCTTCGACCGAATCGCCAAATGCTTCTTCCGCTTTAGAATAAATTAGGTTTTCTCGCTCTATAACTCGCCTAATTTTAGCATAAAGCCAATAATGGATATGACCTAAAAATGCGCTCATTATATTCCTCCGTTCATTAGATGACCTCATTCAACGCTGTCAACAGTTCATCTACGTTTAATCCATGAATTTCGGCAGCCTTCTTAACTGCTTCTCCTGCAGCCGACGGACATCCTAAGCACCCCATGCCAAATGATCTAAATACTGGTATCGTATGCGGATATACTCTGATGATATCGCTAATTACACTATCAGAGGTTATTTTATCGCCAAGTACTAAAGTCCCTTCAGTTAAACCGCCTGCTATAGGTACAATCTTTTCCCCTATTGCGGATTGCTCGACATTAGGTTCTGTCGAAAGGCTTTCCTGTCCATAAAATTGAGCTAAGATATCAGTCTTAAACTTTTCAAAACCAATACGATCAATAAATTGTCCAATGCGCTCTATATCGGCATTTTTATGATAATACTTAACAATTATATCTACTATCCTAAGAGCCTGTCCCTCATCAAGATCCTGAATTAACTGATTAGCTAGACGAGGATGCGAGCCTGCGCTGCCTCCAACATAAACATCCCAACCATTGTCTGTTGCCATCAAGCCAATATCCTTTATATGTACTTCAGCACATGAATTAGCACAGCCAGCAACACCCATTTTCATACGTGAGGGCATTTCTTTTTTATGATAAAGTTTATCTAGTTGTAGTCCAAGCTTTATGCTATCCTGCTTACCTCTCTTGCAAAATGCAATTCCTGGACATATTTTTACGCTTCTTACACAGTTTGCAAATCCCAAGGCTGGCTGCATGCCCATATCTTCCCATATACTTTCAATATCCTCTGCTTTAAGACCAGTAATCATAATGCGCTGTGCTGATGTTAGCTTCATTATTCCGCCATACTTTTCTGCTACGTCAGCATATTTACGCATAAGATCCGGCTTGATAAAACCACCTGGTAAATGCGGAGTTATAGCATATGTTTTTTTACCATCTCTTATCTTTTGTAAATTTGCACCTTTAGGTAACAAGTCGCCACCTCCTCGTATTCTGTTTCTATAATACCCCATTAAATAAATGTTACACTGTGACCAAAATCACGTAACCCAATTTTTTTTATAATTATTACTCAGTTACTGCAAGCACTTGTTCTAATTCCTTATCGGTTAACTCGCGATAATTTCCATAATCAAGTTGGGAATCCAAGACCAATCCACCCATAGATAGCCGCTTCAAATAAATTACCCTTTTCCCTAAAGCAATAAACATACGCTTAATTTGGTGAAACTTACCTTCATATATCGTAACTTCAACTTCAGACTCTGAGCCGGACTTAATAGTTCTTAATTCACCTGGGAGTGTTTTGTAACCATCTTCAAGCACAATCCCCTTGCTAAAAGCAACGCAATCATCGTTGGTAACTTCCCCTTCAATTTTAGCAAAATACGTCTTTGGTACATGCTTCTTAGGAGAGAGTAGTTTATGCGCTAACTTACCATCATTAGTTAATAAAAGAAGCCCTTCGGTATCTTTATCCAAGCGCCCGACAGGAAAAGGTTCAAAAGCGCGATGCTCTGGCTTTAGAAGATCAACAACAACTTTACCAAAAGCATCTTCCGTAGCAGAGAGCACACCCTTCGGTTTATTCATCATTATGTACACATATTCGCGATATACTACTTGATTACCATCAACCTCAATTACATCGCGATAAGGCCATACGTGCATATCCGGGGTTTTCACTACTATAGAGTTAACACTAACCTGGCCGGACCTCACTATTCCCTTAATCTCTTTACGCGAGCCAAAACCTAAATGTGCTAGAACCTTATCTAAACGCAAACGATAGTTTTCTCCCATATTGTCACCCTCTTCAATTAATCCTGCCAGCGCCAGCCAGGAGGATACTCATTTTTTAGATAATGACCAGGTCCCTTTCCCCAGCCAATTGGGAATCCCTCCAAGGTTATTAAGTGCCATCCTTTGGGCCATTGCTTGTCTTCCTGCTGGATAGTTTCCCCCCGCAAATAGCGAATAGCTGAATACTTATCATATTCGTTCCGTGCCGATAAATCATAGCGCTGCACAGCCGCCTGTGCAGCTTCTAAGCTCATCCCAAGCGCAAAAGCCTGACTTGGACGAAAACGTCCTCGTTCTATCATTCCTAGAAGCCACCCTGATCGAAGAACTTTAAGTCCTCTCAGTGATGGCAGACAAATGCTCTCCCACAGTACATGTCCACTACGCTCTACAATCGTACCACCAGATGGCAGCCATTCCCTCCATTTCTCATCGCATCCCCAAACCTGTTTAGAAAACTCCTCTATTGACTGAAGGCTAGACTTTGGTAGCTGATTCTTTTTAGGCTGACAATTAGTTTCAATGGGCTTACAAGTATTAATCAGTCTAGCTGCAAAATGCCCCTCACCTCTAACTTTGTGAGGTAGTAAGCGTCTACTTTCAGCAATTGCAAAATTGGTGTTCGCTGATAAAAAACTATCAATTTGGTCTTCGTTTTCTTCTGAAGAAAATGTACAGGTAGAATATACTACTTCGCCTCCCGGACTTAGCATATCCGGAATATATTTTAAAATTGCTGCTTGCCATTCACAATACTTTGCGACCTCCTGCTCACTCCATTCTTTAGCCATGTCTGGCTCCTTATGAAACATTCCCTCCCCTGAGCATGGAGCATCAACAAGTATCTTATTGAAGAAGCCTTTAAATACATCTGACAGTCGCTCTGGATTTTCATTTAGCACCACAGCATTTACTACACCATAGCGTTCTATATTTTTTAATAACACTTTAGCCCTCGGTAAACTTATATCGTTAACCACCAATAGACCATCGCCTGCAAGCTTAGCGGCAAGCTGAACCGACTTACCGCCTGGCGCAGCGCATAAATCTAAGACTTTATCCCCTGGAGATACATCAAGCAAAGATGCCGGCAGCATTGCGCTAGGTTCTTGTATGTAATATAGTCCTGCATAATAATAGGGATGTTTAGCAGGCCTGACTTGCTCTTCATCGTAGTAAAAGCCATCTCTGCACCATGGAACCCCGGCCTCTAGGAATGGTAAATAGTTCTTTAACTCGGCTGCATCTATTTTCAAGCTATTAGCTCGTATCCCTGCTGCCCGCGGCATAGAATAGCTTTGCAAAAAAGCCTCAAATTCATCCCCTAATCGTTTCTCCATCCTAGTTAAAAATTGCGGAGGTAATTTCATCTTACTGACTACATCCTTTACTGTAAAATTAATCATTAAATATTGTACCCACAATTCTTTACTAACCATTGTTGTTCATATAAATACCTAATCCATTATATCAACTTTATTTTGAAAAAACTGGTTAATATTGTTTTTCCACAAAATAAACACATGTTAAATAATGCTTAGAATTTAAACAATTATTTAGAAGACAATATAATTAAGACCTCGCTAAGGAGGAAATCGTATGAAACATAAAAACCATCATCATAAACATTTTAAGCATTTAAAGAAAAGGATCAAACGGATTGCGCTAGCAGTGGCTGGAGCTGCTATAATGTCAGCTGCAATGCTGCCAGGAATGCCCACAACAGTCCATGCTTCGCCTGCGCCCAGCGCCGCTAGTTCACGAATGGCCACATCCCAAAAAACAATAAGTACAGTAAATGTAGCTGACCAAGAACAAACAAGCCCCCTTGTAACTCCAAAGATAAAGCCTACTGCCACTGCAAGGCAAGCGCCTGTAGCTCAACGAGCTAAGACTGCCTTAAATGACAAAAACACAACCGCCAGAACACCTCAACAAGGTCAATCAACTAATCAAGCAGATGCTAAGAATAAACAAAACACCGGCGTTAAACCACCTACTGACACTCAGATGTCTAAAAACGAAAAGACCGATAAGCCTGGCAAAGCTGCTGAGACTAATAAGGCAGATCAGTCTAGTACTAAAGCATCGCCCTCTGAGAAATCCAAGCAAGCCAATGAAAAGGCTGCGGACAGCGAGAAAGAAAAGACTTCTACCGCGAAGAAGGCTTCTGATAAGACACCCGAAAACTATCAGCAAGTTCTAGATATTACTGCAACTGCTTATGCACCGGGTCCTCATGATAACGATCAGTGGGGCGATAAGACATATTTGGGTACCAATATTCGGCCTGGTGTAATTGCAGTAGATCCTGATGTTATTCCACTCGGCTCACGTGTATATATTGAGTATCCTGACGGTCGTGGGGTATACGCCGTAGCAGAAGATACAGGCGGAGCCATAAAAGGCAACCGGATTGACATCGCAAAGTGGTCAGTGTCTGAAGCTGAGGATTTCGGCATACAAAAAGTAAAAGTTTACGTTTTAGAAAAAGCAAAAAACACCTAAGGAATTTAAAATAAAAAAACCTCGCTGGGCAAAAACCCGGCGAGGCTTTAATTCTTTTAGAAATGGTGGGATTAACTGGATTCGAACCAGTGACCCCTACGATGTCAACGTAGTACTCTAACCAACTGAGCTATAATCCCTTATGCATTTTAGTATATTATCTTGTTTACATTTTGTCAATACAAAATGTTATTGGCAATTACTAGACGCTGAATTTGATTAGTACCTTCGTAAATTTGCATTATTTTTGCGTCCCTCATGTACTTTTCAGCCTGATATTCCTTGGAATAACCATAGCCTCCCATCACTTGGACAGCATCTGTTGTCACCTTCATTGCAGCATCTGAGGCAAAGCATTTTGCAATAGCTGACTCTTTGGCAAAAGGCAACCCTCGATCTCTTAGCCAGCAAGCCTTATGAACAAGTAGTCGCGAAGCTTCAATTTGCATTGCCATATCAGCTATCATGGCTTGTACTAATTGAAATGACGCTATTGGCTTATCAAACTGCTTACGCTCTTTAGAGTATTTAACCGCAAGATCAAAAGCCGCCTGAGCAATACCAACCGACACAGCACCAACTAAAGGACGAGCTGAATCAAGCGTTTTCATTGCTATTTTGAACCCTTCGCCTTCACGACCAATTCGATTAGTAATTGGAATGCGAACATTTTCCAGCACAAGCTCACAAGTATTGGATGCGCGTATTCCCATCTTTTCTTCTTCTTTTCCTACCGTAAATCCAGGTGTGCCACGATCAACAATAAATGCAGTCAATCCCCGGATGCCCGCTGTTTTACGTGTATTAGCGAAGATAACAAAGATTTCAGCTAAAGCAGCGTTTGTAATAAAACACTTTGTGCCATTTAGGATATAATCGTCTCCGTCTTTGACGGCAGAAGTAGCAACGCCACCTGCATCCGATCCCGCTCCTGGTTCAGTAAGTGCAAACGCAGCTAATTTACCATTATTTATAACGGAAAAAAACTTTCTCTTTTGTTCTTCCGTACCTAAGAGCATAACTGGATACCCAGCTAATGCGTTTGCAGCTACACTTGTCGCTACTCCAGCACAGCCCTTGCCCAACTCTTCGTACATAAGCGCAATGGATATAGTGTCTAAACCTGGGCCATCATATTCTTCAGGAACAACCAAGTTTAATAATCCTGTTTCATCCAATTTTTGCAATAGACCCGGATACATACCACCATCTTTATCCATGTCTAACGCATATGGCGTAATTTCTTTAGCAACAAATTCCTGGACCATCTTTTTCAAATCCAATTGGTCGGGGGTAAAGTGAAAATCCATCCTTCTCCTCCTCATCCATAACTCCTAAAGACAAGTATACATCATAAATATTTTTTTGTTAACACTTATTGTTGCATTTTTTCCAAAACATTCTATTTTAGCAACATCTTAGCTCCAACCGCTAGTAATACTAGTCCAATTATTTGGTTAGCACCGCAAGGTATACGATTTAAACCAAAACCGCCAAAATGATCTATGGCGACAGCGGTTAGAACTTGCCCGATTATTATAGCCGTAGTGGCATTTGCTACGCCTACCTTAGGAATGCTTGCAGCGACTAGATAAATAATTACCACTCCCACAGCTCCTCCTAAATAGGCATACCATGGCGCCGTTGAGATAGCAGACAGGTTTCCCTTTCCAAGCCTTACAATAAATAATAAGACGATTAAAATAATTGTACCTGTTATATGAACAACAAAAGTAGTCTCCAGCAAACCGATGACCTTGCTTAAAGCAGTATTAAGCGAACCTTGGACAGCCATTAATATTCCCGAAACCAGCGCCAATGCTAACGCCATCATATCTGCGGAAAAATTCAATATGTACACGCTCCTCACTAAAACAAATATCCGACAGCAATTAGTATAATGCCGGGGGTAAAAAACTATACTGTCGGCACAAAGTGTTGTTTTAGCCATGAAAGCAATATATTTGCCACTATACTGGCGTGATTCGCTAATTGATGGTCGCCTCCGTTGATTATTTCCATCTGTTTCGGCTCATTAGCATGCTTCCACATTAAATAAGCTTGATCTAAAGGAACTACCTTATCATCACTACCGTGTATTATAAGTGTCGGCACCTTTATCCTCTGAACACAGTCTAAAAGATCATACTTTTGGAAGTCATTAAGAATATCAGGACATATGATATGCTTTCCGTACGCATCATCAATTATCAGAGACTCTCCCTTTTTGATCAAATTATATGCTTCGCCTAAGGACAAGCGAAAAGTTTCTGGCAAATTGGAAGGTGTAGCCCACAACGCTAATCCCCGTATATCGTGGTCTTCAGCTGCATATGCCAATGAACAACTCCCCCCCATACTGCGACCAAGCAATATAATTTTTGATGAAACATTCTTACGACAATAATCAACTACAAACTTTAGCTCTTCAATCTGTGAACTGAGGCTTTCTACTGGTGTAAAATCAAACCTTAGTACAGCCAATCCCAACCTTGCTAACATTTCAGCTAGGAAAGTTGCTCTGCCTCCTCCAGCTTTTGAACCACGAAACCCGTGACTAATTATAAGAGCAGTGTCTAAATTAGCAGCACTAGGCTGATGTAAGACTGCGGCTAAATCTTGCCCTCCCGCTTTGATGGTAAACTCGAACAACAGATATTCCTCCCTGATCTAATCTTTATGATTATATAAAAAAAGAAACAGGCACACCGCCTGTTAGTCTAAAATAAATATCGTTATTCTTTGCACTCCAAATTGTAGGGCTTCGCTACGGCTTTCAAAAGCTAAATCGATCTTGTTGCCCTTTATAGCGCCACCGATGTCATCTGCAACAGCATAGCCATATCCTGGGATGTATAAACGTGTACCTAATGGAATCACTGTGGGATCAACCGCAACAAGACCCTTGTGTACTAAATTGCCGCGATAAGTATAACCGGAAGTGCCATCATCATGGGCAGTATAAGCAGATGCCAGTACCGATAAAGCTCTGCCAGATCGCCCAGGTTCGGCATTCGAACGAGATAAATATTGATAAGTTTGTCCACCAACAACGCCATCAGCAGGCAATCCGTTACTACGTTGGAACTCCTTAACCGCTTTTAAAGTGCGATCCCCAAAAACACCATCAAACTCTCCATTGTAAAAACCCGAATTATTAAGCAACTTTTGAATTTCCTGTACTTCGTCGCCTCGCATGCCATGTTTAATAGGGCTATCAACCGGTGAAGCATACGCGCTTGCGGCAAATAGCAGCGTGATCAACATGACCGCTGCAAAAATATAAGCCTTCTTCAATTGTGTCACCTCTCTTTTAGTGTGCCTCCGAGGTTAGCTGTCGGGTTAGGGTCAAAGAGAAGAATAGAGAAATAACCCTTTCGTGTTGCACGAATTCACCCCTATATATGTAGCGGTTCCCCCGTACCTATAGCGTAAATATCTGCATGCTATGGGACTCGGCTATAAATATTATAATGGAGCTTGACCATATAGTCAAGCTCCATTGGTATTAATTGGACTTTATGTATTAAATGCCCATTAAATCTAACATAGGTCTATTAACAACACCCGTTACTTCCAGTCCATGCTCCGCTTGAAACGCGCGAACTCCTTCTTCGGTCACCTTCCCAAAAATACCGTCAGCTCTAGTATTTAGATAGCCTAAGTCCCGAAGTTTCATCTGGAGTATGGCTACATCTGATCCGCTTACCTGATACTTTAGCGCACGCTGAATCTTAGTTTTTCGTCCTTCAATGCGTACAGGAGTGCCCACTGGAATCCACTCAAATAATTCCTCTACGTCCTTATTACGCATTCTTATACATCCATGGCTAGCGAACTGCCCGATTGACCACGGTTTATTAGTACCGTGGATGCCGTATATTCCCCAGGGAACGTTTAAGCCCATCCACCTGGTTCCAAAGCCCGTTCCCCAATTGTAATCTTTCCATACTACATTCCATTCACCGATAGGTGTGGGTGTCTTACTTTTTCCTACAGCAATGCGATAGGTCTTATAAATCTGCTTATCACTATAAACCTCTAATACTCTATTATTAGTCTTTATTACTATGCTTATTTCTCCTGTAGGCTTAGCATTGGGCTGATTTTCTATACTCGCAAGTTCTCGGTCATCAATATATTCAAAACCTAATATCCCGCAAACAATACTCATTATTAGTAAAAAAGCGATGCTGAAATAAATACGCGACCGCTTAAAATTACCAAAATACACCATGCCCTATCAAACCTCCCAGTATAACTCCACAAAGAACTATATGCTGAAAACACGAAAATTATATTTACAAAAAAAAAAACCGGGATTCCCCGGTTAATTTAAAACGTATACTTTTACTTTTTGTATGCCATAGTCGAGCGCTTCTTGACGGTTGTCAAATGCTAGGTCAATTCTACTGCCTTTTATTGCGCTTCCCTGATCTTCTGCAACAGCTTCACCATAACCCTCAACCCATAGCTTGGTTCCCATAGGAATAACATTTGGGTCTACGGCCACAACACCTTTTTTCACTTTGCCGCCCATATAAGTCAGGTCGTTCCATTTACCGTTATCTAACGGGCCAGGACCATAAGCAGTCGCTGTTACATCCAATACTCGGCTATAGTTTTGAGGAGCACCGGTCAGCGAGTTATTCGCTCGAGCAGCTACAGGATTTAATGTGTTTCCACTATTTAAAAATAGATTTAGAATATCTAGCTTTTCTTGATATGGTGCTAGTTGTTCACTAACCTTTTGTTCGATTTGCTGACGCACAGCAGTTTCTACCACTTGCTTCACATCATCATTTGCCATTACCAATCCTATATTGCTTTTTGCAATCTGTGCTTGGGCTGCCTTAGCTAACGCATTCAAAGCAGCTTCTTTATTGCCTTTTTCCAATTCTTGTTTGACATTAATTAAATCTTGAATACGTGCTACAGTGGAATCTTGTTCCACAAGACCCGCAATGTCTCCAATAGCAGCAGCACTAGCCTGCGGAGCAACTGGAGAGAAGGCAGTTACTACCACCGCTAGCATAATGGTCGCTACAATTTTTTTCATTACTTAGCCCCTTTCTGCAATGCTCCTAAGGATTATATCATAAGTTTACATAATTATAAAAGGTAATATTAGCAAATATAAAACCCGGCTTGCATTTGCAAACCGGGTTTTATATTTTATTTCGCTAGTTGATATAATGTTTCCGTTAACACGTCAATACCCGTAGAGATATCTTCTACAGCTGCGTACTCATCGTAATGATGACTTATACCATTCTGTGAAGGTACAAAAATCATGCCGGAAGGAGCGATGTAAGAGATATTCATAGCGTCATGACCAGCCCCACTGTTTATCTTCATATACGTTATACCCTTTGCTCGGCAGGAACTCTCAATTACATCAATAAGCATTGGATCCATGACAATAGGTTTTTCGGACGATAACATTTCAATCGAAACCGCAGTATCTTGTCCGTCTGCTACAGTACTAACGGCATCTTTTATATCCTGCAGGCACTCTATTACACTTGTATGATTGACGCCCCGTATGTCAACCCACATTTCTACTAAACCAGGTATAACATTCATAGCCCCAGGATGAACTTTTAGCGCCCCAACTGTAGCAACTGTACCGCTAGCCGATTGCTCTAATCCAATTTCCTGAATCGACAATATTATCATTGCAGCGCTAACAAGGGCGTCGCGCCTATCCTCCATAGGTGTTGTCCCTGAATGATTAGCCATACCTTCTACTGTTATTTTAAGCCTTGTAGGTGCTGCTATAACATCAACGATGCCAATACTAACCCCTTGGCTTACCAGAGAACTTCCCTGCTCAATGTGTAACTCGACAAATGCCTTAATTTCATCTTTTGACCTAGCCGCTTTAGGAATAGACTCAATATTTAGGTTACGTAATTCCAACACTTGCGCAAAAGTGACCTGGTGTTCGTCTTTTGCTTTTCTCCAAGCGTGCAAGTTGGCCTTACCAGCCATCGCTTTACTACCCATTGTAGCAAAGGCAAATCGACTTGACTCTTCTGCTGCAAATATTACTAGTTCTAGAGGATGAGTAAGCTTTCTATCTTTAAGACTCTTGATTGCCGCTAGTCCTCCTAGAATCCCAATTACACCATCATATTTACCACCACCCGGAACTGTATCGAGATGTGACCCCGTAACAACTGCCGGACAATCAATATCACTATCTAGGCGCCCTATAATATTGCCTATTTCATCAATTCGCACTACAAGTCCAGTCTCTCGCATAAGGCCTATTATGTATTCACGCGCTTGATCATCAGCATCACTAAAGGCCTCTCGATTTATACCAGAATCGCTTTTACCGAACTGAGCAATCTTTTCAATCATATCTGTTATCCATTCTTTTTCCACCTTAACTCGCCTCCTCTCTATATACTTTCATAATTCTTCTCACTATCTAGATTCAGTATACCCTGAATTGGAGAAACATGCCAGAATGTATATTGTATGTCAGAAAGCTCACCCAAGGATGCTCTGCTTTACTTCCTCGATCCCAATTCGTTCAATCATTTTTCCTAAACGCTCATATTTACGGGCATTATCTTTATAATATTCTACAATTTTATCTACTAACGGCAATACTTCCTCTTGCTTTATATTTTGAATGAGAACATCAGCAATTCTTGGCCTAATTCCAGCATTACCACCAATCATCACTGTAAACCCTTTTGGCGTCCCCATTATCCCTAAATCTTTAACCGCCGGCTCAGTACATGAATTCATACAACCACACACTGCTATCTTGAATTTTGATGGTAGTTGCATACCATGGTAACGCTCATCTAAAGCCATCCCCAAAGTTACTGCATCTTGTTGTCCAAACTTACAAAAGTGCGTAGACGGACAGATTCTAACACTTCTCACACAAAGTCCTGACGCAGCCCCTTTTTGCATTCCTAATTCCTGCCAGACTTTATCTATATCCTCAGGTTGTATTCCTACAATAGCAAGACGTTGTGAAGTTGTCATTTTTATTGCCTTAGCACCATATTTTTTAGCCACATTAGCTATTGTATGCAAATAGTCAAAGTCTAGTAATATTCCTCCTGGTATGTGTGGTACTACTGCATATGTTTCTTTATCTCTCTGTAATATAGCTCCCTTTTCTAATAGATCAGTTTTTATTTCCATTATAATCCCCCTATTAATGATTAAACCATTTAGAATTACGTTAGATTTCAACGTCTTAAAATCCTTCCAAGTAAGCAAAAATAAAAGCGCCTTTCGGCGCATGCACTATCGTGCAAATGATACAACCATTAAAACTAAAATGATTAGGGCTGATACTCCACCAATTGCAAGTGCGGTACGGTTCAGCTTATTCATATCTTTCCTGTGATAAGAGCGCTTCCCTGATCCCTTTACCATAGCGATCCTCCTAGAAAACAGCTTATCTAATCCTATTTTTACAAATTTTCATACATTTATCAAGCTAATCAAAGAATTATTTTGATCAAAAAATAGGCGCGGATAAAATCCACGCCTATGCCCAAGCATCCATCATTTCTCGAAGCTTAATTACATGCTGCTGCTCTTCTGCTTTCAATGCTGCGAATACTTTTCTGGCGTCACTGCAGCTAGCTTTAGTAGCTAGTTCATCATAAAACAGTATCGAATCCTTTTCAGCTTGCATTGCTGTTGCCAATATTGCATCCATTGTGCTTAATTCATGGATTCTTTTTGCAGCTTCTTCTTCTCTAGGAAACACATGGTTCGCCGCTAGCACTGATAAATATTTCGAAGTCTCTTCGTCAAAATCAGCATTGCTTTCATCTTTCTGAACCTTTTCACATATGCTGGTGAATTTCGCTAAGTGATGCGTTTCCTCATCCCTTAAAAGCAAGAACAGCTCTTTATGCTCTTCCTTCTGAGCTTGGCTATAAGCTTGCTGATAAAACGCATGCCCACGCTTTTCTATTTCAATTGCAATTTTTAAACCTTCTAAATCATTAAACAATTTACTCATCATAGTAATAACTCCTTTTCCAATATATTTATTAATACATATTCGCTATCATCTAGTTAAATCCTTCCATTTGTCTATTTTATGGAGAATAATTATCAAAATTTTCAAGCTAAATATGTCAGCCCTAATAAAAAAAACCTCTCACCATTCGATGAGAGATTTTTTTATTTAGCAACTATGAATCATATTCTTTTTATATTTTGAGTAAGCTGACTTTAATTCATTGACTCTTTCAGCCATTTCAACTTGCAAGTCAGAAGCGTCTTGATAATTACCAGCAATGATAGCTTCTTCAATGCGAGTAAACAAGCACTTTTGGGCAAAAGTATCTTTAGCTAAATATACACGTACAGACTGAATTTTTTCCCAGCTGTATAAATCATAGTCCGCAGCAGTATTAGCATCATGCAAACACTGACAGTCTTTTACAATATCTAGATTTTCAGGAATTATCCGCTTCAAAAGTTCAGTCCTCCATCTAGTTAAGGCACCAGCAACAAAAGCGTCAATTAGCTCCTGGCGAAGAACATTTCCCGCTTTTAAGACCTCTACTTTCTCAGGATATTTCTTTAAGCTTTCCATGTTTTCCAATACAGTAGCTGGAGGCTTACTGAATAGACGGTTACGTTCTTCTTCTGTATAATCTTCGAATACATCATGTTCGCTGCGATAAGAGCGATCAGTCTCAAGATAAAAGCCAGGAGTACCTGCATCCTTAGAAAGCTCAGCTAATAATTCAACTGTTGATTTACCCGACTCAAGAGCAGCTTTTACGCCATCAAGGATAGTGAGGTATATAGCAGATAATGCAATATACGTATTAGTATAAGGATTAGGAGCACGAAGCTCAAATCTTGTAGCCATAGGATTATTAATATCACGAACAAGTCCTGCTAAAATGGTTCTGTTACGAGAAGGAACTTCAGGTGTATGTCCGAGAGAAGTTACAATACAAATCGGAGCTTCAAAGCCTGGCTTAAGTCTATTTAGAGAATCGTTAGTAGATGTAACAAGAGGGTTTACTACTTCATAATTTTTCAACAGACCCATTATTGCGCCATAACCAACTGCGCTTAAGAAGTCCTTTTTCATATCACTTGGAGCAAATATGTTTACAATCTTGCCAGATTTCAACCTAACTGCAAGTCCAAAATGTGTGTGTTCACCGCTACCTGCTACACCGATAATTGGTTTTGCTTTAAAGGTAACCTCTAGTCCATTCTCTCTAAATACTTCTCTTATAATAATTCTAGCCTGAAGTTCGTTGTCTGCAGCTTGCAGCGGCGTAGAGAAGCGCCAGTCTATCTCAAGTTGTTCCATTACGTGGGTCAAATGTCCAGTTTCGTCGATCTGGGCTTTTACTCCACCAACTTCTTTATGACCCATTTCCGGCTCTAATCCATAATTTCCAAGCATTGTGACAGCCTGTTCCAGTGCAGTACGCACTTCACCGCGTGTCCGCTGCCAGTATTGTTCTTGCATAACTTGTGATGCAGATAGGTCAGCTACTTCGGCTTTATTGGCAGGTGTTTTAACCCAGAATTCCAACTCAGTGGCAGATGTAAATACAACTTCTTCAATATCCGCTACATTAATATGTTCTAGCCCAGGAATCTGAGCTTGCTTTTTAAATAAGACCAAGAGTTCTTTTCCTATATATTCAAGACTTTGAGCAAGTATAGAGCGCGAGTCAACTCTTAAACCATTATGAACCAAGAAAGACGGAATACGAAGTGTACCAATTGGTTTACCAGTCTCTTCGTCAATATTTTCAAAATTATAGTCAACAAACCAATTAACACTAGCATCGGCTAGTATGTCAACCTTAGCATTATTCAAGGTCGCAATACCGGTAAGGACAACTGAAGAACCGTCAGTTTGGACGGCGCTGCCGGCGAAAAAGTCATCTGAATCTTTCAGGAAAAGGCTCATAGGAATTTTTTCATCAGTGTCATTTCCTGCAAGATCGATACCTACTAGGGAGACAAATCTTATTTCGGGATGGCTTTTAAGTAAATTGATTAATTCTTCCTTTCCGTACTTACGCGCGGGAATGTAATAAATTAATTCGTTATTCATGTCTCTCACCTCTTAAAATATTTTATCCTAAAAAATAACTTAATACCCATGTAAGAAAAAAAAAGACTCTCCTGGCGTGTGCCTGGAGAGTCATCATTGACTCAATATCTCAGTTTATATGCTAATTATAATATCAATTTATTCATTTGTCTAGAGGGTATAAAAAAAAATTTCCACAATACTACAGTAATATATTTCCAATTTAGCTTGCATATGCTAATATTATGAATGTAGGCTTACTATTAGCTAAGGAGTGTGATTTATGAACAAGAAGTTAATCCTCATGTTGACAATTGTGTGTTTGATCATCTTCAGCTTTCAGGTAGCATTTGCTGCTGAAGCCACAACCAGCAAGCTTCCCAATGTCAAAATATTGGCTACCGGCGGAACCATCGCTGGGGCTGGGGCAACTAGCACTACAACCGTCGGTTATACTGCAGCAGTTGTCCCAGTAGATAATCTCATTAATAATGTGCCGGAACTGAAAAAAGTAGCTAATGTAAGTGGCGAGCAAATAGCTCAAATTGCCAGCGAGAACATGACTAATAAAGTATGGTTAAAATTAGCTAACAGAATTAATGAACTTTTAGCTTCTGATGATGTTGATGGAATAGTCGTAACTCATGGAACAGATACAATTGAAGAGACAGCCTACTTTCTAAACTTAGTTGTAAAAAGCAATAAACCTGTAGTTATCGTTGGTGCAATGCGCCCGCCTACAGCGATGAGCGCCGACGGCCCGATAAATCTTTATAATTCAGTAATTATAGCTGGTAGCAAAGAGGCTAAAGGTAAAGGAGTTCTGGTTTGCCTTAATGACGCCATAAACGGCGCCCGTGAAGTAACTAAAACAAATACGTCCATGGCCGATACTTTCCGAGCTCCCGAACTAGGCTATCTCGGCTATATGCAAGACAATAAACCACACTTTTACAAACAATCAACTCGCAAACATACAACTAAAAGCGAATTTGATGTTAAAGGCTTAACAGATCTGCCTAGAGTAGACATTGTATACGGTTACGCAAATAATAGTCGCGTTATGTTAGACGCAGCTGTTGCTGCTGGCGCTAAGGGCATAGTTCATGCTGGCGTAGGTGATGGCAGCCTCTTTACAGAAGTTAAGGAAGGCTTAATCGATGCCCAGAAGAAAGGCGTCGCAATCGTTAGAAGCTCCCGAGTTGGCAACGGTATCGTCGCCCGTAATGGTGAGGCAAATGATGACCAGCTACATTTTGTAGCTTCTGATACCCTTAACCCTCAAAAAGCCCGCATTTTACTAATGCTTGCTTTGACTAAGACTGCTGATCCTCTTGAAATCCAAAAAATGTTCTGGGAATATTAAAAACAGAACGCACTTCCTGCATTGGAAGTGCGTTTCAGTTGTGCCATGCACTATGAAACTATAATACACAACGAGGAGTAATGCACTATGTTAGGTATGACAAAAGAACAAATTGAAACTGCCATCCATGACTGGTATAAAAACAACCCCGAGAAGGTCTCCGCCTTTGTTCAAGGCTTTGTTACTGGAAATAATGACGATGATGATGTACTACAACTCGTTTCACGCGTTATGGCTTCTGTCGGTACAACAGTAGCTATGGCAGCAATCTCTGATATTATGGAACAAAACAATAAAATTTTAACAGAGCAAATTAATCAATTAATTGATACTAAGTTGAATATCAACCATATGTAATGCTTACTTATAAAGACACTTTCCCGGGAGAGATGTCTTTATTCTAAATCTGAACTATATCTTCTATATAACAAAAAGCACTCATTTTCATGAGTGCTTTTTCCAACTGGCAACTTCCTATCCTCCCAGGCCGTTTCCAACCAAGTACTTTCGACGTATATGGGGTTAAGCAGCGAAACGGAAGCTTTGATTCCGATTGAGTCGCTTACACAAAAGTCGTAGCGAACCGCTGGCTGTGCCGGCGTGTAAGTCACTACTTTTGTACAACTACTGTATTCGGTAAAGAACAGGTGGAACCCCATAGCAGGTCGACCGTCGGGAGTACCCCATTCTGGGGCGCCGCACCATCTAAGTTGGACATATTCACAATTTGCTCTCTAAGGATG
>Ga0074195_1000993_pt1 | contig 45428 bp, 36 predicted proteins | sample EPASupsiteHSE623_FD_64525 | JGI IMG/M metagenome (GOLD analysis project Ga0074195, IMG submission 64525) | Bioremediated contaminated groundwater from EPA Superfund site, New Mexico - Sample HSE6-23 | ecosystem: Environmental > Aquatic > Deep subsurface > Groundwater > Contaminated ...
GAGCAGCTCGCTGGCATGAAGCGTTCCTGAAGTAACATCATCATCGAACTTCATGCTGATCGAACCTTTGCCGCTGACGAGGGCCGTGGGCGAGGTACAGTTCATGTCTACTGCGATATCACCATTCAATGCGCGAGCATATTCCACCTGGCGCTGCATCGCAGCAGCTTCCTGGTAGCTCTTGGCATCATTTTTATCCTTGAGGAGCGAATTGTAGACCACGGGATGACTGGCATACCAACCCGTTCCATAAGCGAAGCTGGTAGGCGCCTGGACGTTGTCGTACTGCTTGGTGTAGCTGATGATGCTGTTAGCGCCGACATAAGCGGACTTGAAATCATTCGTGGTGTAATCTATCCAGTAGATTTTGGTGGTCGATGCCATGGTCTTTTGCTCATCAGCGAGAACTTCCGCATAATCCATGGCGCCGCTTCCGTGGGCGTATTCCAGCATGGAGAGGTTATTGGTGTTGACATTTGCGTATTCCATCATATAGCCATGCCCGGTTACATCGCTTGACATATCGTTTCTATGCTTCACCGCGACCTGACCCGGATTCATATCCCAAGTGCCTGCCCATGAACTGCTCGTGATAATCATCAGCAGAATAAGTCCCGAAACTAATCTGATCGTAAGATGTCCCATTTCAATCCCTCATCTGTGTTTCACAGATATATCGGGATGGAATTGCCTATAGTAATATTTAATCTTTTTCTGGTAAGATTCTATATTAAAAATTTCTTAAAACTGTATTTTAATGCTAATTTTCTAAAATTCTTGCTATTTTGTCATACATATCAGATAGATTTATATGCAAGCAGATTGTGCTAGAATTCGTACTCCATCAGGCGAATACAACAGATGTGCAAAGGGGAGGCACATCTGTTGCTTATAGCCAAAAAAGCGGTCTAAATTCGAGATATAAGAGCGATAAAAAACCCTCATGATTCGTTGACTTATACTTTTAGGACTCTACAATTTAACAAACACGCGAGGCAACTAAGCCATATAATCTCCGGCAATAGCTTTCTGTATTGGGAAATCAACCGAAACCGCAATTGAGGGAGAATGCTATTAGTCAATATCTCGCTTCAATTCAGAATATGTGCTACCAAAAGACTTAATATTATGAAGAGACGAGCATCTTCTGTTGGGTCGGTCTAAATACACTCCATCTTAGCTGTCCGGAATGCTCCATGAAAGCGGTCAAAACAGTCCTTAACCAGGAAGAAGGATGACTGAGGTCTGATAGCAGCTCATGAATTAGATCGACCCGGCCTCATATCACCAGAAGCCCGGGGGATTCATCCGCTTCGGACCAGGCATCCATCCTTCAATATGAACACCTCGTGCGCCATGTTCCTCATCACCTCGGGCTGATGCGAGACCAGCAAATACCCGAGGCCCCTATTTTTCTGCAGTTCTCGAAGCAGGCTTAAGACTTGCGCCTGCACGGAAATATCAAGTGCCGAGGTAGGCTCATCCAGAATCATCACTCTTGGCTCGATCAGTAGCACTCTTGCCAGGGCAATTCTCTGGTTCTGGCCGCCGGAGACCTGGCCTGGATAGCGGCAGAGCAACTCCTCGGAAAGGCCCACAGTGTGCAGGATGTCGTGAGTCTTCTCCTGCCATTCCCGCTTTGGGACTTTTAAGAGTCCCAGCACCTCGTGAATGGATCGCTCGATACTCTTTCTTGGATTCAGCGATCCCTCCGGGTCCTGAAAGACCATTTGAACGCTTCTTTGGAAATCCCTTAGCTTTTTGCCCCGCAGGGATGCGATGTCCTTTCCCTGAAAGAGAACGCGACCAGCAGATGGCTTTTCCAGGCCGGCCACGATCCTGGACAAAGTTGTCTTGCCCGAGCCGGATTCGCCCATCAGCCCGATGGTCTTTCCTTCCTCTAGCTCCAGGGTGACGTTTTGAAAGATCTCTCGCCGCGTCTTGCGGAATGTGCCGGACTCGTGGACCTTTGCGATCCTTTCCGCTTTCAATACAGCCAGCATTTAACCCACCTCTCGCCGGATGCCGTTCCCGAGTCGATCGTTTCAATTTGTTTCATGAACGGGCTTTGCGAGCATTTCGCGTTCCTCTTTGGACAGCGGGGATGGAACTTGCAGCCTTGGGGCGGGTCGGTCATAGAAGGCGAGGCTCCCGAAATGGGATGCAAGCCCCTCTCAGGAAGACAGCCCAGCAGTGCCTTCGTGTACGGGTGCAGAGGCTTTTGGAATACCTCTCTGCAGGGACCGATCTCCAAGATCTCACCGCAGTACATTACCGCCACGCGGTCCGCAATCTTCTCCACAAGCGCCGGATCGTGGGTTATGAGCAGTAACGACGCGCTGCTCAGATCTTTCATCTTCTCCATCTCCCGGACGGTCCCGGCGGCAGTAGCGGAATCAAGCCCTTTAGTGGGCTCATCTGCTATGATGATCTTGGGCGAGAGCATGAGCGCTGATGCGATCATAATCCTCTGGTTCATTCCTCCGGAGAACTGGAAGGGATACATCTTGAGGAGCCCACTCTCGCCAAGGCCCAGGCGCCGCAAAACGCCTGCAGCCTTTTCGATGGACTTGGAACGACCGGCGGCCTTGCCATGAACTTGCAGCATCTCGGCAATCTGATCGCCGATAGTGATGACCGGATTCAAAGACAGGGATGGATTCTGGAAGATAATGGCGATCTCAGCCCCACGAACCTTGGCCATTTCCTTCTCGCCAAGGTCGAGCAGATTCCTTTCTTCGAACTCGATATCTCCGTTTACCGCTGCGTTTTGGGGCAAAAGCTGCATGATGGCGCTGGCCACGACCGACTTTCCGCAGCCGGTCTCGCCCACCATTGCCAGCGTCTCATTCTCGAAAAGCTCAAAGGAGACACTATCTGCTGCATGGACCCGGCCAAGCGGCGTTTCGAACTGAACCGATAGTCCCGACACCTGAAGAACTGGGGTCTTTCGGATTGCAGGGATTTTGGCTTTGATCATTGCGCCACCTGCACCACTTCTTCTCGATCTTCCAGGTTTGATCCCATGAGGATCACGGAGAGTACGAACAGGGTGACGCACAGCCCCGGCGGCAAATACCACCACCAGTAACCGTTTATGAATCCGCCCCGCGTGAAGGCGAAGTTGATCATCATCCCCCAGCTCTTCATGGTGAGATCGCCGAGGCCGAGGAACGAGATTGACGCCTCTGCAATCAGGGCCGATGCAATGGCCAGCAGGAACTTGGGCATGATGACGTGCAGGACGTTAGGCAGAACATCCGTGAAGATGATGTGGGCACGGGAGAAGCCCAAAGATGCCGCGCTCTCCACGTAGCTCATCTCCCGCACCTGCAAGGCCCTGGAACGCACTACGCGGGCGGTGGAAGTCCACCACAGGCAGCCCATCAGCAGGGCCGTCATCCAGAAGCTCGGCCTCAGGAAAGCGGCTAGGACGATGATGAGAGGGATTTGCGGGATCATGAGAAAGACATCCGTCAATCCCATGAGCAGTTCGTCTGTCAGACCCCGGAAATAGCCAGCCAAGAGCCCCACCACGGTTCCGATGACGGTGGCCATGATGGCCGCCCCGAAGCCGACGATCAGGGAGACCCGCGACCCGAAAATAAGCTCGGATAAAATATCATTTCCAAGGTCATTGGTGCCGAGCAGATGGGCAAAGCCGGGAGGCATGAAGGGCGAAAACCTAAGCCATGGATCGTATGGCGCGACGGCTTCAGCAAAGACCGCCATGAGCAAGAACAGCAGAAAGAGAGCCAAACCGATTTTGCTGGAGGCGGAGAGCGCGCCGATGAGATCAAACATTGTAATTCCGCTATTCGTTTCACGATTCGTTCCACCATTTCTGCAGCTCATGTTATTGCCACCTCACGCGCGGGTCAACGCGGCTGTACAGGAGGTCGGCCAGGAGATTGGCTGCGATTACCATGACTGTGATAATGAGAAACGAACCCTGCAGCACCGGATAGTCGCGGGAGAGGAGAGCGTCGTAAATAAGGTTTCCCATACCGTTCATGGAGAAGACGATCTCAATGAAGAGAGCCCCACTCAGGATGAAGCCGAAATCAAGAGCTAGAAGTGTGATGATAGGCAAAAGCGCATTTTTGAAGATATGCCGGAATAAGATCTGATTCCCATAAAGCCCCTTGGCGCGAGCATAAGCGGCATAGAGGCTTGCCTTCTCCTGGATGACGCTTCCCCTCATGATCATGTAATTTCTGGAAGCAGAGAAGAGCGTCATCACCAAGACCGGAAGCATAAAATGGTGGGCGATGTCAAGCCACGAGCCGGAGGAGTAAAATCCCTTCAGAGGAAAGAGGCCAAGGTAGAAGGAAAGGACGTAAAGCGCCAGCAGCGAGAGAAAATAAGGCGGAGTGCAAAAGACTGTCAGGACCAGGGCCGTTTCAAGCTTCCCGACGGCTTCCCGTCTCTTCCAGCCCGCCAGAGCGCCGAAGAATGTGCCGATGGCGGCCCCCAGGATAAGAGAAGGAACCGAGAGCAAAAGTGTCCACCTTATGCGGGATAGGATGGCGCTCGAAACAGGCGAATGAAGATGATAGGAGTATCCGAGGTCAAGGCATAGAATGTTTCTCCAATAGCATAGATATTGCAGGTGCAAAGGCTGATCCAGACCCATTTTCTCCCGCAGCTCGACGATGGTGCTGCCTGCAGCGTCGACGTCCTCGCCCAGGAGGTTGGTGAGCGGATCGCCTGGCATGGCTCTGGGAATGGCGAAGTTCAATGAGATTATGAGAAAAAAGGCCACTGCGTATCTGGCGGCCTTCTTTGCGGCAAGGGGCATTTCCTGGAAGTCTCCTGTTCGTTGGAACCTATTCGTTGAAATCAATGGTTGTCAAATTCAATTGTCTGTCAATTCGACCGTCAGTTAGCCAATTCAATTCCATCGATGCATCAATGTCACGGGACCATATGCGAATCAATCCGTCAATATCAGTGAATCAAATAGAGCAGAGCGTCTCTTGTGGCAAATGTTGCCCACAGTGCGCCATCCTTTTCCTGCAACCCGCCCGCTGCCCAGATCCTGCAGAGATAAAGGAGGAGACCCTGTGTAAGATCTCCCCGGATATCCCGAATAGCTGAGGAAACGGTCGTAGACGGCATAGCTTCTCCAAAATTGATCATCGAAGATCTTCTCGTCCGCCAGAGCATGCTTGTAGCTTGTTGTTCTTGCAAAATCCCTCCACGATTCCGTCCAGGGGCTCATCTCTAGGCCTTCTCCACAGCCAGGAAGTTGTCGACGTTGTAAATGCCGTAGAGAGGATCGGAGTACCAGCCCTTGAATGCCTTGTTGTAAGGCGTCTCGACCTTGTTCCAGTAGAGCGCGATGCCGGGCAGATTCTCTGCGTAGTAGTCCTGCAACTCAGAGGCGTATTCCTTCAGTTGATCGTCGTTGGTAGCGGCCAGAATGTCGTCGCACAGTTTCAGGAAGGTCGGGTCATCAAGCACGTGCAAGACGCCCTCGCCCGTCCTGCGGGAGTCGAAGTAGCCGGTTCCCCAGTTGGCGTGCATGAGCATTCCCCAGGGAGTGCTGCGCGTCACGGTCAGGTCGTACTCGGAGGCATCCTTCTGCTTGATCCAGGTGCTGGAGTCGACGGTCTTGATCTCGGAATCGATGCCGACGGCCTTCAGGTACTCGACCAGCAGCTCGGTGACTCTCTGATAATCGTTTCTGGTGAGCAGGACGAGCTTGATGTCCTTTCCGTCCTTGCCTTCCAGAATGCCGTTCGAGTTGGTGTCCTTGTATCCGGCATCTTCAAGGGTCTTCTTGGCGGTCTCCAGGTTGTACTGTAGCTTCTCGGTCTTCTTGTAATCCATCATGGCCGGGGGCACGAATCCGGCATTGGGAACCTGGCCGAAGTCGAGGGCATCCAGTTTCAACAGCTCGCTGTAGTTGACGGCATAAGAGAGAGCCTTTCTGAACTCAAGGTCGGACATCGGTTCCTCCTTCAGGTTCATGCCGAGGAAGATGAGGCCAATGTTGTCCTTTTCCATGAACTCGAAGTTTCCGGTGTCCTTGAGCTTCTGGACGCTGGTGTAGGGATAGGTTCCGGCATACTTGTAGTAGGCATCCACGTCGCCCTTCTCCAGGGCCAGCGAGAGGACGTCCATGTTGCTGTAGGTGTGAATTTCAAGAGAATAGATCTTCGGAGCCGCGCCCTTCCAGTAGGGATTCCTCTTGAAGTAAATCACACCGGCGGCAAGGTCGGTCTTGGTGATGGTGAAGGGTCCGAAGCCCACAACTTCGCCCTCGTTGGTGAACTCCACCGGATCGTCAATCTTCTCCCAGATGTGCTTGGGAAGAATGGTGTAGGTGGCAAACTCCAGGTTCAGCCGGGAATAGGGCTTGCTGAGCTTGAAGACCACGGCATCTCCGTCTATGGAAATATTTTCGACGGCTTTCTTGATCCATCCTGCTGCAGGATACTTCTCCGCCAGGTAGTTGAAGGTGAATTTGACATCATCCGGCGAGAGCTTCTGGCCGTCGCTCCAGTACAGATCATCGTTTATGGTGAATTTCCAGGTCTTGCCGTCTGCTGATACCTCGCTATTCTTGGCGGCAAGTCCCACGATACTTCCATCCGCGGCCATCTTCATCAGAGTCGGATTGGAAAGGTGCGAGAAAACGCCCATGTTGGTGTCGCCGAGCAGGCTGGCGGACTTAACAACATTTGTCGTTCCGATCTTCAATACGACTCCGCTGGAATTATCTGCGCCTTGACCTGATATTCCAAGTATCAGGATGACAAGGAGCAGCGCCAAAGCCGATTGATATAAAGTCTTTGGTATGATTATTTTCATTATATATCACTCCTTTTTTGCTACTAAATTTTCGAATTTGTATAAAAAATTTGTGGCACGAAAATATTGATATGATTTAATAGATGAACTTATCCTTGAATTATTACTTTTGATTAATTCGTAGTTGCTGTTATCAATTGGCCAGATTATCGTGTTTGATCCCTCTCATGAAGCCATTCTTCTTCTGCTAAATATCTAATAGATTTTGGGCTTAATTCTGTGAAGTTTACGAAATTAATAATTCTCAAATTCAGGCGCAGCGCATCTGCATATCCATGTCGCGTGATTCATAATATTATAACATCAAATAGCAAATTATAAGATCTATTGGAGTTAACAGTCTCTAAAATGGCATTGCTCAATATCATCAACCTTAGAACCCAGTTCCCCTCCCAAGATGGAATGGTAAAGGCTGTGGACACCGTTGATCTGCTTGTCGCCGATGGAGAACGGCTGGGCCTTATCGGTGAGACTGGCTGCGGCAAGACGGTTCTAGGCATGTCCATTGTGCGTTTGCTGCAGCCCGCTACTCGCATCGAAGGCAAGATCAATTACAAAGGTAGGGATATCCTGAAGCTAAAGGAAGAGGATATGAGGCGTCTGCGGGGCAAGGAGATCGCCATAATACTGCAAAATCCTACTACATCACTCAATCCTGTGCTGAAAGTGGGCGATCAGATCGCAGAGGCGGTTCGGCTCCATCAGGGCCTTGGAAAACTAGAAGCGAATGCAAGAGTAATTGAGATGCTGCAATCGGCTCACCTTCCAGATGCAGCTGCAAACTCCGATCAATATCCGCATGAGCTGTCCGGCGGCATGAGAGAGAGGGTCATGATCGCTATGGGTCTAGCATGCAACCCCGAATTCATCATAGCAGATGAGCCGACCAAAGGGCTTGATATCAAGACCAAAATGCAGATCGTCGAACTCCTGCGCGAGGCTACATTGCATAAGGCCATGCTCATGATCACCCATGACCTCGGTGTGGCAGGAAGCATCTGTGACAAGATCGCTGTCATGTATGCCGGAGAGCTGCTGGAGGAAGCACCATCTCAGGATATCTTAAACGACTCTGCCCACCCCTATACGCAAGGCTTCATCAACTCTCTCCCCAGCCGGGGTCTTTTGCCCATTCCCGGCACCAGTCCATCGCTCATTTGTCCTCCATCCGGCTGCCGTTTTCATCCCCGTTGTCGCATGGCTACGAAAACTTGTGAGAAGAAACATCCGGAGATGATCCGAATAGAAAAAGGGCATTTGGTGAGGTGTCATCAATTCAATTGATCGAAGTTTATGATCTGCAAAAGTACTTCGTCTCAGGCTTCATCAAGAAGAAATACAAGCCTGCGGTGAAAAGCGTTTCTTTTGCCATCGAAAAGGGCGAGACTTTAGGCCTCGTGGGCGAGAGCGGATGCGGCAAGACCACGGTGGGACGGCTGCTCTTGAGGCTGATTGAACCGACCGCGGGCAAGATCTTGTTCGATGGCCTGGATATAACGAGCCTAAAACACGCCGAGATGCGGAAACTGCGGCCTCGCATGCAGATGGTCTTCCAGGACCCGGAGTCGTCCCTGAACCCGCGCATGAAGATCGGCGAGAGCATCGCCGAGCCCTTCCGCCTGGGCTTGAGGGGGAAATGCAGCAAGAGCGAGATTCGTGACCAGGTGCAGGAACTGGTGGATATCGTGGGCCTGAATCAGGAGCATGTGAACCGCTACCCCTACCAGCTCAGCGGCGGCCAGAACCAAAGGGTCGCCCTGGCAAGAATCCTGGCCATCAATCCCGAGTTCATTGTGGCGGACGAGCCGACGGCGGCGCTGGATGTATCCGTGCAGGCTCAAATACTGCGGCTCATCATGGATTTGAAGAGAGATTTCGATCTTACCATGCTCTTCATCTCCCACGACCTGGAGGTGGTGAGGCATATGAGCGACCGGATTGCCATGATGGAGAAGGGACAGATCGTCGAGATCAAAAGCTAGTCAAATTATATTATGACTCATTTCTCATCTCGGAGCGAGGGTCCAGCCTGATCCTGATCGCTTCTCCCAGTAGATTGAAGGCCAGAACGGACACGGTGATGGCAATTCCCGGAAAGATCATCATCAGCGGAAAGGCTCGAATGAAAGGGCGCGCATCGTTCATCATCGCACCCCATTCCGGAGTCGGCGGCTGAATGCCAAGGCCAAGAAAACTCAAAGATGCGGCTCCGAGGATTGCGTTTCCCATTCCCAGAGTTGCCATGACCAAAAGGCTGGGAAGAACATTAGGGAGTATATGCCTTCTCATGATATAGAGGTTCGAGGCTCCGAGGCCCGTGGCTGCTTCCAGGAACTCTTTTCCCCTCAGCGCCAAGACGCCGCTCCTCATCAGTCTGGCATAACCCGTCCATTCCACCAGGATGAGGGAAAACAGTAGATTAGTCAGGCCAGATCCCAGGAAACCGATCACAGCCAGAGCCAGGAAGATGCTGGGAAAGGCGAGGAAAGCATCCACCACGCGCATGATCGCTTCATCCAGGACGCCTCCGAAGTATCCGGCAGCTCCGCCCAGGATTATGCCCATCATGGCCGAGAGCAGAACCACCGCCAATCCGATAAAAAGAGACACTCTCATCCCAAAGACAATTCGGCTGAAGATACAGCGACCCAGCTGATCCGTGCCCAGGGGATAGTCAAGGCATGGGCTTTTCAGCCGCAGCTCAGGCCGGGCCTTTTCGGGATCATGGGGGGCGATCTGCCCGGCCAGGAGCGCCGGCAGGACGAGGCCGAGGACGACGAGAGCGGCAAGACGAGTTCCAAATTCCGAATTAGTCCCCAGATTCATGCCTTGTCCTCGGATTGATGTAGTAGTAGCAGATATCGACCATCAGGTTCAGAGCTAGGAAGAGCATGGCAAGAAAGAGCATGCAGCCTAAGATCATGGGGTAATCCCGGTCGTAGATGGAGTAGGTCATGAGGTTACCGATGCCCGGCCAGGCAAAGACCGTTTCCACGACAGCCGAACCATTGAGCAGATAAGTGAAGTTCAATCCGATCACCGTGATCACCGGCAAAAGAGCGTTACGCAGAGCATGTCTCAGCACCACGGACCTCTCGGAGAGGCCGCGGGCTCTGGCTGCGGTGATGTAGTCCTGCTGCAAGGCTTCCAACATGCTTGAGCGCATCATTCTGCTGGTCACGGCAGCGGCAGACGCCCCAAGGGTGACGGCAGGCAAGATCATGTGCTGTAGATCTCCATTCTGCCCGTAGCCTGCCACGGGCAGGACATCCAGCTGCAAGGCCAGGAGTATGATGAGCAGATAGGCCAGCCAGAAGCCGGGGACGGAGATGCCGAGCAGTGCCAGCACCATGCCGAGTCCGTCGATGAGAGACCCCTTCCGGACCGCAGACAGGATTCCTAGGGGAATGGATATCAGCAAGGATATGATCAGGCTGATCAAAGATAGCTTGAGCGTAGGAACGAAGCTGTCCAAAACGGCATCCGAAACCCTCTCGCCAGATGTGTAAGAATATCCCAGGTCTCCGTGGCAGGCTTTTGTCAACCATCTCAAGTACTGTACGTAGGCGGGATCGTTAAAGCCTGCTCTCTCTCTGAACTCCTGCACCGCAGCGGGATCGGGGGGGCCTTGCGGTCCAGTGAGCAAAATCTCCGCCGGATCTCCCGGAGATAAATAAAAGAGAGTGAAGGAGATTATGGAGACGAGTAGCAAGACTGGCAGCAAAAGGATAATTCTCTTCAGGATAAATGCCAGCATTTTCGTCCTTGGTTTTTAATTCTTTGTTTTAATTATTGCTTCTAGTTCTTGCGTTTTCTTGTTTGTTGTAGACCATTGCGGAAACTTTCTCATGTCAGATTCCAAACAGAACTCCATAAAATTATTTTTCCGATTTGTCTCTCTCGCCTACAACCATGAAAACCGTATCCGAATTGGCCAATCGGAAGGAGAGCGAGGTATTCTTCTTATAGAATCGGTTCACCTCATGCAGGCGGTCGACCTTTGCTTTTTTCAATCCCGCGGCCATGAAGAGAGCGAGGCACTGATCAGGCCGAGAGGCTTGAAAGAGCGGCAGATCCTTCTCGATGGGCTTGTAGATCTGGCGAAAAGGCACTGGATTATGACCTACAGAAAAGCCAGCCAGGAGCCCGGAGACCTCCCGTCCGATCTTTTTGCTGATCGCCGGATCAAACCAGTTTCCATCAACGGCGAGCATCATCCCGCCGGGCCGCAGGATGCGTTTCCATTCTGCAATGGCCCTGGCCGGATGGGGCAGTGTCCAGAGCAGATGGCGACTGACCACCAGATCGAAAGAAGATGACTGAAAGGGCAAGCCTTCGGCGTCTCCCTGGCAGAGATCGTAGCCGCGTTGGCTTTTGTCCGAATGATCCGGATTTGATGACGAATCGCCGTTCGACCTACGAGGGCGCATGCCTTCCTTTGCTTGAGTTAGCATGCCGCGAGAGAGATCAACGCCGGTCACATCCAGGCCCATTTCACTCAAAATGTTGGAGAGGAAGCCGGTTCCGGCTCCCACATCCAGGATCTTTCTTGGTTGCAGATCGGAGATGATCCCGGAGAGGGAATTCATCCAGACCTCTCGCTCATCCTTTCCGGAGTCCGTGACCCCTCGGCCGTAGCTCTCGCTTCTCTGGTCCCAGTAGCCTTCTATGATCTTTTTTGGGTCCCCGCTTGCCGGCTTTGGCGAAGTGGCAGCAGAGTGGCCTGGTTTTAAGGCTGCCGATGCTGCCGCAGTTTTGACCGTTCCCTGTGCCAGAGTTAACCCTCCAAGGACAGCTCCGGCGTCAGGAAGTTAATCTCGCTGGATGGATAGAGCACATAGCCCTTGACCTTCTTGTTCACGCCTACCAGCTCATTGAGGTAGAAGAGAAAGATCTCGGGAGAGTCGACCAAAACCTGCTCCTGAACCTTGGTGTAGTACTTCATCCTCTCCTTCAGGTCAAAGGTTGTTCTGCCTTTCTCCAGCCATTCATCCACATCCGGGTTGGAGTAGCCTGTCTTCTTGGCCTCGGCTCCCGTGGACAGGAAGTGCTTGGAGAAGAAGTAATCCGGGTCTCCTGTGGTACCGGTGCTCCAGGAGTAAAGAGCCAGGTCGTAATTACCGTTGGAAAGGTCCGTGCCGAGAGCGCCTATCTCCAAAATCTCCACATTTGTCTTGATTCCGATCTTTTCCAGTTGGGCGGCCACGACCTCAGCGGAAGGCTTGTTCTCCGCCCGGGATGTGTAGGTCTTGATGGTAAGGTTGAGGGGCTTTCCTGCATAGTCCAGCCATCCGTCTCCATCGGTATCTGCAATTCCCGTATCCTTGAGAAGAGCCTTGGCCTTGGATTGATCGAATTCATAAGCCTTCAGCTCCTTGTTGGCAGACCAGGGATTCTGAGAGGAGAGGACGCCCACGGCTGCAACGCCGCCTACTCCCTCAAGAGCAGTATCCACGATCTCCTTGCGGTCGATGGCATAGTTCAGGGCCTGGCGAACGGAGAGGATATCGAAAGGCGCTTTTCTCATGTTGACATAGATGAGGTTCTCGCGCATGGTCTCCTTGCTCAGGACTTCGAGATTCGACTTGCCCTTGATATTTTGAACTTCGGTTTGGGGAAGGCCCCTGGCAATGTCCACATCTCCGCCTTCCAGTTGCATGGCTCTTGTCATGGAATCGCTGACAAAGAAGAGATTTGCGCCATCGAGCTTCGCTTGATCTCCCCAGTACTCATCGTTCTTCTTCACGACCAGCTTCACGCCCTTCTCGTAGGAATCGAACTTGAATGGACCGGTTCCGACGGGAGTTGTATTGGGGTTAACATCGGGCTTAACAATCGAGACCAAGGGGTCAATCAGAGAGGTGATTGTGGGCGAATAGGGCTCCATGGTCTTGATGGAGACTGTATTGTCGTCAGTTGCGCTGACGGAATCGATGAAACTGAATTCGCCATGCCGGGAATTGGAGGAATCCATCACCCTTTCCAGCGAGTAGACCACGGCCTTGGCGTCCAGAGGTGTTCCGTCATGAAACTTCACGCCGGGACGAAGATGAATCTTGTACTCCGTGTCGCTAACCCGGTCAAATCCGGTTGCAAGCTTCGGAACGATATTCATTTTTTCATCCAGGGCAAAGAGCGTTTCGTAAATTCCGGCCTCGTGCATGTACCAGCCTGTGTACTTGTAAGCCGGGTCTAAATTTTCATCCGGCCCAAAGATCAGGTCTCCGTTTAGCACCTTTCCGGAATCGACGGATGCCGCTAATATCGATGATAATATCAAAATCATTAGAGATATAGCCATTATTACAGTTCCATTTCTAATTATAAACATACTAAGTTCTCCTTTATTCATAAATCATTTCTGCTTAGTATTAAGTATTTCGATAATCGACATACTAAATTGGAAATACAGAGAATAGAAACCATGTTTGTATCCGTTTTTTGCGAATTGCATAGCAAAAGGGCCAAGAAATCGTTTCATTGGCCGCAAAGTCGCTCCCTGTGGAATCGCCAAGCTTGATATCTACGGTGCGATTGCCGCAGTTCCAAAACGAGTCCACCACGTTGTAGCTTTTCCCACAGTCCTGGGATTCTTTAACCCTCTTATGCCGCTGAAGAGAACCGCAAACCTGGAACTCGGTGCCCCCAGGCATCATGCTTCTTTCCTTGCGGATCTTCAAATGTGCAGAAAACCCGCAGCTGAAAATCTGCAGGCATTGCGGGGTATGGCGCATCGAGATCAAATTTTATCGGATCTATCTCTGCGGTATGCTTTTTCTCGTCACCGGGTCTTTCCCGCTTCCAGGGCGGATTTGCTGTATTTTTCCCCAGAACAGCGGCGGCTTCGAATCGATGATTAATGCTACACGCATCATCTTCACCAACTTCCCAGGTTCGTTGAAGGGAGCTGACACGATGGCCGATGTGCTGGACTACAACAAGCACCTGGTGCTCTCATAGACCGCAGACAAAAAAAAATGCCGGGCTCGGAAAAAAAAGCAAAAAAGAATGCCATGAATGAGAGAGGACTTCGAGCAGAGATACCAGAGTCCTCTCGTGTTCTTTTAGCATTGGCAGCTTTCCTAAGCCCGGACTTCTTCGCAACTCATCGAGGAAGGCCATCGTGGCGGCTATTGACATCGTGAAAATTGCTAGCGATTGACCAACAACGGCTTTTCGTCAATCATAGTCTCTTTTGCCTGGGAGACAGCATCCGCATCTGACTTCGCCGCACTCGTCACGTCGCCCTGCCCACCCGAAGCGCATTCAACCAGCCTCTTCGTGTAAGAATGCGTCGGATGACTGAGCACCTCCTGGGTGGGACCCGCTTCCACAATCCGGCCTTTGAGCATCACAGCCATGCGGTCGCTCACTTTTCTCGCCAAAGCGATGTCATGGGTAACGAAGAGAATGGCCAGGCCCATCTTCTCTTGCAGATTCATCAAAAGCTTCAGCACCTTGGCCTGAACGCTCGGGTCTAGGGCCGATGTGGGCTCATCCGCTATCAAAAGCTTCGGCCCAAGGATAAGAGCTCTGGCGATGGCCACCCGCTGCACCTCACCGCCGCTGAGCTGATGAGGGTATCTGGTCAAAAAATCACTGTCATGAGGCAGCTCAACGCGCTTGATGGCGTCAATTGCTCTCTCTCGCTGCTCTTCCTTGCTGCCTATTCTTTGCACTTGCAGGGGCTCGGTGACAGCATCCAGGATATTCATGCGATGGCTGACGGACTCTTTGGGATTCTGAAAGATCATCTGCACCATGCGATAGAACTGTGCATCCCTCTTGCCTGTCTTCTTCCCGTCCAGATGAATCTCTCCCGTATCCTGCTCATAGAGCCCCATGATGGTCTTGGAGAGGGTGGTCTTGCCTGAGCCGCTCTCTCCAACCAATGCCGTCGTCTCACCTTCGAAGAGTGTCAGATCGATGCCCTGCAAAGCCGCAAAGGAGTCGAAGCGTTTAGAGAGGTTCTGCATTTGCAGCAAGGGCACAACGCCGCCCCGGTGGCAGGCGATGAGCCTTCCATCTTGCTGCACCAGCTCAGGCACAAGTCGCTCGCAGACCTCGATGTGCTGCGTGCAGCGTCGATGAAATGGACAGCCCGCCAGGCCGTGAGCCATCTGACCGGGAATGCCCTGCAAGTCTTTGGTCGTGGTCATGCCGGGAAAAGAGCGCATCAACCCGCGGGTGTAGGGATGACGGGGATTTCTCACCATCTCTTCCGTTCCGCCCAGCTCAACAATCCTGCCGGCGTAAAGCACGGCCATCTGCTCCGTGAGCTGAGTGGCCAAAGAGATGTCATGAGTGATGACCAGTGAGATCCGGCCCGACATGGCCGAGGCAAAGAGCCTCATGATGTCCGCCTTGGTGAGTGCGTCCAGGGATGCCGTGGGCTCATCCAGGATCAGCAGATCAGTATCATTGGCCAGGGCCATGGCGATGAGCACCCTCTGCCTCTCTCCGCCGCTGAGCTGGTGCGGATAATTCCTGCCCTTTTCCGGGCTGAGACCAACTGAAGAGAGCAGCCACGACACCCGCTCATCCAGGAGCCTCGTCTCCGGTCTGCTGTGATTGAGAATAATCTCCGCTATCTGATCCTCAACTCTGTAAACGGGGTCCAGGGCATCCTCTACATTCTGAAATACCATAGCCATGTCCCCTCCCCGCATCTTGCGATACTCGTCCTGGGAGATCTTGAGCAGATCCTTCTCCAGGAATAGAATCTCTCCTGATGCCGTTCCTCCGGACAGCCCCATGACGGTTAGAGCAAGAGTGGTCTTTCCGGCTCCTGACTCTCCCACCAGAGATATGGAGTCGCCGGGCATCAGATCGAGACTTATTCCCCGCAAAATCTCCGTCTTCTCGAAGGAGACTCGAAGATTCTTGATTCTCAACATTGCTCTCCAGCCCCCTCAACGGATCTACGCATAAGTCGCGGATCCATGGCAGCCTCCAGGGAAAATCCGAGGAAGCAGAGCCCCACCAGGGTCAGGGAGAGGGCCAGGCCCGTGGGAAGCAGCCACCACTTCCAGACATCGAGATAAGTGAAATCTAGAGCCTGCTGTATCATCTTTCCCCAGCTTATGATCATGGGATCTGAGACCCCCAAAAATCCCATGCCTGCATCCATGAAGACCGCTCTCCTGGCATCCTGAATCATCATCGCTGTCAGCAGGGGCCCAAGCTCCGGAGCGATGTGGGTCTTGAGGATGTGCCCCCAGCTTGCGCCGAATGTGCGGGAAGCATACACGTGCCCTCTCTCTTTGAGGCTGAGAACCTGAGAGCGAACGATCCTCGCGCCTCCCGGCCAGGAGAGGATGGAAAGCAGCAGAATCATGACCAGAAGATTGGGCCGAAGGTAAGCCGCCACCAGGATCATGATGATGATGGGAGGAATGGAGGACATGGCATCCACAACCCGCATCCAGAAGCTTTCGTACAGGCCGCCCATGAGCGCAGCCGAGGCTCCCACCAGGACGCTTAAAGTGGTGGAGAGGATGGCGACGCTGGCGGCGACGAGAAACGTGGTCCGCGCTCCGAAAAGCAGCCTGCTCCAGATGTCCTGGCCCATGGAATCAGTGCCAAGAGGATGGCTGAGAGAAGGCGGGCTGAAGATCCGGCCGGTGTAGTGGTCCGGCGGGAAGAAGGTGATCACAGGCGCAAGGACTGCCATGAGTACAATGGCAGAGAGAATGGCCAGTCCTGTCAGAGCCAGTCGATCGGAAGCGATCGCTCGCAATGGATCAATGTGCATATCTAACCCTCGGATCAAGCTTCCTGTAGAGTAGGTCCACCAGCAGATTTACCGTGAGAACGAGAACGGTCACCAGGAGCAAAATTCCCTGGAGCAGCGGATAGTCTCGGGAATAAAGAGCGGTATTCAGCAGCGACCCGATTCCAGGATAGGAGAAGACAATCTCGATGAAGAGCGTCTGGATGAGAAGGTGAGGGATGCGCATGCCCGTCTCCGTGACCACGGGAAGCAGGGAATTTCTGCCGGTGTGAGCATATTTCACCGCGAATTCCGAGCAGCCTATGGCCCTGGCCGTGAGGACGAATGGCTCTCCCAGCTTTGAAACCACCGTATTTCTGGTAATGAGAAACGTGTCTCCTACCAGCACCAGGACCAGAGCCGTTACCGGCAGGGCCAGGTGCCTCAGCAGATCCATAAAATAGTCAAGCCCCTCCAGCCCGGCATAGGGCGTGACCGCACCGGAAAGGGGAGCCCAACCGAGGCTCACTCCGAAGATCAAGAGCAGCAAGATGCCCATGAAGAACATGGGAAAGCCGCCCAGGAACATGAGCGAGGTCATGAGACCGCTGTCCAGCAGCCTTCCTCTCCGGCTCCCGGCTTCAATTCCCAGGACAACGCCAATTACTGTCGCCAGAGCCAGCGCCAGGGCGGTGAGGAGCACCGTCCAAGGCAGGGCACCCATTATGACCGCAGATACCTGATCCTTGTAGTAATATGAGAAGCCAAGATCACCGTGCAGAAGGCCGATGAGATAGGCCGAGAGCTGTTCCGTCCAGGATTTGTCCAGAGAGAACTGCCGGATCAAATGAGCCTCCATCTCCGGTGTCATGGCCACCAGGGCCTCGTCGCCATAGATGGCATGCAATGGATCGCCCGGCATCAGGCGGGGCAAAATAAAGTTCAGGGAAAAGATGGCGGCCAAGGCTATTACATAGTTGATAATGCTTCCTCTGCTCAATCGTTCATCCTTCATTTCCTGTTCTCAGCCTCCTTTTCGGATCTTGCACCCTTTTGTTCGAGCATTCCTCCATCCGCCTGCCAGCCGATCCTGGCCTCCGGGATGGCATCCATCTCTGCGGAGTAGGGTTTGATGTCCAGCAGAATGGAACCGTCCAGAGCGTCCATGCCCCGCACGGTGAGCCGATTGCCTTTCGCCGCCAGCAGTTCGACGATGTCGAGGGCGATCAGGTTCGGCCTGCTGGGCGAACGAGTGGCGAAGACGCCATGCTCTTTGTGATCGTGGGGAGGCGTGGCCAGGAGCAGGCTGCAGTCGCCCAGGTGCAGCCAGAAGAGGATAAAGAGGTGCGAGCATTGATCGATATCCTTGAGGCCGAGGGCATATTCGGGAAAGACCTCGATCTCACAGATCTCTTTGGATAGCCTTCCCTGGCGAGGGATGTCCTCCCGCCGCTTGTATGGGGAGTGAACTACACCTATGGGCACGAGAGCCATTGAACACGTTTCTTCAGACAGATCTATCACCCGTTTATATTATTATGTTTAATTAATTTTAATTACTAGTTGATATGATGGTCAGAGCGTCAACATTCCTATTATCAGCGCTCTTATTATCGGCAGCCAGTACACCGCAAGAGCAGAGCATGAGAAAGATGAGCCATGCGGCAGCAAAGGCGAGAAGGTGGAGGCGCTTCATCTGATGCGCCTCCGGGTGTGCATGGGTTTGGCAGATTGCATCTTAAATTCTCCTATGAGCAGGAATTTATGCGGCTTATTTTATGAACTTTTCCTGTGATAATATGATCTATGGCGATAGCAATAGAAATCTAGTAACACAACTACAAATCTTGATTGTGATTCAGCTCATCCTCGAAGACGAGAAGACCCGCCGTCCGGCCGTCTTCGGAGATCAGAATAACGCTTCTGCCGGATGACTCCAGGCGGGAGGCCTGCTCCTCAACATCCCGATGTCACTCCGGACAGAGCCTAAGACAGCAGAGCCTTTCTTGATGAAGCTTCCTCGATGGGTGGCTTTTGCGATTGCGCCTCCTCAATCAGGCTGCGAATCTGGCCAAGTGCGGTCTCGCCGCTGGTTTTTGTGAAGCACCTCAAGTGCTCCCACCTCGTTGAGGGTTCCGGCATAGACCTGGTCTCCGGCCTTCTTCTCCACGGCCACGCTCCTTCCGGTGATGGTCGCCTGGTTGACCGATATCGATCCGGAGACCACAATACCATCGACTGCAGTCCTCTCTCCGGAGCTAACGAACAGAAGATCTGCCATACGCGACAAATCCCAAATTTAATTCTTAATACTTGGACGTCGGTACAACCATTAGCGTCCTTCGAGCTACCTTCTTTGGGCCGCAGCGCCTTGAAACATCTCTCTGTACTCCGCACGCCTTCCTGAGAATGCCGGATACGCAAAGTCCATTCCATCTTTGACGAGCATCGCACACAGCGGCTTTGCTCTGGCATAATCCATCTCACCATCGGCATTGAAGAACCGGTCATCCGCTTCCAGATATACTACCTTGCCGATGATCAGGACGAATTTATCCCGGACAATCTCCTCTTGCAGAATGCATTCCGCCTAGGCCAGGCACCCCTCGATGCCTGGCGGCTTCACTTTAGTCGACAGCCTCGATTTCAGTCCGGCTTCCTGGAATTCATCCACCTCGGGAGGATAATTTCTGGCACAGATCATAACCGCGTCCTCCATGCCTGCGGGCGGGACGTTCACCACAAACTCTCCCGTCTGACGGATGTTCTCCAGAGTATCGCGCTTTAACCAGGATGCCAGCAAAATCTCATCCAATGGTCGCAGGATCGGAGTGAAGTTTGACCAGGGAGCGGCATTTCTGATCCCCTGCGAGGAGACGGTGGTGATGAGAACTACCGGCAAGGGAAGGATCTGCTCCCTTTGATTCGGTTTTAGGATCATCGATTACCTCAGAATTCTTGCACTCATTCCATGCTCAAGATGTCAGCAGCTTTTCTGCTATCTGCTCCATCTCCGTGATTGGTGGAACTTTCTCTCCCTTCAAACAGGCCTTGAAGACATCTTTGTCAAAAGGCATGGTTCCGATCACCTTATTCTTGTCCACCAGATCAGCCAATTCCTTTGAGTTCTCATCCATCCGGTTGAGGATGAAGAACACCGGCTTTCCGATCTTCCTGCCCATCTCGGCGATCTTGTCGGAGAGCTGGACGGATTCAAAGCTTGGATCTATAACAACCACGATCTTGTCGCAACCGGCTTCCACGCCCCTGCCGAAGTGCTCGATGCCTGCATCCGTGTCCACCACGACGTGCTCTCCGTTGGTCTTCAGCTTCTCTAGAAATTCCCTGGCCAGGGCACCCATAGGACAGGCGCAGCCTTCACCGAAGTTATGAATCTTGCCAATGGCTATGAGCTTGATTTCGTCCTCGCCTACCACCAGCTCTTCGGGAATATCCTTTATCGTAAACTCCTCCAAGATCTGAAGCCGCTCTCTCTGTTCCGAGCGGATGAATTTCATCAGCTTCTCGGAGAGCGCTTTCTTGCCGCCCAGGGACTCCATGAAATCCTTTGGCTGCTCGAAGCCCAGTTGCTTGTAAAGTCCAAAATTGGACTCGTCCGTATCCACAACCAGAACCTCATTCCCTTTCTTCGCAATTTCTCTGGCCAGAAGCGCAGATATGGTGCTCTTTCCGCTTCCGCCTTTTCCACAAATAACGATCTTCATTTCCAGTTTTCCTCCAATAAAATGAAAGGCGAGCCCTAAAAAATCGGCTTGCAGTATATTAGCTAAAAGCTAACGAAAGACAGCTTGTTGATGGCGATGGGTATTCCGTTGGCAACTCCCTGCTTGGTGTAGTAAGCATCCACCAGGCCGCCATGAGCCCAGTAGGAGTCCGAATAGTAGAGAGGCAGCGCCGGCAAATCCTGAGCGTAGACCTCCTGGACCTCGTTTACCAGTTCCTTACGCTTGGAAGCATCAGTCTCCGAGACCTCCTGGTCCAGGAGATCATTGAGCTTCTGGTTGGAGGTATAGCGAGCGCTGTTGAAGGAATAGCCTTCGCCGATGATGCGGTTCAGGATCTCGGGGTCGCCGCCCATGCCGCCGTGACTATTCAGAGCGAGGTCGAAATTCCACACTCCCACGAGGCTGTCCAGTGTCTTGGCATCAACGCTGCGCAAAGTTACCTTGAATCCGGCCTGGTCGAGTTGCTGCCTGATCATCTCGCCGACACGCTCGTTGGTGGAGGTGACCAGCATCTCTATCTCCAGACTCTTGCCATCCTTAGAGAAGTACTGCCCGTCCTTGGCGTAGCCCATATCCTTCATGAGCGCTTCTGCCTTTGCCGGATCGTACTTGTACTGCTCCACATTGGAGTTGCACCATTCGCTATCTGGAGCGAAGAGTCCGGGGCTGGCCGCGACTCCGAAGCCTCGCAGGGCATTGTCTACCAGAGCCTGACGGTCGATGGCATAGTAGAGCGCCTGCCTGAACATGGAATCTGAGAAGGGTTCCTTCTTGTGGTTGACCATGATTTTGGTGATTCCGTCTCTCGGTCCGCTCAGCACCACAAAGTTCTCCTTCTTCAATTTCTCCACAGTCTCCGCGGGCACGCCGACGGCATCTACGTCTTTCTTCTCAAGGGCAGCCGCAGCCATTTCATTGCTTACCTTGACGAATTTGAGCTGCGTTACCTTGGGGGCGCCTAGATAGTAACCGTCATAGGCCTCGTAAAGGTAAGTTCCTTGAGCTTTGTCGTAATTGACCAGCTTGTAGGGACCTGTGCCTACCAGGGCTTTGTCTTCCTGGAACTGGACGGGATCTTCGACGCTCTTGTAGATATGCTCGGGAAGGATGGGCAGCGTTCCTGCAACCATTTCCAGGAATGGGGCATAGGTGCCATTAAGAGTGATCTTGACGGTATAATCATCCAGCGCCTCGGCCTTTTTGACAGGCTTGGAGTTTACCCACTGGTAGGGGTGTTGCTTGATGTAGTCGAAGGTGAATACTACATCCGCAGCGGTGAATTTTTCTCCGTCATTCCAGGTTGCGTTCTTTCTTAAATTGAATACATAAGCATCGTTTCCTTCCATCTGCCAGCTCTCAGCCAAGGCCGGCACAAGGCCGCTCTGATCCTTCCATACCAGAGTGTCGAAGATGAGGCTCATCCTGACATAGCCGGGGCCTCGCGAGTAGTGGCCATAGGGCGAAGGAAATCCCCAGTCGCCGGTGGTATCACCGATGGTATAAACAGCAACCTTTTCTTCCGCGTTCACGGAAGAGGATAAGATAAGGACCATCGCCAATACGAGAAGTCCTTTGCCGATCAATTTCATCATTTTCAAAATGCAATTCCTCCTTTTGTATGATCGCTATTTAGGTTTCTTTTTCAAACTGATTGAAAGCAAAATAAATGCTGAAACCAGGACTTCACAGATCCGAGATCTGGCGTTTCGGTCTCAGCAAAGCTTTTTTTGCATTTTAAAGGATGCCTGCTACTTTCAAGGGATGCATTCCGGCGTTCTGGAGCATGGCGAGCTTGTTTGAGTCTACCTTGAACTCCTTGAGGGTGGAGACGGCAGCTTCAGGCTTGTTCCAGTAATCCATCATGCGAACGTCCATGACCAACTTGGAGGCCCAGGATGGTCCCTTCCAGTTGGCTGTCCCCGTCAGCTCGTACATAGAAGTCCAGTTGAAACCCAAGACCAGAGCATCGCCCTGCTTGGCGGTATCATTCCAGCGGATGTAGATGCCGGCAACATCGCTCTGATTATATTTGGCCTTGAGGGCATTCTTTTCGGTATCCGTTAGGGCCATGACGAACATGCCGCTCTTGCCGGGTGTTGCATCCCAGCGAAGCTGTAGCAGGTCATCCTTGCACCACTGGGGAATAGCGATGACTTTGTAGCTCTCCGTAGAGGCATTCGTAATGGGCAGCTTCTCCTCCACGTATTTGGCCAGCATGTAGCCGCTGGTGACGCCAGGGCAGAGATGATCATGGAAGCATGCGGCCTGCAAGAAGTCAAAAGTCGATCCCGGCAGGGCCCAAACATTGGATATGCCCACCAAGGAGAATTCATTGCCATCGAAAGCGGCTTTATTAAAGGTCGCATTTCCTTCATCGGTATGGTTCAGCATGTGGCTTAGGTCCACATTGGCCTTGGAGATCTTGCTGAAGACCTGATCATTGCTCAGGGCTTTGAACTCATCCAAAGACTTATTCAGGGCCTTATTGTTAACCTGCATATAGATGGCATCGCCCGTGGCCTTGTTGAAGAAGAAGAACCAGAGAGGCTTGTTATCTGCTCGAAGGACACGAAGGAGATTGCTATCGCCTTCACTGACTCCTGTTTCTGTCGTTATGCCTTTCAACGCTCCCTGGGTTGTCAGATCTCCGACCTGAGCATAGCCCGCATCAGTTAATGCCAGGATGTTGCTGTTGCCTTTCTCGAACTTGAGCTGCTCCATTGCCGCGTTGGCAGCCTTGGAACCCAGCTCCTCCATTATCGTGCTCTGAGCCAGAACAACTCCAGGCATTACGGCCAGAAGTAGCGCCAGAGCGATTATTTTGCTGATTGTATTCATATCGACTCCTCTCTTTGGGGCCTGAATCGCCCTATCTCAGTTCCAATTCACTGGCTTGATACCATCCAATTGCTTCATCGCAGGATCGGATATTATTACTAATTTTACCAACGATCTTTGTCTTTATTAATTTTTCTATAAAAAATAGCACTAAGTAATCATTGTTATCTTTCTATTATTCAAGCTGTGAGATATTACGTTTAAAACACCCGTGATCCAGAGACTCATGCACGGAAGATGAAAATCGATACCTAATGAGATATTTTCATGGATGATAAAAGAAAAGGCCGCGGTGCTCGTATATCGAATGGTCTTGTTTCGCAAGCTTCTTCTAGGAAAAGGTAGCAGACAATAAGAGAGGAATTCATATTAGAGCGAGATTAATCCTAATTATACTTATTATATTGCTACTATGCACGCCAGCATTTAGCGCGGGGTATTCCGCAACTTATTGGTTTCAAAAGGGTGGCGAATTCATTGAAAAGGGTTCTTACGGTGTGGCCGTCGATTGCTTCAATAAATCCATAGAACTGGACTCGAATAACGCATCCGCATGGCTGAGCAAGGGCATATCTCTGGCTTATCTGGGACGGTACGACGATGCCATCCAGTCTTACGATGAGGCCCTAAGACTGCAGCCGAAGTTCGCTTATGCCTGGTATTCCAAAGGTCTGGCCTTTGCCTACCAGAAGCTGTACAACGATTCTCTGGCTGCCTTTGATAATGCCGTCGCGCTCGATCCAAAGCTTGCTGAGGCCTGGTATGGCAAAGGCCTGATTCTTGCCGATATGGGCCTCTACAATGAATCCTTGGATGCCTACGATATGGCGACAGAGTTGCGACCCAAATTGACCGACGCCTGGTACAGAAAAGGGCAGGTCCTCGCCAACATGGGCAATTATTCCGGGGCTCTTGCGACATTTGAAGAAACCACCCGACTCGATTCGACATCTGAAGATGCATGGTACAGCAAAGCCCTGGTGTTCTCCATCCTGGGCAGATATGAGGATGCAGCAAAGGCATTTGGCAAAGCGACTGAAATAAACCCGATATATACTGCAGCCTGGATCGGAAAGGGAGACTCATTGTATTCCCTGCAAAAATATAGCGAAGCGGCAGGGGCGTATGCCAAAGCCGTCAGCATCGACTCGCTCAATGCCGATGCATGGCTCAAATACGGCCAGGCTCTGCGTCTGGCCGGCAGATATAATGAATCGCTTAAGGCCTACAATAAAACCCTCGAACTGAATCCAGAGGATGATGCGGCCTGGAACGGTCACGGCCTGGCTCTGGTTGGGGTGCGGAAATACAACGAGTCTCTCAGGTTCTTCGACGAGGCCATCAAGATCAATGCCAAAGAGGCAGGATTCTGGCTGAATAAAGCAATGGCTCTGGAGATGATGGAAAAATATGCTGAGGCGATTGGAGACCTCGACGAAGCTATAAAGATCGATCCGGCCTGCAAAAGCTGCTGGAACATGCGCGGCTTATTGCTGGCAAAGGAGGATAAATTCAGCGAGGCCGCAAATGCCTATGACCGGGCCATTGCCCTTGACCCGGATTATCTGGACGCCTGGAACAACAAAGGAATCACCTCGGCCCATAACGGCAATTATGATAATGCCTTAAAATGCTTCGACGAGGCCATCGACATCAATTCCAAATGTGTCGAGGCCTGGGTAAATAAAGGCAACATTTACACCGTGATGGAGCGAAAATCGGATGCAGATTATGCCTTCTCCAAAGCATCCGAGCTAGGATACAGAAAAAAATGAGCATTTAGCTGAAACGAAAGAAGAATCATCGATGACTCTTCATTTTCAGAAATTTTTTAAAAAAATTATTTGCCTCCGATCGCAAGATTAATTAATTTAAAGCAAATTTGTTTTAGATAAAGTATAGTTTAGTTCAAGCTATATCGGGTTGTGTTGCTTGGTAAAGGAGGAACAAATGAGGATAAAATCGATATTAGTATTGATCGCTCTGCTGTTGTGTCTTTTTGCAGCATGGACGGTGCAGGCAGCCGATGAATCCGGCTATCCCAGGACGATAGTAGACTGCGCTGGGCGCGAAGTTTTGATCCGGATGCCTGTGGAGAGAATAATCGTTCAGAGTGGCTATTCTGCGGAAGCGGTCGAGGCCCTCGGTGCAGCAGACAAGATCATAGGGGTTACGGACACCATACATAAGCGTTCAGAGATCTATCCATCGCTTAAGAACAAGCAGGTTGTGGGCACATGGAACACCTTTGACTATGAAATGATAGGAGAGCTGGCCAAGGAAGACGATATGATTGTTCCGAACATAATCGTCCTCTGCTACTCGTATGGAGCATCAGGCGGCAAGTCTTACGCCGTGGATTCCTTCGAGAAAGGCTTTGCTCCCTTCAAGAACATAACCTTGATCGGCCTTGACTTCACCAATCCCGAGAATATCACCGATTCCATGACGAAGCTCGGCATCATTCTGGAGAGAGAAAAGGAGGCTGAATCATACACCCAATGGTACGGAGAGAAAGTGAACCAGACTAAGTCTGCGGTCAAGGGATTGCCGCTGAAGAAGGTCTACATCGAATCCGGGTCATCCACGGGAGCCTCGGATCTTACTGCCTATGGTACTGGATCTGGATTCAGCAGCCTGGTGAGGATGGCTGGTGGCTACAATGTCGCAAACGACCTAAAAGAGAAGTTTCCCAAGGTATCCTGGGAGTGGGTCATCACCCAAAATCCAGATGTGATCATGAAATACAAATCATCGGATACTCTCGGCTGGGAGAAGGGACCGAGCAAGGATACCTTGGATCTGGAAAAATCAAGAAATGAGGTCATGGCGCGGGCCGGTGCCGACGGCATTGCAGCCGTGAAGAACGACAGAGTCTTCCTCTGCTTCTCTGAGATGCTCTACGGCCTTGACAATGCAGTTGGCCTGGCCTGGATGGCAAAGCAGCTCCATCCGGAAGCAGGTATCAATCCTGATGAGATCTGGAATGAATATAAGAAGCTTATGGATATCGATTATCCAGAAGATAGAATATTCGTCTATCCGGAGGAATGATCGAGATATCCAGCAGATAGAGGAAAGTAGTCGCAAAACCAATCCTGGTCATCGCAATATGAAAATACGACATGATCATGATATCATGACTGATTCGATAAAATGGTTGAAGATCTTTTATGCTTGACTTGATTGTTCAGACCCTGGAGGATACCGTTTCTACCATGACGACCGTATTCTTGATGCTTTTTATAACCGGAATCATGACGGAGATGGGCATATTTCAGCGGCTCTCATACCTAGCTAAACCGCTTGCCTCAATATCACATCTTCCGGCTGCAGCGGCCTCGACCTTTGTGATCAGCCTTGGATCTGCTCTGGCCGCCAACACCATGATCGCCAGGATGAAGGACGAAGGGCACCTGAGCGAGCGCCAGGCATTCTTTTCCGCCATCATGAACAGTGTTCCCGTCTATTTCCGGGAGCTTTTCACCTACCAGCTGGCCTTTGTAGTCCCTGTCCTTGGTCTCTTCGTGGGCGGGGTTTATGCGTTAGTGGCAGTCTCCACGGGCATCATAAAACTGATCTTGGTCATGATCCTGGGAAGAGCTTATCTGGCGGCCGATTCGGTCGCATCGCCGCAAATGCTTGAATCCCGGGAGAAGAAAAATCTGCTGGGCGCTGCCATAAAATCTCTGCGGGGTCAGAGCCGGATGTTCGTCAGGATGATGGCCCTCTACTTCATAATGACCTTCCTCGTCCTCTATTTGAACAAGGAAGGCATCTTGCAGTCGCTGAATGTCCTGCCTATTGCACACCTATTCAGAGTTCCGCCTGAGACGGTGATCCCTTTAACCATTTATGTGGCCAGCCCCAAAGCCGGTATAACCCTTCTCGGACCCATGATCCAAAATGGCGGCATATCGGAGACAGAGGCATTGATGGTCTTGATGCTGGGAAGCCTCTTCATGCTTCCCGTTTATTCCATCAGATCGATGATGCCCAACTATACATCTGTCTTCGGCATCAGGCTGGGCCTTTCCTTGGTTGCGGTATCGACAGGAATCAGCGTCCTGGTCAGGCTATTGGTGCTAGTGGCGCTATTGATGGCAACGGGATAACCGAAATTATAATATTGAAATTGTTCTGATATTTTAAATCCTTCTGGAGCATCACCTCTCATTTCTTCGGTTTATCCTGAGACTTTCGAATCACCTCTGGAGCTATGCCCCTATCACCTTGGCCATCTTTTCCTTCCAGGCCTTCACCTCGTCTGCGTTAATGACGTCAATCGCTCCGCCCTGGAACTCGCCCTCGACATCGCCCATCCGCTCTTCCATCCAGCCCTCGATCTCCAGGTAAAGCGACTTCAGAGCATCCAGCACTTCCGGATCTGCCTTCCACAATCCCCTCTGCTCGGCCTCCAGGAGCCTTCTGCCCATCTCCTCCATAGCCCAGGGGTTGTTATCCTGGAAGAACCTGCGGTTCTCCTCATCCATGATGAAGGTCTTGGCGATATCGTCGAAGATCCAATCGTCCACCTCCTCCGTGGTGGCCTCCCAGCCATAGACCCGGCCCACGCGCTTGGAGATGTCTCCTGCACCCTTGTAGCCGTGCTGCTTCATGCCCTCGATCCACTTGGGATTGAGCAGCTTGGTTCGAACCACACGCCGGACCTCGTCGGCCAGATCTCGCACCTCGACATGCTCAGGCTCCCTGGTGTCTCCATAGTAGGCTTTCACATCCCTGCCGGAGAGATGCCTGGCAGCCACGGTCATGCCGCCGTGCGTGCCAAAGTAGCAACAGCATCCGAAGAGATCGTACTCGTCGCTGACCACTTTATTGTAGGTGACGTCCACCGACTTGAGCGAGTTCACGAAGTTCTGATGAGATTCCTTCCCTGCCACTCCTTTGCCGTAGGCATAGCCATTCCAGTAGACGAAGATGTCCGAGAGGTCCTTCTCATCCTTCCAGGCGCTGGCGTAGACGGCCAGGTTGGTTCCCGATTGGTAGGTGCCGGGCTTGCTGGCGAAGATGCGCAGTGTGGCATCCCGCCAGTTCGAAGCCGTGCCGTTCTCCAGGTTAGCCAGAGTATGCTTGCGAACGAAGTTCATCTCCAGGGGCTCATCGAGTGCAGCCACTGCCTGCACCGCCTCGTCGATGGTGTCAATGCAGTTGGGGAAGTTGTCCCTGGTGATACCGGACACACGGATGGTGAGATCAATCCTTGGCCGACCAAGCCGCTCCAGAGGAATAACCTTGAAGCCCTTCAGCCGACCGTTGGACAGCCAGACCGGCTCCGTGCCCAGCAAGAAGAGCATCTGGGCCATATCCTCGCCGTCAGCCCACATGATATCGCTGCACATCCAGTAGAATGCAACGTTCTCCGGATGGCGGCCTTCCTCCTTCACGTGCTTGGCGATAACCGCCTCGCCCAGCTTCTGGCCGACCTTCCAGGCGGTCTTGGTGGGCACGCGGTAGGGGTCCAGAGAGTAGAAGTTCCTTCCTGTCGGCAAAACATCATCCCGGCCTCTGGTCACAAGACCACTCGGACCGGCTTCGATGTAACCGCCGTCCATACCGTTCAGAAGGGCCTCGATCTCAAGAGATGCATCAATCCGGGCCTGCAAATCCAGGACCCTCTCTTGAATGGCTTGCAGCTTGCTCTCAAATCCCGCTGTGGAAAATCCCAAGACCTCATCAGGTCGCGCTCCGTCGCCCTGCAAATACATTTCAATGAGGTTCTTGCACAGCCCATTGATTACCTCCAGTAATTGACCGTGTGATTTGCCGTAGCAATCGTTGACAACTCCCTGATCTGCCAGCAGCTCCTCCATGGAAAGGCCCATCATTGCGGCCACGGTCCCGCGCAAGGGAACACCGCTTCCCTCAAACCGCATCATGGAGTTGATGAACTCCACGCGCTTTTCGCCTTCGGGGAGCTGGCCGAAGATATGCATGCCGGAATCAATCTGCGTATTCCTGACGCGGCCTAGCTCGTTATGAGCCTTGGTCACAATCTCCTCCACGGGCATGTCATCGATGTTCTTCATGCTTTTGTCGAGGTTGGCCGCCTTGATGGCATCTATTAACAGATGGCGCAGCTCGTGGGAGCGGGCATGGTCGTGCTTGGCGGTCTCATACTCTCCCAGCAGCCGGTCCACTTCCAGCAGTTCATCGTAGAGTCCGGACTCGGTCATGACGGTTTGCATGTGGTCTATCAGCGTGGCATAGCTGCGGCGCTTGGCGATGGTTCCTTCGGGCGGGTTGTCGGCATTGTAGATGTAAAGATGGGGGATGGTGCCGATGCAGATGTCCGGATAGCAGTTCCTGGAGAGGCCAACGCCCTTGCCGGGCAGGAACTCCAGGTTGCCGTGCGTGCCCACGTGAATGAGCACATCCGCACCGAAGATGTCTTCCAGATAGCGGTAGGTGGCCATGTACTGGTGTGTGGGCGGCACATCCGGGTCGTGCAGTATCTTGCAGACCTGACCGTCGCAGCGTGCTCCGGCGCAGCCCCGCTTCGGCTGCACGCCGACTACAGCATTGCCGTACTGAACGCCCGTGATCACGATCTTGCCCTGATAGAGCATGGCCGCAGGAATGTCATTCTTCAGCTCGCCGGGAGGATTGCCCCATGCCTCGCAAACACGGTCCTTTACCTGAGGTGTGAGCGTATTGAACCATCTCTCGTAGTCCTCTTTGGTCTGATAGGCCAGCACGCCGCCCCTGGCCACGATCTCCTCGATGGGAGTCCAGCGAAACTCGGAGATGGCTTTTCGATCCATGATCGTGGTGATGAGCTCTTTGCCCGTGGCCGGAGCATTTTCCAGAGCATAGCCCTCTTCTGCCATCCTGTTCATGATGCGGGCCACGCTCTCGATAGTATCCAGGTGCGCTCCTCCACCGACGGCTGCTTCCACCGAGGCACAGGGGTTGTTGTGCAAAATGAAGGCCACACGGCGCTCGCTTACCGGCTTCCTGGCAAGAGCGATCCACTTCTTCACCCGGCGAGAGAGCTTCTGGCAGCGATCGACGATGGGCGTCCTCTCCAGGACTCCGTCCCGGTTCTCCCCGGCTGAAACGATGATCGGCTCGATGACGCCCTCGAACTCCGGCATGGCCACTGACCATCCGATGTCGTTCGACAGTCCGCTGGCATTCTCCCATTCCTCCAGCGACATGTGGAAGGACAAAACGGGCTGGAAGACGGGAACATTCATCTCTTTGAATAGATTGATTCCGGTCTTATTCCCTTTGTACTCTCCGGCATTTCGCTGCTCCTGGCCCAGGAAGAAAGGCACCGTCTTCACCAGCGCATCCAGACGAGGCTTGCCTTTATCGAAGAAGTAATCTTGGACCACTTCCGCCATGCTCCGGGTGCCTAGATCCGCATCCCGCACGGAGTAGGAGAAGACTGGGATGACATTCATGCCGTCCCTCTCCAGCGCCCGTATCAGCTCGTCCTCCACGCCCAGATTCCTGTTCACCCAGTAAAACCGCGAGAAGAGCACCCCCACAATCGGGCCGTTGTCCGGTTCGTACCACTTCAGGTAGTCGTCGATGCTCTCAAAGTGGCGCATCGCATCCGGATGGTACGCTCCCTCCCAGGGCATGGGACAGGGCGGTGCAAAGGAAGCTTCCATGCCGAGCAGCTCTTTAGATAGATACAGGAACAGATTGCAGACGTTGTCCTCTCCGCCGTTGGTCAAATATGCATTGGCAGTGATCACGACGCTTGCCGGTGCCGTGGAGAGCATCCAGTATGCCTGGTCGTAGCCGAGGCATACGATGGGCTTCGTCTTTCCGATCTCCTTTAGCTTCGGCTCGATCTCATCCCACATGGCCTCGCTGCCGCGGTGCATGAAGATCAGGTCGGAATCCTGGCAGGACGACAGGGCCTCTTCTATCTTGCCCGGTTGATCATCGAGGCGCTGCGTCGAATAAATCTGCACATCAAACGCCAGGCGCTTCCCGGCCTTGGCGATGATGGGCAGATATGAATTTCCTACGAGACAAGTAATTTTCATAATAACTCCATCAACGTCTTCATTCCAACGGCGGGTAGACGTAGATCCCCTGGTAGGGAATTCCCTGCCATTTGTCGAAGTATTCCTTAAGCACATCCTCAGGATTGATGTCCTTGAAGAGATCCGGGTGAAGGATCTTGGCCATGTAAACCGTCCCTGCAGCCTGCATCGGACCGCGGTTGAGGTCGGTGCAAGTGATGTAGACCTTACCTTGAACTGCGGCATCGGTCTGCTTTATGGCCTGATCGACCATGAGCTTGTCCAGAACCATATGCATATAGCCAAATGCCTTGGTCTCATCGGCACTGTATCCTGATTTGCTCGTGGCGGCATTGACGCTTCCAATTATAACTTCGGGATTTTGTGTCAATACCCACTCACGATCTACTTCAACAGTATCGACAGTGGTGTTGAGATCTTCTGCGAGGTTATTTCCGCCGGCTTCCGTTATCATGACACTGTCTCCGCTCTGGCCGGTCTTCACTTTTATAGTCGGATAGTAAAAATCGGGGGAGAAATAGAACATAGTCTTCGGCTTCTCGCGATCGGCAAGGCCCTTGGTGCGCTCCATCACCAGATCGATGTAGCCGTGATACCAATCAATCAATTCGCCGGCTCTATCCATTTTATTGAATATTGCTCCGAAGATTTTAACGCTCCCATCCAGACCATTCTGATTGAAGCAATCGATGCAGATGACCGGCACGCTGATGGCATCGTACTTGTCAAAGGATTCCTCTTTGTACGGTTTCTTGTACAATATCACCAGATCCGGCTTGAGCTTGGCCAGCGCCTCATAGTCAGGGCTTCCGTATTTGTTGCTGACCTTGCCTTTCAGCTCCGGAAAGTAGTCGGGATTGTCGAGCGCATATGAGCTTGCGGCTATGAAAACCTTGCTCAGATCAACACCGATATCACGCATGATCTCGATGGCGCCGGTATTGACGCCCACTGCCCTCTCAATCGGCAGGTTCAGTGTCACGCTTCGATTTTGGGCATCGATGATGGTGAGGTTCTTCGCGTCTCCCTTAATGACGCTCTCAATCTGTTCCACATCGAGAGTGTCGACCTTGCCGTCATGATTGGCATCGGCCAGCTCTGTGGATTTCTTGTTTCCGTTGATTATATCCTGGACATAGGATATGTCCGCGTCGTCGATGTTCTCATCCATATTGGCATTGCCGTATATTTTCAAGGTATAGGATCCGGCATTCTCTGCAGCCGATGCAAAGGGCAGAGCAGAAAGGATGACCAAAAGAAGGCTCACTAACTTAAGCCGATCCAGATGCGCCCCTCTGGAATCTTGCTTGCGTTTTGTGCTACCTAATTTCAATTTAATCATACATACTCCTTAATTTGAATGAATATTACATCTTAAGTTATAACTATTTCGATTGATTTGTTAAAAAAGCATAAAGATAAAAATTTTAGACATAATTCATAATAAAAAACAGAGAAAAATTGACTGACACCTATTGATATTTCTTTTAGTAATAGCAGCTAAAAAAATCAAAGAGAATGCATGGCATCAAAAAGATGGCCTGAAAGGACGAGATCTGCCGGGGTTGTCAAGATCTCTTCAATTCTCTTTCAGCGCAGGGTACATGGTGATGGCGGTGTCCGGATACTCGATACCGATCTTCCGGAAGTACTCCTTCTCGACCGCCTTCGGGTCCAAATCGGCTTCCGGATGAATTATCTTGGCAAGGTATGTCAGTCCCACTACGCCGTCCGTTCCGAAGATCTTGTAGGCATCGAATACATAGATCCTGTCATTCTTGATGGCCGAAACACTCGAAGCGCCAGCTCTTGCTTGAACCTCAGATATCAACTTCTGCAGATCTACGGTATCTTTGCTGGGACCTTCATCCCATCCCAATTTATCTGCAATGGCGTATTTGGTGAGAATTATGACCTCGGGATTCTGCTTTATGGCCCATTCCCAATCCACTTTCGGCCATTCCAGTTCAAGATCTCTGGCAACATTGAGGCCGTTTGCGATTCTGATCTGTTGAGTCAGACCGGAACCCTTGCCGTAAGTGCCCAGCTCCCCAAGCTTGGGAGATGTGCTACTGGACTCGATATACACCTCAGGCAGGTTAAGATCCTTGACGGCGTTCTTGACATCATTTGTCTTTTCTTTGTTCCATTTGAGGAACTCCTCTGCCTCAGCTTCCTTGTCAAAGATGGATCCCAGGGTTCTCATGTCCTTCTCGAAGTTATCGGGCTTGTGGATATCGAAGCCTGCATTTAGAATTTTCTTGAAGGGGGCCAGGCTCTTCTCCACGCCAGGTGCGCCGTAGGGCTTGTCAACATAAGCATAACCGATGATGATGATATCCTGCACTACCTCATCGTTGCTACCTTTGGCAATCTCTCCGATCATCTCGTAGTCGGGCTCAGTCCATTTTCCGATGACCTGCTTCTTGGTCAGATCCGGGAAGTAGGTAACCCGGTTCTTGACCGAATCAGTTACTGCGATGATCTTATCTTCCACGCCCAGGATCTTAAGGGCTTCGGCAATATCCGAGTTCAGAACGACTACCCTTTCGATAGGCTCTGTAATCGTGATCGTCCTATCTGCGCCATCCGTGATCGTTTTGGGATAGCCGGTACTGTTTCCATCTGCCGCCGAGGCTATGCAAGATACCAGAAGCATCCCCAGCAATAAGCAAATAGAAGAATTTAATAGCAATTTGTTCATGCATCCTCCAATTATTAGCTGTCTTAGTATTATCATTATGTATTTAGACATTTCTATCGTAAGAAAAAATCTCAATATAATCAAAAATTTTGTGCTAAAGCTGAAATAAGATCCGTCTCTTCAGAATATCTTGTGCGAATTCTTGATACACACATGCAAAAAGGTAATGGAGCAATCCGCCAAGAGCTGCTTACCAGAACTCTTTCTTCCTGCGCATGAAGAGGTAGACGAAAAAGGGCACGCCCAGGAATGCGGTCATTATTCCCACCGGCAGGATCACCGGCCCGAGGATGGTTCTGGCCAGGGTGTCTGCGCCTAAAAGCAGCAATGCTCCCACAAGACCTGAAGCGGGAAGCAGGAATCGATGATCGCCTCCGATTACCATCCTGGTTATGTGAGGCGAGACGAGGCCGATGAAGCCGATGGTTCCCGTAAAGCAGATGACGGCAGCTGTGATTAATGAGACCAGCATCATGCTGACGACGCGCGTCCTCTCCACGTTTACTCCCAGGCTCTTGGCTGTCTCGTCGCCCGTTCCCATGGCATTGATGTCCCAAGACTTGAGGAGAAGATAGGGGAAACAGACGGCAATAACGCCCGTAACGATCCAGACTTTATCCCAGGATGACCTGCCCAAAGACCCCATCATCCAGAAGACGACCTCCTGCACCTGCTCGGCATGCCCAATGTACTGCAAGAAGGAGGTCATGGCCTGGAAGAGATACATGATGGCAATGCCGGCCAGGATCATGGTCTCCGGCGTGATGCCCTTGTACTTGGCCAAACCGTAAACCGCTCCGGATGCCAGCAGCGTGAATACGAAGGCGTTGCCGATGATCAGCCATTCTCCCCCCACGAAGCCTGCACCCATCACGATGGCCAGGGCCGCTCCGAATCCGGCAGCGGAAGAGATGCCGAGTGTGAAGGGGCTGGCCAGGGGATTTTTCAGAATGCCCTGCATGACGGCCCCGGCCACGGCAAGGCCGATTCCTCCTACGATCGCCAGAAGAATCCGATGCAGTCGCAGTCCCCAGACGATGGTATCTGAGAACCAGGTGGTTTGGAAGTGGCCGGGGAAAAATTTTGCCAGAATTGTGGCATAGACATCCATAACGCTGATATCCGCCGATCCTCGCGTGGCCGCATAGCCTGCTAATGCAACTATCCCCAGGATAAGTATGATGAGGAAGAACATCTTTCGCCCGATGAACTTCTGATACTCCGCCCTCAGATCTGTGTTAGGTTTTTCTTTGGAATATGCAAGTGACATAAATCCTCGGGATAGAGTAAACAGGCTCTTTTTTTCACTACCCATACATCCTCGGCCCCGAATTCTTCCTCGAAGATCGAGTTGCTGCACTGTCTACAAGACCGATGCAGCTTGACAAGCGGCAAGTTTCGAGATATAGTAAAAAAACAAAGCCGTAGATGATCTTCATGCCAATTTATCTCCCAAATTTGATCTCTTGAAACTACCGAGCTATCTTATACGTACGTTAATAAGTCTTTTGGTAATAGTATCATTGCATCACATTTTTCTGCTATTTTTGCATTGATAGGATGCTCATGATATGCATGCGAAGCATTTCGGATTTGAAGATACAATCATAGCTTCTGCGGAGATATTTGCTTAGTCCACGGATAACGTTTCAATAGTATCCATAATTGTATATGATTATAATCCTTGCAAATTTATATTATTAATCTACAAATTGATAGTACGATATGTATCAAACCAATTCAAAAAATAGTACTTTTTAATACAATGTAAAACCTTATATATGTAAGCGATAAGCTAATCCAAAAGGCGATGACAATGCACCATTTGAAGAGAAAAACCATACCATTTACATCCATTGTTGGGCAGGACGACATGAAGTTCGCCCTGATCCTAAATGCCATCAATCCGCGCATCGGCGGCGTTCTGATCAGGGGCGATAAGGGCACTGCCAAATCCACCGCCGTGAGGGCTTTGGCCGACTTGCTGGAGAACATTCAGGTGGTATCGGACTGTCCCTTCAACTGCAATCCGGAAAATCGGGAGGATATGTGCGACTTATGCTTTGAAAAGAGCCAATCAAATCAGATTAAGGCGGTAGAGAAAAAGACGCCTGTGATCGATCTGCCTCTGGGAGCAACGGAAGACCGGGTGGTCGGGTCTCTAAACGTCGAGAAGGCCATCAAAGAGGGAATCAAGGCTCTGGAGCCCGGCATTCTCGCTGCTGCCAATCGCGGCATCCTTTATATTGACGAGGTCAATCTCCTTGATGATCATGTGGCTGATGTTCTCTTGGATTCGGCTGCCATGGGCGTCAACATTGTGGAGCGTGAGGGCGTATCCGTGGCTCACCCATCCAAGTTCATCCTGGTTGGGACTATGAATCCCGAGGAAGGAGAGATCCGGCCCCAGCTTCTTGATCGGTTCGGGCTGCAGGTAAGCGTTGTCGGCATTGAGGACGTGGACCAGAGGATGCAGATCGCCAAGATGGCAGAAGCCTTTGATGCCGATCCGGACGGATTTGCGGAAAAGAACCGGGGAAGCCAGGCCAAAATGAAGGAGAAGATATCTCAGGCCCGCAAGCTCCTGCAGCAAGTGAGCATGAGCGACGTTCTCCTCCGCTCCATCGCCTCCACATGCATCGATCTCGGCGTCAAAACGCACCGGGCCGAGATTGTGATCACCAGGACTGCCAAGACCATCGCCGCCTTTGACGGTCGAACAGAGGTCAATTCGGAGGATGTCAAGAAGGCCATGGAGCTGGCACTGGCCCACAGGATGAGGAGCAGGCCCTTTGAGCCGCCCACGCTGAACAGGGAGAAGCTGGAGAAATCCATGTCCCAGCATCAGCACGAACATCAACACCAGCATCAGGACCCCAAGACACAAAAAAAGCAAGAGCAACAGCCCCAGGAGCCTGACGAAAACCGGGATGCCAACCAGACTCAAGCATCCCGGCCTCAGGAGCAGGTCTTCGAGATTGGCACGCCTATCGATACGCATGCTATAAACATGCCCCGCAAGCGAGATCGAATCGCTCGCCGCAAGACCGGCGGAAGGAGGATGAATACCCTCGCTCTGCGCAACCGTGGCCGATACCTGCGCCAGAGGATGCCTCAGGAAGGCAAGGATATCGCCATAGACGCCACCATTCGGGCTGCAGCCCCCTTCCAGAAGGTCAGATTCGGGCCCAATGCCATCAAAGTGATGAGCGAGGACATCCGGGAGAAAGAGCGGGTAGGCAAGACCTCGGCGGTGGTTTTGTTCGTAGTTGATGCCAGCGGCTCTATGGGTGCCATGCAAAGGATGGAGAGTGCCAAGGGTGCAGTTCTCTCCTTGCTCATGGATTCCTACCAGAAGAGAGACAAGATCGGCATGGTGGCATTCAAAGGAAAGGACGCAGAGCTTATCCTGCCACCATGCTCAAGCGTTGATCTGGCCTTGAGCCGCTTGCGAGAGCTTCCCACGGGAGGAAAGACGCCGCTGTACGCCGGACTCTCCCGCGCCTTGCAGCTGTTGCAGGGAGAGTTGAGGAAAGACGAAGAGACAAAGCCCATGATGGTCCTCATATCCGACGGCAGGGCGAATGTAGGAATGGGCGGCAAGATCAGGGATGAGCTGATGGAGATCTCGGAGAGGACCAAGCAGCTCGGGGTTCATACCATTGTTATCGATACAGAGGTCGTGGAAAACTCATTCATGGACATGAGGCTCGGCTACTGCCATGAGATTGCTGAGATCAGCGGCGGAAAGTACTATCCCATATCCGGCTTGAGCCCGGAGGGGCTTTGCAGCATTGTAAATGGAGAACAGAAGATCCTGCTCGATATCAATACGTAAAGTATGCAGCAAAGCGTGCGCGAAAAGAGCGCAAGCAGAGCTATCCTTTATAAATCTCATTGACATAATTCCTTTTTGGAATTTTGCGGGTCATGGAGGTCGGAGAGCCGAGCTCGTGAGGCATATGAGGCATCTATGAGCAAGATGATTGAGATAACGGGATTGATTAAAGATTATTCAGGGAAAAAAGTGGTCGACGGGCTGGATCTGGAGGTCGGACGCGGAGAGCTCTTTGGATTTTTGGGGCCGAACGGGGCGGGCAAGACCACCACCATTCGCATTCTGACCACGCTCACCAAGCCGTCCTCGGGGCGGATTCTTATCAACGGCATCGATGTGGCCAAAAACCCTGCCAGGGTGAAGTCAGAGTTTGGCATCGTTCAGCAGCATCTCAGTCTAAACAGGGATCTGACCATTGCCGAGAACCTGGAGCTGCATGCCAGAATGCATCACCTCTCCCCCAAGGAACGACGGGAGAGGATTGCGGATCTGCTCGACTATGTGGAGCTGTCCGACCATGCCGACTATCTCATTGATGATGTCTCGGGCGGCATGAAGAGAAGAGCCATGATCGCCCGGGCTCTCATACACAGGCCAAAGCTTCTCTTCCTAGATGAGCCGACGGTGGGCCTGGATGCCCAGACACGCCGCAGGGTTTGGGATCTGATTCGCAGGATGAACTCTGTTGGTACGACGGTCTTTTTGACTACCCACTACATCGAGGAAGCTGAAGCCCTATGCCAGAGAGTGGGCGTGCTCCATCACGGCAAGATCATCGCCATCGGTTCGCCTTTGAGCCTGCGCCAAAAGCTCGGTATGACCGCTGTGGAGATGAACGTGAATGGGAACTGCACGGAGTACAGGTATTTCCCGGATCGGGCCAAGGCAGCCGAGTTTATTCAAACCCTGCCCTCCACGGAGCGGGTGATAATGCGAGAATCAAATCTTGAAGACGTCTTCATAGAGCTTACCGGCCAGAAGGTCATGGGTGACTGATATGATGATAGGTGATTAGCATGATAGACGCCTACAGCATACTCTGGGCGGACCTCACGGCTTTGAAGCGCCGCGGCCCTCGATATCTTATCACCACACTGGTCAGTCCAGTGCTCTATCTGGTGGCCTTTGGCTGGGGACTTGGCAGAGGAATCAACCTCAATGGAACGAGTTACCTGGAGTTCGTGATACCGGGCATCATTGCCCTCACAGCCATGACCACCAGCTTCAACGGTGCCGGCGCAAGGCTCAACGTCGACCGCCTCTTTTACAGGAGCTTTGACGAATGCCTCATGGCTCCCATCGGTCTCACATCGCTGCTCCTGGGAAAGGCCCTGATAGGAGTAGTAAGAGGCATCATCAGCTCCGTGGCATTCCTGGTGGTGGCCCTGTTGATCGCGCCCCGTATCCACATCAGCGTGCCATTCCTGCTCGGACTGCTCCTCACCTGCCTCACCTTCGCCTTTCTGGGAGTTCTGGCGGCATTGCTGGCCAGATCGCACGAGGACATGGCCACCTTCGGAAGCTTGATACTGATGCCCATGACTTTCCTGGGCGGGACTTTCTTCTCCTTGAGCCAGGTGCCCGCAGGATTGAAGTACGCCCTCTACTCGCTGCCCCTCACTCATTCCAGCCTGTTCCTGAGAGCTGCGGCATTGGATCAGCCTCTCCCGTGGGGATCATTCTTGGCCCTTCTGGCGTTCTTTGTGGCGTTTTTGGTGGGCGGCATGATGGCGCTGAAGAGGATAAGCATTTAGAACAGAATTGAAGGGGAACACGATCCAATTGTACAAGCTTCATCATTTTTGCCGGCAGCGGCGGCGGTCAAGGCACGCCACAGCAGCAATATCGCTAGGAAAAGATCAAAATCGAAGGCGGAACCGGTGAACGACAAAAACTCCGGCAGCCTCTCGATTGTCCCGGGGGAGAGATACAGGTTATGAGGATCATCGGGAACCCTCATAGCCTAGAGACATTCAAACATATTTATCTTTTCGAGGCAAACCAATTGCGGAAAACCCAGCTGGAAAGCACTAATCATCCACCCGATACTGCCACTGTTCCCGGAGGATTAGATCCAGCAGTTGCTCTGTGCTCTGCTTCCAGGTTAGCCGGAGAATGCCGTCCGGCATCGGATGCCGGCCCGATCGGTATAACGCCAGCCACTCCCGAACCGTCCTTGCCAGACCGGCAGGCTCTCTGCCGTTGAAGTAAAACGCATGCTCGCCCGCTACCTCACGGAAGACCGGAATTGCACGGGCGATGATGGGCAGTCTGTGCTGGGCAGCCTCGATTAGCGGCAGGCCAGAGCCTTCGCCTTCGGAAGCGGCGATGAGGCAGGTGGAGGCAGCGTAGACCTTTTCCAGGCATTCATCGCTGATTCCCTCCAGCCAAAACAGTCGTTTATCCCGTTCGGGGTGGCGGCGCAAGGCTTCTACCATCCTTTTCGTTATCCAGCCCCGCCTGCCTATGATTACGAGATTGGCATCCAGACCATCCGCCCAGAGCTGTTCAAAGGCAGCAAGCGTTTGCACGTGCCCTTTGCGCGGCTCGAGGGTGCCCACCATCAGAAAACTGGGGCGGGACGCAAGCTCCGCAAGCACCGGCGAGAGGCAGTCAGGCAGGCCGAGGGTGGGCACGGAGTTTTCGACATCTGCGCCCAGATGGAACCAGCCGATTTTGAAGGGGCGCAGGCGTTTCTGGCCATTGGCCTTCAGCCAATCCACAAGCTCGTCAGCAACCGCGCGGGAGATGCATATTGCCCCATCAGAACTTGAAACTGCCAGTAGCCACTCACAGAATTCAGAGCACAGCTCGGGCCAAAAAAACTCAGGCTTCGAGACCGGAAGAAGATCGTAAACAACGTGGTAAACGAGAATGCCCTTATTTCTCAAGAACTTCGTTTTTTCCCTGTGCGAAATCGCAACCGAAGGATGAAGATCAAGGAACAGGAGAATGTCGCCCGGACAAAACTCTATCCAATCATTGTCGACCCATTCCCTGCGCCCTCCTGAGATTTTATCGATCAATGTACTTGCTCTGTAAAACTCAGGATCATCCGGTTCTGTGTAAACCAACTCACCATCGATTTTTTGTGGATTGTTAATGACTTCGTTACAAATAGCTCGAACCACCCTTTGTATCCCCGATCGATGATCCTGTTTTATGACGGAGCTGACATCCAGAAATAGTCTGCGCCGACGATCCTTTCTTGTGCAAAAAGTTTCCGCGATGGAAGCAGATAGCGCAATCGAGTCTTTATCAGCAAAAGATGAGCTCGAGCTTACGGATGCCACATGGCTGATGATGCTTTGAATGGGATCGCGCCTTCCTCTCGGCGGCGACCTGGCGCAATTATTCTTGACAACCTCTTCGAACAGAGCCAACAGTGATCCTGCGCTCTTTTCCCAGGAAAACTTACTTGCCTGTTCAATCCCCCGTTCTTTTAACGAATCCCTGATCTTTCTATCAGTCAAAGCAAGCTCCATCTTTTTCGCTATGTCAACATCATCGTATGGATCGAAGAGAGCATCTCGGTGTCCCTCTCGGTGTCCCAATACTTCAGGAAGGCTCGATGTATTTGAAGCCAGGACCGCAGCTCCGCAAGCCATGGCTTCAAGCGGTGGAAGCCCAAAGCCTTCGTGGATGGAGGGAAAAACAAATAGATCGCACAGGTTGTACAGCATTATCAATTCTTCATCATCCACACGGCCAGTAAATACTACATTGTCATCGATGCCCAGTTTTTTCAGCTTATTGCGATGATATTTCTCAACACGTTTCAACCCCTCTCCAACCATCAACAATTTATGTGAGCATAAAATATTCTTTGATAGTTTCGAGAATGCGGAATACAGTCTGTCCAGGTTTTTGTGTAAATCGGACCCGCCCGCGTACATCACAAAAGGACATGTTATATTCATCCGGGCTAACAGTCTTTTCTTATCGTCAGCTCCAATGCTTTTCGGTCTGAACAGGTCACGGTTGGCTGCGTTATAAATGACGTGTATATTCTCAACCGGTATCCCCAAGAACTTGCTGATCTCCGCTCGCGAAGAGAGGGAAACCGTGATTATGATATCAGATTTTTTTACAAAATCTATTTTCTCCTCATACCAGGAGCGGTTTGTAGGGTCGCAGAGGTATTCCTGAGGGTAAATCAGGGGAATAACATCATGCAGCGTGGAACATACAAGCGACTCTGTGGGCAATGTCTTGACGCTCGTGCACGCGGCGTCCAAGAGCCCCTCCTGTAGATTTGTTGAAAAAATAATATCACCCTCAAGGCTGTTTAAAAATTCTTCACGGAGGATTTCGCCCGCTTTCTTTTTCCAGGTGCTTTCACTGCTAACTGTAGTGGTATCAAAGAACTGCTGCCATACTTTTATCTTTTCCTGGGGCAATATATTATCGAATTCGGCTCTTATGGCTTCTATTGTGTCAGAAAAAGCTCCGTTCAGAGCCAGAACGATCTCATGGCCCATTGGATTTAGCGCCATCGCTTTGACCAATTCGACTGTGTACCGGCCGACTCCTCTGTTTCTGGAAAATGATGTTTGCGCTCCCTGCATGTCAATGACGACGCGCATCATTAACCCTCATTAAATTGTGTCGTTCGATGGCGGCTTTCAGATCTGCATAGATGCAGCGGGCGCTGGGTGTAAGGCTCGAAAGCTCTGAATAGATCTGCACGCTCGTGCCGCCGATGATTCCTCTTGCCACAGCAAACCTGTACAACCACGACCTGAGCGCTGGATATCTGTGCACACAGGTTAAAGCCCATGCTTTGAGCAGAGGATGGTCCACAGCAAAACGGATCAAACAGGCAAGGATGAGGCTCAGCAGACCCTTAATACCACGCTTGACGGTCAATGGTACGCTGGCTATCACCGCTTTAGGCATGATGATATGATGATTTGCATAAAATGTTTCCGCGGAATCATTGTACCTTCCTTTCAAATTCCAGGACACGGCAATCCCTGGATCTTGTTCGACATTCTCACCGCATCCCCACACCATGATCGATACTCTTCTCAGGACCCCACGAACTCCCATACAATTCCCCCATTTATTGAACCGTAAACGTCAATGAATATACTATCAGTCGACGTTTACCAGGGCTGGAATCGTCATTCAACGATATAAGCATGTGGTACACGGAAGTTGACGCAAATGCGGACGTCGATCCATCACAACTCGATGCAGGCCCATTGGCTTGGCAAAATTAAATTGCTAATTTGCAATCGGTGTGGATTTTTTTGTGCACGCAAGTTCAAGCCTCGGTCACCATACGGAATTCCAGTAAAATCGTGGCTTATTCGGAGATGGAAAAGGGGTTTTGCATTATCAAACCTTTTCCAATGCAGATCTGAATAGCTCTTTAGCCGATCGGATTTCTTCGAGGCTGTATGCATGATACAATACCTGATCTGCCCGGACCTCTTCCAGCGCTGCAGTCAGCGTATTCATGGTCTCCACCGATCCGGGACAGGACTCATTCACCTTGACGCGATCCTCCGAGCCGTAAATTCCCAGGAATGGAAATATGCGGCAGGACCAGGGCCGGACCAGATAGAGCTTGCAGCCTTTCGCGGCGGGATCGTAAAATTTGCACGGCTTGATGTGCTTGAAGTCCAGAACTCCCGGCTTGTCGGGATCGGGGATGGTGTACTTCTTGAGGGCCTTGTTGAGGGGAATCTTAAGCTGCCTGGCCAGAAGGGCCGCATCCTCCGGCCTCAGTCGAATGGGGTCGCCGGTGGTGCAGCAGTTTCCGCAGCGCCAGCACTTGAAGAGCAGATGGCAGGCCATGCGGTAGTAGTCGATGGTGGTGTACTTTGCTGCCGCCAGCTCGGTGAAGATCCGCTCATCGGGCAGAGCGGTAGCCTTCAAGAGCATAACTGCAATCGTCTTAGGATCCTTTTCCAATTCGGACATTGCTGCCGGGCAACTATGGCATAGGCATCCTTTTCAAGCTTGCCCTTCCATCTAGCAAGATATGTCCAAGGAGATAGTCCTCATCGGCAGGTCCAACGTCGGCAAATCCACCCTCTTCCGGCAACTGACGGGAAAGAAGGTCAGGGTCGGAAAGCGTCCCGGCATCACCCAGTACCCGTTCAAAGTCAAGGTCGGCGACGTCTTCTACGTGGACATGCCCGGCTACGGTTTTATGCTCAGGGCTTCCCGGGCCGATCAGGAGAAGACCAAGGATCTGATCGTGCAATACTGTGAGACGCACGCTGCCGACATCATGCTGGCCGTGCAGGTCATCGACGCCGCCTCCTTCCTGGACATTGCCGATCGCTGGGAGGGCCGCGGCGAGGTGCCGTTTGAGATCGAGCTCTGGGAATTTTTGACAGACATAGGCCTGGATGTGGTCCTGGCAGCGAATAAGATAGATCGCATCACAAAGTCTGACCAGGACAAAGCCATGGATCTGATCTGCGAGCGGCTGGACATGCTCCCGCCCTGGACCCAATGGACCGATAAAGTCGCGCCCATGAGTGCAAAGCGCGGCCAGGTTGATCCGCTTCGGGAAATTATCGGCAGGCGGCTATCAAGTATTCCGCCCGGGACAAAGTAGCTGAAAGGTTTGAATCAAAAATTGAATCAAAATGAGCTGCCAAGATCAGCGGGGCCCTTCAGAGTTGCTGCCGCTCAGGTTGCATTAAGGCGCCTTTGCGGGAGAGATGCCCTGCTTCTCAAACTCCTTCTTGACTGCTTCCCGGATATCGCAGCCAATGCCCTTGGCCACATTTCTTCCTGGAACGGCGAATTCGAGCCGCAAGGTCAATTCCGAATATTTGGAGTTGACCAGAAGCACGCTCACGGGCCGGTCCCTCAAAACCATTGAGTGAGCTTGAACCTTCTCCTGAATTATCTTCCTGGCTCGATCAAGGTCCGATGCCTTCTCCAGGTCGAAGTCCACGGTCCAGGTTATCTCCGGCTCTCTGATGGACCAGTTGATGATGGGCTCCGCGTTCATGATGTTGTTGGGCGCGATGATTCTGCGGTTGTCCGAGGTGCGAATCACGGTATGCCTCAGGGTCAGGTCTTCAATCTGGCCGTAGTCACCCTTGAAGTCCACGTAGTCGCCGACGCGGAAAGGCTGGAAGATGGCGATGAAGATCCCCGAGGTGAAGTTCGACAGAGAATCCTTGGCAGCAAAGCCGATGGCCAGGCCGGCGATACCAGCACCGGCGAGCATGGCTGTGGCCAGGCTGTGCAGCTGGGGAATCTGGAGGATGATGAGCATCATGCCCAGGACGTAGATGGTGGCGGAGATGAGCCTGCGGACCATGAGCTGCACCGTCTCGTCCATCTGCACCTCTACCTTGTTCACCACGCGCGGGATGTGGTTTACCAGCATGCGATCCACGAAGCGAGCGGCAGAACGGGTGACAAGTATTATTAAAAGAATTACAATGAAATTTACGATTATGAATGTTATATCTATGTCCTGGACAGTATCGGCTAAGATTTGCAGAGTAACTAGATCGATATGCCTTCCCGTTATGGAGTCCACGGTAACTTGAATCCTATCGGCCAGGATCTGCGGATCGGTCAGACTCAAGGCAGCGGTTAAATCCATCAGGAGTTTCTTTTAAAATAGAAAGATACTTAAAAGTTTCTGTGACTACTCCCGCCAATGAATTGGCGGGCATCTAGGCTGATGCCACAGACTGTAGCCCCAGTCTGAGAATATTCTTTGCTGCATTAAGATCTCTATCTATCGATAATCCGCAATAAGGAC